>Ga0272446_1003928_pt1 | contig 18119 bp, 18 predicted proteins | sample YNPCB0061_FD_194587 | JGI IMG/M metagenome (GOLD analysis project Ga0272446, IMG submission 194587) | Hot spring microbial mat communities from Yellowstone National Park, WY, United States - YNP-CB-006-1 | ecosystem: Environmental > Aquatic > Thermal springs > Hot (42-90C) > Sediment | place... | reverse complement strand
CCTTGTCCCGCGGGTCGAAGCCGTGCAACCGGCCGAGCGCGCGCCGCACCTGATATTTGCATGGTTCGTGGTCGGCCCAGGATTTCGGCGTAACCAGCAGGCGATCGATCTGGTGCGCCGTGAGCGGGGGCTTGCCGGGAAAATCGCGCATCATAGCGTGGAAGGGGATGAAGATCTTCGAGACGTCCCGCCCGTCATAACTCGAGTTCTGCCCTTTTGGCTTCAGCACGCCGATCACCGTGTATGGCAGAGAGTCGATGTGAATGGTCTCGCCGACGGCGGGACGTCCGGAAAAGAGCTGCTGGCGCACGTCGCTGCCGATGAAAGCCACCCTGCGTCCCAGGGCATCGTCCTCGTCGTTGTAGAACCGGCCTTCCGCCACGTTCAGGCTGCGGATGACGGCGAAGGGAGGCAGAGATCCCGTCACCAGCAGCGAGCCGTTGTTAAAACGGCTGCGGACCGGCATGGAGCCGCGGCCGAACTCCGGGATCACGTACTGGCACGCCGAAGCCTCCTGCCTGACGGCAAGGTAGTCGGTGTCCGTCCATCGCACGGCGCGGCCCGCGCGTGTGCTTCCGGCTTGCAGGCTGGTCCGGCCGGCGAAAACGATCATGATGTCCTTGCCGAAGTTTTCCGACTGGCGCTCCTGACCCACCCGCAGTCCCTCCCCCGCCGCCACCATCAGGACAATCGAGACGATGCCCCAGGCAATGCCGAACATCGTGAGCGCCGCGCGCATCTTGTGCGCCCACAACACCCTCAGGGTGTCGCAGATCAATTCGCGGGCCGGCATTTATTGGAGGATGACCTGCTGTCTTTCACGCAGGCCGGCCACGAGTTCGGTCTTCACGCCGTTGGAGATTCCAAGCTTCACGGGCACTTTACGCCTGCCCTTCTCCGCCTCCGGATCGGGCATCTCGACGAAAGCGTTGCGGCCGCCTTCGTACAACACGGCGGACTCGGGAATCATCAGGACGCCCTTCTTCTCCTCGAGGATGATTTCCGCGTTGGCGCTCATGTTGGCCTTCAGTTCGCCCGTGGCGTTGCGGATGGAGACCCGAACTTCAAAGGTGGTGACGTTGTCCTTCTCCACGCCCAGCGGAGAGATTTTCGTCACCTTGCCAGCAAACTTCTTGTCTTTGAGGGATTCGACCGAGATACGCGCGGGCTGGTTCAGGTACACCTTGCTGATGTCGGCCTCGCCTACTTTGCCGAGCACGTAGACATCGCTGACGTCGCCGATGGTCATCACCAGGGTGGCCTGTGAACCCAGCACCAGGATCGAGCTGACCGCGTCGCCGACCTGCACGTCCCGGGACAGCACCAGGCCGTCCATGGGGCTGATGATGGTGGAATTGCGAAGATCCTCCTCGGCGCGGTCAAGCGCGGCCTGCGCCTGGGCAACCTGGGCCTTGGACCTGGCCATCTCGGCGCGGGTCACCGCCACGTTGCGCAGCGCCACCATCTGCTTGTTGAGCGCCAGTTGGTAGAGTTTCTCGGCATCTTCCAGCACGGATTGGGCCACCAGCCCCTGCTGGTGGAGCTTGCGGGCGCGCTCCATCGCGGACTTCATGAATGGCACGTCGGGGCCCTCGGCCTCGGCCTTGTTCCGTTCAAAGGAGGCGCGCGCGGATTCCTCGGACGCCTGCGCGGCCAGCAGGGTGGCGCGGGCTTCGCGCACCCGGGCCTGGAGTTCCTCCTTGTCCAGTTCGACGAGCACCTGGCCTTCTTTGACCAGGTCGCCGTAATCCACCAGGATTTTCTTCACGATCCCGCTGGCTTTCGACTTCACCTGCGCCTTGGCGCGCGGCTCGATCTTGCCGGTGGCTACCACCGAACGCGCCAGATCGCCCCGTTCAACCGGGGCGAGCTTGGAGGGGTCGATCTTGTGGTTGGGTCGCAGGGCGGCGCGGATCCCAAAGAAGGCGCCGGCCGGCAACACCAGGAGGAAGATGAGCAGAAACCACCGCCGCCTTCTCCGGCTGCGGTATTGAGCTTGGGTCATATCCCGTCCGTTCGATTCCGTGTGTTGCGCCCATGCGCGCCTGGAAGAGGGCCCGGGCTCAACCCGCCTCCCGGGCCTCCAGATGAGCGTCATGGGGTCTATCGCGTCTCAGACTCGACAGGTTGTAGCTAATAACGCTTTGCCGGATGGTTTTGTTCCATCCAAAAAAGCGAATCAGACCTGCGAGTCCGCTGCGATGTCTGCGGGGTTAGACGACGCTGCCGCTGGAATGTTTCGTCTCCGGCATGAATTTTCCGCTGCGACTTTTCCCCCTGTGCCGGCACATCTTTACCGTGGGGTGGATCATACACCGACCCTTGGCACGACACGACAGGAGGCTCATTGAGCAGCGACCAAATACCTACCCAACTGCTGCGGCGCTACCACCTTGGCGCCTCGGTGGAAGAACTGGCGGCCGAGACCGGTATTCCCCAGGACCGCATCCGTGTCCGCCTGCGAGCCGCGGCCATGTGCTTCCTGAGCCTGGGGGCGGACCGGAACTTTCCGGTTCAGCTCCACAAGCTGGCGCCCTTCGATCTGGACTGGGAATTGCTTTGGTTTGACTGATAAGATGGCAGGCGGACCATGGCTTGCTCACCGGCTTCCGCCGGCCGCATTGAAGGCGTCATCCCGATTCTCCAGACCCCCTTCGGCGAGAACGGCGAACTGGACCTCGATTCCTTGCGCAACGAGGTCCGTTACGTATGCGAGGCCGGCGCTCATGGCATGGCGTTTCCGGGATTCGTCAGCGAATGGTGGAAACTCTCCGAGGAGGAGATTTTTACCGCTTCGCGGGTGATCGCCGAGACCCGGACCGGTCCCACGAAGATCGTCTTCAACGTGACGGCGCAGTCCACGCTTCTGGCCGTGCGCCAGGCGCGCCGCTTCCTCGAACTGGGCTGCGACGCCCTCATGTGTTTGCCGCCCTTCGTGGTTCCCCCCGGCCCGGAAGCCGCCATCGAGCACGTACGGCAGGTGCTGGCTTGCGCTCCCAGGCCGCATATCATTCAATACGCCGCTTCTCTGACGGGCCTGAAGCTGAATCCGCAATCCCTGGTCGAGTTGCGGCGGGAGTTTCCGCATTTTTCCTGCCTTAAGATCGATTTCATCCCCCCAGGACCGACTCTTACCCATCTGGCCCAGGCGCTGGCGGGCGAGGGGTTCACGTTCCTGATCGGGTACTCGGGGCTGCAACTCGCGGATTCGATCGCCCGGGGCGCGCACGGCCTGATGGGCGGCGCCGGGCACGTCCGCGAAGACCTGGACGTTTTCCGGGCCCTCACCGGAGGCGATCCAGCGGCCGGGTACCGGGCCTTCCGGCGCCTGCTGCCGATGCTGAACTTCGAAATGCAGACCGTCGATCTCGCCGTGGCCGTTCACAAGCGGCTGCTGCGCGACAAGGGCATCTTCGCCAGCGATTCCGTGCGGGCGCCTGGCGCCGGGCTCGACCCGTATCAGGTTGCTGAACTGGAGCGCCACTCGCGCTTCCTCACTGACTGAACAGATCCACCCGCACCCGGTCCCTCCGAGGTCACAAGCGGGGCATGCGTGCTACGCTGCCTTTCATGCTGATCACTCGTCGCCTGTTCTCGAGGTGGCTGCCCGCCGGAGGCGCCGCCGTGAATCAAGTCCCGGGGGGAGGGAAACGCGAGTTCGACGTGCGCGCCCAGGGAGCCGCCGGTGACGGACGGCGGCTCGATACGGCGAACATCCAGGCGGCTGTGGACGCCTGTTCCCGGCAGGGCGGCGGCACGGTCGTCTTTCCGCCGGGGACCTACCTGTCCGGAACCATCGTGCTGAAGAGCGGCGTGACCTTGCACCTCGACCCCGGCGCGGTTCTCCTCGGCAGCACCAGCCTGGCCGACTATCCGGTCCACATCCCGAAGCTGCGCTCCTACACGGATACCTACACCGAGCGCAGCCTCATCTTCGCCGAAGGCGTTGCGAATGTCGCAATCACCGGCCGCGGGGTGATCGACGGGCAGGGCGCGGCGTTCGAAGGCCCTTATAAGCGCCGTCCCTATCTGGTGCGCTTCGTCGAGTGCCGGGACGTGGCCGTGACGGGCGTCACCCTGCGAAACTCGCCCATGTGGGTACAACACTATCTTGCCTGTGAGCAGGTGCTGATCCACGGCGTCACCGTGCGCAGCCGGGTCAACCATAACAACGACGGCATCGATATCGATGCCTCCCGCAACGTCCGCATCTCGGACTGCGACATCTCTTCGGGCGACGACGCCATCGTGCTCAAGAGCACCACGGACCGCCGCACCGCGAACGTCGTGGTCACAAACTGTCTCCTCAGCACCGCCTGCAACGCCCTCAAGATGGGCACCGAAACCAACGCCGGTTTTGAAAACATCGTGATCTCGAACTGCGCCATTCGCGATACGGGTCTGGCCGGGCTGACCTTACAGATTGTGGATGGCGGCACGCTGGACGGCGTTGCGGTGTCCAACCTGACCATGCGCGGAGTGGGCGCGCCTGTCTTCATCCGGCTGGGCGACCGCGCCCGGCCGTTCGTCGCGGGCGGGCCGCGTCCCGGCATCGGCCGGCTCCGCAACGTGACCATCGCCAATATCGAGGCCACCGGCGCGGGCGCCACCGGGTGCGCGATTGCCGGCCTGCCGGGTCACCCGATTGAGAACCTGACGCTCGACAACATCCGCCTCGAATTCGAGGGCGGGGTGGCGGAGAAACCCGCGACGCCCGTTCCGGAACACCCGGAAAAATACCCGGAGCACAGCATGTTCGGCAGGCTTCCGGCCTACGGGCTCTATTGCCGCCACGTGGCCAATCTGCGCTTGCGAAACCTGGAGGCGCGAGTCGTGAAGCCGGACGTGCGTCCCGCCGTGCTGCTCGAGGATGTGCAACCTCCCAACCCCTGATTCTCATCCCATATAGAATTGAGATATGTTCTCGCCGCGGCGCTTCCGCGCCTTGCTGATGCTGGCGCCTCTGCTGTTGCAGGCGCAAGACCTGAAGGAATTCGAGAAGAGGGTCACCGAATTCACGCTCGCCAACGGCCTGCACTTCATCGTGCTGGAACGGCACGAAGCTCCTGTTGTGTCTTTTCACACCTACGTCAACGCCGGGTCGGTGGACGATCCGCTGGGCCAGAGCGGCCTGGCGCACATGTTCGAGCACATGGCCTTCAAAGGCACCGAGACCATCGGCACGAAAAACTGGCCGGCCGAAAAGAAGGCGCTCCAGTGGGTTGAAGAGGTTTACGACCGCCTGGACGCCGAGCGGCGCAAAGGCTTCCGCGCCGATCCCGCCCGGATCAAGAGCCTGGAAGCCGATTTGAAGGCCGCCATGGAGAAAGCCGGGCAATACGTGGACGCCAATGCCTATCCGCGCATCATTGAGGAAAACGGCGGCGTCGGCATGAACGCCGGCACGGGGCTGGATTCGACGAACTACTACTATAACTTCCCGTCCAACCGCATCGAGCTGTGGTTCCTGCTCGAATCCGAGCGCTTTCTTCGGCCTGTCTTTCGCGAGTTCTATAAAGAGCGCGACGTGGTGCGGGAGGAGCGCCGTATGCGCATCGAGTCGAACCCGCAGGGCAAGCTGATGGAGGCGCTCCTGGCCACGGCGTTCGCAGCGCATCCCTACCGGCACTCGCCGGCGGGGTGGGCCAGCGATATCGAGAACCTGCGCCGCACCGAGGCTGAACGGTTTTTTCAGACCTATTACGTGCCCGGCAACATGGCGATCGGAATCGCCGGAGATGTGGACCCCGTGGCGGTGCGCCGCCTGGCGGAGAAATATTTCTCGCGCCTGCCCGCGCGGCCGCTGCCGCCGCTTATCACCACCGTGGAGCCGCCGCAGCCCGGCCCGAAGCGCGCGGAGGTGGAATCCACCAGCCAGCCCCTGATTTTCCTGGGCTACAAACGCCCCGATCAATACGACAAGGACGATCCGGTTTGCGACGTCATCGCCGGTATTCTGGCCAGCGGCCGGACCGGACTGCTCTACCGCGAAATGGTTCGTGACCGGAAGATCTCGCTGGCCGCGGTGGCGGCCCCCAGTTTTCCCGGCAGCAGGTATCCCAACCTGTTCGTGTTCCTGCTGGCGCCGGCCATCGGCCACGACGTGGATGACAACCTGAAGGCCTTTTACGATCTGCTGGAGCGCTTCAAGAGCCAGCCAGTGGACGCCGAGACCCTCGCCCGGGTCAAGACCAAGACGCGTGCCGGTCTGATCCGGCAACTGGACAGCAACGCCGGGCTGGCCTCGTTGCTGCCGAATTACTACATGAATTACGGTGACTGGCGCAAGCTGTTCACCTCTCTGGACGACATCGATAAGGTGACCGCCGGCGACGTGCAGCGGGTGGCCAGGAGATATTTCGTGGATCAGGGAAAGACCCTCGTCTTCATCTACCAGCCGAAGAAGCCGCAGGGCGGAGGTGAAAAGTGAGAACGGCAATCGGTTCGATGCTCCTGTTCGCCGCGGCGCTGTATGCGCAGGCGCCGGCCGCCGCCCCCGCGAAAGCCAGGCCCAGGCCTCCGGCCGCGGCTTTGCCGTCCTACAAAGATCTCAAGTTTCCGCCCCTCAAGCCCATCCAGATTCCGAAGGTCGAGACTTTCACTCTTCCCAACGGGCTGCGCCTGTACCTGCTCGAGGACCACGAACTTCCGCTGGTAAGCGGCACGGCCCTGGTGCGCACCGGCAATCTGTTCGATCCTCCGGACAAGATCGGGCTGGCGACCATGACGGGCATGGTGCTCCGCACCGGCGGCACAAAGACCAGGACGGGCGACGAACTCGACGTCGACCTCGAGAACATCGCGGCGTCGGTCGAAAGCGATATCGGCGAAACCAGCGGGCGGCTCTCGTTTTCCTGCCTGAAAGAGAACACCGAAGAGGTGCTCGGCATCTTCCGCGATCTGCTCACCGGCGCTGAATTCCGCCAGGACAAGATCGATCTGGCCAAGACGGAGCTGCGCAGCTCCATCTCGCGCCGCAACGACGACGCGGGCTCGGTCGCCGCGCGGGAATTCGCCAACCTCGTCTACGGCCGCAATACGCCGTATGGCTGGATGATGGAGTACGAGCACGTCGACCGGATCCAGCGCGCCGATCTGATCGCTTTTTACAAGCGCTATTTCTTCCCCGCCAATATCATGCTGGCGATCCACGGCGACTTCTCGGCGCCCGCCATGCGGGCCACCATCGAAAAATTGCTCGGGACGTGGGATGACAAACAACCCCCGCCGCCGCCCTTTCCGGCGGTGGTGGAGAAGCCCCGGCCGGGCATCTTCCTGGCCGCCAAGAAGGATGTGAATCAGACCTTCTTTGAAGTCGGCCATCTGGGCGGGATATTTCGCGACAAGGACTACCCGGCCCTGGAAGTGATGGGCGACATCCTGGGCGGCGGCTTTCGCAGCCGCCTGTTCCAGCGCGTGCGCACCCAGATGGGCCTGGCCTACAACATCTCCGCCAACTGGGGCGCCACTTTCGACCATCCCGGCCTGTTCCAGATTTCCGGCAGCACCAAGTCGGCCTCCACCGTGGAAACGCTGAAGGCGGTGCGCGAGGAAATCGAGCGCATTCGCTCCGCGGAAGTCTCCGAGGAGGAACTCAAGACCGCCAAGGACTCCGTGCTCAACGGCTTCGTCTTCAACTTTGACACGAAGGCCAAAACGCTCAACCGCATCCTGCGTTACGAGTACTACGGCTATCCGCGCGATTTCATCTTTCAGTACCAGAAGGCCATCGAAGGGGTGACCCGCGCCGATGTGCTGCGGGTGGCTCGCGAACGCCTCAAGCCCGAAAATCTGACCATTGTGGCGGCCGGGAATCCCGACGAGATCGGTCAGGGCCTGGCCAGTCTGGGCATGCCGGTGACGCCCATCGACTTGAGCATTCCCGAGCCAAAACAGGAAACCGCCAGGGCCGATGCCGCGTCGCTCGAGAAAGGCCGGCAGCTTCTCGGACGCGCGCAGCAGGCGATCGGCGGCGCGGAGCGGCTGGAAGCCATCCATGACATCACTTCGGTCTCCGAAGTTCTGATTGCGCGCGGCGGCATGAAAGCGAAACAGACCAATCAGTGGCTGGCGCCGGAATCCATGCGGCAGGTCAGTGAACTGCCGTTCGGAAAGATCACGGCCTACTCGGACGGCAAGACGGGGTGGTTTGCCGGGCCTCAGGGCGCCGGGCCCCTGCCCGCGCCGATGTTGAAACAGGTCCAGAGTGAGTTGTTCCGGATCTACCCGCGGCTGATGCTCAGCGACCGGCTCCCGGGCCGGACGGTGAACTGCTCCGCTCCGGGAACGCTGGAGATTTCCGGCGACGGGATCACGGTGCGGCTCTTTATCGATGAAGCCACCGGCATGCCAGTCAAGGAGACCTACCAGCAACCGGGAATGGGCGGCGCTCCGGCCACCGTTGAAGAGGTATACGGCGATTTTCGCGAGGTGAACGGAATCAAGATTCCTTTTAAGATCACCATCAACCAGAACGGGACGAAATTCGCGGAAGCCACAATTCTCGAGTACAAGACAAACACCGGTTTGACGGCCGGGGAGATCAGCAAACGTCCATGAAGCGAACCTCGTTCACGCTCTGGCTGGCTGCGGCGCTTTTCGCAACGCCGGCTTTGCCCCAGACCAACGAACAACGCGGCAAGCAGGTGATTGATCGGGCTCTGGAGGCCCTGGGCGGGCGGAATTACCTGGAAATGCGCGACCGGATCGAGGAGGGGCGCGCCTATTCCTTTTATCGCGAGGAGTTGTCCGGACTCTCCCGCGCCAAAATCTACACCCGTTACCTGACCCGCCCCGAACCACCGGTTCCCGGCTACCTGGGCGTACGCGAACGCCAGGCCTTCGGCAAGAATGAGGAAAGCGCGGTGTTGTTCGCCGAGGACAACGGCTGGGAAATCACTTTTCGCGGCGCGCGCCCCCTGGCGCCGGCCCTGGTGAAGCGTTTTAAGGAAAGCACGCTGCAAAACATTTTCTATATCCTGCGGCAACGCCTCGGGGAACCGGGCCTGACCTTTGTTTTTCGGGGCACGGACGTTTTTGAGAATCAGCCGGTCGAGATCGTTGAGATCGCCGACAGCGATAACCGCCAGGTAACGGTCTACTTCAACATGTCCACGCACCTGCCCATCCGGCAGGTATACTTCCGGCGCGACCCGGATACCAAAGACCGCATTGAAGAGGTCACCAGCTTCGCCAAGTACCGCGACGTGGGAGGGGGCGTCATGTGGCCTTTCACCATCTGGCGGGAGCGCAACGGCGAAAAAATCTATCAAATCTTTTCCGATTCGGTGGTCATCAACCGCGACCTGACCGACGAACTGTTCACCCTGCCGGCCAACATGAAGATCCTGAAACCGAAACGCTGATCGTGGATGCAGGCTGGGCGATCACCCGCGGGAGCTTCTCCACCCTCCTGAGCTGACCCCCGGATTCCCTGGAACCCGGAGTTTCAGCCTGGCTTCACAGCTCACTCGGCGAGCAGGCGCTCTACGTCGTGACGCAACTCGGCCTCGTCCAGCAGGCCTTCGTAGGTTTTGGCGAGGCGGCCTCGCTTGTCGATGAGCAGCGTGGTGGGCAGGCCCTGCACCTGGGAACCTACGCCGGATTCACCTGGCAGGAGCACGGGATAAGGAATCTGATACTTCTTCACGAACTGGCGGACCACCTCGGGTCCTTCCTCGTCCATGGAGATTCCCACGGCGGAAAGGCCTCGCGGCTCGTACTTGCGGTAGAAGGCTACCAGTCCCGGGGTCTCATAGCGGCACGGCGGGCACCACGTGGCCCAAAAATTCACCAGCACCACGCGCCCGCGATGCTCGCTCAGTTTCCAGATCTTACCGTCCAGGCCGGGCAGGCGGAGCTCCGGGACGGCCTGACGGCCGCCGGGGCTGGCCGAAGCGCCGTCGGACTTGCGCCCCGCCGCGAAGACAATCAGCGCCGTCACCCCGGCCAGCGCCGCCGCTACCCGAATTCTGGCTTTGTTCGTCATGCCACTCCCGTCAGTTTGCCGGCACGCAGGTTTTCACGCCCAGTTTCTTCAGAATCGTCATCATCGGGCACCAGTTGGTGAAGGCCGACTGGAACAGGTTCAGCCCCACGAAAGCCGTAAACAGGAACCACCCCGGGTGGACCCAGTAACCCAGCGCCACGCTCACGAGCACAAAGGCTCCGGCGATCATACGGAGCAAGCGTTCAACCGTCATCTTCATCTCCCCCGATCTGCCTCACAGCAGTCTCCAGTGATTAGATGCGGCGCCCGCCGATTGGTGACAACCCCGCGAATCAGCTCTTTCCGAGGGTCTCCAATACCGCGCCCGTCTGTTGCTCCACCTGCGCGTGCAGGCTGTTGCCGTGGGCGTCCATGGTGACGATGCCGAGGAAACCGTTCACCTGAAAATGCCACATGGCTTCGGGCACGCCGAACTCAAACAGGTGCACTCCCAGCACCTTCTCCACGGTGCGCGCGTAGTACTGGGCCGCGCCCCCGATGGCGCTCAGGTAGACCGCCCCGGCGTCTTTCATGGCGGCCAGGGTCCTGGCGCCCATGCCACCCTTGCCGATCACTACCCGCACGCCGAACTTGCGGATCACGTCGGCTTCGTAGGGCTCCTCGCGAATGCTGGTGGTGGGGCCGGCGGCTTTGGCCGTCCAGACATCGCCCTGTTTTAGCATCACGGGTCCGCAGTGGTACAACACGGCCCCGCTGAGGTCCACCGGCGGAGGGTTCTTCATCAGATGCGCGTGCACGGCGTCGCGTCCGGTGTACATCTCACCAGTGATCAACACCACGTCGCCTACTTTCAGGGCGCGCACGTCGGCCTCGCTCACCGGCGGGCGAAGCACGATCTCGCGCCCGGTGAGCGGCAGACCTTCTGCTTGGACCATGCGTTCGACGGGGCGTTCGGGATCCCGGTACAGCCACCCGGTGATGGCCCCGCTCGATGCATCCAGACGCACGCCCAGCCGGCGGAAGGCCCAGCAATCGTAGGCGACCGACACGAAGTAGCAAGCCGGCAGCCGGTTCGCCGCAGTGATCTTGCACCCGATCAGCGATACTTTCCCGCCGAAACCCATGGCGCCCACGCCCAACTGGTTGGCTTCGGCGAGAATGCGAGCTTCGAGTTGCGCCAGTTGCGGATCCGGATTCACGTCGTCGAGCGTGCGGAACAACTGCTGCTTGGCGAGCCAGTAGCCGTGCGCGCGGTCGCTGCCGATGCACACGCCGATGGCGCCCGGCGAGCATCCCTGCCCCTGCGCCGCCCACACCGCATGCAGGATGCACTTGCGGACTCCCTCGAGGTTGCGGTCGGCGCGGCCCAGGTGATCCAGTTCACAAGGCACCGAGTATTGCGCGTTCATGTTCTCGCATCCGCCGCCTTTGAGCAGCAGCTTGACTTCAATCTCATCCCGGTCCCACTGTTCGAAGTGCAAGATGGGCGTTTCCGTCCCCAGGTTGTTGCCGCTGTTCTTTCCAGTGATGGAATCCACGGAGTTCGGACGCAACTTGCCCTGGCGCGTGGCCTCCGCGACAGCCGCCAGAGCAGCTTTCCTGATGGCAAGCTGGTCTGCGCCGGCCGGCGCATGAATCAGGAAGGTGGGCATGCCGGTATCCTGGCAGATGGCGCCGCCGTCCTGGTACGCCATATCGATGTTTGAGAGAATAATGTTCAGCGCCTGCGCGGACTGGGTGCCGGGAGCCTCCCGGCCGGCCGCCAGGCTCATGGCGGCACGCACGTCGGGCGGCAGGTTGGTCGAAGTTTGGGAGACAAGTTCCAGAAGGCTGCTTTCGAGGAATTGCATGCAGCCATTCTAGCCCGTTGCGGGGGGCGAGGGGACAACGGCGTCAGCAGGGAACACGGTAATGCTCAGCGGCGTAAGTGAGATCGCAATCTCGTCCGGCGCCTCCTACGTGTACCGCGAGAACGCTCATCGCTACATCCCGACCCGTTTCAGCGTCAGAGGGCGCGACTTGGCAGGAGCGGTCGGCGAAGCTCAGAACAACGTCCGGAAGCGGGTTCAGTTACCCTCCGGCTACCGCCTGGAGTGGAGCGGCGAATTTGGCGCGCTTCAGGAAGCCGAGGAACGGCTGGCATGGATCATCCCGCGCATGCCTGCGTGGGTTTGCTGCCTGCAGCTCTCTCCCACGGAATCGGCTCGCAGGTCCAAAAGCCGCTGGCCACGGTGATCGTTGGAGGCATGTTCCTGGGTCCCGTGCTAATCTTACTGTTCGTTCCGGTTCTGCGGATCGTGCTCATGCCAAAACGACACCGGCCGGAGGTTCGATGATCCCACGCGCCCACGTTGACATGGCAGGCTGGGATCGACACGAGCCGGCGAAAACCGGCTCCCGCCTCCGCGCTTGCGAAATAGTTGCCTTGGCTTACTTTGCCTGCCTCGCATGCCTTGCTTTGACGCGGCATTTCAGCATGGGGCGTGTGCTGATTCTGGCATCCATTCCGGTGGTGCTGTGGGCGGTCTGGCACGCGCAATCGCGGTCGAACCACTGGCTGGTCGCGATTCTGCGCGACTGGTGGCCACTGAGTTTGATCCTGGCCGGGTACTGGGCCATTGGATGGTTCACCGCCCCACCTCTGGAAGATCTTCAGCGGACCCTGGTGAAGCTGGACCGGATTATTCTGAATGACGCGCATCTGCGCGAACTGATTGAAGCCGCCGGACCCTGGATTCCAGCGATGCTGGAGACCATATACCTGTTGCTGTATGCGATTCCGCCGGTGTGTCTTGGCATTCTGTATGCGTCCGGAGAACGCTCCCAGGCTCCCCGGTTCCTGTTGCTGGTATTCGCCGGCACGTTCACCACCTATGTCCTGTTGCCCTGGATTCCCGTAATCTCGCCCCGCCTTGCCTTTCCAGGCGCGGACTTGCCCGGCTACTCCGGAATGGTGCGGAGCGTCAACACCTGGCTGCTGGATCACCTGGACATCTCGACCAGCGTTCTGCCGAGCGGGCACGTGGCCGTCGCCTTTTCATCCGCGCTGGCGATGATCACGGTGCTGCGCCGGCGCCCCTGGGTCGGGCGCTGCGTCCTGGGAGTGGCCGGTCTGGTCTACGTGGCAACCATCTATTGCCGGTATCATTACAGCGTTGACGGCCTGGCCAGCATCGTGGTAGTGTCGCTAATCCACGGCTTGGTGTCCCGATGTTCCTATGAATAATCACCTGAAACCACGAGTCGTCTGCCGCAAATCGCGGCCAGGCCGCCGCGGGGTTTGGGCGCCGGCATGGTTTGCGCTGCTGGTTGCGGGTACAGGCCCGGCCTTGGCGGACATGCGCGACCAGAGCGTTGTCATCCGGCTGGAGACTCCGATTGCGAGTTATTCGCCCGCGGGTACCGGGTTTAGCGCTCGAGTGGTGGGTCCGGTGCTGCACGACGGTGTTGAAATCCTTCCGAGCGGCAGCACCATCACCGGCCAGGTGCGGAGATCGGCATCTGTCCGGCTCGGGCTTCTGCGTGAGAGGGCGATGCTCGAACTGGAGTTTCACGGATGCCGCCTGCCGGGCGGAAACAGCGTCGACTGCGAGGTGTTACTGGAGGGAGTGGACAACGCACGCGAGAAGGTGGCTGGCAACCGGGTGAATGGTGTGCTGGCGGCAGGCCATCCCTATAGCTGGCTGAGCGGCCTGTGGATCCGTCCGGCGCCCGCGCTGATACCCCGCTCGGCGGGTGGACTGACGGGTCTCACCGGAACTATCTACACGCGCCTTGCCCCGACTCCCGTGGGAGCCGCGGCGGTTCTCACCGCGCGGTTGCTGCTCTACCGCCTGCCGGATCCGGAGATCTGCCTGCCTGCCGGAACGGACTTGCTGGTGCGCGTGCGGGCGCCGGATAGTCCAGCCCTTTCCCCGCAGGCGCTGGCCGTCGTGCCACCCGAGGTTTCCAGTTGGGTGGCTGGGCGGCCTGATGAGGTGCGGCTTCCGGACGGGAGTTTGGCCGGCGATATCATCAACTTGGTGTTCGTCGCCTCGCGCCAGCAAGTCGAACGGGCGTTTCTGGCAGCCGGGTGGTCAGCTTCCGAGCCGCTGACGCCGCGCACGTTCGCGCGAATGTATGCGGCATTCTCCTCAATGAGGGCGTATCCGACCGCACCCGTAGCCCCGCTCACCTACTGCGGAAAAACGGCGGACCTCGTGTTCCAGAAAACCCTCAACACCGTGGCCAAACGGCATCACATTCGGATCTGGCAGGCTTCGCCCGACCGGACCCAGGTGTGGTTGGGTGCGGCGACCCATGATATAGCGATTGCATTGGACTGGAAGCGCAAGGGCCTGACACACCGCATCGATCCGTTCGTTGATCGGGAACGCAGCCGGGTCGTGAATGACCTCGCCAGTGCCGGCTGTGTCACCGGAATCAGTTTCGTGGACCGGCCCCACGCAGCTCGGCCCCAGAAAAGCGGCAAGCCAAGCGTGACCGACGGCAAAGCGGTATTGCTGAGTCTGGGTGAGTGTTCAGCTCCGGAATTGGCAGATGCGGAGCTGCGGCAACCCCGGCGGCGCCGTATTACCCTCGGCACCCGGCGTTTCACCCTGGAAAGCCGCTACTACCTGACCCGCGGGAACCCTTATTACTGGGCCTATCGTGCAGTTTTGTCATTACGTGGAGAAGCGCCGCGGACAGGAGGGTCGCCAGAATAGAACGGCTTCAGTTCAGCCGGACCCGCACCTGAACCCGCATCCCCGGTTTCAGCAGCGGCGTGGGGCTGACGAAATCCACCACCACCTGGTTGTTTTCAACCGCTTTCACCTGCCCGGCAATGCCTTCCCCGGGAACATCCGCAGCCACGATGAGGGCCGGCTGGCCAACCCGGAAGCGGGCCAGCAGGGGCGGCTCCGGATCGATTACCGCCTCCAGCAGCGAGAGGTTGACGGCGATTCGGAACAGGTTCCTGTTCTCCGGGTCCACCACTCCTCCCACCTCGCCCTTGCGGGCAACCACAAGCCCGGCCACCGGCGCATGGATTTCGGCTGCCGCCAGATGGGCCTGGGCGTCTTCGAGCTGTTTGGACTTGTCGTTCATGATCCGCTGGGACAGGTCCAGATCGCGCATCAGTTCTCCGACTCGTTCTTCAGCCTGTCTCGCCATGGCGTCCAGGCTCTGGAACTCCGCCTGAGCGTTTTGGAAGTCACGTTGGGCTTTTTCGAAGGTGAGGCGGGGAGTGGCGCCTTCCTGGTTCAACATGCGCTGGCGCACGAACACGCGTTCGGCCTGGTCGGCCTCACGCCGCGCCCGGGCCGCGTCCGCGCGCGTCCGGGAGGCCTCCAGACGGGCGGCGGAGATGGCCGCTTCGAGCGAGTTGATCTTCGCCCGCGCGCCTTCGACGGCGGCCAGCGCGCGCTCCCGCTCGGCTTCCAGGAGCTGGCTGGAGATGCGGGCAAGCAACTGGCCCTCGTACACTTCGTCGCCCACGCCGGCCTCCAGCGATTCGATCGTTCCGCTGACACCGGCCTCGACATCCACCACGTGCTGGGCGCGCAGCGTGCCCGGAAAATTCGCCTCCGCGAGATTCACTACCGGTTGCTCCGGCTTCGGCGACTGGCTGGGAGGCGGCGCCGGCGCCCGCCGCAACAGCCAAAAGGCGCCCGCGCCGGCAACGGCCAGGACCACCGCCAGCGCTGCCGGAATCCACTTGCCGCGCATGCTTTGATGGTAGCGCGCTACATTGGCTGCATGGCGCAACCTTCACCCGGAAGCCTGGCCCTTCTGTTCGGGCGCATCGGCAACCTCACCTTTGGGGGCGGCGATCCCACCATGGCGGCGCTCTACCAGGAGCTGGTGGCCAGGCGCAGGTGGCTCACCGCCGAGCAGTATGGCCTGATCTGGAGTCTGGCGCGGGTAACGCCGGGGACCAACCTGCTGGCCTTTTGCGTGGGGGTCGGGTGGCGGCTCGCCGGGCTGAGCGGAGCGCTGGCCGCCGTGCTCGCACTGACCCTTCCCTCGGCCGCGATCGTCGTCTGGCTCACCTACGCCTGCCAGGCCTTGCGCGCGAATGCCTGGGCGATGGCGGCGATCGCAGGCGTGCTGGCCGCCGCGGTCGGGATGATGCTGACCGGGGCCTGGCAAATCCTGCGCCCCCACCTGAAGGCGCGCACCTGGCCGCGCGCTGTCGTCATCTCCGGCGGCGCTCTGGTTCTGGCTCGGCTGCTGGCCCTGAATCCGATTGCGGTGCTTGCCCTCGGCGCACTGGCCGGCGCTTTCTGGATCAGCCCGGATGAGACGAAATGAACGCTGTCATACTCTACTTTCTGCTGCTCAAGGCGACCGCCACGACGTTTACCGGCCTGGCTTCACTGCCGGTCGTTCGAGATGACCTGGTAGTTGAACGCAAGGTGCTCACGGACCGTCAGTTGGCCGCAGCCGTGGCGGCTGGACAGACGACCCCCGGACCGCTCGGGCTGTACATCGTCAGCGTGGGGTACTTTGTCGCGGGCGTGCCGGGCGCCTGCGCAGGGTGTTTGGCTCTGCTCACCCCGGCATTCCTTATCTTGCCGCTGCTCAAGTACTTAGCCGGACGCGCCGAAGGGCGCCGCGTCCGCAGCGCGGTGCAATCTCTCACCCTCTCCGCCGCCGGGCTGATCGTCGCGGCCGCCTATCCCCTCGCCGAGAATGCCCTGACCGGACCGCTGACTGCGGCGATCGCTCTGGCCAGTTTCCTGTTTCTCGCATTAACCCGGCGTGACACCGCCTGGGTGATCGCGGGCTCCGCGCTGCTCGGGCTGGTAGCCCGCATTGCCGGCTGAGTGCGGCGGCGTGTGCATCTTTTTCTCGACTGTGCCCGGTGCGGCACACTTTTTGCCCCGGCATTCGTCTGATAGTAAGGCGCCCGGAGTTTGGCACGAGGATTGCACCTGCTCATGGCGCCAGCGACGGAGGCGACAATGGCACTAGCGAAGATCACTTGGCAAGGCCTGACCACCATCGGGATTCTGGTCGCCGCCCTGTGGGGTTGTTTCGTGGCCGAACACCTGATCATCCGCCGCGCGCAGATCGAGACCTGGCAGGCGCTGCGAAGTTCTCATTCCCTTCGGATTCAGCGGCATATAGAGCCCGCTTCCGTGCCTGTCCGGGTATCGAGACCCGCCCGTCCGGCCGTCGGGTAAGCTCACTTCACATCCAGCGGAATCTCAAAGTAGAAGAGTTCCTTGCCGGTGAGCGCCTCCCGAATGCCGGTCAGATAGATCTGTGAATTGCTGCGCATGCCGGTCTGGAAGTAAAAGAAACCACTGGCCCGCTGGCCAGCGGGCAGCATCCGGGCGCTGAACGCGCGGCCTTCAATCTCCCAGGTGTTGAGCGGATTCTTGTTGCGGCCGATTTTTGCGCCACCGGTCGGCAGGGGGCCGCCATACACTTTCGGCTTATTGGGACCGCGCAGGTAACGCACCTCCTGGGCCGGTATTGATTCCAGGTGGGTCCGATCCGGGCCGACGAACTCCACTTTCATAAACTCGAGGTTCAGGGTCTGGTTGGTATCGTTCTCGACAATGATGAGCACTGGCAGAACCCCGTACTTGTAAGGGTTAGCCTTGCCGAACGCCGGGCGCGCCTGCTCGTCGGTCTGGAAAGGGACTGCGGCGATGGTGACATTGCCGACCGTCTGGCGGGTGGGATAAGCCGCGGCACGGCCGGGATCGAATGCCCCCTTGTCCTTGTCCGCGCCCGCCAGCGCCGCTATACTCATCAGGAAGAGACCCAAGCGTTTGAAAACAAAAGGCATCTATTTATCCTATCGAGTGGCCGCCACGCTTGCGCTGCCCTTCATCCTACTCTACTTCGCCTGGCGCGCCCTCCGAAACCCTGCTTACTGGAGCACGCTGGGAGAACGTCTCGGCTTTCTGCCCCGTTCATTCAGACAGACTGCCGGCGGCGCCATCTGGTTGCATGCGGTTTCGGTGGGCGAGGTGCTCTCCTCGGTTGCGCTGCTGCGGCGCCTTCAGGCCGAGTTTCCGGGCGTCCCCCTCTTTGTCTCCACCACCACGCTGGCGGGCCGCGCCCTCGCCAACGAGAAACTGGCCCATCTCGCCGCAGGCATTTTCTATGCCCCGGTGGATCTGATATTTGTCGTCCGGCGGGTTCTCCGCACGCTGCGGCCGTGGCTGGTGGT
>Ga0272446_1003927_pt1 | contig 18122 bp, 15 predicted proteins | sample YNPCB0061_FD_194587 | JGI IMG/M metagenome (GOLD analysis project Ga0272446, IMG submission 194587) | Hot spring microbial mat communities from Yellowstone National Park, WY, United States - YNP-CB-006-1 | ecosystem: Environmental > Aquatic > Thermal springs > Hot (42-90C) > Sediment | place... | reverse complement strand
AGAAAACCATTGCTACTTTTTGGGACAATAACCCTTTTGAAATAAAATATGAAGGGCATTTGGAGTATGCCGTAAAAAAAATCTCTCCGGGAGGACATTGGATTCAGATTACCTCCCTTGTTGCTCAAGCTACTCATGCAGACCTTATCCGCACCGCAGAGAGTTATGCCTTGGTCGCCGTAGCTTTGGCTGATGCCTTTATTAGCTGTTGGGACGAGAAATATAGAAGTAATTACGTTAGACCTCAAACCGTGATAGAAAAACATATTGACGACAAATGGACACCCTATATCCAAACCCCTCCTTTCCCAGAATACACAAGCGGACATAGCGTTATCTCCCACTCGGCAGCAACCGTACTGACCAAACTTTATGGAGAAAATTTTGCTTTTGCCGATTCTACACAAACTGAATATGGACTTCAGCCTCGTTTATTCAAATCTTTCTTAGAAGCCTCCAGCGAAGCCTCTGTAAGCCGCCTTTACGGTGGGATTCACTTCCGCAAAGCACTGGAAAAAGGAAGCGAGCAGGGCATCAAAGTAGGTAGCTGGGTAATGGAAAAAGTAAAAACTAAGAAAACAAATTTAGCAAAAAAAGAATAAAGTTTATTCCACAAACAAATCCACAAACTTAAATTCCTTACCGCTAAACAAACCCCTATCGCTAAGTTTGAGGTCTGGAATCACCAACAAAGCCATAAAAGAAAGCGTCATAAAAGGTGATGTCAGTCTGCTCCCTAATGCTTTGGCTTGCCAGTCGAGGGCTGCATACATTTTGGCGACTTTGTACCCATCTTCAGTGGACATCAACCCCGCCACAGGCAAAGGTAGCACATATTCTTTTTTATTGATGCTGTCCACCACTGCAATTCCTCCTTGAACCTCTATAAGTAGGTTGGTTGCTTTGCTCATAGCAAAGTCATCTACCCCAACTACGATGATATTATGCGAATCATGTCCTACTGAGGAGGCTATCGCCCCACTTTTTAGCCCAAAATTTTTAATAAAGCCTAAGGCAGGAGGAGCATCTTGGTAGCGATTGACCACGGCAATTTTCAGAATATCTTGTGCCGTATCACTTACCGCTTGCCATTCATCATTGCCATTATTCGCAAAGTAAAGAACTGCTAATTTGGCATTGCTTATCAGTTCGTTACTTACCAACTGCCCGTCTAAGGCTTCTATTACTCGGATTTTACTAAATTGATACGAGGGAACTTGAAAGTCTTGATGACCTTTGGGTGAGGTATTAAAGTTATTAATTGGCTGTTCAGGAACAGATTTGATGCAAGACCTTCCTTTCTCGGCTACCAAATCTCCATTAATATAAGTGCGCAATACATTGAAATCTGTTAAATTATCTACCAAAATAAAATCTGCTGGGTCGCCTATTTCTAACTGCCCTACTTCCAAGCCGTAATGCTCCACAGGATTGAGGCAAGCTACTTGCAAGACTTTAAAAACATCAATGCCTCTGGCAACAGCCCGCTTTACTAACTCGTTGATGTGTCCTTCTACTAAGTTATCAGGGTGCTTGTCATCAGAGCAGAACATCATATTTTCATAGTATTCAGGAAGTAAATCTATCAAAGCCTCAAAGTTTTTCGCTGCGCTCCCCTCGCGAATAATGACTTTCATACCATATTGGAGTTTTTCTAAGGCTTCTTCTTTGGTAAAACACTCATGGTCTGTGCTAATACCTTCGTTAATATACTGTCTTGCCTGCTCTCCTCTAAGGGCGGGGGCATGTCCATCTATTTTCCTGCCATACTTTTTTGCAATGGCTAATTTTTCCATAACCTCTTTATCCTTAAAAAGTACGCCAGGGTAATTCATCATCTCGGCAAGATATTTGAGGTTTTCTGTTTCAAAGAGTTGGGCAACCTCGGTAGGGCTAATGCACGCTCCCGCTGTTTCAAAGTTGGTAGCAGGTACACAAGAAGGTACGCCAAAATAAAACTTAAAAGGCACTTTTTTGCCATTTGCTATCATGAACTTAACTCCACTGACCCCACAAACATTGGCAATTTCATGCGGGTCGGAAACGGTGGCTACCGTTCCATGCACTACTGCCAAACGAGCAAACTCGGAAGGTATCAGCATAGAACTTTCTATGTGAACATGGGCATCTATAAAGCCAGCCAAAGCAAAGCGATTGAAAAAAGTTTCTACGTACTTGATATTGACAATTCGCCCATTCTCGATATAAATATGAGCAGGTCTGATGCTTCTTTGGCGAATATTTACTAAGTTTGCTTTGATAAATGTCATGGGCATTATTTTTTCAAGTAAAATTAAAATATAGATTGGTATGATAAAAAATTTGGTAAGAAAATACTTAGTGCGTAGTGTTATATTTTTCTCCTTGTTTTGTTTTTTTGCGTGTACTTATGCACCTAATACCGCTTGGACACCTCGCCGCTCCAAAGTTTGGAGAAAAAGAGGTCCCTTACCTCCAGAGAAAAAAGTGAGAAGACTAACGATGTGGAAATAAGCCTCTTGATGGGTGAGTTTGTAGTCCTCTACATTTATTGGATATGGTTAAAACTAAAAGAACAGGAAAATATTTAATTTGGAAAGTAAAAATGAGGAAATTATTAGCCAAAATATTGATTATGCTTGTACTTGCTTCTACCTCAGGGTGTTATCTTGCCCCACGTACTGCGTGGACGCCTAAAAAGTATAAAAAGAAAACCCTAAGCCACAAAGCACCTAAAACCAAGCGCTAAATTATCCTAACAATGATGTATAAAAAACTAAGAATATTTTTTTCTATTCTTCTACTCTTGCTTTTACCTTTTTTTCTTGAATCCTGTACAGCTGGCAGAGGGAAAGGTAAACTAAAACGTGGAAAACCTATTCCCTGCCCCGTCAAAGATTGTTAATGCAACTTAATATTTTTAGTACCTATTTGGGGGCTAATGCAAATTGTTATTAGGAAAAATGCGTTTCCCTGATTTCCAAACGTACTGCGGAAGTAATCTGCCTTGTTGATACAAAATTTCGCGGTAGTCTGCTAATACTCCTTTATAAGGCAGGTGAGTCAGTGGCAGAATTTGTTTGCAAGCATCTATGATTTTCATAGAAATTCATTTTTGGCAAAAATACAAAAGTAATATATTTGATATTATTTTTGTGCTTGTATTGTTTTTGACTTAGGGCAGGCAAGCAAACACCATAGACGAGTATTTCTATAAAAGGAACTGATAAAAATTCAACTTTTGCACACGAATGATTACTATTTTAGCTATAGAATCCTCATGCGATGAGACCTCAGCGGCAGTCATTAGGGAGGGGAAAGTTCTGAATAACATCATTGCTGACCAAAAAATACATGAAATTTTTGGAGGAGTAGTCCCCGAACATGCTTCAAGGGCGCACCAGCAGAACATCGTTCCTGTAGTAGATACCGCACTCAAAGAAGCAGGAGTAAGTAAAAAAGATTTAAATGCGATAGCTTTTACCAGAGGACCCGGCTTGTTAGGCTCGCTTTTGGTAGGCACTTCTTTTGCCAAAGCACTTGCGTTAGGCTTGGATATTCCTTTGATAGAAGTAAACCACATGCAAGGGCATGTATTGGCACACTTCATTGACGAGCCTAAACCAAAGTTCCCTTTTCTTTGCTTGACAGTAAGCGGAGGGCATACACAAATTGTACTTGTCAAAGATTTCTTAGACATGGAAGTCATCGGGCAAACCCAAGATGACGCTGTAGGAGAGGCTTTTGACAAGACAGCTAAAATGCTCGGCTTACCTTACCCTGGCGGTCCCATGATTGATAAACTTGCTAAACAAGGAAATCCTTTGGCATTTTCTTTTCCCGAAGTAATCATGTCAGAGTACAACTATTCTTTTAGTGGTATAAAAACGGCTTTTTTGTATTTTTTGAAGGAAAAAAAGCAAGCAAACCCTAACTTTATAGAAGAAAATCTTGCAGATATTTGTGCAAGTATGCAGCACGCCTTGGTTCACATCTTACTGATTAAATTGAAAAAAGCAGCAAAAGACTTAAAAATCAATGAAATAGCTATAGCAGGAGGTGTCTCTGCCAACTCAGGACTAAGAAAAGCTTTGCAAGAATTGGCAATAAAAGAAAAGTGGAATATTTACATTCCTGACTTTCAGTATTGTACTGATAACGCAGGAATGATAGCTATAGCCGCACATTACAAGTATTTAGCAGGTCAGTTCTCCTCCCAAGAAGTAACTCCTTTGGCAAGAATGAATTTTTGATGTAAAAGCAAAAACTTTTATACCATTTTGTCTTACTTTGTCATCTTTTTTAGCATCAGCTACTTTTTTTTAAGACAAAATGTCTTATTTCCTCCATTGGTACAAAATCTGAATAGTGGGTTAGTGTACTTAATTAAATTAATTCTTAAACCTTAAACTTTAAAAAATTATGAGCTTAATTGTAAGAAAACCACAAATGGATTTCCCTGCATTTGGGAGTTTAATCGACCAATTCTTCAACAATGACTTTTTTGATTGGTCAAATCGCAATTTTTCAGTTACCAATACTACCTTACCTGCTGTCAATATCAAAGAAGATAATGACAAGTTTCAGGTAGAAGTGGCTGCACCAGGTTTGAAGAAAGAGGATTTCAAAATAGAAGTAAATCACAACATGCTATCTATTTCTTCTGAAAAACAAGAAGAAAAAACCGAAGGACAAGAAGGCGGAACTTACACTCGTAGAGAGTTTAGCTATCAGAGTTTTGTGCGCTCTTTCTCCTTGCCTGAAAGCGTAGATGCAGACAAGATAGAAGCCAGCTACAATGATGGCGTGTTGGTATTGAATATCCCTAAGAAAGAAGAAGCTAAACCTAAGCCAGCAAGAGTAATTCAAATTGCATAAAAAAAGAAAATCAACGTTTATAAGGTTTAAAACCTTATAAACGTTCCCCAATCATTATGATTTTAAACTTCAAAACTTTACAACTATGAAATTTTTAAAAAATATTATTGGTAAAGATTGGCGTCTGCCTCAATTCATAGAAAACTTTTTTGGTAGTAAGATTTCCGACCAAGTAGGTAAAAATGAGGAACTTATTACTTTGCCTTCCGTCAATATTGCAGACGAAGATGCAGCGTTTGACTTAAAAGTGGCGTTGCCGGGGCTAAGTAAAAACGACATTAAAATAGAAATCAAAGATAATAAACTAATCATATCCTCTGAAAAAAGCAACAAAACAGAGGAAAAAGGCAAAAATTGGATAAGACAAGAATTTTCTTACGCTTCTTTTTATCGTGTTTTCGCTTTACCTGACAATGCAGACCCCAACAAGGTAGAAGCAAAAATGGAAAATGGACTTCTTTCGTTAAAAGTTGCTAAAAGATACGAAACAGAGAAAACTAAGAAACTCATTGCTATCAAATAACTTTTGAAAGGAGGTGGTAAACGATGGATGTATTGGCTCTAAGTCTTTCATTGCTCATGGCAATATACTTTTTTATGCTTTGGACGATAATGAATTGGAGAGAAATAATCTTAGTTATCACCACAAAAATAGATAAATTGATGAAAAAGTTACAGGTAAGCAACGAGGGTATGTAATTTAGCTACATACTTTCAGTCCTGTAAGGTCTTAAAAACCTTGCAGGACTAATCTTTTTTAGAAAGTTGCAAGTATATATTTTACCCTATCTGCCTTTTTATATCATTTAAAATCCTTTCTCCACCATTTTCTAAGACTCTCTTTGCCAAAATCTCACCTAATTTTTCTCCCTCGTCTTTGTCCATTGCCGCTTCTTCTCTGATAATATCACGTCCGTTAAGACTAATAATGCCACAGTGGAGTTTGAGTTGGTCGCCGTTGATTTCTGCAAGTGCAAAAGCAGGTACACTGCACCCTCCTTGCAAGTGCTTTAAGTAGGCTCTTTCTGCAATAATCTGGTACTCAGTAGGATAATGGTTCACCGCCTCTCGAATAATCTGTTTAATTTCTTTGTCCAAGAGCATGCTTGCTTCTACGGCAATGCTTCCCTGCCCTGCTGCTGGGGTAAAAGTTTCTGTGGAAAGATACTGCACTATATAGCTTTCCATCTCCATACGGTGTACACCTGCGTATGCAAGCACCAGTGCATCGCAAAGCCCCTCCTCCATTTTTCGCATACGAGTTTGCAAATTGCCTCGCGCATCTACGGTTTTCACCTTAGGAAAATAATGGCGAATCATCGCAATTCTACGCGTAGAGGAAGTCCCAAGCACTACTTTTTGGCTTTCATCAAAAGTAAAATACTTATTAAAACTTACCAATACATCATTTACTTTCTCTCTTTCGGTAAAAGCAATAATTTCCAAGTCATTGGGAAGTTGTGCTTGCAAATCCTTAGCACTATGTACAGCAATATCTATTGCTCCACTATGAAGTTGGATTTCTAACTCCTCCGTAAATACGCCCTTGCTACCTAACTTAGCAATAGACTTGTGCAACATTTTATCGCCTGTGGTTTCTATTGTAACTAATTGGCTTTGAATGCCTTGATTTTTTAATTTATCGGCTATGAAATTGGCTTGCCAAAGTGCGAGTTTACTACCGCGTGTACCAATTTTGATGATTCTCTCCAATGGAATAAGAAATTTAATACTTTATAAAAAAATTTAGATTTTATCTGCTATTCTAATCTTCTAAAAAGTAGTTCAAAATTTTTTATTTCAAATTTTATATAAATTATTTTAATTCGCAAGACTTTTTTTGTATTATTTAAAGCATTTCTCACTTACCTTTGGTTAAAGGAAAAATTAGGTTGTTTTTGAGTTATCTATCTGCATCAAAATTTGATTAACTCTTACTTTTCAAGGCAGATTTGGTAAAACAGTTTGTTGTTACTACTTTTGCCTTTGAGTTAAAAATTCTGTTTGTTAAAAAATTATTCAGACTAAATCTCGCTTAAAAGAATGAGGAATTTTATCAATACTTGTATTTTTTCTATTTTTTATATTTCGTATTTTACTACCTATACCTATGCACAAACTACACTTTTATTTGAAAATCCAACCTTCAATATAGGGAATGTAATAAAAAGTGAAAAAGCGATTACTCATTCTTTTACTTTTAAAAACATAGGAACAAAGCCTATTCATATTTTAAGTGTAGTACCAGACTGCTCCTGCTTGACTGTTTCCTATCCTCAAACAGCTATTCAGCCTAACGAAACAGGCACAATTACAGTATCTTACCTACCTTATAGGGCAGGTGCTTTTGAAAAAGGATTTGTGGTCAATTCTGATGGAAACCCTCGCACCCAAACTCTTACGTTGAAGGGCTTTATTACTCCTAATACCAATCCTGCTGACATCTTTACACATAAAAACGGAAGGCTATATTTTAGATATAAAAATCTAAATTTTGGGAGTATCACCAATCAATCTACAGTCGCCCGAAAGTTCGAGATGTATAATCCCTCTAAGGAAGATATTTATTTTACGGATAGAGTTATCAAACCCTCGCACATCAACGTTTACTTTGACTCTTCGCATATTATTCCCGCAGGAAAAGTAGGAGCAATCGTACTTACTTACAACCCAATCATGAAGAATGAAGTAGGCTTTTTCCAAGAAGAAGTCATCATGTTTACCGCAGACAGAGATAGCGTCAGAATGACCATTGCCATAGAAGTACAGGGAGAACAGTATGCAAGTACACCCGGTCCTATGTATATTTCTCCTACTACTAACGTAAGAAAACCTACACTCAGAGTCAGCGAAATACGGCAAAATTTGGGAAATATCTACCCAGACATGATAGTCGTTACAGAATTTGTCATATACAATGAAGGAAATTTGGATTTGAAAATAGAAAAATTAGAAACTGATGAGTTCTGCGAAGTGCAAGATTCAAACGGCTGGCAGAATATTACTATTCCTCCTCGTCAGTTCAGGATTGTAAAAGTGCGCTTCAAGCAAGGCAAGGAAACAGGAAAGCAGCAAGGCAAAATAACTTTATACTCGAATGATATTGCTAACCCGCTACAAAATATAGAACTCCAAGCCAATGTGATTGAATATTAGTCAAATAAATTTTCTCAATGAAAAACACCAAAGTAACTATCATTACTCCTTCGTATAATCAAGGACAGTATTTAGAGGCTACTATTCAATCTATTCTTGGACAAAATTACCCTTACTTAGAGTACATGATTCTTGACGGTGGAAGCCAAGATAATTCCTTAGAAATCATTAGAAAGTACCAAAAATACCTCGCCTATTGGGAAAGTGAAAAAGATAGAGGACAAAGCCACGCTATTAACAAAGGGCTGAACAAAGCCACAGGAGAAATCATTACTTGGATTAATAGCGACGACCAACTCATGCCCAATGCTATTCATGCGGTTGTAAACTATTTTGAGGCAAATCCTTCTATTAGTTTTTTACATGGTAAGACCTTGCTGTTTGGACAAGGAAGAGAATTAATCAAAGGTGCAGAAAGTAAAGACTTGTCTTACAAATACTTAGCTGGTTTACCTTTTCCTCAGCCTTCTGCCTTTTTTAGGAAAAGCGTAATAGATGAATTAGGCTTGTTGGAGGAGAGTTATCACTACGGCATGGATTATGACCTTTTCCTACGAATGATTCTAAACTATGAGGCACTTCATGTAGAAGATGTACTTTCCAAGTATCTTTTGCATGAAAACAGTAAAAGTGTACGCCAACATGTTTTTTTTGCGGAAGACTATGCCAAAATATTTAGTAAGTTATTGCGTTCATTTCCTTTCACTGATGCACTAATCCGTCAAATGAAGTCTTTGGGAATGTACCAAGAAGGAAATGACTCATACATAGTAAAAAAGCGTTTTTCTATTGATGACCTAACTATGGCTTTTTTTTACCATCTCCGTTTCCAACTTATATTTTACTTTGAGGCAGGGGAATTAGAGTGGGCTTATCGGATTACCTCTTTTTTAAGAAAAAATTATTCTACGCTTTACCTACAAGATAAAGAACTGGCTCAGGTAAACTGGCGCGCCAGATGGCTCAATAAAAATATTCTATCAATTTTACGATTTATTAAAAGAGCAAGGTAATAAGTCTGCCCAATCATGCAGGAGTTTTGTATTTATTAATTAAAAAAATTATTTTTTACAGAAATACTTGCTTATTAATCAATAATTTATGATTTTTGAGTAAATTCACTTAAATAGAATTTAACCCTCACTTTTCTTCTTGAATATCAAGTAATTATAAAAAATTATAAGCTTACTCTTAGCAGAAATACCTTACCTTAACAATTTTGCGTTTTTATGAATTATCACATTAAACCTTTGCCTACTTACTACAAGAGTAGGCTCTACCGCTCTCGGCTGGAGGCTCGGTGGGCGGCGTTTTTTGATTTGGCAGAGTGGAAAGTAGAATATGAACCGCTTGACTTGTACGAGTGGACTCCTGATTTTCTAATTGACGAACACACTCCTATACTGGTGGAAATAAAACCACATAGTGCTTATTTTCAGCAATATGAATTTTACTTTGAATATGTGAAAGAAGGAATATGCGAGGCAATATTACTACTTACCAACGAAATAATGAAGTACGAGGGTTTACTGGCAGGAAAAGAAGAAGAATTATTTACCATAGGAAAATTGATTGTCAGAGAAATAGATAATGAAATACTTATCAGTCCTGCCATCGTAGGCGTATTTGGAGGCGGAGGCTACCGATTAGGATTGTGTACAGAATCAAGTCATTGGAGAGATTTTATTACAGGACAGCGAGGCGAATGTCTTATTATAGACCACGGCGAGGTAGCTTTTATGTGGCAAGAGGCAGCAAATCGTAGCATGTTTTTAAAGCCACAAACAGAACAATAGTTGGTTAGTACATAAAATTTTCATACTTTTGAAAAGCACTCAATTTAGATTCATAACATTACATTTATGTCGCTAATCGTCAAAGACTTAGTAAAGCAGTATGGAGAGCAGTTGGCAGTCAATCACATCTCTTTTGAAGCTAAAAAAGGGCAAATCGTGGGTTTTTTGGGTCCTAATGGAGCAGGGAAATCCACGACCATGAAGATTGCGACCTGCTACCTCACTCCTACCAGCGGAACAGTAGAAGTTTGCGGATATGATGTGCTTACCTCTTCGTTAGAAGTACGAAAAAAAGTAGGCTATCTTCCCGAACACAATCCACTCTATTTAGAGATGTATGTGCATGAGTATCTTCACTTTATTGGTTCTTTGCACCAACTAAAGACGATATTTAGAAACGAAAGAGTAAAAAAAGTTGTCGAGCTTTGTGGCTTAGGCAAAGAACAACACAAAAAAATAGGCATGCTGTCCAAGGGGTACAGACAAAGAGTGGGGCTGGCACAGGCTCTTATTCACGAGCCAGAAGTCTTGATTTTGGACGAGCCAACCAGTGCCTTAGACCCCTTGCAAATCATAGAAATTCGCCACCTTATCAAAGAAGTAAGCAAAGAAAAAACTGTACTTTTTTCTACGCATATCTTGCAAGAAGTCAAAGCTTTATGTGATAGAGTGGTGATTATCAACTTAGGTAGGATTGTCAAAGATAGCCCCTTGTCAGACCTTCAGTTGCAAAAAGACGAAGTAAAGATTCAAGTAGAATTAGAAGGAGAAATTGGGATAGAGCCGTTTGAGAATATTCCTGCGATAATAGGCATTCAAAAAATAAGCCCTAATAAACTTTTGATTAAAGCACAAACTGATATACGCCCAGAAATTTCTAAAATAGCCTTAGAAAAAGGTTGGCTAATTCTTGGCATGAGCAAGGAGGAAACCTCTCTGGAAAGTATCTTCCAAGAGGCAACTTCTCAATAGTGAACTATATCTACGCAAAACTATGGGAATCTTATTTGACGATTTTAAAAGTTGGAAAAAATATTGCCAAGAGAATAGCCTTCTTTTGCATCTACCTGTTTTACAATACGAAATTACACAAAAAGGGCGTACAGAAGAAGAGATTTGGCAGGGCTTGCAGCTGGCTTATTCTGTGATGAAAGAGGCAGTACACACTGGATTAACCGAAGACACTACCTCTCGCTCTGGTATGATAAACAATGGAGGCAAAAAAGTTTATCAACACCCTATCCACGTACTTTCTCCTGAATTTAAAAAATTGATAGCTCGGGCTTTAGCGGCGAAAGAAGTAAACTCGTGCATGGGCAGAATTGTAGCCGCTCCTACGGCGGGCGCTTCAGGTATTATGCCTGCCGTCTTGGTAACTTTGCAAGAATTGCATAGTATAGATGATAGGAAAATGTTAGAAGCGATGTTGGTAAGTGCAGGAATTGCTTTGATTATAGAGCGAAACGCCTCCATTGCAGGAGCGGTAGGTGGCTGCCAAGCAGAAACAGGCACGGCAGCCGCCATGGGGGCAGGGGCAGTAGTCTATGCCTTAGGCGGAAGCATAGACCAAGTGTTTAATGCAGTAGCCATCACTATCCAATGTATGCTCGGTTTAGTCTGCGACCCCGTAGCAGGTCTGGTAGAAGTCCCTTGTGTGGTTCGCAACGCAAGTGCGGCTGCCATAGCCTACTCCTCCGCACAAATCGCTTTGGCAGGGGTAGGCGCAGTAATTCCCGTAGATGAGTGTATTACGGCTATGGGGGAAATCGGTCAGGCAATGGAAGACAGATATAAGGAAACTGCTTTGGGAGGGTTAGCCATGACACCAACAGGACAGGAAATAGCCAAAAGAGTATTGATTAGTGATATAGATATTTTAGAAGAATAAAAAAGAGGACTACCGCCCTCTTTTTTTTATTTTTCTGCTCTCGCTCCTAAATGTTTTTGAATCGTTGATTTGTATCTTTCTCCAAACTTGTCGTTACACCAATTTCTTAAGTCGTCAATTTCATTCTTAAATAAGTTTCGCTTGGATTTGCGAAGTTCATTTTCAAAAAGTCCTGGGTCAAAACTAACTTTTTCTAAAATAAGTTTGCTATACTCGAGCATATTCATAGGCTTGACAATATTTAATCCCGTAAAAACATTAATTGTCAGAAATAATATAAAAGTATAAGGTAGTAGGTATTTATACGTAAAATACTCATGCAAGTTTTTAAAAAAAGGTTAAATAATTAGTGGGCTGAGCTAATATTTTTTAAAACATAAATTACAGAACTCGACTTTCTGACATCTAAAAGTCCTCCTAAAAAAGCAATGCTACCATGCCACAAACCTTTTACAAAACCTAATGCGTCATTCTTGTATTTTTCACTCGTAAGAGAAATATAAAATGGGTCAAAAGGCATCATTTTTCTGCCAATAAGTTGAAATCCATGCATATTAGCTAAAAATCTTAATGACTTAGGCGAAAAATGCCACAAATGACGTGGAACATCGTAAGCCGCCCAATACTGCTTGTAGTGTTTGGCATCATACGATTGATGATTAGGAACGGCTATCACCAGCACTCCTTCGCTTTTAAGCAATCTTTTTATATGCTTCCAAGTACCATGCAAGTCGTGTAGATGTTCCAAAACATGCCAAAGTGTAATCGCATCAAACTGTTTATCAGCAATATTTTCAATCTCCTCGGGAGAAAAAACACTTAATCCGAATCGCTCTTGTGAAAATTGACGCGCTTTTTCGTCTGCCTCTACGCCTACTACCTCCCATTGATTTTTTTTCATATTTTGCAAAAAATATCCTGTTCCACTCCCTAAGTCTAAAATTTTTCCTTTATCTAACAGGGTAAATTTTTTGATAAGTTGATACTTGCTTTGTAACATAAATCTCCTTGCCACATGATAGAGCTGATTAATCAACCCTTTCTTAGTATCGCTATGCGAAATATAGTTTTCAGATTGGTAATACTTACCTATGATTGCTTGACTGGGAACATTCTGTGTAATACCTGTTTGGCATTGCGGACAGTAAGTAATTTCAAAATCTTCTTTGGAAACTGTATAATCTTTACAAGTCAAGAAAGGTAGTAGGTCTTGATTTCCGCAAACAGGACATTGATGATGATAAATGAACATAAAGATAACTAATGTAATTAAGTGCCTTTGTAAAGTAACAAAAAACGAAATAAATCGCGATTTGCTCTTAATAAAAAACATGATATTCTCAAAGAGAATACCATGCTTCAAATCAACAAATTAAACAAAAATCAAAATTTCAAAACTTTATGATAACAAAGGTAAACATTTCTTTACAAATTCTTTAATTTTTTGTTACAAAATTTAATCTTTAAAATTGAAAAGGCTACTACATAAGAAGCAATAAAACGCGATATACTCAATAGAAATTAGTTTTATAAATGATTTGCGAACGTTGATGAGGTTTTAACCCTTATAAACGTTAATTTTTTAATCAAAATCAATTTCGCTTGAGTATAAAACATTTTCTTCAAACTATTAATTTAACTTAAAAATGCTATATTTATATTTCCTTTGGCAAAGCAAGTTTTTAAGGAACGGTTATATCAATCATAATCCATTTATAATTAATTATTTATCATTCATAATAAAGCAAGTAAGTATGAAAAAGTGGACTTTAAAACTCCTGATGTTAGGGTTGTTCTTGCCTTTCATCATGGCTTGGAAACCAGCCGATACCCCAAGAATCTTGGTTTTTTCTAAAACTAAGGGATTTAGACACAGTAGTATCCCTTATGGACAAAAGGCTATCATGGACTTGGGCAGACAGCACGGCTTTGCAGTAGATACCACCGAAGATGCCAGCAAATTCAACGAAGCAAACTTAAAACGATACAGTGCAATCGTTTTCTTATCTACTACTATGGACGTATTGGACAAGTTTCAGCAAGCTGATTTTGAACGCTATATCCAAGCAGGCGGAGGCTATGTAGGGATTCACGCCGCAGCAGATACCGAGTATGACTGGGCGTGGTACAACAAACTCGTAGGGGGACACTTCAACGGACACCCTAACAATCCTAATGTACGCTGGGGAGAGATGAAGGTCATAGATAGAAAACACGCTTCTACTGCTCACTTGCCTAAAACTTGGAAACGCAACGACGAGTGGTACAGCTACAAAAATTTTAACAAAGATGTAAAGGTATTACTTGACTTAGAGGAAAAATCTTATTTGAAAGACAATGAAAAAGGACTTTCTATGGGTAAATCTCACCCTATTGCATGGTACCATGAGTACGATGGCGGTAGAGCTTGGTACACAGGCGGCGGGCATACTAACGAGAGTTTTTCAGAACCAGAGTTTTTGAAACATATTTTAGAAGGAATCAAATATGCGATGGCTACTAAACCCTTGGATTATTCCAAAGCCCGTAGCAAACGCCCCCCGGAAGATAACCGCTTTGAAATGACAGTTTTAGGACAGAATTTCAATGAGCCTACTGAAATGGCTGTTTTCAAAGACGGTAGAGTAATGTTTTTGCAAAGAAAAGGCGAAATTATGTTGTATGAGCCTAAAACCAATAAAATCAGACAAATCAATAAGTTTAATGTCTGGACAAAACACGAAGACGGCATGATAGGTTTGGCACTCGACCCCAACTTTGAGCAAAATAAGTGGGTATATATTTACTACTCACACCCTACTGAAAGCCATAATCAACTTTCTCGCTTTGAGTTTAATGGAGATAGTATTCTGACTTCTACTGAAAAAGTCTTGCTCAAAGTACCTACTCAGCGCCAAGAATGTTGCCATACAGGTGGTTCTATCGCTTTTGATGCCAAAGGTCTGCTTTATCTTTCTACAGGCGACAATACCAACCCTTTTGCCTCTGATGGATTCAGCCCCAGCGATGAGAGAGAAGGTCGTAGCCCTTGGGACGCACAAGGCTCCTCTGCGAATACTAACGATTTAAGAGGTAAGATTTTGAGAATCAAGCCTGAGCCAGATGGCACTTATTCTATTCCCGAGGGCAATCTCTTTCCTCCGGGCGACGCACTGGGCAGACCTGAAATTTATGTAATGGGGTGCCGAAATCCTTACAGAATTTCCGTAGATAAAAAAACAGGGTTCGTTTATTGGGGCGAAGTAGGACCTGATGCAGGGCAAGACAGCGTAGGGAGAGGTCCCAAAGGGCATGATGAGATTAATCAAGCCAAAAAACCGGGATTCTTTGGCTGGCCTATGTTTGTGGGGAATAATAAAGCCTATAATAAATATGATTTTGCTACTAAAAAGCCAGGAGAGCCGTTTAATGCAGAAAAGCCTATTAATACCTCGCCAAACAATACAGGACACAAACAACTACCTCCTGCTCAAAAAGCATTTATTTGGTATCCTTACGGACCTTCCCCAGAGTTCCCTATTGTCAATGTGCCCTCGGGCAGTGGAGGCAGAAATGCGATGGCAGGGCAAGTTTTCTACTCCGATGAGTATCAAAAAACAGAAAATACTTTCCCTGATTATTACGACGGAAAACTATTTATCTATGAGTGGATGCGAGGCTGGGTGTTGGTAGTTACTATGGATAAAAATGGAGACTTGCTTTCTATTGAGCCTTTTATGGGCAATACCCGCTTCAATAACCCTATGGATATGCAGTTTGGAGCAGATGGCAGCTTGTATATCCTTGAATACGGCACAAAATGGTTTGCCGCTAACGAAGAGGCACGCCTCATTAAAATTAACTTCAATGCTGGTAATCGTAAACCTTTGGTTAAACTCTCTGCTAACAAAACAGTAGGAGCTCTGCCTTTGCAAGTGAAATTCTCTTCTGAGGGAACATTGGACTACGACGAGGATGTTCTAAAATATGAGTGGGATTTTGACGGGACGGGGATAAAATCCACGGAAGCTAACCCCACCTTTACCTACGAGAAAGCAGGCATTTACACCGCTACGCTTACCGTTACCGATACCAAAGGCGCAAGCACCACCCAAAGCATAGAAATTAAAGCAGGCAATGAAGTCCCTGAAATAGAAATTGCTATGGAGGGTAACTCCTCTTTCTACTTTGACAACAAGCCGATTAAGTACGAAGTAAAAGTCAAAGATAAGGAAGACGGAAGCATTGCAGATGGTAAAATTAAATCCGAAGAAATAGCCGTTACCGTTAATTACTTGCAACAAGGCTACGACTTAACGCAAATAGCCCAAGGACACCAAATCTCCAGCGAAGTTACAGGATTCATTGTAGGGAAAAGATTAATGGACGAAAGTACTTGTAAGTCTTGCCATCAGTTAGACAAAAAGTCTATCGGACCTTCCTACATGCAAGTATCAGAACGATATAAGAAAGCTGATGCTCAGATAATTAGTATGTTAGCTACAAAAATTATTAAAGGTGGAGGAGGCAGTTGGGGAGAGCAGGCTATGTCAGCCCACCCTAATTTTAGCACCGAGCAGGCTACAGAAATGGTCAGATATATCTTATCATTAGGTGACGAGAAGAAAAAAGACATCAAACCTTCAAAAGGCGAACTTATACTAAACGAGCATATTGGCAAAGGAGAACAGGGAGTATATTTTATTAGCGCTGCCTATACTGATAGAGGAGCAAACGGCATCGCTCCGATTACTAATCAGCAAGTAGTAGTACTTAGAAGTCCTAAACTAAGAGCAAGCAAAGCCGAAGTACTGAAAATTCTTATGAAATATGCAGTACCTCAAATCGGAGAACTGGCAGTAGTAGGAGAAGGTTCTCACATCGGCTTCAAGGATATTGACTTGACAGGAATAGAACAAATTACGGTTTATACGGGTAGCCAAGGAGCAGGCGGTACAGTAGAAATAAGGCAAGGAAGTCCAGAGGGCAAATTAGTAGGGAGTCTAACGGTGCAAGGAGTCATGATGGGGCAGGCTACCGCCGAAATTAAAGATATTGAGAGCGGGAAAAAAGATTTGTACTTTGTAGTGAAAAATATCACCAACGGTGGACAACAACCCGCTTTTGGGATAAATATCATAGAGTTTAAAGCAAAGTAGGAAAGATTACAATTTTCGTATTGCAATAGTTAAATTTTTGAAAGAACTCACGCTTGAAATAAAGAGGCTGTTTAAAAATAAGACAGCCTCTTTAATTTTGATTGAACTTTATTGCATTTTTAGACGTAGAGTATATAGATTATTCAGTTACCCTCGCAAATACTACTATTTTGTTTTTACAGATTTATTTCAAACATGAAATTAACACTTAATGTAACTGCACCCACTTTCCATTTAGAAGATGTTTTTGGAAGGAATATCAATCTGGCAAAATACAAGGGTAAAAAGGTAATGATAGCATTTTTTAGGCACGTAGGTTGTCCTTTTTGCAATTTACGAGTGCATACTTTGACTAAGGCGTATGAAACTTTAAAGGTAAAAAATTTAGAAATGATTTTCTTTTTTGAATCCAATAAAACGCTAATTCTCAAAAGCACTTTTCACAAAGACGTTTCTCCTATTCCTATTATCGCTGACCCTGAAAAAAAATGGTACAGCATTTACGGTTTGGAAGAGTCTGCTTTCAAATCTGCTTATAGCCACTTGACTATGTTTATCCAAACAGCCATCAAAGCCAAACTCAAAGGACTTCCTTTACATGCTATGGCAGGAGGCGAATCCATTAATACTATGCCTGCGGAGTTTTTGTTAGATGAAAACTTGATTATCAGAAAGCTACACTACTCACAGCATCTCAACGACCGCATGTCCATAGACGCTATTATGGAGTTTGTAGAAAGCACTTAGGCTGAATCTACTTAGGCAAGGTGAAGTAAAAAGTACTTCCTTTGCCTATTTGACTTTCCGCCCAAATTTGCCCTCCATTTTTTTCTACAAAATCTTTGCAGAGCATCAGTCCCAAACCTGTACCTTTTTCTTCATCTGTTCCTTTGGTGCTTGTAACCGCAGAAGTAAATAGCTTGCTGAGTTTTTCCTCAGTCATACCTACTCCTGTATCGCTTACGGATACTTTTACAAAATTTTTTTCTACGTCTGCTTTTATGCTTACGCTACCTCCTTGTGGGGTAAATTTCAAGGCATTGCTTAATAAATTTCTTAAAATAAGTTTCACATGGTCTATGTCTGCGCTTACTTGAGTAAGTACCTCTACCTGATTGGATAAATCAATTTTTTTACTCTGAGCAACTTCTGATAGTAAATTGACATTTTCCTGAGCGATTTCATGTAAATCAAATACTCGAGGGGTATGTGTTATTCCCTGCATTTGACTATTTGCCCATACTAAAAGATTATGCAAAGTAAGATAATGTTTTGCGAAGGTTAGTA
>Ga0272446_1003926_pt1 | contig 18123 bp, 22 predicted proteins | sample YNPCB0061_FD_194587 | JGI IMG/M metagenome (GOLD analysis project Ga0272446, IMG submission 194587) | Hot spring microbial mat communities from Yellowstone National Park, WY, United States - YNP-CB-006-1 | ecosystem: Environmental > Aquatic > Thermal springs > Hot (42-90C) > Sediment | place... | reverse complement strand
AATGTGTTCATCGGCATACTGCTTATTTTTAACCCATTTTCTGAGTTGTGTAGATGCCTATGCCCCGAGGGGGAGGGGAGTTATTCAGCACTTCCCTAATTTCGGCGTATCACCACTTGCGTGCCACCATCAGGAATACTGGATAGGCTCGCCTGCCCCCGGGTAGATCCTTCTCGATCTCGAACACCGTGCGGAAGGCCACGTGGGTGAAGCCGGCTCGACGGGTTTTCTCCGCCAGGGCTTCCCGGTCGAAGCCGTGGTGCACGTCCACCTCGATGCCGTGGAAACTGCCATCCTCTTGGTCCAGGTCGGCGATGGCCAGCCAGCCCCCGGGGTTCAGGTGGGCGTGGAAGGATTCCAGGATGGCGTCCGTATCCGGGATATGGTGCAGGGCCATGGAAGAGTAGATGAGATCGAAGCGGGTATCCGGCAGGGCTGCGGCGGAGAGGTCCGCCTGGAGGGGGGCCATGTTCTTCACCCCCTGGGCGGCGATCTTCTCCCGCACCACGTCCAGCATGCCGGCAGAGGTGTCGGCCAGGGTGATGAAGCCCAGTTCGTCCTTGAGGGGAAAGGAGAGCAGACCCGAGCCGCTGCCGTAATCCAGGGCCGACATGCGGGTGGACAGGGGCACCATGGCCCGCAGGGCGTCGGCAATCTTGCGGGCCCGTTCCTGGAAGACGGGGTTTTCGTCCCATTGACGGGCTTTACTGTCGAAATGGGTGGTGTCGAGGACGACTTTTTCCGGTGTGCTCATCGCCTACCTCCCAGCAGGCTGCCCAGCACGCCGCGGATGATGGCCCGGCCCACCTGGCTGCCCACGGAACGGGCCGCGCTTTTGGCCAGGGCTTCCACCACGCCTTCCCGGCGGCGTCCTCCTGCAGAGGGGGCGCCGCCCAGCAGGTCCCCCAGGATGCTTCCCAGCCCCATGCCGCCAGATGGCGCGGCGGCTTCCGCCTTGGCCTGGGCTGCCGCCTGTTCCTGGGCGGCTTGTTCCGCCTGGCGTTTTTCCGCCCGGGCCCGGAGGACTTCGTAAGCGGATTCCCGGTCCACCCTCTTTTCATACACGCCGGCCACCAGGGAGGTTTGCATCAATTGCCGCCGCTGGGCGTCGGTGATGGGGCCGATCTGGCCCCGGGGCGGCACGATGTAGGCCCGCTGGACGATGCCGGGGCGGCCCTTCTCATCCAGCAAGGAGACCAAGGCCTCGCCCACCCCCAGTTCGGTGATGGCCTGGGCTTCGTTCAGGTCCGGGTTGTCCCGCATGGTCTCGGCGGCGGCCCGCACGGCTTTTTGGTCTTTGGGGGAAAACGCCCGCAGGGCGTGCTGCACCCGGTTGCCCAGCTGGCCCAGGACTTCGTCCGGCACGTCCGCCGGGTTCTGGGTGACGAAGTACACCCCCACGCCCTTGGAGCGGATGAGGCGCACCACCTGTTCCACCTTGTCGATGAGCACCTTGGGGGCTTCGTCGAACAGCAGGTGGGCCTCGTCGAAGAAGAACACCATCTTGGGTTTGTCCAGGTCACCGGCCTCGGGCAGGTGCTCGAACAATTCCGCCAGCAGCCACAAGAGCAGGGTGGCGTAGACCTTGGGGGACTGCATGAGCCGGTCGGCGGCCAGGATGTTGATGACGCCCTTGCCGTTCTCGGTTTGCATCAGGTCGACGATGTCCAGCATGGGTTCGCCGAACAAAGCCTCGCCGCCCTGGTTTTCCAGGGTGAGCAGCCCCCGCTGGATGGCCCCCACGCTGGCGGCGGAGATGTTGCCGTACTCGGTGGTGAATTCCTTGGCGTTGTCGGCCACGAATTGCAGCATGGCCCGCAGGTCTTTCAGGTCCAGGAGCAGCAGGCCCGCCTCGTCGGCGATCTTGAACACCAGGTTCAGCACGCCTTCCTGGACCTCGTTCAGGTTCAGCATGCGGGCGATCAGCAGGGGCCCCATATCGGAGAGGGTGGCCCGCATCGGGTGGCCCTGGGGGTTGGGTCCACTCCCCCATACGTCCCAGAAGGTGACGGGAAAGCCTTCGTAGGCATGGTCCTCCAGGGCCAGCAGCTTGAGGCGCTCCTCCACCCTGGGGTTGCCGCCGCCGGGTTGGCTGATGCCGGACAGGTCCCCTTTGATGTCCGAGAGGAACACCGGCACGCCGATGCGGGAAAATCCCTCCGCCAGGGTTTGCAGGGTCACGGTCTTGCCCGTGCCCGTCGCTCCGGTGATGAGTCCGTGGCGGTTGGCCATGCGGGGCAGGAGGGCGATCTCGGTCTGGATGTCGGCGTGGATGCTCTTGGCGATGAGCAGGCGGTCGGTCATGGTGAGCAGGGAAACGGTGGGAACGCAGCCATTATATTCAGCCTCTCTTTCGCACCGGCCGCCGGCTATGCTTGAAGCGACACCATGAAACAACAACACGATCTGCCCATGGAACGTCTGCTGGAGGAAATCCGGAAGGACGTTCGCGAAACGGCCCATTTGACGGGCCAAAGCGTGTTGGATGAACGTGTGCTGGAGGCCTTCGGCCGCGTTCCGAGGCATGCCTTCGTGCCAGCGGAATTGGCGAGCAGCGCCTACTACAACCATCCACTCCCCATCGGCCATGGCCAGACCATTTCCCAGCCCTACATCGTCGCCCTGATGACCCATCTGATCCGCCCCCGGCCCGGGCATGTGGTGCTGGAGGTGGGGACGGGTTCCGGCTACCAGGCGGCCGTGCTGGCCGGACTGGTCAAACAGGTGTATTCCGTGGAAATCGTGGAGGCTTTGGCGCGCCAGGCCATGGAGCGTCTGCAACGCCTGGGCTATGGCAATGTGGAGGTGCGCATCGGCGACGGCCATGCCGGCTGGCCCGAGCACGCCCCCTACGACGGTATCCTGGTCACGGCTGCGGCGGAGGAGGTCCCTCCGGCCCTGATCCGGCAATTGAAGCCGGGAGGGGTGTTGGTGATACCGGTAGGGGGCTCCCATTTCGGACAGCAGTTGCGCGTCATCAGCAAGGATGCCCGGGGCGAGGTGGAGGAAAGGAATGTCCTGCCGGTGGTGTTCGTACCCTTGGTGGAGACTGTCGTGCGGTAATGCAGCATGAACAAAATGGAGAAATGACCATGCGTATTCCTTTGGAAATCACATTCAGGCATATGGAACCTTCACCCGCGGTGGAGGCCCGGATTCGTGAAAAGGCGGAGAAGCTGGGCCGCTTCTATGAGAGCGTCATGGGGTTGCGGGTGGTGGTGGAGGCTCCCCATGAACACAAGAGCCAGGGCAAGCTGTTTCATGTACGCATCGACCTGACGGTGCCCGGGGGTGAACTGGTGGTGAGCCGTGGCCACCATCACCAGAGCCAGGCCCATGAGGACGTGTACGTGGCCCTGCGGGATGCCTTCGACGTGGCCAAACGCCGCCTGGAAGAATACAGCCGGCAGCAGCGGGGCGACGTCAAGGCCCACAGCAAGCCCCAGGCCGTGGTGGCCGGCGAGGAAGAATAGGGCTGGCGATAGGAGGACCGGCGGGAGGGGCCATGACGGGTTGGGAACATTTCCAGCACATGGCCGACATCGGCGTGCACGGCTGGGGCGCCAGCCAGGCGGAGGCTTACGAGCAGGCTGCCCTGGCCCTCACCGCCGTGGTCGCCGACCCCGCCACGGTACGGGCGGAGACCCCGGTACCTGTGGTCTGTGCCGCGCCGGACCCCGAACTCCTGCTGGTGGATTGGCTCAACGCCTGGATCTACGAGATGAGCACCCGCAAGATGTTGTTTTCCCGCTTCGCCGTCGTCCTGGAGGCGGGCGGCCTGCGGGGCACGGGCTGGGGCGAGGCGCTGGACCCCGCCCGGCATCACCCGGCGGTGGAGGTGAAGGGGGCCACCTACACGGCCCTGAAGGTGGGCCGGGAGGCGGACGGCCTGTGGCACGCCCGCTGCGTGGTGGATGTGTGAGGATGAGGGCATGAACCTGGCCGGGCTGAATAAAGTTTCCGACTACGTCTGGCGCATCGAGCCCCAGGGGGCCATGCGGGTGCCGGCGGTGTTGTACGCCGACGAGGCCCTGCTCAGGGATATGGATGACAAGGTGGCCGAGCAGCTGCGCAACGTGGCCAGTCTGCCGGGCATCGTGGGGGCCGCCTATGCCATGCCCGACGCCCACTGGGGTTATGGCTTTCCCATCGGCGGCGTGGCGGCCTTCGATCCCGCCGAAGGGGGGGTCATCTCCGCCGGCGGCGTGGGCTTCGATATCTCCTGCGGCGTGCGCACCCTGTACACGGGTTTGCGGAAGCCGGATATCGAGGCGGTGAAGACCCGCCTGGCGGATCACCTGTTCAAGACCATCCCCGCCGGCCTGGGCAGCACCGGCCACCTGAGCCTCAGCATCCGGGAGATGAACGCCATGCTGCGGGAAGGGGCCCGCTGGGCGGTGGAACAGGGTTACGGCACGGGGGCGGATCTGGAGCGCACCGAGGAACACGGCTGCATGGCCGGGGCCGAGCCGGGCCGGGTATCGGTCCACGCCAAGGATCGGCAGAAACACGAGATGGGCACCCTGGGTTCCGGCAACCATTATCTGGAGATTCAGCACGTGTCCGCCGTTTATGACGCGGCCATCGCCCGGGCCTATGGCCTGGAGGAGGGGGACGTGGTGGTGAGCCTGCACTGCGGCTCCCGGGGCCTGGGCCACCAGATCGGCACGGAATTCCTCAAGGCCATGGTGCTGGCCGCGCCGGGCCACGGCCTTACCCTGCCGGATCGGGAACTGGCCTGCGCGCCCCTCGACTCGGATTTGGGCCGGGACTACCTGGGGGCCATGCGGGCGGGCATCAACTGCGCCCTGGCCAACCGCCAGATCCTCACCCATCTGACCCGGGAGGCGTTTGCCGAAATCCTGCCCGAGGCACGTTTGGATCTGCTCTACGACGTCTCCCACAACACCTGCAAGGAAGAGGAGCACCGGGTGGACGGCCGGCCCCGCCGTCTGTTCGTGCACCGCAAGGGGGCCACCCGGGCCTTCGGCCCCGGACACCCGGCTTTGCCGAGACCTCTGCGGGACGCGGGCCAGCCGGTCATCATCGGCGGCAGCATGGGCACGGGCTCCTACATCCTGGCGGGCAGCGGCCGGGACCTGGCCTTTGCCTCCGCCTGCCACGGCGCCGGCCGGCGCATGAGCCGCAACCAGGCCACCAGGATCTGGCAAGGCCGGGCGGTGGTGGACGAACTGGCGGGCCGGGGCATCCTCATCCGCAGCCCTTCCCTGCGCGGGGTGGCGGAGGAGGCGCCCGGTGCCTACAAGGACGTGGCCGCCGTGGTGGACGCCGCCGAGGCTGCCGGACTGGCCAGAAAGGTGGTCCGCCTGGAGCCCATGGTCTGCATCAAAGGATAAGGCGGGGGAACAGGGCGGATTCGGCTAAAATCCTGGGACTTGTTGACACGTTACGAGGTTTTGCAGCATGGCCGGTCACTCCAAATGGGCAAACATCCAGCACCGCAAGGGCCGTCAGGACGAAAAGCGGGGCCGGATCTTCTCCCGCTACGCCAAGGAGATCACCGTGGCCGCCAAGATGGGCGGTGGCGATCCCAACTTCAACCCCCGCCTGCGCCTGGCCATCGACAAGGCCAAGGGCGAGAACATGCCCAACGACAATATCGAACGGGCCATCAAGAAGGGCACGGGGGAACTGGAAGGCGTGAACTATGAGGAAATCCGCTACGAGGGCTACGGCCCCGGGGGCGCGGCGGTGATCGTGGACTGCCTGACGGACAACCGGGTGCGTACCGTGGCGGACGTCCGCCACGCCATGTCCAAGTTCGGCGGCAACATGGGCACCGACGGCTGCGTGGCCTTCCAGTTCAAGCACTGCGGCCAGATCATCCTGGCGCCGGGGGCCGATGAGGACGCGGTGATGGAAGCGGCCCTGGAGGCGGGAGCGGAGGATGTCATTACCCATGAAGACGGCTCCATCGAGGTCCTCACCGCCCCCACGGGCGAGCTGACCACGGTGAAGGAGGCCCTGGAAAAGGCCGGCTTCAAGCCCGTCATGGCGGAGATCACCATGAAGGCCCTGAACGAGACCGAGGTGGTTGGCGACGACGCGGTGAAGTTCCAGAAGATGCTGGACATGCTGGACGATCTGGACGACGTGCAGGAGGTCTATACGTCGGCGATCCTGCCGGAGTAAGGCCCCGGTGCGAATACTCGGCCTGGACCCGGGACTGCGCGTGACGGGCTATGGCGTCATCGAGAAGACGGGCCAGAGGCTGCGCTACGTGGCCAGCGGCGTGGTGCGCACCCGGGACGGCGAGCTGCCGGCCCGCATCAAGACCCTCTTCGACGGGGTGGTGGAGATCCTGGAGCATTTCAAACCCGACGCCGCCGCCATCGAGAAGGTGTTCGTCAATGTGAATCCCCAGTCCACCCTGCTGCTGGGCCAGGCCCGGGGCGCCGCCTTGGCGGCATTGACCATGGCCAGCCAACCGGTGTTCGAATACACCGCCTTGCAGGTGAAACAGGCGGTGGTGGGCAACGGCCACGCGGACAAGACCCAGGTGCAGCACATGGTGAAGCGGCTGCTGAGCCTGCCCGCCGAGCCCCGGCCCGACTCGGCGGACGCCCTGGCCTGCGCCATCTGCCATGCCCACGGCGGCATGGGGCTGGGTGGCCTCATTGGCGTGGGCGGCCGGCGCCGGGCCGGTCGGATGTCATGAGCGGGTTGGCCGCCGTTCCCGCCTCGGCCCCGGGCGAGCCCACGCCGGACGCCCTGCGCAACCCCATCCGCCGCTACCTGCTGGCCACCCGGCCGGCCTTTCTCACCATCACCCTGGCAGGCTGCCTGCTGGGTTTCGCCCTGGCGCCGGCGCTCCACTGGGGCCTGGCCGCCCTGACCCTGCTGCTGGCCCTGCTGGCCCATGCTGGGGTCAACGTGCTCAACGACTATTACGACCACCTGAACGGCACGGATGCCGCCAACACGGGGCGCCTGTTCCCCTTCACCGGCGGTTCCCGCTTCATCCAGAACGGCGTACTCAGCCCGGGCCAGACCCTGGCCTGGGGCCTGGCCCTGTTCGCCGCCGTCATGGCCGGCGGTCTGTGGCTCATGACCCAGTCGGGCGCCGGGTTGTTCTGGATCGGCCTGGCGGGACTGGCCATCGGCTGGGCCTATTCCGCCCCGCCCCTCAAACTCAACAGCCGGGGCCTGGGGGAGGCCTGCGTGGCCGCGGGCTTTCTGTTCATCGTCGCCGGCAGCGACTACGTGCAGCAGGGGCGCTTCGATGGGCTGCCCTGGATCGCGGGCCTGCCCTATGCCCTGCTGGTGACCAACGTCCTCTATGTCAACCAGTTCCCGGACCGGGAGGCGGACCGGCTGGCGGGCAAATGGCACTGGGTGGTCCGCCTGGAGCCGGGTGTGGCGGCCCGGGGCTATTGGCTCATCCTGTTTCTGGCGGTGGCGGCCCTGCTGGCGGCGGTGGCGGCCGGTGTCCTGCCCGCCCTGGCCCTGGTCTCGCTGGTGGGTGTCCTGCCCGCCCTGAAGGCCGGCCAGCTCCTGGCGGCCCACGCCGCCGAGCCCGCCCGGCTGGTCCCCGCCATCCGCATGACCCTCCTCGCCGCCCACCTGCAACCGGTTATCCTCGCCGGCGTCTTGTTTTGGAGCGGCAGATGATCGGGCGCATCACGGGCATCCTGCTGGAAAAACATCCGCCCCAGGTGCTGGTGGAGGCCGCCGGCGTGGGCTACGAGGTGGAGGTGCCCATGAGCACCTTCTTCGGCCTGCCGGCGTTGGGCGAACGGGTGGCCCTGCTGACCCACTTCGTGGTGCGGGAGGACGCCCAGCTGCTCTATGGCTTCCTGACCCAAAAGGAACGCGCCGCCTTCCGGGAACTGATCCGCATCTCCGGCGTGGGGCCCAAGCTGGCCCTGGCGGTGCTCTCGGGCCTGTCCGTGGACGAGCTGGCCCAGTGCGTGGCCCTGCAGGAATCGGGCCGCCTCACCAAAGTGCCGGGCATCGGCAAGAAGACGGCGGAGCGACTGTTACTGGAACTGAAGGGCAAGCTGGCGGATGCCCTGCCCCAGGCGGCGGGAGGTATTTCAACGCCCGCCGGCGTGGCCGGCGATGCCCTCAATGCCCTGCTGGCCCTGGGCTACTCCGAGAAGGAGGCCCTGCCGGTGCTGAAGCAATTGTCGGAAGGGTTGGGGCTGGAGGAATCCATCCGCCAGGCCCTGAAGCTCCTGGTGAGGAAGTAAACTTTCCCCATGCTGGAACCTGATCGTTTCCCCGCCGAGCGCGTCATCACCCCCGCCCCTGCCTCCAGGGAGGAGGAAGCCTTCGAGCGGGCCCTGCGGCCCCAGCGGCTGAGCGAATACGTGGGCCAGGCCCGGGCCCGGGAGCAGTTGGAAATCTTCATCCAGGCGGCCCGGCAGCGGGGCGAGGCCCTGGACCACGTGCTGCTGTTCGGCCCCCCGGGCCTGGGCAAGACCACTCTGGCCCACATCATCGCCAAGGAGATGGGGGTCAACATGCGCCAGACCTCGGGCCCGGTGCTGGAGCGGGCGGGGGACCTGGCGGCCCTGCTCACCAACCTGGAACCCCACGATGTCCTGTTCATCGACGAGATCCACCGCCTGAGCCCCGTGGTGGAGGAAATCCTCTACCCGGCCCTGGAGGACTTCCAGCTGGACATCATGATCGGCGAGGGGCCGGCGGCCCGGTCGGTGAAGCTGGACCTGCCCCCCTTCACCCTGGTGGGGGCCACCACCCGCGCGGGCATGCTCACCAACCCCTTGCGGGACCGTTTCGGCATCGTCGCCCGGTTGGAGTTCTACACGCCGGAGGAACTGGGTTTCATCGTCACCCGCTCGGCCCGGCTGATGAACGTGGACATCACCGCCGAGGGGGCCTTCGAGATCGCCCGCCGTGCCCGGGGCACGCCTCGCATCGCCAACCGCCTGTTGCGCCGGGTGCGGGACTACGCCGAAGTGAAAGCGGGCGGCCGGGTGGACGATGGCGTGGCCGATGCGGCCCTGCGCATGCTGGAGGTGGACCAGGCCGGTCTGGATGTGATGGATCGCAAGCTGCTCTCCGCCATGCTGGAGAAGTTCGCCGGCGGGCCCGTGGGCCTGGAGAACGTGGCGGCGGCCATCGGCGAGGCGGCGGACACCATCGAGGACGTGCTGGAGCCCTACCTCATCCAGCAGGGCTTTCTGGCTCGTACCCCCCGGGGCCGGGTGGCCCAGCCCCTGGCCTGGCGGCATTTCGGCTTGATCCAGCCGGGGCGGGAAGATCAGTTGTTCGAATGAGTTGCCGGCTTGTGCCAACCAGGTTGGCCTACCGGGAGGGTGTTGAAAAGCCAAGCCGTGAGCTATTCATTGCAAGCATGAGCGAGTTCCCTGTGTTCACATGGCCCGTGCGGGTCTATTGGGAAGACACCGACGCCGGTGGCGTGGTGTATTACGCCAACTATCTGAAGTTCCTGGAGCGGGCCCGCACCGAGTGGTTGTCCGCGTTGGGCCTGGAACAGGACCGCCTGGCCCAGGAGGAGGGGGTGGTGTTCGTGGTGCGGCGGGTGGAGGTGGATTATCTGCGGCCGGCCCGTTTCAATGACCGTCTCACCGTGGTCAGCCGCCTGAGCGCCCTGAACCGCGCCAGTCTGGAGATGACCCAGCAAATCCTGCGCGAAGCGGCGGGGGAGAAAGTGGTGCTGCTGGAAGCGGCGGTCAAGGTGGCCTGCGTGGCGCATGCGGATTTCCGGCCAGCTAAAATCCCGGCCATCGTCACCCAGGCCTTCAACCGCTGAATCACGCCCATGGAACTCTCCCTCGCCCAGGACATGTCCTTTCTCACCCTCGTCGCCCAGGCCAGCTGGGTGGTGAAGGGGGTCTTGCTGCTGCTGGTGTTCGCCTCCGTTCTGTCCTGGTGGCTCATCTTCGAGAAGCTGTTCACCCTGCGCCGGGAATTGCGTGCCTCCGATGCTTTTGAGCGGGATTTTTGGGGGGGCGGCCACAGTGCCATCGTGGAGCGGGCGGATGGCCAGACGCGGGGTTCCGGCATGGAGGAGGTATTCCGGGCCGGATGGCGGGAATTCCGCATGAAACGCAAGCACAGCGTGGCTTCACCCGCGGTGCTGGAAAGCGCCCGGCGGGCCATGCGCGCCGCCTATCAGCGGGAAATGGATCTGCTGGAGTCCTACTTGCCCTTCCTGGCCACGGTGGGCTCCGTTTCCCCCTACGTGGGCCTGTTCGGCACGGTGTGGGGCATCATGAACGCCTTCATCGGTTTGTCCAACGTGTCCCAGGCCACCCTGGCCCAGGTGGCGCCGGGTATTGCCGAGGCCCTCATCGCCACGGCCATCGGCCTGTTCGCCGCCATTCCGGCGGTGATCGCCTACAACCGCTTCACCCATGACATCGACCGCCTGGCCAACCGCTACGACGTGTTCATGGAGGAGTTCTCCAATATCCTCCAGCAGGAGGTGGCGCGGCCATGATCCACCGCCGCCCCCGCAAGGCCATGAACCAGATCAACGTGGTGCCCTACATCGACGTGATGCTGGTACTGCTGGTGATCTTCATGGTCACCGCCCCCTTCATCAATCCGGCCCAGGTGGAATTGCCCAGTCTCAGCAAGAGCGCCACCGCGCCCGTGGCGCCCCTGGAAGTCATGGTGCGGACGGACGGCGCCCTGCTGCTGCGGGATCGGGGCACGAGGGAAGAGGGGGAACGGGTGCCCGAGGATCGGTTGCCCGCCGCCATCCAGGCCCGCCGGCGGATCAACCCGAGCCAGCCCGTGGTCATCTCCGCCGACAAGAACGTGCGCTATGAAATGGTCATGCGGGTCATGGATGTCCTGCAAAACCTGGGGGTGCCCCGGGTGGGCCTGCTGGTGAAACCCGCTGCCCCGTGATCGCCGCGCCCCGGTTTCAGCACCTCTCCTCGGGCGGCCTGGCCCTGGTAATCCATGGCCTGTTTCTGCTCGCCCTGGTGGTGAGCATGTCCTGGAAGAACATGCCCCATCTGCCGGTGCAGGCCGACCTTTGGGCCGCCCTGCCGGAGCCGCCGCCCGTGGAACCGGAGCCGCTGCCAGAGCCTCAGCCCACGCCAGCACCCGAGGCGAAGCCCCAAGTCAGCGAGGCGGACATCGCGCTGAAAAAGGCCGAACTGGAAAAAAAGCGTCAGGCTGAGGCGGAACTCCGCCAGCAGGAGGAGGCTCGGAAGCTGGAGGAGAAACGTCTGGCCGAGGAGAAGGCCCGCCGGGAAGAGGAGGAGCGGGCCGAGCGGGAGCGTATCGAGCAGATCAAGAAAAAGGAGCAGGCGCGCAGGCAGATGGAACAGGAGATGGCCCGGCAGATGCAGGCGGATCTGGAGCGCGAAGCCGACCAGGTGAAGGCCATGCAGGAACAGGCGGCCCGCATGGAACGCCGGGAGAAGGTGATCGAGGATTTCAAGCAGCGCATCCAGGCCAAGGTCCAGTCCTATGTGCGGGTGCCGCAGCGCATCACCGGCAATCCCGAGGCGGTTTTCCAGGTGACCCTGTTGGCCAACGGTGAAGTCCGTAACGTAAGCTTGCTCAAATCCAGCGGCCAACCCCTCTACGACGAGGAGGTGGAACGGGCGATCCTCAAGGCCTCGCCCTTGCCGCTGCCCAATGAAAAAGAGGCCGCGGCGGTGTTTCGTAGTGGGCTGGTGTTGAAGTTCCGCCCCAATTGATCCACGGCCTTCCTGGAACCGATGGGGGACTCGAGTGTTGGTAAGATCGGAAACGTATTGCGCAAAATGAACATGTTCGCCCGCCTGCTCCTCATCGCCGTCCTGGCCCTGGCCGCCTTGCCCGCCCGGGCATTGATGACCATTGAGATCGTCGGCGGGGCCAGCAACAAGATTCCCATCGCGGTGTTGCCGTTCACCCTGCCCCAGGAGGGGGGGCTGAATCCTGGCGATGTCATCACCAACGACCTGGGGCGCAGCGGGTATTTCCGCATGCTGGACCCCAAGGGGGGGGTATCGCCCGCCACGCCCCAGGGCTTGACGCTGCCGGACTGGAAGAACAGGGGTGCCGACGCAGTGGTGATGGGCCATGTCATTCCCGCCCCGGGCGGGCGCGTGGAAATCCGTTTCTGGCTCCACGACGTAGTGCGCCAGACCCAGATCATCGCCTTGTCCTATACCACCACCCCGGCGGGCGTGCGCTCCGTTGCCCACAAGATCGCCGACGTCATCCACGAGAAGCTTTTGGGGGAGCCGGGCCCTTATTCCGGCCGCATCGCCTACATCCTCAAGCAGGGGAAACGCTACGAGCTCCAGGTGGCCGACGCCGACAGCCAGAACGCCATCACCGTGGCGGCCTCTCCGGAGCCCATCATCTCCCCGGCCTGGTCGCCGGACGGCACGAAGCTGGCCTATGTGTCCTTCGAGGACAAGAAACCTGTTGTGTATGTGCAGAACCTGGTGGACGGCAAGCGTCGGGCGGTGGCCAAGTTCCGCGGCTCCAATTCGGCGCCGGCCTGGTCGCCGGACGGTCGCCAGCTGGCCGTCACTTTGTCCAAGGATGAAACCTCGCAGATTTATCTGCTTGACCTGGAAACGGGGGAGGCGAAGCGCTTGACCCGTGGCGGGGCCCTGGATACGGAGCCCGTGTTCAGTCCGGACGGGCGCTGGCTGTATTTCACCTCGGACCGGGGCGGATCTCCGCAGATCTATCGGGCATCACTGGAAAACGGCGAGGCCAGCCGCATCACCTTCGAGGGGGGGTACAATGTGTCCCCGGCGCTGTCCCCGGACGGGAAGACCTTGGCGTTCGTGCATCGTCGCGACGGCCGGTTCCACGTGGCGGTCATGGACCTGGCCAATCGCCAGATGCAGGTGCTTACGGATACGGCCTTCGATGAGTCGCCCAGCTTCGCGCCCAACGGCCGCCTGATCCTGTATGCGACCCTGGTGAATGGTCGCGGTGTCCTGGCGACGGTCAGCGTGGATGGCAGAGTCAAGCAAAGGCTTTCCCAGAGCGGCGATCTGCGGGAGCCGAGTTGGGGCCCATAGAGGCGCGGACACAATTGGTATCGTAAGAGGAGCATTCATGAAGCACTTTGCCATCGCCCTGACCCTCGCCGCGCTGTTGGCCGGTTGCGCGGACCAGCCTGCCAAGGATGCCGTGATCGAGGATCGTGGTATCAAGGTCTCCCCACCCGCGGAGAAGGCGAAAGCCGTGGACACCCAGGGCATGCCCATGGCCCCTGTAGACAGCAAGCCGATCAGTGGTGCCGCGCAGGATGCCGCTGCACCCCCCCCCGCCCAGAAAGTGGAGACCCGTGCCCTGGCCGAACCCGCTACGGAAGTGAAGCCTCTGGATGGGGCTAAGACCGGCGCGCCGGTGGGCGGGGCGGCGGGGGCGACCGCGGCGGGGGCGGATCAGTCGGCCATCGCCCTGAGCCTCAAGGACCCCAACAGCCCCTTGTCCAAGCGCATCATCTTGTTCGACTTCGACAGTTCGGCCATCCGCGACGAATACCGTTCGCTTCTCGAGGCCCATGCGGAATTCCTGAAGAGCAACCCGGCCAGCAAGGTCATCCTGCAAGGACATGCGGATGAGCGTGGCAGCCGGGAGTACAACCTGGCCCTGGGGCAGCGCCGTGCCGAGAGCGTATTCAAGGCCTTGTCCCTGCTGGGCGTGGCCGAAGGTCAGATGGAGGCGGTTTCCCTGGGCGAGGAGAAGCCGATTGCAGAGGGCCATGACGAAGCGGCATGGCAACAGAACCGTCGTACTGAAATTCTTTACCAAGGCGAATGAAACAACTCCGTTACCTCCTCCTGCTTGCGTTGCTGTCCCCATACGTTTGGGCGGCCCCCGGGGACGATCTCGCGCAAAAGATGGGCGATCTGCAAAAAGCCATGCAGGCCCAGGACGCTCGATTGAGCCGGCTGGAAAGCCAACTGCAGAACCAGGGCTTGTTGAACCTGCTGAATCAGGTGGAGGCCCTCAAGGCCGAAGTCTCCCGTCTGCGTGGTTCCCAGGAAGAATTGGCTTATCAACAGGGCACCGCCGACAAGCGTGTCAAGGAGCTGTTCGCGGACCTGGACGACCGTGTGAAGGAACTGGAGAGCAAGCCCATGGCGGCCGCTGCGCCCCAGCCCGCGGTGCGCTTGCAGCCTGCCCAGGCCTTGAGCAAGCCGGTGGCGTCCGGGGCCGCCGGTGCCGGCCAGGCTACGGAGGCGGAGGGCGAGGCGAAGACCTATGAAGCCGCCCACCAACTGGTCAAGTCGGGCCGGTACAAGGACGCCGTCCTGGCCTTCCAGAGTTTCATCAAGGCTTACCCCGCCAGTTCGCTGGTGCCCAATGCCCACTACTGGACCGGTTTTTCCTATGTGGGCATGTCCGATTTCGAAAGCGCGGCCGCCAGTTATCAGCATCTGATCACGGAATTCCCCAATAGCCAGAAGACACCCGATGCCATGCTTTCCCTGGCGCGGGCCCAGGTGCAGATGAAACAAAACGCGGAAGCCATGGCCACCCTGGGTGCTCTTATCGAGAAATTCCCCTATAGCCGGGCCGCGGACAACGGCAAGAAACTCCTTTCCACCCTCAAGTAATCTTGTCGTTCCAGCCCAGCCCGGCCCGTCTGCGCGTCACGGAAATCTTCTTTTCTCTTCAGGGAGAGGCCAGCCGGGTGGGGCTGCCCACCGTTTTCGTGCGCCTGACCGGCTGTCCCCTGCGCTGTAGCTATTGCGACACCGATTATGCTTTCCAGGGCGGCGAATGGATGGATCTGGCGGACATCGTCGCCCGGGTCCGTGATTTTCCCGCTAGGCATGTCACTGTGACGGGAGGAGAGCCCCTGGCGCAGAAGCCATGCACCGACTTGCTGGGGCGGCTTTGTGATGCCGGCCTGGACGTTTCTTTGGAAACCAGCGGTGCCCTGGATATCTCCGGCGTCGACCCCAGGGTGGCGCGCATCGTCGACATCAAAACCCCGGGCTCGGGGGAGGAGGCACGCAACTTGTGGTCCAATTTGGCCCTGCTGTCGCCCCGGGACGAGGTGAAGTTCGTGCTGACCGACCAGACGGATTACCAGTGGGCCAAGGCATTGCTGATGGAGAAATCCATCGCCGATCTCTGCCCCGTACTGTTTTCCCCCGCTTGGGGCAAACTGGCGGCGGAAGATCTGGCGGACTGGATATTGCGCGACGGCCTGCCGGTGCGCATGCAATTGCAAATGCACAAGATTCTTTGGCGCGAGGCGCGGGGGCGGTGAAGAAGGCGGTGGTACTTGTCTCCGGCGGGCTGGATTCCGCCACGGCCCTGGCAGTGGCGCGCACGGCCGGATATGCATGCCATGCCCTCAGTCTGGACTATGGGCAGCGTCATCGCGTGGAACTGGACGCCGCACGGGCGGTGTCGCACCAGTTGGGGGCGGCGGAACACCGGATCATGCGCCTGGATATGGGCCCCATGGCGGGGAGTGCCCTGACGGACGACCGTGTCGCCGTGCCCGTGGGAGGGCCGGCTGAGGGGATCCCCGTGACCTACGTGCCGGCGCGCAACACCATCATGCTGGCCCTGGCTCTTGGGTGGGCGGAAGTGCTGGACGCCGAGGCCATCTACATCGGTGTGAACGCGGTGGACTATTCCGGCTACCCCGATTGCCGCCCCGCGTTCGTGCAGGCGTTCCAGACCCTGGCGAATCTGGCCACCAAGCGCGGGGTAGAAGGACATCCCATTCGCCTGGAGACGCCCCTCATCCATCTCTCCAAGGCGGAGATCATTCGTCTGGGCATGGAACTGGGCGTGGACTACAGCCAAACCGTTTCCTGCTATCAGGCCGACGCCGAGGGACGGGCCTGTGGATATTGTGATTCCTGTCGCCTGCGGCGGCTGGGTTTTCAGGAGCTGGGGGTGCCGGACCCGACGCGTTACTTCCTTTGACCCATGGCGCAAAGGCCCCTCTATAATCCGCCCGTTAAACGACAAAAAAGCCCGAGAGGAGACACTAGATGGAACACGTTCAGGATCCTGCGTCCTTGGTAGCCTGGTTGGGCTTCTTTTTGGCCCTGATATTCGGCTATGTGGCCAACAAGACCAGTTTCTGCACCATGGGGGCCGTCTCCGATGTGGTGAACATGGGGGAGTGGGGGCGCATGCGCGCATGGCTGCTGGCCATCGCCATTGCCATGTTGGGCACCAACCTGCTCGTCTATTTTGGTTACTTCGATATTGCCCAGACTTATTACACCCGGGGCACGATTTACTGGTTTGGCGCCTTGGTAGGCGGCTTGCTGTTCGGGGTGGGGATGACCCTGGCGGGGGGGTGTGGGCAGCGTACCCTCGTGCGACTGGGGGGGGGCAACCTGAAATCCGTGGTGGTGTTCATGTTTCTGGGCTACTCGGCTCTGGTCACCATGAATGGTGTCCTCCGTATTCCCCTGGACAGTGTGCTGCGTGCGGAGGTGTTTACTTTCCACCTGGAAGGGATGCAAACCCTGCCGGCCATGATGGGCATGGGGGACGCGGTGTCGCATCTGTCCTGGGCCGTCGTTCTGGCGTTGATCATTCTGGCCTTTGTGTTTTCCAGCAAGGAATTCAGGGAGAACCGGGACAACGTCCTGGCGGGCATCGTCGTTGGGCTGGTGGTGGCCGCGGGCTGGTATGTGACCGGACACCTGGGTTTTTCAGAAAACGAGTTCATGGAACGCACTTACGTGGGCACGGATTCGAAACTGGCGGAGTCCATGACATTCGTGGGGCCCCTGGCCTACACGATGGATCTGTGGGCCTATTGGCGCGACAAACACGTGACCTTTGGCGTGGCCAGCGTGTTTGGCGTGGTGACCGGTTCCTTCATCTGCTCGGTGTTCAACCACAGTTTCCGCTGGGAATACTTCAACACACCGCAAGACATGTTCCGCCACATCATTGGCGCGGTGCTCATGGGCTTTGGCGGCATCGCCGCCATGGGGTGCACCATCGGCCAAGCGGTCACGGGTGTCTCCACCCTGGCCATCAGTTCCTTCATTGTTTTCTTCGGTATCGTTGCCGGTGCCGCGATCACCATGAAAGCTCAGTATTATTTGATGATGCGTTCAGCCTGATCAAAAAAATTTATTAAATGCATGGCAATTTCCTCTCGATAAGATGGTCATGTAGGGTATACGTTGGTGCATGCTCTGAAAGGACGATGATGCGGAAACTTCTGGGTATATTGATGCTGGGCCTTGCGACGGCCGTGATGGCGGGGAACGCCAATGCCGAAGGCACCAAAGCGATCAATTTCCAGTTCACGGACATCAATGGCAAATCCCTGCAATTGTCTGATTTCAAAGGCAAATGGGTGCTGGTTAACTTCTGGGCTCCGTGGTGTCCCTTGTGTTGGGTGGAGGTGCCTACGCTCAATGAACTGAACAAGCGCAAGGACTTCGTGGTGATCGGCGTTGGGCTTGACTACGGCCCCGACGAAAATGTCGTGCGTGAGTCGGCCAGTCGCCACAACCTAGACTTCCACAGCATAGTCGCCGGCGGCGCGCGACGTAACCAGGACAGCCCCTTCCGCCAAGTGGGACCGGTGGATTTTTACCCGACTTCCTATCTCTATGATCCCGGCGGTGAGATCGTGATGTTCATCCCTGGACAGATCCGGATGAACAAGGTGCTGGCATTCATGGAGGCATACAAAAGCAAAGGCTCCCAGACCCAGGTCGTGGATGGCAAGCAATCGGAGGCCCCCACCACGGCTTCCCCGATTCAGGACGTGACCTATACCAAACCCGCGGCAACCGTGGGTGCGCCGGTTGCCGATACCGGCAAGTCCGCCCCTCGCAGCCAGCGCAGCAAGACCCTTCCTGTTCAGCGCAGCAAATCTTCCCAAACGGTGACCTACTGATTGATTTGACCGCACCGCGAGTTCTTTGAAATAATTAGGGGCTTTCGACGGGTGGTTAGCTCAGCCGGTAGAGCAGCGGACTTTTAATCCGTTGGTCGTGGGTTCGAATCCCCCACCACCCACCAGGTCAGGGGGTTTGGCTTCGGCCAAACCCCTTTTTTATGGTTCATCGCGCTTTACCGGGGAAGGCGTCCTTGATTTTCAGGAAGAAGTAGGCTGAATCGCGGAAGCCGTATGCCATGCGCTTGATGACCTTGATGCGGTTGTTGACGCCTTCAAGGACACTGGTG
>Ga0272446_1003925_pt1 | contig 18126 bp, 14 predicted proteins | sample YNPCB0061_FD_194587 | JGI IMG/M metagenome (GOLD analysis project Ga0272446, IMG submission 194587) | Hot spring microbial mat communities from Yellowstone National Park, WY, United States - YNP-CB-006-1 | ecosystem: Environmental > Aquatic > Thermal springs > Hot (42-90C) > Sediment | place... | reverse complement strand
ATCGACCGGATCGAGCGTGGCCGCAACGGCGTCGTCCCAGCAATCGTTGACGGAGACGAACCCTGGCGGGCTACTTGCCATGGCGATACTCCTTCAGGGTGATTGACTCTGGCCGGGCCAGCATGCTGAGTACATATACCTGTTCTGGCGTCTCCCGGGAGCGTGGGGACCGCGCCCGCACGCGAGATACCTTGCGTCGGCGGTGCGACAGGCATCGGGCTACGTGGAAGTCATTCCGCCGCCGATCCTTCTATTGGCGATCCTGCGCCGAGTCCCCATGCCGGGCGGCCAGGGGAATCGCGTTCCCAATGGAGCAATGATTATACCCGATGCTCGTACTGCAGTGGTCATGGTTTCGATGCCCTGGCCCCGGCCACGGGCATTGCACAGCGCTTCAACGCCGATCTCAACCAGGCACTGCGACGGGCATTTGCGCGATAGAAGATAGCAGGAGCGGGTGAGCAGGGCAAGAATCGCCCCACTCGCCCGTTCGTGCTTTGCCACGCTTGCGTCATCACGGCGCGAGTTCGATCACATCGGCGCCGCCAGGCAAGCTGATGCGCTTGCCGGTAGCCGGGTCATACACACCCAGGACAAGGTGATACGGGCCAGGCGCCGCGCCTGGTGGCACAAGCACCGCCAGCCGGCTGCGATACGTCTCACCGGACTGCCAGGCGCTCGCCGGTACGGGTGCAGGTGGTCCGTCGTGCTGGGCAACGATCCGTCCTTCAGAGTCCAGAAGGTGCGCAAAGAGCAGCAGGTCCCGCCCGGGTGCCGCGATTGCGTGCCACCACAGTTCGACCCGGATCGCATCTCCTGGCAGCACATCCAGCGTCGTGACCGTCGCGCGCTCCAGTTCAAGCTGTTCACCAAAGCGCGCCCGTACCTCGCGTGGGCTACCACCAGGCTCGCCCAGTTCATAGACCACAAGCTCAACACCACCGTACCAGCGACTTTCGGCGCGAAACGCGCGCGCGGCGAGCCAGTTGCTTACGACCCCGTCCGGATCGGCTTCGTATGGGACATAGAATACACCGTAGACTCGCCGGTGTGCGCGCTCCATCTGTTCAAGTTCGGCGACCGTCGCTGCCGGAGCGAGCGGGCGGAAACGAGGCAACAGGTAGCGCTGCTGCATGCCGTGAAAGTAGTAATCGAACACATCCACCTGGCCGGGCCCGATCAGGAGCACAGCATCATCCGGCCGCGCCGTCGCCGTGATGGCCCTGGCCAGGCTGCGATAGTCGTCGCGCTGAAAGGCCGGATCGAACCATTCATTGCGTAGTGGAGCGACAGACGCCGCGACGAGGAACACGCCGCAGGCGCCGGCGGTCATGGCGCCTGCGCGCCTGCCCCACCACCCGGCGATGACCTGCGCCAGCGCAGCGCCTCCCGCGCCGAGTAACAGATGGAAAGCGGGCAATGCCGGCAGCAGAAAACGTGGCTTGTAGTACGGCTGGTCGAGTGAGAGCAGAAGAATGGCTCCCAGTGGAAACAGCAGCCATGCCGTGATGAACCCGACTGGTTGAGTCGGGCGACGCCAGGCGAGCGCCGCCGCCGCGAGCAGGATCGCGAACCCGGCCAGCCATGGCCACATCGCTGGCGTCGATGCCGGCCCGAGACTGAAGACGCGCAGCGCATCGGCCAGAATGAACGTCGGATCGGTCGGCTGCTTCGCAAAGGTCCATCCCGCCAGCCGTTCGCGGCTGCTCCAGACCCATGGCAGGAAGAGCCCCGCCAGCGCCAGGTGCGCTGCGATCCAGGCTGGCCAGGCCCGCCGGCGTAGCGCCATCAAACCGGCAGTGGCGCCTGTTGCTACCAGCACGGCCATGAAATAATGGGTGAACAGCGCCGCCAGTGCCACGATCCAGTACCCGGCGAGCCACAGTGGGCGCGCCTTCACCACGCCGGCAGCCTGCGTGTTCCCGGGCTGTGCATCCCTGATCCCAAGCCCTGACAGCAGTGCGAACCAGAGACACACTGCCAGCAGCGCAGCCAGTGCATACATGCGTGCTTCCTGGCTGTAATGAATACTGAACGGCGCGACCGCAGCCGCGATACCCGCAAGCCAGCCGGCGGTTGCACCCAGCCAGCGACGCCCAAGCAGCATGATCAGAACAACGGTCAGCGCGCCACACACCGCGCTCAGCGCGCGCACCGCCGCCTCGCTCGCACCAGACACCAGCAGCCAGCCATGGAGCAGCCAGTAATAGAGCGGCGGATGCACATCGGCTGCGGCGGCGCGCACAATGGTATCAAGCGGCTTCCCGGCAAGCGCAATCGTCAGACCTTCATCATACCACAGGCTCTGCGCGTCAATACGATAGATGCGCAATGCCAGCGCCAGCGCAAACAGCAACACAGCCAGACTGCCGGCGTTGACGGCGCGTCTGAGATCCATACACCACCTTTGCCCATCGTGAACAGCTGCCATGCCGCATAGTATTGCACGGGTGTCATCAAGTTGCTACTGATTTCGCTTATCTTCGCAATTGTTGCTCGCCACGCACCGTGCTACGATGAGCGCAACTTGGTCGGCCCATGCTGCAAGGAGGTACGTTCATGACCAACGAGGTCGTCGCGAACCACTATTCCATCGAACTCAGCCGCGCGACGTTCGACTGGTCGCTCGACCAGGGACGATTACGCTTTCTTGGCGCGCCTGCAGCGCTCTTCCAACTTGGCCCATCGCTTATGCGCGCCTGGCAATCACTGGCCGAAGAGCTCGGGATACCACTCTTTCGGCTGTTGATTGCTCATAGCGCCAGTGAGGGTGCCGGTAAAGACTACTGGGAGGCAGTGGCGTCGCAGGAGGGAACTTTCGAGGAAGCGTTTGCCATCCGGAGCGATGCCATGAGCGCCGCCGGATGGGGGCGTTTTGAGCTTGCGCTTTTCGATCCGGAGCAGCACCGCGCCATCGTTCGCGTCCATAACCCGTGGGAGCTAGAGATGCAGCGTGGTCAGCAGACCAGCTGGGGCTGCCCCTATCTCCAGGGCACGATCGCCGGCCTGTTCTCACACATATTTGGCGTTGCATGCCGTGCGGAAGAGGCAAAACTCATCCCTGACGGCGACGAAACATTCCTCGAACTCCAGGTCTACCGGTCGGAGCGTACCTTCGCCGACGAACTCGCGGCGCTGCGCGAAGTGCAGGCATACGAGCGCCAGAAACGCATGATTGACGAGCTTGCCGCCAGGACCCTTGAGCTCGAGCAGGCGAATGAAGAACGCCTGCGGTTGCAGGAGCAGGTCATCACCATGCAGGCGCAGATCCTGGCCGAGGTCTCCACACCATTGATCCCACTTAATGATAAGGTTCTGCTGATGCCACTGGTTGGCGCCTTCGATTCGCAGCGTACCCAGCTTACGGTCGAGCGCCTGCTACACGGTGTCGCCGAACGACGTGCCACAGTCGTGATTCTTGACATCACCGGCGTGCCGATTGTGGATACACACGTCGCCAGCGCGCTCATGCAGGCCGCGCAGGCGGTACGCCTGCTGGGCGCACAGGTGGTGCTGACCGGAATCCGCCCGGAAGTGGCGCAAACGCTGGTTGGCATGGGGGTGAGTTTGCAGGGTATCGCCAGCCGCGGCACCCTTCAGAGCGGGATTGAGTACGCCAATAGCATTCAGTAGAGACGCATGAGCTTTATTCTGCGCGGCGTTGTACGGTCGTGCAACGCCGCGTTCTTGTTGCCGCACTGGCGCCGGTGCATACCTGCCGGCGACTTCGAGTAAGTGCCCATCCGAAAACCCATGGGCATGCGGTCATGGCGAGGAGCGCCAGCGACCGCCTGCAGCGAGCGCAGCGTGGCTGACGCAATCGAGCGGCCCGAGCGGAGATTGCTTCGCTTCGCTCGCAATGACATCCAGTCCGTTATTCGGATAGGCTCTAAGTGTTCACATGTCTCCCGGGAGCGCGGGCATCTTGCCCGCGTAGACGCGCCGAGGGCGTTCCGCCCTCGCTCCCGGGCGCATGTGTTACCCCAGGCGTGAACACGTACGACTTCGAGTATACTGGGGGCATGCCAAAGCGCATTCTCGTCTGTACTGCCCAGGTGCCCTTCGCGCGCGGCGGCGCCGAACTTCTGGCCGAAGGCCTGTGTGACGCACTCCGCGCGCGCGGCCACAGTGCCGACATGGTCGCGTTGCCATATGCCTGGCAACCCCACGACCGCCTGGCCACGTCGGCGCTCGCGTGGCGCCTGCTCGACCTGACCCATGTGGACGGCGCGCTGGTTGACCAGATTATCTGTACGAAGTTTCCCTCGTATGCCGCGCGCCACCCGCGCAAGGTCGTCTGGCTGGTCCATCAACATCGCCAGGCATACGACTGGTATGGCACGCCGCTTTCCGATTTCGCCAACACTCCTGAGGATCGCGCAATTCGCGACCAGTTGCTGCGTATCGATCGGGCGATGCTTGGCGAGGCGCAACGACGATATGCCATCTCCCGCAACGTCGCTGCGCGGTTACGGCGCTTTACCGGCCTGGATGCCATGCCGCTCCATCCGCCCAGCCGGTATGCCGGGCGACTGCATGCCGGCCCGTATGGCGACTACCTGCTTTCCGACGCGCGGCTTGACGCCGCCAAGCGACTCGATCTGCTACTGCGTGCGCTGGCGCGAACCAGCATGCCGATCCGGTGCGTCCTGATCGGCGCCGGGGCCGATCGCGAGCGCCTGGAACGCCTGGCGGCCGAGCTTGGCCTTGGCGCGCGAGCCGAGTTTCGCGGCTTCGTGCCCGACGAAGAACTGATCGCTTTGTATGCTGCCGCACGCGCCGTCTACTACGCCCCCTACGATGAAGACTACGGCTTTACGTCGATCCAGGCGCTTGCGGCGGCGCGCCCGGTGATCACCACAGAAGATGCCGGTGGGGTGCTGGAGTTCGTCACCGACGGCGTGACCGGCCTGGTGGCCCCGCCCGACCCGGTGGCGATTGCAGCCCGGCTTGACCTGCTCTTCGCCGATCAGGGACTGGCCGCTCGCCTTGGTGCAGCCGGGCCGGCGCGGGTGGCCGGTATCACATGGGATCGCGTGATCGACGCGTTGATCCTCGAACGCTAATCGCCAAAGACGATTCCCAGGTCGCGTGCCGTCAGCATCGTATCTGAGTCAAGCGGTACGGTCTTCATACGACGTGTGGCGTCTTCAAGCGGCACATAGCGCACCGTTGGCGGATCGAGCGCAACCATCACCCCCGACTGGCCCTCATCAAGTGCGCGCACTGCAGCGGCCCCGAACCGTAACGCCAGCAATCGGTCAAATGTGGTCGGCGTACCGCCGCGCAGCAGATGGCCCAGGACCACAACCCGTGTCTCCTTGCCAGTCAATGTCTGAAGTTCACGGGCCACGCGTTCGCCGATACCGCCGAGACGCTCGGCGCGTCCCGCTTCCTTCGGCGCGATCACTGAGACAGCGCCTTCGATCGGGCGGGCGCCCTCAGCAACCACAACGATCGAATATGGGCGGCCCTCGGCCTCGCGCGTCTTGATTTTGTTGGCAATCCTGTGAATATCGTATGGGATTTCGGGAATGAGGATCGCATTCGCGGTGCCGGAGACGCCGGAATTGAGGGCGATCCAGCCGGCATAGCGTCCCATCACCTCAACGACCATCACCCGCTGGTGAGCCTCAGCGGTCGAATGTAACCGGTCGAGTGCCTCGGTTGCGAAGGCGACTGCCGTATCAAACCCGAAGGTTGCAACCGTGCCATCCAGGTCGTTGTCGATCGTCTTCGGCACACCGATCACACGAACGCCTTTCCGCGCCAGCGCGGCTGCGATCTCCATCGAGCCGTCGCCACCCACCGAGATGAGGGCATCGATCCCGTAGGCCGCAAGACCATTGACCAGTTCATCGGTACGATCGCGTTCGCCAACGGTGCCGTCTGGCATGGGCGTTGGATAGCGCAGTGGATTGCCGCGGTTGGTTGTGCCGATGATGGTGCCGCCAAGCGACGTGATACCGCGCACCATTTCGCGCGTCAGTGGAATGACCCCGCCGCGTGGATAGCTCTTGGGCGAGAGGATGCCGCTGAAGCCATCGCGTATGCCATAACACTCCCATCCACGATGAATCGCACCAAGGACCACGGCGCGAATGACGGCATTGAGTCCCGGAGCGTCACCTCCGCCGGTGCAGATCGCAATACGCAGTCGTGAGGCGGGATCGCCGGTCATAGGGGGGTTCTCCTCTCCTGCAGGAATCGCCACGCGCTGCCGCCGATAGAACGCGACAGCGCGTGGTCACGCATGTGATAGGACCGTGGGTTACGCCGGAAGGTCAACCACCTTGATTGCATCCTTGCCGCCGAAGAAATCCCACCAGGCTTTTGCGCCATGATCGAGCACTTCGTTGAGCGCCATAATATTCTGTACGCCACGATCGCTCAACCAGGCCTCAAGCGCATCGTACCCTTCCTTTGCGAAGACCGGAATGCCATCCTGCCAGGTGGCGCGACCACAGAGGACGCCGGCGAAGCGCGAGCCGGCCTCGGCAGCCATTTCCAGCGACTCGCGGAAGACCTCATCGGTAACGCCGGCGCTGAGGTAAATAAACGGCTTGGTGGCGGCATCCGACGCTTCGCGGAACAGCCTGAGCGCCTCAGCGCGCGTATATGCTTCCTGGCCACCAAAGGCCTTCGTGCCCGACACAAACTTCATGTTGATCGGCACTTCGACCTTGAGCACATCAACGCCGTACTGAGGTTTGGAAAGCTCTTCCATGTAGGCTGCGACATACTTTGGCTTAACCTTTGCAAACTCGAAGCTCTTCTCATCGCCAATATTGTCATCGTAGGCCAGCGGCTCGAGGAAGAACGGCACGTCAAGCCCTTTGCACTCGGCACCGACTCGCTCGAGGAAGGCATTCTTGCGCGCCAGGATATCGGGATCGTCGAACGGATTGTAGTACACCAGGATCTTGATGGCATCGGCACCTGCCTTGATCAGGCTGTGCACGCTCCAGTTGTCGAGCAAGTCGGGCAGGCGCCCTTTGATGCTCGCATCATAGCCGGTCTTCTCGTACGACATCAGGACGCCCGCATTCGGCGCCTTGTGTTGCAGTGCCGGCAAGCCATACTCCGGGTCCATCAGGATCGCCGAAGCATGCCTGGTCAGCACCTTTGTGACCGCCGTCTTGAACGCAGTCAGATCGTCATTTGTGGCCGTTCCGCCTTCGCCGCGCCCCTTGGCGATCGCCTTTTTCAGCGAGCCGCGCTGATCCATCGCCGCCGCAGCAATCACCCCACGCTCGTTGGCGCACTTATTGATGCCGTTGAACTTGCCGCGCGTCATCGTGACCGTGGCCATAATGGAACCTCCTCTAACCCTTACTCCCTAATACAGGAACATCGGCTTACCCAGCGGGTGTTTGACCCGCGGCCGGTAGTTTTCCACGTCGTAGAGCTCCTCGACATCAACGCGCTTGACACCCTGGACACACGTATCAGCCGGAACGGTGGTGTACTGGCCGTTCTGCAGCGCCACCATGCGACCACTGTGCCCTTGCAGCAACTGGTCGACCGCCAGGTTGCCGTAGCAGATTGCCACCATGCGATCAAGCGAGTCGGGGGCACCGGCGCGCATCAGATACGAAAGCTGCTGCTGGACAATATCAACGCCGGTGATCTTCTTGATCGCTTCGCCGGCAATCATGCCGATGCCGCCAAGCTTCTTGTGACCATAGGCGTCTTCCTGACCATACTCGACCACCTGGCCACCGATCATCGAGGCGCCTTCCGAGATGACGCAGATGGCATAATTGCTCGGGTTATGCTTCCGATCTTCGACCAGGAAGTGCGCCAGCTTCTCAACATCAAACGGCACCTCAGAAATGACCGCCCGATCGACATCGGCCAGATATGCCGAGATCAGCGCGGTTTCCCCCGAATTGCGCCCGAACAACTCGATGACGGCAATGCGCTCATGCGAACCGGTAGGTGTGCGCAGCGAATTCAGAAAATCGACGCTGCGCGTGACGGCCGTTGAGAAACCGATGCAGTAATCCGTGCCAAACACGTCATTGTCCATCGTCTTCGGAATGGCAATGACACGAACCCCTTCCTGGTGCATACGCACCGCATAGGAGAGTGTATCGTCACCGCCAATTGGAACCAGCGTGTCAATACCAAGGTGCTCCAGCACCCGCAGGACATGCGGGGTGCAGTCAGCGATCTTCTTCTCGCCCTTGAACTCGAACTTACCCTTCAGAAACTCGGGCATATCCTTCTCACGCACCTTCTGCGGGTTTGTGCGCGACGTATGCAGGTGCGTCCCGCCGTACCGATCGATGGTGCGCACATCCGCCTTTGTAAGCGGCTGCACCCATTCGCTCGCACTGTCCGGATCGTCCGGATTGTAATGGAGGAGGCCAGCCCAGCCGCGCCGGATACCGATCACATCGATGCCGGCGTCGTTGGCGCGGTTCACCACGGCCTTGATGCATGGGTTCAGGCCGGGAACATCGCCGCCACCAGTGAGAATGCCAATCCGCATAGTGTCAATCTCCCCGCTAGCTTTCAGAAGACTCGAGCAGGTACCGGAGAGCAGCGCCTGATCCTGCGGGATGCGACGCCCGCTCTCTCATATCGGAAGTGTTCGATGATCTGCCAGGAAGATGCACGCGCGTGCCGCTGCGGCCTGCGGCACCACCGCGTCCTGGAACCCCAGGGATGGGCACAGTATTACTTCCTGAATGTGTGCGTGAAACTAGTGCCATTTTATACAGGTTTTACCTCTACACGGTTATGGGGTCAGACACCATACGTAAACATGTCACAACCCTTGTTTCGGTTCCTTCCGCCACTGCTATAATGGTCCGGATGCCGTAAGCTGACTGGAGTGACGCGGTCACGCGCGCAATCGGCCAGCCGGGCGAATGCCAATGCCTGTCCGCCGGCGGGACGGCGTTCTTTTCCGCGGTGCGACGGCCTTCCCGCCGCCGGATGATGGACTCTGGCGGGCGGCACGCCCGCCAGGCCACCCTGCTGGTATGCCACCGCATACGTCGTGTAAGCTGAGACGACAATGCTGCAGCTATTATACATGCGCCGCCAGACATTACGATCGTTGCTCGTGCTGGCGCTCTACGCCCTGGCACTTGCTGCATGGTTGGCCCCGGCCACGGCTGCACAGGATCGTACACCGGACGCGGCAACATACGAGGCCTGGCTCCGTGAAGCATTCGCCGCAGCGCGCCGCGGTGATCGTCTCGGGCTGGAGGCGGTCGCTGCACGTCTGGCGACCACGCGCGAGGTGCGCCTTGACGATGGGACCACGGTCGCAGTCGAAAACCACTGGTTGAGCGATGCACTTGCCGTACCGGACCCTGACCTCAATACCATTGCAGCGCGTCTCGGAGCGATCATTGATGCCCTGGCACTGCCGCCATCATCGGCGCCTGCTGATGCTGTGGCACGCCTGGAGCAGATTCTGGATGCGCCGCCGTTCAACCGGCCGCCGCCTGCCCCGCCGCCACAGTGGCTCGTTGATGCTCTTGACTGGCTGGTGCGGGTGATCGAGAGCATCCTCCGCCCGGTGGGCGTTGTGCCGCCAGCAGCCGCCAATACGGTCGCCTGGTTCATCGCGCTGGCCGGTATCGTCGCGCTGGCGAGTGTTATCATCTATCTGCTGATCGGGGTGCGCCGCGGCATCATTCGCGACGCGCACCCTGTCGTGGATGGCTCGGAAGAACGGATCAGCGCCGCGGCAGCGCGTGATCAGGCCGGTGACCTGGCGCGCAGCGGCGATTATCGCACTGCTGTGCGGTTGCTTTACCTTTCGGCGTTGCTCTGGCTCGATGAGCAGGGCCTCCTGCGTTATGATCGGGCGTTGACCAACCGCGAATACCTGGAGCGTGTGCGGGATGCTCCAGAATTGCATACGCGCCTTGCTCCCGTGGTCGAAACGTTCGATCGGGTCTGGTATGGTCACCTGGGAATTGATAGGGCCGCTTTCGAGGCGTATCGCGACCAGATCGAGACCCTGCGTCGCGATCTGGCGTAATACCCGGCAGGAACATCATGTCCCGCATGCGCGACATCCTGGTGATCACTTGCCTTTTCGGCGCACTGATCGCGTTTATTGCGTCTGGCTCCGGACGCGAGCCGCCTCAGGCGCCGGATGCCCCGACAACCTATTCGAGCGCCGACACAGGTGCGCTGGCGTTGTATGAGTGGACGCGCGCGATGGGATACGACTCCCGGCGCCTCGAATATCGCCCGTTCGTACTGGCGGACGAAGATGATGCGCTGGTTATGCTCAGTCCCGGCGAGCCAGTGACCCGATCCCAGGCGCGCGATACTCTGGCATGGGTCGAACGCGGCGGGATGCTCATCCTTGCCGATGATACCCCGGCGCTTTTTGGTGCGCCGAATACATTGCTGGAAGAGCTTCGGTTTCAGGTTGCCGTCATCACCGGCACCCAGGTGATTGAACGCGTGGTCGCGCTCCAACCCGCCTTTGACGAGCCGCCGGTCGGCGCGGTGGATGTGCGCGCCGGGCGCGCCCTGCTGCCGCTGCGCAACGACTACGCTCCGCTGCTCGGCGCACAGGATGCGCTTCTGATTGCCGGGGTGCGGCACGGGCGCGGATATGTCTATCTCAGCGCGGCCACGCGCCCCTTCACCAACGATGGCCTGCGCGATCCACAGAGTGCCGCGCTGGTGTTGAACATGTTGCGCCGTGTTCCGCCCGGCGGTCGTATTCTGTTTGACGAGTATCACCATGGCCTGACCGCGCCGCCGGCGCCTGCCGATGGCCTGCTACGCACACCCTGGGGATGGGCCGGTGTGTACGCCGCGATCATCACGGCGCTCTTCGTGGGGCTGAATGGGCGACGTTTCGGGCGTGCCGTACCGCTGCGCGAGGAGAGTGCGCGCCGCAGCAGCGCTGAGTATGTCGAGAGTATGGCAGATCTGTTTCAGCGCGGCGGCAAGCGCCAGTATATGCAGCGCCATTACCATGCCAGCGTCAAGCGACGTCTGGCCCGGCCATATGGCTTGAACCCGCACCTCGACGATGCCGAGTTCGTGTACGAACTTGGTCGCATGTGCTCGATTGATGAAGCAGCGCTGCTGGTGTTGCTCGGCCGGTTACGCAGGCCGCCGCGCTCCGACAGCGAGCTGTTGCACGCTGTCGTTGCAGCTGATACCTTCATCGCGGCACAATCCCGACGCTGAATGAAATCGTTGCACCACATCATCCGGCTTCACACGGCTCTCGACCTGCTTGACGAAGGTCTTGCCCTGTACCGGCGCGACTTTGCCGGCTTTGTCTTGATCGCTACCACCTGGTTGACGCCGCTGGCGATCGCGCTGGGGCTCTTCGTCGGGTTTGCTGACCGGCTTGGCGACCTGTTGATCGGACTGTTGCTCATAGTCGGGGCAATCCTGGCACTGCCGTTAACGGTCTACCTGATCGGCGGTCTCTCACGTGGCGCATCAGCAGCGATCGACGGTCGCCCGGTACGGTTGCGCGAAGCGCTTGCCATCGGGCCGGGGCGTGCACTGAGCGCCGGGTGTTTTACTCTTGTGTACAGTCTGATTGTCCAGATCGCGTCATCAGTATTGAGTTTTATCTGCATCTGCCCGCTCTATGTCGTTGGCATTGCGGCCTCAGCGATCCTGGCGACGGCCGTAAATGGTGCCGGTGGCGGGGCAATACTGCTGGCACTGGTTGGCCTGCTCTTCGGCATCGTCTATCTGCTGGCACTGATCGTTGGTGGTGCCGGCTATGGCAGCCTCTTCTATGCGCTCCAGCCATGGGTGCAGGAGCGCCTTACCTTCGCGCAAGCCATGGAACGCAGTGTGGATCTGGTGGTCTTTCGCTTCCGCAGTAATCTGGTTGCGTGGGCGCTGAGCGCGCTACTGGTTGCCGCAGCAGGTGTATCGGTCAGCCTGGCCGTCGGGTTGCTGGCGCCACTCCCCGCACTGCTCTTGCTAGGGGCGGAGTCGCCGGTCGCACAGGCGATCGCCGGTAGCGCGTGGCTGCTTGGCCTGGCGCTGGTACTGCCGCCACTGCCGATCTGGATGACACTCCTGTACCGGCGCAATCTGGCGGCGCGCAACGGAGCGGATCTGGAACAGCGGGTCGCGGCGTGGGCGCGGGAGATGGGGATTGAGAATAGCGCAGCAGGCGGCGAGGACTAAGGGAATAATGCATTGGGTGTCATTGCGAGCGAAGCGAAGCAATCTCATGCTCGACGCCGAGACTGCTTCAGCCGCGCGTCGCTTGCTGTAGTTCGGACAGGCTCGTGGTATTACTCCTCTTCGCCGTAGATTTCCTTCAACAGGCTCGGCTTCTTCGGCGCAGGTTTTTCGCGTTCTGCGCGGCGGCGTGCAATTTCTGCCTGCTGATCCTGGCTTGTGCGCAGGCGGCGCATGAAGCGATCCACCTGGCCAGCGGTATCGACGATACGCTGTTCGCCCGTGTAGAACGGATGGCAACGCGAACAGACATCAACGCGAATACCTTCGCGTGTGCCAACAACTGGCCATACCGTGCCACACGTGGTGCAGACGACCTGCGTCTGATAGGTTTTCGGGTGAATGCCCTTCTTCACAGCGTGCTCCTACTCGACAGCATACACACTGACGCGCTTCTGGGTGCGCGAGTGGTGCTCGAAGGTCACCACACCCTCGATCAACGAGTAAATCGTGTAGTCGCGCCCTATCCCGACATTTGCGCCCGGCTTAATCTTCGTGCCGCGCTGGCGAACGATAATCACCCCTGGCTGCACACGCTCACCGCCATAGCGTTTGACGCCCAGCATTTTCGGGTTGCTGTCACGGCCATTGCGCGAACTGCCGACACCTTTCTTATGCGCCATAATCTCATGCTCCTCAGCTACGCCTCATCGCGCGGTGCGCCAGCGGCTGCGATAATCTTATTCACCGAGATACGGGTATACTCCTGGCGATGGCCAGTGCGGCGCCGGTAGCGCTTCTTGCTCTTGTACCGGAAGACAACAATTTTGTCGCCCTTCTCCGGCCCGATGACCGTTGCCAGTACGCGTGCGCCAGCCACTGTCGGCGTACCGACCAGCATCTCTTCGCCACCAATCAACAGGACTTCACCCAGTTCGATTTCGCTGCCCGGCTCGGCATCCAGCAGCGCGACATTGAGCGCCTGCCCTTCTTCAACGCGGTATTGCATGCCGCGATCACGCACAATAGCGTACACAACTCTGCTCCTCAACCGACCGATGCGCCTGCAAGCGACCGGGTTGCCAGACAAGAGAAAGAGAGTGGCGATACCACTCTCTCAAATCGGTGCGTTGCCACGGGGATTATAACAGAGCGCCGCTGCACTGTCAAACAGGTTCCACCTTGAACGCATGTTGTTTTGCGTCGGCGGGGCGACGTGACATGGCGCGTGCGGAAGCTCTACCGCTGCCGATTCTGTATCGTGGGCTTTCCCCAGACCCTCGATCGTGAACAGTTACCCTACCTGGTGAACGACTCACTGTGAACGGTAACTACTATCTGCAATGCTGTCGCCTGCCTACCAGCGGGTTGCATAACTGAGCCTGGCGATCTACAATGCAACCATTCTGTCTGGTTGCGCCTACTGCTTCTCTTGCCCCAGATTGCTGTAATGACCGAGCCGGCACATATTCTCGCTGTGGACGATGATGCTACCATCCGCAGGATGTTGCAGATTCTTCTGACTGATGCCGGGTATCGCGTTTCTCTCGCGAGCAGTGGTGAAGAGGCGCTTGCGTACCTTGAACTGGTCACTCCCGACCTTATTTTGATGGACGTGGTTATGCCCGGTCTGAGCGGGCGTGAGGTGATGCAGCGCATCAAGGAGGACTCCGAGCGGCCGTTTATTCCGGTCATCCTCATAACTGGACGCGGCGATCAGGAATCGAAGGTGGATGCGCTGGATGCTGGCGCGGACGATTTCCTGGTAAAACCGGTCGATCTGACGGAGTTGCTTGCACGGGTACGTTCGATGCTGCGTCTACAGCGCAGCCAGCGCTCGTTACGTGCCGAACAGCGTAAAACAGAGCTGTTGCTGCACCTGACGCGCGAGCTTGGCACCACGCTCGACCTGGATCAGTTGTTGACCCATTTCCTGAACCGGCTGGCCGATGCCGTCGGGGCGGTGCGCGCCAGTATTATTCTGTTGACCAGCGATCAGACGCGCCTCTTCTCCAACACACGCAACCGCCCGACGATCCCGCTCGCCGACATTCTTGCCCATGGAGTTGCCGGCTGGGTGTTGCGCGAGCGCACACCGATCATCATCGAAGACACGCGCACTGATCCGCGCTGGATGGCGGTCACGGCGCAGCAGCGCGCTGTGCGTAGCGTTGCGGCGGCGCCGATTGTGCGCGAGGGGCGCGCGCTTGCAGCCATTACGCTGGTGCATCATACTCCCGGCTACTTCAGCAGCGAACACCTTGATCTGCTCAACTCGGTCGCTGCCCAGAGCGCTATCGCGCTGGAGAATGCTGAACTGTTCCGCCTGACGCGCAGCCAGCGCGACTTGCTCGAGCGTCGCGCCGAGGAATTGCAGCGCATTAATCAGGTGAGCCGGTATCTTGCCGAATTGATGAGCCCTGATCAGTTGTTGCGCCTGGTGGTTCACCTGATTCACCACACCTTTGGCTACCCGATCGTCACGATTGTGTTGCGCGAAGGCGAGCGCCTGATGTTGCGCGCTGCCGCTGGCGGCCCGGTGGTGGAACAGGCAATCGGCGCCTCGCTCCCGGCCGGTGCCAGTGTTGCCGGCTGGGCAATTGCTCATCAGGAGCCGCTGAATGTTCCTGATGTGCGTCAGGACGAGCGGTATGCCTCGTTTGGCGCTGAGGCCAGTGTCCGCGCTGAACTTGCTGTGCCGATCCAGACGGCGCGCGAAGTGTTTGGCGCGCTGTCGGTGATGGCCTATGCGCCTGGCGCATTCGGCGAGCCCGATATTCGTTTGCTCTCGACACTCTCCAGCCAGCTTGGTGTCGCACTCGATAATGCCCGCCTGTTCGATACCGAACAGCGCCGGGTGCGGCAGCTGGGCCTCGTGAACAACCTGTCACTCGCTGTCACGGCGCGGCTCGATTCTGCTGAAAACCTGGCGACTGCTGCTGATGCTGTGGCAACCATTTTCGATGTCGCGTTGTGCGGTATCGTCCTTGCAGGCTCTGATGTGCGTAATGCGTTCCAGGAGACCGTATACGCCACGCAGGGGATGGGTGATGCACTACCGCTGCGCCAGATCGCCGAGCGGCTTGAGTTGCCCGCGCCACGGATCATCACGTCATTCGAGAGTGATGCCTGCCTGGGAGAGTTTGCGCCACAGCTTGCTGCTGCCGGCGTGACATCGCTGGCGTTTGCACCGTTGCTCGCAGGCGGATCCCAGATCGGGCTGGTGGCGCTGGATATCAGCAATCCCGCGCGCCCGTTCCAGGTCGCTGACCTGGCGTTACTTGAGACAGTGGCGAGCCTGCTGGCTCAGGTGGTTCAGAATGCGCGTCTCTACCGCGAAGTCGAGGATGAACGATCGACGCTCGGCGCCGTGCTGCGCGGCGCGGCCGATCCGATCCTGCTGATCGATCCACACGATCGACTGCTGCTGGCAAATCCGGCGGCTGAGCGGCGGCTCGATCTTGGCGCCAATGGTGGCCGCCCGATCGATCAGCTGCTCAACAATCGTGATGTGCTGCGCGCCCTCGATGGTACACGGAACGGCGGTCTGCCGCTGGCAGCCGAGGTGGCATTGCCCGGCGGCGCGACATTCAACGTCAGCGTTGCGCCGGTGCGCAGCGCTGATGGCGCGCTGATTGGCCGGGTGGCGGTGATGCAGGATATTACTGCTATCAAAGAACTTGAACGCGCCGAGCAGGAACGGCTGCGCGCCGTCTTCCGCCGCTATGTCTCACCGCAGGTGGTGGAGGAAGTGCTGGCGGGCGGTGCGGATTTCGGTGCGCCTGAGGAACGCAACGTGGTGGTGCTGTTTGCTGATATGCGCGGCTATACGACGCTGGCCGAAGGTCTCGAGCCGCACATCCTCGTTGAGCAGATCTTGAACCGGTACTTCACGGCGATGACGCAGGCGCTCTATCGCCACGGCGGCACAATTGACAAATTCATGGGCGATGGGTTGATTGGCGTGTTTGGTGTGCCGATTGCGCGCGCCGACGATGTGCAGCGCTCGTTGCTCGCCGCCGTTGATCTGCAACTGGCGTTTGCTGAGTTACGCGAGACCTGGAGCCGTGAACTTGGCCTGAACCTTGGCATGGGCGTTGGCGTCGGTTATGGTCCGGCACTGGTCGGTAATATCGGCTCGCCGCAGCGCCTTGATTATACGGTGATTGGCGACGTTGTTAATACGGCCAATCGTCTCAGCGGGCTGGCGCACGCAGACCAGATTATTGTGTCGCATCGCCTGGTCGACGCGCTACCGCGCGACTGGCAGGCGCCGTGGCAGTTACGCCCGATTGGCCCGGTCTTGCTCAAAGGTAAACACGATCCGCATAGTGTGTATGAGATCGAGTACCAGGTCGCCCTGCACGGCGATGCTTGAGTCGTCTCGGGTTGCACGATTGCGCGGCACGGCACGGTGGGGCAGGTGGCGGCTGGCATCTCGACCGGCGGAGACGACACAGTGACCGCAGGGTTGTGGCATGGCGGCGCGCTGCGGTTGTTACATCTGTCACTGGTCATCCGTTGAGGCGCGCCAGTCGTGCGACGACCTCGACGATCAGGCGGCGTTCCACGGCCTTGATACGTTCGTGGAGCGCCGTTTCATCATCTGCCGGTAAAACCGGCACTTCTGCGCGCGCCAGTACTGGCCCGTCGTCTACTGCCGGCGTGACACGATGAATGGTGCATCCCGTGATCGGCAGGCCGAGGCGCAGCGCAGCGGCGACGACGTGCGCGCCGCGCAGCACCGGGATGACGATGCCGCGCGAGGTGACGAACGTGTCGCCGCCGTCGTCGGGGAGCAGCGCCGGGTGCTGGTTGATGACCCGGTTGGGGAAGCGATCGAGGAACACTGACGACAGCACGCGCATAAACCCGGCGAGAACGATCAGATCAGGCGTGAATGCCGCCGTCACATCCGCCAGGCGGCGTTCCCATTCAGCGCGCACAGCGGAATCACGCGGGTGGTGTAGCGGCACGAAGGCGGTTGCGACGCCGTGTCGCAGCGCGCGTTGCAGGCCGTAGGCGTCGGCGCGGTCGCCGGCAACCAGCACGATCTCTGCGCCCAGCATCCCTTGCGCCTGCGCATCCAGCAGCGCCTGAAGGTTCGAGCCGCTGCCAGAGAGCAGTACTGCGACGCGGTACGGTTCCGTGCGTCCCGGCTGTGACCCTGGCGCGTTCACCGGCGTGTTGCCCCGGCGCCGATGTCGCGGCGGTACTGCATGCCACGAAAATGGATCATCTCGACAGCGCGATACGCTCGCGCCAGGGTCGCCTGTAGATCAGGCCCCGTACCTGTTACGCCAAGAACTCGCCCGCCGGCGGTCACGAACTGGCCGTTCTCCCATGCGGTGCCTGCGTGGAAGACCAGCACCGCGGGATCATCGATCAGTTCCAGGCCCTCGATCGGGTCGCCGCGGTGCGGCGTTTCGGGGTAGCCTTCCGCCGCCAGCACCACACACGCTGCCGCCCCTTTCGACCAGCCCAGCATATCTGGCTGGAGTGGCGCCTGCCCGGCGCACGCCAGCAACGCCGCCAGTAGATCGCCCTCGAGCAGCGGCAGGATCGCCTGTGTCTCCGGGTCGCCGAATCGCGCGTTGAATTCGAGCACGCGCGCCCCGTGCTCGGTCAACATGAGGCCGGCATACAGCGCCCCGCGAAAGGGCGTGCCGGTGGCTGCCAGCGCCTGCACCGCCGGGAGCATCACCTGCCTGCTGAGCGCGGCGACATCAGCGGCATCGAGATGCGGCGCAGGCGCATAGGCGCCCATACCGCCGGTATTGGGGCCGGCGTCGCCATCGCGTAGTCGCTTGTGGTCCTGCGCCGGTATGAGCGGCAGAACACGCTCGCCGTCGCAGAGTGCGATGAGCGAGATCTCCGGGCCACTGAGGCGCTCTTCGAGGAGCAAACGTCTGCCAGCAAGGGTCGCGCCAAGCGCCTGGATGGCATCCAGCGTTTCGGCGAGTGTTTCGCTGACCACGA
>Ga0272446_1003924_pt1 | contig 18134 bp, 15 predicted proteins | sample YNPCB0061_FD_194587 | JGI IMG/M metagenome (GOLD analysis project Ga0272446, IMG submission 194587) | Hot spring microbial mat communities from Yellowstone National Park, WY, United States - YNP-CB-006-1 | ecosystem: Environmental > Aquatic > Thermal springs > Hot (42-90C) > Sediment | place... | reverse complement strand
CGCCGCGAACCCAGCGGACCCCCATTTGGTGGCCCGCCGGTTTCGCGGCCCCCCAAAACCTCCCCTCCCTGGATCGCTATCTTGACGAGAGTAGTCCGGTCCCCTACTATAAGCCCCTATGAACGCGAACGAACTACGCTCAAAATACATCGAATTTTTTAAATCCAAGGGCCACACCCAGATTCAGGGCAAATCGCTCCTTCCGGATAACGATCCCACGGTACTCTTTACCACCGCAGGAATGCACCCCCTGGTGCCCTACCTTCTCGGGGAAACCCATCCGGCGGGAACACGGCTTACGGATTATCAAAAGTGTATCCGTACGGGGGATATCGACTCGGTAGGAGATCCCAGCCACCTTACCTTCTTCGAAATGCTCGGCAACTGGTCCCTGGGGGACTATTTTAAAGAGGGCGCCATTTCCATGAGTTTTGAGTTCCTTACGGACAAAAAATGGCTGGGAATTCCCATAGAAAAACTGGCCGTTACGGTTTTCGCCGGAGAGGAAGGCATCAGCCGGGATACCGAATCGGCGGAAATTTGGAAGCGCCTGGGCATTCCGGAAGACCGGATACGGTTTTTACCCCGGGAGGATAACTGGTGGGGGCCCGCCGGAACCACGGGGCCCTGCGGCCCCGATACGGAAATGTTCATCGATACGGGCCGACCGGCCTGTTCCCCCGACTGCGGCCCCGGGTGCAAATGCGGAAAGTGGCTTGAAATTTGGAACGACGTGTTCATGCAGTATAATAAGACCGCCGACGGCACCTACGAAAGCCTGTCGCGCAAATGCGTGGATACGGGCATGGGGATTGAGCGGACCGTTACCATCCTTAACGGGAAAAAATCGGTCTACGACACGGAAATTTTCGCCCCCATCATCCAGGCGGTGGAGGAAAAGTCCGCCTACACCTACGGAACCGACGCGGAAAAGGATAAATCGGTCCGGATCATCTGCGACCACGTCCGATCTTCCACCTTTATCCTGGGGGATCCAAAAGCGGTTACCCCCTCCAACGTGGGGGCGGGGTACGTTCTCCGGCGCCTTATCCGCCGGGCGGTACGCCACGGGCGTAAACTGGGTATCGAAGATCTCTTCCTGGCCCCCATCGCCCAGGTGGTCGTGGAAAAATTCGCCGGTCCCTACCCGGAACTTCAGGAAAACCGACGTCGGATCGTGGAAGAGCTGGAAAACGAGGAACGGAAATTCCTGGAAACCCTCCAAAAGGGGGAACATGAGTTCGAAAAAATGCTCCCGAATCTCCTCAAGGACCCCCGAAAAATCATCTCCGGTCGTCTGGCCTTTAAACTCTACGACACCTACGGCTTCCCCATCGAGCTGACCGAAGAACTCGCGGCGGAACACGGTTTAACCATAAACCGACCGGAGTTCGACGAGGCCTTTAAAAAACACCAGGAACTTTCCCGGTCCGGGAGCGAACAGGTATTCAAGGGCGGCCTGGCCGACCACGGAGAAATGGCCATCCGTTACCATACGGCCACCCATTTACTGCACAAAGCCCTTAGGATCGTCCTGGGGGACCACGTGGCCCAAAAGGGATCCAACATTACCGCCGAACGGATGCGGTTTGACTTTTCCCACAACGCCCCCATGACCGAAGAAGAAATACGACGGGTCGAATCCATCGTCAACGAACAAATCCAACGGGATCTTCCGGTTACCATGGAAATTATGGACCTGGAAGCGGCTAAGGCCTCGGGGGCCATTGCCCTTTTTGGCGAAAAATATGAAAATAACGTAAAGGTTTATACCATCGGAGACTTCTCCAAAGAGGTCTGCGGGGGGCCCCACGTTGAGCGAACCGGTACCCTGGGGGTATTTAAAATCCAGAAGGAACAATCTTCCTCCGCGGGGGTTCGTCGTATTCGAGCGGTCCTGGAATAAGAAATTTTACAACAAAGGGCGGCCCCTCGGCCGCGAAGGATAATCATGAAGCGTTTAACCCTGGTATTTTTTGCTGGACTATTCGCGGCCGCTTTTGCTGCCGCTCAAACGGACCTTCAACCGGTGGCGCTGGTAAAACTTACCAAGACCGAGCCCATTTCGGTGAAACAGCTAAAGACCGAAGTCCAGCGTTTCGAGGCCCAAAGCGGTCGGACCCTCACGGTGGACGAACGGCGTCAAGTTTTGGACGTTATGATCAACGAACGCCTGGCCCTGCAGGCGGCGGAACGGGATAAACTGTACGTTTCCGACGCGGAATTGAACCAGCAGCTCCAGGCGTCCCGAACCCAAATGGCCCAGGCTATCGGCCACCAACCCACGGACGCCGAGTTCGAGGGGGCCATCAAAGCTCAAACGGGCATGGATTTAGCGGCCTTCAAAGACCAACTGCGGCGGCAGTTGACGGTGCAAAAATACCTGCTTTCTAAAAAAAAGGCCGAATTCGATACCATCAAACAACCCTCGGACCAGGATATTCAGCAATTTTACGATCTTAATAAAGCCAAGCTAGTGCGCCCCGATACGGTTCGTTTTTCCATGGTCTTTATTCCCTTTGGAAAAACCGACGCGGATAAGGCCAAGGCCAAAGAAACAGCCAACAAACTGATTAACGACATCGGCACCAGTTCCACCAAATTCGACGAAGCGGTAATCCGAGCCCAGGCCGCCGGGTCCCTCTACCAGGGGGGCGATGGGGGCTATCTACCCAAGACCGCGGAAGCCCAAAAAGTGGTGGGTTCCGATTTTATGAACGTCGCCTTTAGCCTTAAACAGGGCGAGGTCTCCCGGCTTATAGAAAACCAAAAGGGGTATCAGATTATCAAAATCACGGAGACCTACAATCAGAAAAATTTAGACCTGGACGATATCTACCAACTGGGAACCCGTACCACGGTACGGCAGTATATCGGCGAACTGCTGTTACAGCAGAAACAACAGCAGGTGTTGGATACGGCTACCAAGGAATTGGTAACCGAACTACGGGCCGGGAACACGTTCCAAGTTTTCGATAAGAACCTGGCTTGGTAGGGTATGGCATCCAGAAGAAAAGGAAGGGTCCTCGCTTTTCAGGCTCTGTTCTCCTGGGAAACATCCCGGTCTCCCTTGACGGAACTCTTGGAGTTTACCTGGCTGGAAAAGGATAAACGCACCACCCTCGATGGGGGAACCGCCGTATTTTCCCGCCTGCTGATCGCAGGAACCATTGAAAACATAGAAACCATCGACGGCCTTATTAAGAGCCACCTTAAAAACTGGGATTTTAGCCGTCTAAACAAGGTTGATTTAGCGGTCCTTCGGATGAGCACCTACGCGTTGCTCTATCAAAAGGACGTGGCTCCTTCTATTGTAATCGACGAAGCCATCGATATTGCCAAGGAATACGGAACCGACGATTCCTTCCGTTTTGTCAACGGGGTTTTGGACGGCATAAAAAAAACCATCCAGGCCGCCCCGTAACGTAGGACCCTACGGGCCAGCCTCCAAACAAGCACAGGGAACAAAAAAAAGGCCGTCCTGGAAAACCATTCCGGACAGCCTTTGGTTCGCCGGCCGAGCCGACGCTTCCTTATAGGTCTACTCTATGACCGCGATAATGTCGGACATTTTAAGAATCAGGTGTTCAACCCCATCAATTTTAACCTGGGTTCCGGCGTACTTATCGTACATAACCTTCTGACCCTCGCTAACTTTTATCACGTCTTTGTCGTCGCCGATTGCCACTACCACACCATTCTGGGTCTTTTCCTGAGCCGTATCGGGGATAATAATACCACCGGCGGTTTTTGCCTCAGTTTTCTCTAGCTTGACCATAACGCGATCGGCCAAGGGTTTTACCTTCATATCTTCCTCCTGATAAACCTATAATAATATGTTGATAATTATATCGAACAATAAAAATATACGGAAAAAAGGGGTCCGGGGTCAACAAAAAAATGCGATCTTGGGGCAAATAGACTGCCCCAAGGGCCCTCGATGGGTTGACGGCCCGTCAGGTTCCCCCTGGATCACCCTCTGGACCACTGCCCCATTCATACCCGTATCCATGCTAAAAACCTCAGTTTTTAGAGGGGACTCATAATTTCTTGCCTTTTAAGAATTCTATGGCTATTTTAAAAAAAGAGGTTTAAGGAGTAGCGTTCATGCGGAGTTGGTCCCTAGAGTTTCGTCGGGGTTTACGGAATTTATCCCGGCATAATCCCCAAAAAGCCATACAAAATTTTCAAAAAGCCATAGCCCAATGTCCCGTGGACCAACGGCAGGAATTAGGCCGGATGTTGTATTTTATGGGCTTTGCCCTCCATCGGTTAGGACAGGGCTCTTTGGCCGTAAAAAGTTGGGTAAATGCTAGAAAGTTGATCCGTCACGGGCCTGTTCAATGGGAATTTGACCGGTGGGTGAACGAATACGGGATGCGCCGCTGTGAAAAACGGGAAGCCGACGATTATTACGCCTTTCAATCCATCCAGGTTTCCCGTTACCTGAGCAAAAAGCCTCGGGGGCGCTTTGGATCCCGGGCGGAACGGGACGTGGTGTACGAAATAATTGCGGATTCCTGGAAAATCCTCCGCTGTTCGGGGCTCCTCCTTTCCAAAAACACCGCAGAAAAGCTGGCCATCTTCAAACGGGCCCGACTGGACTTCCCGTACGTGTACGTAGAAGACGCCCTAGAGGACGGTCGGGAGCCCCTGTTCGCTGATTTTCGGCGGGGTCGGATTTCAAAAGCCCGCTTGGCGCCCGATGATCCCTGTTCCTGCGGTTCGGGGCTTCCGTGGAGGCTCTGTTGCGGCCGTCTATCTTCCTGCGTTGAACAGGATTCTGGGCCTCTTTGACCCTATCTTTTTCCGCATTTTGAAAACTGTATCATTTAGATACATATTTTGATAATACTTTTATAACTGGGTTGTTTTAGCCCCCCAGGACGTATCGTAGAAGAGGGTTCGTCTTTTTAACGCGATTTTTCCTATGAATACTATCTCCATATATTACAAGTACATAATAATATGGGGTCCCAATAGGATCGTTCCCGTACCACGCTACGGTGGGTTGAAAAATGGCTTGGCACGAAATATGCTATATATAAGCACCTACTGAGGAGGTACTTAAAATGGCTACAGTTAAAACAATGAAAAGAGCCCGACCCAATCGGGATACCAATACGGACGAAAATGTTCTTTCCATGTACCTTAAAGAGATTAACCGAATTCCCCTTTTAACCAGGGAACAAGAGGATACCATCGCTCGGGCCGCCGCCAAGGGGGATCCCAAGGCCCGGGAACAGCTGGCTAACGCCAATCTGCGCTTTGTGGTCAACGTGGCCAAAAAATATCAGAACCAGGGCCTTTCGTTGGGCGACCTGATCAGCGAAGGAAATATTGGCTTGCTAAACGCCATTGAACGGTACGACGTGGACAAGGGGTACCATTTTATATCCTACGCCGTTTGGTGGATCCGCCAGGCTATCCTTAAGGCGATCTGCGAAAAATCTCGGATGATTCGGCTTCCCCTTAATCGGGCCAACGAGCTGGTGCAGATAGAGAAGGCCCGGAAAATGGTGCAGGGTGGGGGTACCAACGAGAACGAAATTACAGAAATCGCCCGGCTTTTGGATATGGACGTTAACTTGGTTTCCGATCTTATCAACATTAGTCGGGAACTGGTTTCCCTGGAAAGCCCCGTGTACACGGACAAGGATTCCTCCAGTTTAGGTGATTTTATCGAGGATGAAACCTACAAGGCCCCCGACGATTTGGCCATCGAATCGGCCCTTCGGGACGATATCGAAATGGTTCTAAAGACCCTGACCGACAAGGAAGCGGAAATTATCCGCTATCGTTTTGGCCTATCCGGAGGAGCCCCCATGTCCCTTAAGGAAATTGGCGATCGGTTTAACCTGACCAAAGAACGGATTCGGCAGATAGAGAAAAAGGCCCTTAAACGGCTCCAACATCCATCCCGCAGGCAGTACCTGGAACACTACGTAGCGTAAGTCGATCCACCCCTGGGGTCCGAGCAGTTTGTCGGCCTTGTCCATAGAATCGAGGCTGTTCCGTAACTTAGGAAGTTACGGGACAGCTTCAATTAAGGCTGTCGTATACCTCGATTAGGTATCCCACAGCCCTAAGGATGCTTAAAAAGGGGTGTAACCCCCTCCGCTACCCTTTGCAGTTCCGCGAGTTCTTCGCTGGAAAGTTTTTTATAATTCGCCGCTATTTCCAGGGCCCGGCGGTAGAGTTCGTAGTGCCCCGGGGGTACTGCGGCGGTAATGTCCAAACCCAGGGTGTACCGTAACGCCTTTTCTTGAAGATCCGAATCCTCTATGGGCTTGTACCACGCCTTTGCGTAGGTATGCTTTTCCTGTTCCCCCCAGGGAGAGTAGGCCATGGCTTTTAAGGCCAAGCGGGCCGCACCCTTTTGTTTGGCCCGTTCTACAATTTGGAGCCCAAAGTTTCCCCTTTGAACAGAAACAAAATTGAGAGGAAAGAGCACCGAATCCCCGGGGAACCGGTCCAAAAGCGCCAGGGCCGCCTCCACCGAATGGGCGGAAAAACCCACGTACCGTACCAGTCCCCGGTCCTTTGCCCTTAAAAAGGTTTCAGCGGCTCCGTGGGGACCGAGAATTTGATCCACCTCTTCCAGGGTGGTAACGGCATGGAACTGGTAGAGATCAAAGTGATCCGTATGGGCCCGTTCCAAGGATGTTTCCAGTTCCCTTTGGGCCCCCTCGGCGTCCCGTTTCCCGGTTTTACAGGCTAAAAACACCCGATCCCGGTATGGACGAAGGGCGTTGCCTAATTTTATCTCCGCCTCCCCATCAAAATAACTGGGGGCCACATCAAAATAGTTAATTCCCCAATCGATGGCTTCGGAGACGTAGGAATCCGCTTCCTTCTGTGAAACCGAACATACCACGATGCCCCCAAACCCCAGGATAGATAATTCATCCTGGTTCTTGAATTTCCTTTTTGGAATCGGAGCTGGAACCTTTTTCTGCATGGCGTGCCTCCTCTTTATTCGGTGGTTTTCAAACCCTATACCCTACGGGTCCTTATGACATCCTCTAGGATTTCTATGGCCCTTGGTCCTTCGTCCTTTTCCAGGGCGGCAATACTCAGCCGTATGTGGCTATCGGCCCTTTTTTCTCCGGAGGAAATCTCCGCGTTACCGTACACCGCTTCGGGGATAAGCGCCAAGCCCGCCGCCAGGGCCGCGGAGTGGACTTGGCTTCCCGTAAGGTGGTCGGGCAGGGAGAGCCACAGATGGAGCCCCCCCTCCGGAGGAAGGTAGTGGAGTCCCAGAGGAACGAGGCGGGTATCGATTTCCTGGATTATCGAACGGTATAACGCGCCGTAGTGGGCCCTTAAAAATTGAAGTCTGGGTATATGATAAGATCGGCGGAGGTACAATTCCACCGCCCGCTGGATAAAGCCGTCGGTGGCTATATCGGTGGACCGTTTGGCCGCCTCATAGGCCCCGCGGAGGGGGGGCGGGACGAGTAACATCCCCAGCCGAAGCCCGGGCATCAACACCTTAGAAAAACTGCGGATATAGATTACCCGACCCTGGCGGTCCATAGCCTTAAGGCACGATGGTTCCGGGGCCTTACCGTAGTAAAGGTCCGAAAGAAGATCATCCTCCAGGATATAAAAATTGTATTTTTCCGCCAGATAAAGGAGCTTTTCCAGAGCTTCGGCGCTCCAACTATAGGTTGTGGGGTTCTGATACCGGGAGATGATATACACCAGCCGAGGGACCTGGGCTTGAACGCGCCGTTCTAACACCCCAAGGTCCATTCCCTGGGGGGTGAGTTCCACGGACACCGTATCGGAACCCCGGGACCAAAAAACCGAAAGGGCTCCCCTGTAGGTGGGACGTTCCACGATCACCGGATCGCCGGACCGTAGCAGAGCCTTAGCGCTAAGATCTATGCCCTGCTGGGCCCCGGAAATCACCTGGATATCATCGATGGACACCCGAATGCCCAGGGCCGATTCGGCGTATTCCCGCAGGGCTTCCCGGAAGGGTGCCCAGCCCGTACTTTCCTGGTACCCAAAGGCCCAGCCCCCATCCCGTTCCAGGACCTCGTCCATAAGGGAGCGGAATTCGGTGACGGGAAAAAGACGGGGGGAGGGGGTTCCCGCGGCCATGTTGATCCCCTGGGGGGGGATGCGACCCCGCTCCAGATCCATAAGGGTAGACGCCCCCAGCGCTTCGACGGCGGGGTCCAGATTCCCCCCGGCGTCGACCGGTCGATCCATCACGTATACCCCGCTCCCCGCTCGGGCGGTAACCCAGCCTTCCCGTTCCAAAATACGGTACGCCGCGGCTACCGTGGCGGGATTTACGTTCAGGGTGTCCGAAAGCCGACGAATCGAAGGGAGCCGCTCTCCAGGGGTCACCTCTTTTAAAAGGATGGACCGGCGAAGGGCGTCGGCGAGTTTGAGATACAGGGGGCTGTCTGAATCCTCCGGAAGGATAATCCTATGGATACGCATAAACTGTATTGCAACTGTATTGATTAACGGGCTTCCACAGGGTATAGTGTAACGGAAGGAGTAAAACTATGGAAGACCGTTTCGCGATTAATAGGGATCTAGCCCGTATGCTGGTGGGCGGCGTTATTATGGACGTGGTTAACCCCGAACAGGCAAAGATCGCCGAAGCCGCGGGCGCCGTGGCGGTTATGGCCCTGGAGCGGGTCCCCTCGGATATTCGAAAGCAGGGTGGGGTGGCCCGGATGAGCGATCCCGCGATGATCAAGGAGATAAAGGCCGCGGTAAGTATCCCCGTGATGGCCAAGGTTCGTATCGGTCACTTTGTGGAAGCCCAAATCCTCGAAGCCCTGGGGATTGATTATATAGACGAAAGCGAAGTCCTCACTCCCGCGGACGAGGCATATCATATCGACAAGAAAAATTTCCGTATCCCCTTTGTGTGTGGCGCCCGAGACCTGGGGGAGGCGCTTCGCCGCATCGGCGAAGGGGCCGCCATGATCCGAACAAAGGGCGAAGCGGGGACCGGCAACGTGGTAGAGGCGGTACGGCACCTGCGGACCGTGAACGGGGGGATAAAAAGGATCGCCGCCATGCCCCGGGAAGAGTTGATGACCGCCGCTAAGGAACTGGGGGCACCCTACGATTTGGTCTGTTACGTGGCCGAACACGGAAAATTACCGGTGGTCAATTTCGCCGCCGGCGGTGTGGCCACCCCAGCGGACGCGGCGTTGATGATGGCCCTGGGGGCCGATGGGGTTTTTGTCGGTTCGGGGATCTTTAAATCCTCCGATCCGGCAAAACGGGCCCAGGCTATCGTTAAGGCCGTAACCTATTGGCAGGATCCCAAGGTTTTAGCGGAAGTTTCCAGCGGATTAGGGGCGGCCATGGACAGCCTTGATCTGCGGGAACTGGCCCCCGAACAACGGTTGGCGGAGCGTGGTTGGTAATGGACACCCCTAAGGGCCCCCTAAAGACCATCGGCGTGTTAGCCCTCCAGGGGGATATTTCGGAGCACCTGAGGGCCCTGGGGCGTATCCAGGGTGTGCGGACCCGGCGGGTCCTCCAGGCGGAGGATCTGGAGGGTCTTTCGGGCCTTATTATCCCCGGGGGGGAGAGTACCGCCGTGGGGACCATTCTCAGTACCGATCCCCGGGGTATGGTCCTCCGGCAGACCCTCGTAGACCGGATTAAGGGGGGGCTCCCCGTATGGGGCACCTGCATGGGGGCCATCCTGTTAGCGGCCACCTTGGATAACGACCACCGGACCCATCTGGCGGTGATGGATATCCACGTGGTTCGGAACGCCTACGGAAGCCAGCTGGATAGTTTTGAAACAGCGGAACCCATCGAAGGCATAGAAGGGGGACCCTTTCCCCTGGTGTTTATCCGGGCTCCGGTGATTTCCCAGGTGGGACCGGGGGTGCGGGTATTGGCCCGCCATGGGAAGTGGATCGTGGCGTGCCAACAGGGAACCATGGTGGCCACCACCTTCCATCCCGAATTGACGGAGGACGATCGGTTCCATCGCTATTTTGTTTCCCTCTGCGGGTCTTAGCCTTATGCCGCTCCCCTCTGGGAGGGTCAGCGGGGGGGTAACGATGTATTTTTATAGGGCTTTCGGTTCCCTGGAGACCCTTATAAAGCCACCTGGGCAAAGGGGGGAGCCCGTTCTAACACCTGGGCTATTAACCGATGTTCCGGGGCCTGGAGTTCCGGATCCTTTTCTAAAATAGCAAAGGCCTCCCCCCGGGCGATCACCAGTTGGTCTAAATCCCGCAGGGGATCGGAAATCCCCAGCCCCAGGTACCCCGATTGTTCGATCCCCGCGATTCTGCCGGGGCCTCGGATTTTAAGATCCTCCTCGGCGATGACAAAGCCGTCGTGATGTTCCAGCATCACCCGTAAGCGGGCCTTCCCGTCCTCGGTCAATTGGTCAGAATAGACGAGGAAACAGTAGGCCTGGTCTTTGCCCCGGCCTACGCGGCCCCGGAGCTGGTGCAGGGCCGAAAGGCCAAACCGTTCCGCGTGTTCCACCACCATGCAGGTCGCGTTGGGAACGTCTACCCCCACCTCCACCACTGTTGTGGCCACCAGAATCCGGACCGTCCCGGTTCGAAAGGCTTCCATGGCGGCTTTTTTTTCCTCCTCCTCCAATTTTGAATGAATAAGCGCCACGGGGTAGGCGGGAAAAAGCTCCGTGGCCAGCCGTTGGGCCATGGACTCGGCGTCCTTGAGGGTCGCCCCCCCATTGCCTTGATCCTCCCCCCCTTCGATCAGGGGGTACACAAAGTAGGCCTGGTGGCCCTTTTCCAGTTGGCGTCGAACAAAATCGTATACCTTTTCCTCGTTAGATTGCCGGGCCAGGTGGGTGATGACGGGCTTTCTTCCCTCGGGCATATCCCGGATGACGGAAACGTCCAGATCCCCAAAAACGGTCAGCGCCAAAGTTCGGGGAATAGGGGTGGCGCTCATCATTAAAAGATCCGGTAGGTCCCCCTTGGCCATAATAGCCGACCGCTGAACCACCCCAAAACGGTGCTGTTCGTCGATTACCACCAGGCGGAGATTTCGGTAAACCACGTCGGAAGTAAAGAGGGCGTGGGTACCCACCACCAGATCCACGTCCCCCTGGGCAAGGGCCCGCAATAGTTGCCCCCTGCCGGAAGATCGAATGTTACCCGTTAAAAAAGCCGGACGGATCCCCAGGGGCTCCAAAAGCCGAGCGGCGTTTTCCGCGTGTTGTCGGGCCAACAGTTCCGTGGGAGCCAAAATCGCCGTTTGTCCCCCCAATTCCAGGGCCCGTAGGGCGGCAAAAAAGGCCACCAGAGTTTTCCCCGATCCCACATCCCCCTGTAAAAGCCGAGCCATGGGAAAATCCCCCGTCATAGCCCCGTTGATTTCCGCAATGGCGCTTTTTTGGCCCTCCGTAAGGCGAAAGGGAAGCCGTTCAGCGAACCGCTTTTGTAGCGGTGTCAGTTCTCCCGCAGGCGGCGGAGAACCCTGGGTCCCCTGCCGTCGACTTTTTCGCCGACCCAGGGACCGGAGCCCCACGAGGATTTCTAAATAGAACAATTCCTCAAAGATAAGGGTTTCTTTTGCCTTTTCCAGTTCCACTTGGTCGGCGGGGAAATGGATAGCCCCGATGGCATGGGCCTTTGACAAAAGGGTCCGGGACTGTCGAAGGGATTGGGGAAGTTCATCCTCCAAAGGGCCGGCGTACTGAAGCAGAGCCTGCTTGATCAGCCTCCGCAGTACCCCTTGGGTAAGCCCCCCACTCAGGGGATACACCGGAAGCAGGGCCCCGAAGGTCGATGTGGATAAGCGTCCGGAATTAATGCGGTCCGATTCTCCGGGAAGTGGTTCTATTTCGAAGGCCGTGGATTGAATCTCACCGTACTTGAAGTAAAATCGGCCCCAAAGACGGACCCGCTCTCCTATGGGCAGCTGTTTCTCTAAAAAGGGACGGTTAAAACAGATTAAAGCGGCCCGCGCTGTTTCGTCTTCCACGTAAACCTTGAGGGTCCTCATGGTTCCGGCGCCAAACCAGGTATGGGCCAGAATGGTAACTGTGGTACAAACCGCGGGATATTTGGTAAAATCTCGGAGGGGAACGTAACGACTTCGATCTTCCCAAGAACGGGGATAGTAGGATAGGAGGTTCCCCACACTGGTAATCCCCACTTTGGCCAGGGATCGGACGGTGGAAGGACCCGCCCCCCTGACATGATCCACCGGAATGGATAATTCCCGGAGAAACACGGGGTTTTAAAAGGGAAGCTGGGTTAGAAGTCCCGAGAGAAGACCAATGATCAGACCGCCCAGGATGCGAAGCACCAGTAAAACCAGGATAGCCGTAAGAAGCCCCGTTTGGAAGGTTACTATTCGATCCCGGTACACAATACGGTTTATTCGGTACAACACCGGTTTACCCAGCACATCCAGGATCCTCAATAGAGGACTAACCGAATTGGTTCCCACCGTATACGCGATAAGCCGTACCGCCAGGACAATGATAAAGAAGACCAGAATAAAGGCCACGGCCGACCACAGACTTGAAAGGGCCAGAGAAAGTATAATGCCCACCGTTATACGGCCATAAATCCCTAGGGTTAAGAAAATATTATTGACCAGGGCCAGCACCGCCAGGGCCACCAGGGGGGAAAAATCCATGCCCTCCGTACGAAAACTCTTAAAACGGCGGAACCAGTTCAAATAGGGATCGGTCATTTGAGAAATCACTGTATACGGTCGCCCCAGGTCTCTACCCTCGAACCAGGTTAAAAGGATTCGAAGAAATACCAAAATCGTATAGATAGTGGTAAGAGCCCCTAACACCCGCATGATAATTTGCATACCATACCCCCTTTGACACTACCATAGCGAATTTTTGGACCTTCGTCGAGGTAGAAGGGGGGGGATAAAACTGGATAAATGAAGTTAAGGATTAAAAATTATTTACCCGTAGGTAACCTAACAATAAAACGGGTTCCCTGTCCCAATTTTGATTCAAAGGTAATGACCCCATTGTGTAATTCTGCAATATGTTGGCAAATTGATAAACCAAGTCCCGTATTTGTTTTGGTCATTTTTGTTGTAAAAAAGGGCTTAAAAACATCCTCGACCGTATCCTGTGGAATTCCGCAACCGTTATCCGTAATGGTTACAGTTACAAACTGGTCTCTTTCACTAGGGAAAATTGCAAGTTCTATTTTACCATCCTCCAAAACAGCCTCTATCGCATTAGTGATGAGATTTAAAAATAATTGTTTTAACCTGTTTTCATAACCTAAAACTTTTGTTCCCTCTGAAGCATAGGCCCGTGAGATGGTAATCCGTTTAGAACCTATACGATGATCTAATAGAATTATAAGTTCATCCAACAATAAACGGAGATCTACTTCCTTTTGATAATTTTGTTGAACCCGGGAAAAAGACAACAGACTAGAAACTATATCCACCATACGTTCAATTTCTTTTTCCATAGCTTCTAGAACGGTGGTCTCGTCCTTCGTCCTAGGAATTATTTTTAGATATTCTACATAATTTTTAACAATCCCCAAGGGATTATTAATCTCGTGTGCTACCCCTGCCGCTAATTCTGCAGTGGAGGCTATTTTTTCCGCCCTGGAAAGATACTCTTTAGTTACATAATCAATGGTAATATCTTCTACTAACACAGCGCTCCCCGCTGGTATACCATCCTCCTCGTTTAGGGGGAAAATTTTAAGTTTAATTAGATTCCCTTCTGAAGTTCGCAATTTAGGCCAACTTTGACTTTCCCGGGCTTGGAGGGCCCTTTCCACCTCTTCTACTTTTTCCATACCCCTATTACGAAGAATATCCAAAAAATACATCCCCGATGGTATAGCTTTAGAACCATAAAGAGCCTTTTCCGCTGCCGTATTTGCCAAAACAAGACCCTGTGAAGTATCAAGAATTAGTATTCCAACGGGTAAATCTTTAATCAGTGTTGCGTTATATCGAGATAGGAGAAGGAGTTTGTTTCTATCCATCGATTGTTCTGTAGATGAAACGGCAAAACTATACGCTAGGTTTATTAACCGGGAACGATCTACCGATGTTACGTAATCGGTGCTACGTCGATAACCATCTTTAAGTACCGTTACCCTATCGGCAATACGGACGACCTCATCAATCATACTGGTTATATATATGAAACCCTTTCTAGAATTTTTATAACTGCGGAGGATGGAAAAAACATGTTCCAGTTCCGCTGGTTTCAGTCTTCTAGAAATTTCATCTAGTATAATAATTTCAGTTCCTTGGGCCATAACCCGAACCAATTCAACAATTTGTTGGTTCCCTTCACTAAGGGATAGGATCGGGTCATAGGGATTGATATCTACACCAAAGAGTTTAAAAAGATTACGGCACTCTTCTTCAAGATGCTTTAAGTCCTTAGAAGAAATATAAAATTTTGGCATTCTTCCTGAGTAAATATTCTCTAGTACACTCATACGTTGGATGAGTAGGGGTTCTTGATAAACCGCACCGATTTTAAGTCGGCGGGCTATTCGAGGTGTAAGAGTATAAATTTCCTTACCCTTTATTTCTATGGTTCCACCTTGTTTAGAAATAGCGCCGGACAATATCCCCGCAAATGTAGATTTTCCTGATCTGTGATCACCAGTGATAGCGTGTATTTCCCCTGGAAAGAGGTCAAAATCGATCCCCTTAAGGGCTTCTGTCCGAACAAAGGTATAGGTTATGTTCCGCGCCCGTAGCAATGGTTGCTCTTTTTGGGGCCTAGAAATTTCAGACATTTCATTTAATCCAAGCCAAGACGCTTCATCTTATTATAAAGGGTCCGCCGATTGATACCCAGCAATTCAGCTGTACGGTTACGGGAAAAACCTGTCTTTTCAAGGGCATCCAATATTACATCTTTACAGACGTTGTCGTAAAGACCCTTTAAGTTTCCAATATCAACAAAATCGTCGCAAAAATTTTCTGGAGATAGTTCCTTTCGATATTGCTCTGGCATGGCTTCCATAGTTATTTCGAGGCCATCGGTAAATATGATAGCCCTCTCTATACAATTTTTTAATTCGCGAACGTTACCCGGCCAGGGGTGTGTTTTAAAAAACAGCTCTATCTCTTTGGAAAGACGAGGTGCATCCTTTCCATATTTTGCTGAAATTTCTTCAATAATATGTTTAGCTAAAAGAATGATATCATCACCCCTTTGTCTAAGGGGCGGTATATTGATATGTATAACCGATAGTCTGTAATAGAGATCCTCTCTAAAATTTCCTGTTCCAATGGAGTTAACAAGATCCTTATTCGTAGCCGCGATGAACCGTACATTCATCCGTCTAGTCTGATTCGATCCTACCCTTTCATATTCCTTTTCCTGAATGACCCTTAATAGTTTCGCTTGCATTTTTAAACTCATTTCGCCTATTTCATCAAAGAAGAGGGTTCCCTTTTCAGCGATCTCAAACTTTCCAGGCTTAGACTCTCGCGCATCGGTAAATGCTCCCTTTTCATAGCCAAAAAGCTCACTTTCCAATAAAGATTCTGGGATCGATGCACAATTTATTTTAACAAAAGGATTGTTTTTCCGACTTGATTCTTCGTGTATAGCTTGGGCGAAAAGTTCTTTACCCGTACCACTTTCACCGGTAATTATAATTGGAACATCCGTAGGCGCCGCGCGACGTACATTCTCCAAGCACTCTTGCATTTTTTTATCCCTAGTCGTTGCTCGAATCCGGTCTAAAGATGAGAGATTTTGAAAATTAGAATGATCGTTACTACATTTTTTGGAATAGAATTCTATCTCTTGAAAAAGTTTTGGTATGTTTAAAGGTTTTTCATAGAAGTTTCTAGCTCCGAATTGCATAGCTTGAACTACATTTTCGACCGAAGCATACCCAGATATCATAATAGTAGGGATATGAATGTTATTACGTTGCAAATTCTGCAGAAAACTAATACCCGAAACTTCGGGCATTTTAAGATCCGTAATAAGGAGATCAGGCTGATGTTTTTGAATTCTGTCAAACGCTTTTTTGGGATCCTGCATAGCAACTACTTCGTACCCATGAGTAGACAGCATGCGGCTTAAGGAATCGCACATCGCGGGCTCATCATCAACTATAAAAATTGAAAAAGACATACTTAAAGATAGACTTCAACTTTTTTTTTGTCAAGAAAATTAGAATTGTCGCATATTTGAGAAAAATTATTCCCATTTTTAAACTATTTTTTGAGAATATAAATTCTCGATATACTTTGAAAGACCTTCTTATATTATTTTCTATCATCGTTAAAAATTTTATAGGCTATGCTTTGTTCATATACGTAAAAGATTTAATAGATATTAGGTATTTTAATGAATGAGTTGGCACAGAATATGCTATATACCATTGACGCTATCGAGCGTACATTAAAGGAGGATGGTAGGTATGAGAAAACTTATCACAATTATGGTTGTTGCGTTATTGAGTTTAAGCGCGACTATCTCTGTTTTCGCTTCCGGTCAGCAGGCTTCGGGTCAGCAGGCATCGGGAGACAAGAATAGTAAACGGATTAAGCTAGGCTTTTTGGTGAAAATGCCCGAAGAGCCGTGGTTTCAAGAGGAGTGGCGTTTTGCCCAACAGGCGGCTGATAAATACGGTTTCGACTTAATAAAGATTGGTACACCGGATGGTGATAAGGTCTTAGCCGCTATTGACAATTTGGGTGCTCAAGGTGCAAAGGGCTTTGTTATTTGTACCCCCGATGTCCGTTTAGGGCCAGCGATTATCTCCCGGGCGGAACAGTATAAAATGAAAGTCTTCTCTGTGGACGATCAATTTGTGGGACCCGACGGAAAATTCATGAGCGTTCCCTATATGGGGCTATCGGCTAAGAAAATCGGAAATATGGTAGGTAGTGGGCTCTACGATGAGATGAAGAACCGAAATTGGGATCTTTCGAATGTCGGTGCTATGGCCGTAACATTCGATGAACTTAATACGGTCAAAGAACGAACCGATGGAGCTACCGAAGCACTGCTAAAGGCTGGATTCCCGGAATCCAAGATATTCCGTGCTCCAGAGAAAACAACCGATGTTCCCGGTTCCTTTGCCGCGGCGGATGTACTATTAACACAGCATCCAGAAATAAAGAAATGGTTAGTCTTCTCTGTCAACGATGAAGGGGTGCTCGGTGCGGTGCGTGCTTTGGAGAACAGAGGTTTTAAAGCCCCAGATATCATTGGCATAGGGATTGGTGCGGGATCCGGCGCTATCGAGTTTAAAAAACCGGAGGTTACTGGTTTCTTTGCTTTTGTTTGTATCAGCCCCTATCGGCATGGGTTCGAAACTACAGAGCTTTTGTATAAATGGGTAACCGAAGGTGTTCAACCTCCCATGGATATTCGAACCGACGGAATATTGGTTACAAGGGCTAATTATATTGAAGTTTTCAAAAAGCTTGGGTTGGAAGATTCTCTAAAATAATATTTTTTAGGCTGTTCGAACTATAACGTTCGAACAGCTATTTTATTTTTTAACGGGTAAGGATTATATGGGGATGACAACAATTTGGAGATTAAGATGACTAATCTTGAAAGATTAACAAAAACAATGAATGGAACTTCTGTTGATAGGGTTATGACCTACGATCTATTGGACAACCAGGAAATTTTGAAGAAATACGGCGGTTGGAGAGATGATAAACCCATAGATTTTGATACCCTTGTAGAAACCAATGCTAAGGCTTTGGCTGGAATAGGCGTAGACGTAACCCGGGGTGTATATGATCCGGTGAACCACTGGATGCGTGGAAAAATAGATAATTGGATCCGCTTTCTGGGGGTCGATCCAGCGGATTGGATTGTTGAACAAGGTGGTGGCACGGCTTGGATCGCCAAGCGTCCCTTTGTATCTTTTGATGATGTCAAAAATCATATGCCATCGATGCCAGAGCCTCAAGCGGTAGAAGATTGGTATGGACCCTATATTGAATCGGTATCTAAAATCTTTTCCTCCCATGATGTAGTTATGATCGGCGGAATCGAAGGTCCTATCTGTGATGCTTATACTTACACAGAAATGGATCAGTTTATGATGGGAATGTATGATGATCCTGATCTTATTGATCGTCTATTGGATATTACCTGTGAATATTCACGTATTATTGTAGATGTTTTCTCCCGCCGGGGG
>Ga0272446_1003923_pt1 | contig 18135 bp, 17 predicted proteins | sample YNPCB0061_FD_194587 | JGI IMG/M metagenome (GOLD analysis project Ga0272446, IMG submission 194587) | Hot spring microbial mat communities from Yellowstone National Park, WY, United States - YNP-CB-006-1 | ecosystem: Environmental > Aquatic > Thermal springs > Hot (42-90C) > Sediment | place... | reverse complement strand
ACAGAACACTAGCTTGCCCCAAATCGCAAAGCAGTAAACCGAAGCAGCAAAGCAGTAAACCGAAGCAGCAAAGCAGTAAACCGATGTAGCAAAGCAGTAAACCGAAGCAGCAAAGCAGTAAACCGATGCTGCAAAGCAGTAAACCGATGCAGCAAAGCAGTAAACCGATGCTGCAAAGCAGTAAACCGATGTAGCAAAGCAGTAAACCGATGTAGCAAAGCAGTAAACCGATGTAGCAAAGCAGTAAACCGATGTAGTAATTGGCTTGGTTGGGGAAGCAGGAGCGGGCCAATGCCTGGGTTTTATGAGTGGGCTGCAAACTCCTGGAAGAGGCGCACCAGGATGACGTTAGAAAAGAGAAATCCCTCCGGATCGGTGAGGTGAAGCTGGCCGCTGGCGGGAAGGAGGGCAGGGAGTAGTTGACTGTCTCCCTGCCCATCTCGAACCATGATCCAGCCCTGATTGGCATAGGGACGTAGACAGTTCCAAATTCGCTGAACGGTTTCCCAGCCAAATTGGTGGATCAGGTCAGCCAGGTTGATCCCTTCGGCCAGGCGCAGGCCCAGCATCAGGCTGTCCAGTAAGCGATCGCTGCGATCGGTAATCAGGCAATTCGCGGGTGTTGGCCTTTGCCCCAACTGTTGCTGCTGCTGGACCCAGGCATAATATTCGCGGGTTTTACGGGGACGGGCCAGGCGTTCTCCCTGGAGGTAACTGGTGGCGCCCATGCCAAATCCATAAAAGGGGCGGTTTTCCCAGTAGACCCGGTTATGGCGGCACTGATAACCCGGTTGGGCGTAGTTGGAGATCTCGTAATGCTGGTATCCGGCTGCCCGTAACTGCTGGGAAGCCAGGCGATACATGGCCGCTGTGGTGTCGTCAGAGGGCAAGGGGGCCAGACCCGGTTGATAGCGACGGCTGAAGGCAGTTTGGGGCTCTACCGTCAGGTCATAACAGGAGAGGTGGGTGGGTTCCAGGGCGATCGCCCGTTCCAGGGAGGCCTGCCAGTCGGCCAGGGTCTGTTGGGGTAAGCCGGAAATCAGGTCCAGGCTGATATTGGTGAAACCGACCTGCCGCACCCAGTCTATTGCCTGGTAGACTTCCGCCACTGTGTGCGATCGACCGCAGAGACTGAGCAATTCCGGCTGAAAAGCCTGCACCCCCAGACTGACCCGATTAATTCCAGCGGCCCGATATCCCTGCAGTTGGGCCCGATCAAAGGTGCCCGGATCAATTTCCATGGAGATTTCGGCCTGACGAGTCAGGCCAAACTGGTGTTGCAGTTGGGCCAAAATTTGTTCCAGTTGTTCCACCGACAATAAAGACGGGGTGCCACCGCCGAAGAACACCGTCTCCAGGGGGGCTCCCAGCGGTTCAGTCAGTTCAATCTCGGTACACAGGACTTCTACATACTGGGAGATCGTGCCGGAATTGCTGCCGTTGAGTGGGCTGGCAGCGCCATTGGCTGGGCGCACTGGCGGGCGATCGCCGACCACCGTAATAGGAAAGTCGCAGTAGTAGCAGCGCCGCCGACAAAAGGGAATGTGAATGTAGGCCGATTGGGGTATCTCAGCAGTCAGATCAGACGTGACAGGCGCTCCGGCTACCGAAAGCATGACAAATGTGAAGAGTATAATGAGTGCATGCCAAATGGACTTTAAAGCCAGCTTAATTGCTAGGTTTGCACAGTCTGCTTGTCTTGATAATCCGACTGGCTCAGCATCCGGTTTGGCGACTTCCCCCCTGGGGAAGGTAATCCCCTCACCAACCTGAATCTATGATTGATGCACTCATTATTATCTCATTTATCCTGGCAGGGGCGGGGATCGGATTTCATGGGGTTGAAGCACTGCCAACCAGCGCCCTGCAGCAGGTGACCAATGAAGAGGGGCTACAGTGGGTTTCGGCTGGCTTTGGAGCCCTCATCGGTCTGGCGATCGGCTTAACGGTACAGGCGGCTTACCGGCGATTGGAGCGACAGGTCCGTTCCATGCCTGCGGATATTTTGCTGAGTCGGGCTGTGGGATTAGTGATTGGCTTGCTGGTGGCCAACCTCTTGCTAGCGCCGATCTTCTTGTTACCGATCCCATCTGAGTTTTCCTTCATCAAACCCCTCGGCGCCGTACTCAGCAGCGTTTTATTTGCCATTACCGGCGTAAACCTGGCGGATATTCATGGGCGGGCGTTGTTGCGTCTGATCAATCCCCATTCGGTGGAAACCTTACTGCTGGCGGAAGGCACCCTCAAGCCAGCTTCGACAAAGGTTCTGGACACCAGTTGCATTATCGATGGCCGCATTGAACAGTTATTGGACACCGGCTTTATCGAAGGGCAGATCATCGTGCCCCAGTTTGTGTTGCAGGAACTACAGCAGGTGGCCGATGCTTCCAATGATCAGAAACGGGTGCGGGGCCGACGGGGACTGGACATCCTGAATCGGATCAAGGAAGCCTATCCCGATCGCATTTTGATTAACTCGACGGATTACGACGACGTGCAAACGGTGGATGCCAAGCTGATCCGGTTTGTGCAGGAGATCAATGGCACCCTGGTGACCAATGATTACAACCTGAACAAGGTGGCAACGGTGCAGAAAGTGCCGGTCTTGAACATCAATGATTTAACCCAGGCGGTGCGGCCGACCTATCTGCCGGGCGATAGCCTGGACATCAAGATCCTCAAGGAAGGCAAGGAGCCGGCCCAGGGTGTGGGCTATCTGGATGATGGCACGATGGTCGTGGTGGAAGATGGTCGCAGTTATGTTGGCGGAGAGATCCAGGTGGTGGTGACCAGTGCCCTGCAAACCTCTGCCGGTCGGATGATTTTTGCCAAGCCCAAAGCATCGGCGATCGCCTGAACGATCAGTTCATCACCGTCTTGGAGACGATCCGGGTCTTCTTGCGATCGGCTTCCGACAACTCTTCCCCCGACTGCAGCCGGGTAGCAGTGGTTTGCAGCACTGTGGCGGCTCCCTCATCGCCCATCTGCAGTGCTGTTTGAGCTGCTGTTTGCAGCATAGTGGCGGCTCCGACGCGATCGCCCTGTTGCAGTTTGCTTTCGGCAATCTGGGTCTGGCGATATTTGGCCAGGGCCAGAATGTGTTGTTGCACCTGCGGATTGGGGGTCGCGGTGTAGTCACTGACGACCTGGGCGATGACCGAGATCGCCTCAGAGAATAACCCTTCTTGCCCTGTTGCCGGGTCATCATAGCGGATTTGCACGCGAGCAATCGGCTGTTCCCCGGTGGCCTGATGACGGATATAAAGGTTGGCCAGTACCACCCGCGGCACCTCCACCATCAGGTCTCCCAGACGCACGCGAACCGCTCCTTCTTCCGCCTGGGTAGGCAGTTCAATGGTGTCGGGGGCGACCTGGGCCATGGGTTTGGTTTCGGCCAGACGCACCCCTGGCATCAACGTCAGGAGCAAATGGGCATTGGTCAGGCCGACTGACTGGGCCCGTCGGAAAAGGCGGGTGAATTCATCCACAGCCTGATCTGGCCGCTGGATATAGGCCATGGTGCCCCCACCCGCGTCGGCGATTTTTTCCAGTACATCCTGGTTCCAGGCATCGCCAAAACCCAGGGTATTCAGGGTCAGGTTATATTCCGCCGCCAGTTTGGCAAATTTGAGACAGCGGTCATTGTCGCCATGTTCATTCTCGCCATCGGTCAACAAAAATGCCTGGGAAACAGTCTCTTTCTTGGCCTTGGCCAGTTCCTCAATTCCTAACCGCAACCCTTCGTCAATGGCCGTGCCGCCGCCTGCTTTCAATTGGTTAATCTGTAATCGAATGCCAGCGGTGTTCTCAATGGGCTGATTGGGGATCAGGACTTTAGCTTTGTGGTCAAAGGCGACGATGGAAAGGCGATCGCCCGGTGAAAGTTGCTCCACAATCCGTTGGGCCGCCTGCTTAACCATTTCTAATGGTCGCCCACCCATGGACCCACTCTGATCCAGGATCAGGCACAAATTAAGCGGCACGGTTCGTCCATCTTCTTCGGGCACCGCCGCGATCGCAACCGAAAGCTGACGCTGGCTCACGGTTTGAGTGCCATCCAGATTGGCATCACTCAGGGTAGGTTGCAGACCAACTTTCATCAGTAGAAGCTCCTGGCATTAAACGAGTGACACAAGTATCCTCATCATCCACTACGGTCACTCCGTACTCTCTCAGTCCTAGAGGATAATAATTCCTCCGGCGAGATTTGAGTCCTCCTGCTGATCAATCAGACTCTTATCTCTATGACTGGGAGGAGACTGCACCCATCCTAACAGTCGCAACAGGGGCAACTATGTATAGTCGGGAGCGAAGTCGGCAGAGGGAAGAACCTGCGGTTGAACCGCCCAACTCGGATCCTTCTAGTTCCAGGGTAATGGTTCCCAGGCATTCTGGCGCGAGGACGGTCTCCTGGCGGGGAAACCCTCCACCTTCCGATCCGATCCCACCCTTCTTTGTCCCCCTGGCTCACGCTACTATGGATTAACAGCGCCCTTGTTTCTGGCAATCAATATACGACGCTATGCAATCACCGATTAAGGCTGCTCAGTCTACCTACTACTACGGCGATACCTCCTATCGTACGCCTCCGCCCGATCTGCCTTCTCTTTTGCTGAAGGAGCGGATTATCTACCTGGGCTTGCCCCTGGTTTCCTCGGATGATTTCAAGCGACAACTGGGCGTCGATGTAACCAAGCTGATCATTGCTCAGTTACTGTATCTGCAATTTGCTGATCCGGAGAAACCCATCTACTTTTATATCAACTCAACCGGAACTTCCTGGTATACGGGTGATGCAATTGGGCAAGAAACGGAAGCCTTTGCAATTTGCGACACCATCAACTACGTCAAGCCGCCGGTTCATACCATTTGTATTGGTCAGGCGATGGGAACTGCGGCCATGATTCTGTCCTCTGGTACCAAGGGATTCCGAGCCAGCTTACCCCATGCCACGATTGTGCTGAATCAATCCCGCATAGGGATGGGCCGCAGTCAGGCAACCGATATCCAGATCCGGGCCCAGGAAGTGCTGGCTAATAAAGCAGCGATGCTGGATATCCTGTCCAAAAATACGGGGCAGCCAGTGGAAAAAATTGCCAAAGATACGGACCGCATGTTCTACATGACGCCGCAGCAAGCCAAAGAGTATGGCCTAATTGATCGGGTCTTGGAAAGCACCAAAGATCTTCCCAAGCCTTTACCCGCTGGTGTACTGTAACGTTTTTCTCTTACGCCTATGCCTGTCGATGAAATTCTGCGTGTCCCTTACAACATTCCCGGTAGTCCTTACTGGCAATGGATCAATATCTATACGAGGCTGAACCAGGAACGGATTATTTTCCTGAATCAGCCGGTGACGACGGGTTTGGCTAATTCGCTGATCTCGGCCATGCTGTATCTGGACTCTCAAGACCAGTCCAAGCCCATCTATCTTTACATCAATTCCTATGGGGATCCGGTGGCGGTTGGTATGGCTAATGAGTCGGCTGGCTTGATGTCCATTACGGCAGGTCTGGCCATTTACGACACCATGCAGCATATCAAGTCAGAGATTGTCACCATTTGCCTGGGGCAGGCGATCGGTATGGCTGCGGTGCTGCTTTCCTCTGGCACCAAGGGTAAGCGAGCCAGCCTACCCCATGCCATGATTGCCTTGACCCATCCCCAGGTGGGAACCCAGGGTCAGGCCACTGATATCCAAATCAATGCGGATGAGGTGCTGTCCAAGCGGGCGATCATGTTGGAGATCCTGGCCCAAAATACGGGACAGTCAACTGAAAAGCTGATCAAAGATATGGATCGGGTTTTCTATATGACGCCCCAAGAAGCTCAGGACTATGGAATTATCGATCGCGTCCTGGAAAACAACCCATCCTCGGCTAAACCTTTAGTAACGGCTGTTCCTTAGCCTGGGCCGTTGGTGGTGCAGGTTTGTCATTGCTCATTTTTCACCCTGTCAGGAGTTTTCCCATGCCCATTGGTATTCCCAGCGTTCCCTACCGTCTTCCCGGTAGTCCCTATGAGCAGTGGATCAACATTTACGATCGCCTCTTCCGGGAGCGGATTATTTTTCTGTCTGAAGAAGTAGACGATGGCATTGCCAATGCGATCGTGGCCTATTTGCTCTATTTAGACTCCGACGATCAGACCAAACCGATTTACCTGTACATCAACTCCCCCGGGGGCTCGGTGACGGCTGGCATGGCCATTTACGACACCATGCAGCACATTAAGTCGGAAGTGATTACCATTTGTGTTGGTTTGGCAGCTTCAATGGGTGCCTTTCTCCTGGCCGCTGGAACCAAAGGCAAACGGCTTGCCCTGCCCCATGCCCGAATCATGATTCACCAGCCTTTGGGCGGCAGTCGGGGCCAGGCGACTGACATTGAGATTGAAGCCAAGGAGATTCTCCGCATTCGCGGCCTGTTAAACGAAATCCTGGCCGAGCGCACCGGCCAACCCCTCGAGAAAATTGAAAAAGACACCGATCGGGACTATTTCATGTCGGCGCAAGAGGCAAAAGAGTATGGCCTGATTGACACAGTCATCGAAACGGTTCATCAAGCATAAAACTTGGGGCCGGAAGGTTTCTAATATTCGCTACTGATGGCAGAATTCTAAGTGATTCTGCCATTGACGATTGCAATGAACATTGCAGCTTGCTACAGGGTGCTGGGATTACAGGCAGGGGCTTCATTTGACGCAATTAAGGCGTCCTATCGGCGGTTAGCCCGCATGTATCATCCAGATGTGAATCCGGGCAATCAGCAGGCCCAGGATAAATTTATTGAGGTGACGGCGGCCTACAAATTTCTACTGGCGACCAAAGCCCCTCCTCCACCTACCAAACTGGTGGAGAATAGTTCATCTACTACCGTTCGTCCAACGGCTACGAAGACTCAGTCGGAGCCAGTGTTTAGGGTGCAATCCAGCCAAACTGAGGTCAAGGTGGTTCGTAAAGACCCACCGATTCAGTTTAATCCTGACTTGTCCCCAATGGAACAGCAGATGAAGCGGGACTCCTATGCCCAACTCCAGACGCTGTTGAAGCAACATCGGTTTCCTCGGGCGATCGCTTTGGTGGAGGGTCTGGTTCGGCGTATTCCCCAGGATCCGGAAATTATCCAGTGGCAGGCTATCGTTTACCAACGTTGGGGCCGTCAGCTAATCCGCGATCGCCAATTAGACAAAGCCCGTCTCTACTTGAAAAAAGCGCTACGCACCGATCCCCACAACCGATCCCTGTGGGCGGAAGTGGAAAAAGACTTCCGTCAAATTGAGCATTTATTCTAATCCCAGCCCGCGCCTCTGACTCCTACCGACAACTGAACTGCCAGAGCGCGCCTAATTTTGCCTGGGGGATGCTTTTTGTTTTGTCCTTTGATAATATTACACTAGGTATAGATATCATCTAAGTAGGTGTAACTTGGTAGGTGTAACTTGTTGGAATGCCAACTGAGTTCGTTACCATACAGGTCGTTACTATACAGTTAGTGAGAGCACATAAATCGCTTGGATAACTTCCAGTCATTTAAGTTCGAACAACAATTCCATAGCTTGGGGTGTTACTGCCAGTCTTTCCTACTTTTGACCTTGGTTTCGAGTGCTCTCCAGTGTTGTTCAAATGAATTGAAAGCTACGGGGTTTTCTGCGTGATTGCAATCTCATCCCGTCCTGCTAAGCGAACTTGGAATACCATTAGTTTTGCTTCAACCCTTTATCTGGTTCCAGTATTGGATCTCCTGGTTGCAAGCATTCCAATTCGTTGGCGAGCGGAAATTCGCTTGGGACTACAGGAAGCCCTTGTGAATGCTGCCAAGCATGGTAACAATTTGGATCCCACTAAAACTGTTTTGATTCGATTTTCCTGCCAGGCCAATCAATATTGGTGGGTGATATCCGATCAGGGGGCAGGGTTTCAGCCGCCGCAATGCGAAGGTATTGAACCGGATCAGCATCTGCCCTGTGATGAGGAGGAATGTGGTCGCGGGCTATACATCTTATATCAAATTTTTGATCAGGTCCAGTGGAACCCAGAGGGCACTGAACTGCGGCTTTGTAAATCTGTCCGCCATCCCTCCCGGTTGCCGTTGGTGATTTGAGGAACCTCAGACAAAAGATTACCCGTAAATATTGGTCTGTGGTGGCGGCAAAGCATTTGGGCCATGATTTTTTGCCGCACTTAGAGGTGGACGCTCCCATGCTCTACTTGTGCTGGGGATAGTCTTGTTCCAAACTGTCCGAATTTCCATCAGTTTAAGTGGAACCTTGGCTAGTCGATGACTGCTTTCCCTCTAGCAGTTGCCGAATTTGGGCTGCGGTTGCTGGCGCTAGCAGGATGCCGTTGCGGTAGTGGCCTGTGGCCAGCAGCACGTTGTCATATCCTGGCAGCCATTCAATGATCGGGGCCGGTCGCCCTTCTGGTCTTGGCCGTAAGCCATGCCAGGTTTGCACAATTTCCCCCTCGGCCAGGGCTGGCCAGAGGGCGATCGCCCGTTGCCAAACCTGCTCCAAAGCCGCGGCATTGGGCTGGAGTTCCCACGGTGGGGGCGGGATTTCGTCCGGAGGAAATTCTACGGTGGCTCCAATCCAATACTCCCCTGCCCCCAAAGGAACAAGGTGGGTATCTTCTCCGGTAATCACGGGTTGCCAGGCCGGATTGCCCAGAGGTTGTTCCAGCTTTACTCGCAGCGCCTGACCCAGAACCGGCCGAATATCAACGGATTGTTGTAACCTGGCAGTCAGCGGCATGGAGCCTGTTCCCGCAGCAATGACCAACCAATCCAGTTCCAGCGATCCCCTGGTTGTGTGAAGGGTCTGACAAAGACGGTCTGTTCCGGTGGGGGTGATCTCGCCATCCAAAACAGCCGTGTCAAACTGAAAAGTTACTCCCTGTTGTTGGGCGGCCTCGACCAGGGCCAGGGTAAGGGCGGTTGGGTTGAGTTGGCGGTCCTGGGGGGAATAAATCGCCCCAACTACTCGCTCTAAATTCAGATGGGGATAGGCTTCCAGCAGGTCGGCGCGATCGCACCAATCTAACTGCCATCCCTGCTGCCGCCGTCGTTCAATCAGGGTTTGCCAATTGTGCAGATTTTCTCCCGCGAAGCACAGTCGTAAAATGCCTTGCTGGTTAAAGGGAATGGGTTTCCCGGTTGCTGCTTCCAGGGCCGGAACCCATTGGTTATAGCGTTGAATGCTGTCTAAGCGGAGTCGCAGATTTTGACCTTTGAGTTTCTGGCTGATCACCCCCATCAAGACGCCCAAAGCAGCGCCGGTTGAGGCTTGAGCCGGTTGTTGCCGATCCACAACCGTGACAGTAAAGTCCGTATTTTGGCTGAGTTCATAGGCGATCGCAGCGCCAATGACCCCACAGCCCACTACCACTACTTTTGCCATACACACTGCGCACCGTTAATACAAAACAAAAATGGCATCGGCTGTTGGAAACCAGACTCGACGCCATTTCAGTGATAGTTGTTAAAAGAACGTCGCCCTAACTCTGATCGATTCACTCCAGGACTGATACCAAAACTATATGAGCTTGAGCGGTAAAGCCAACCCTAAAGGGCCTGCCATATAACTATTTGAGTGCATTCGATTCTGCTCATCCTCATATCAAACTGGCATAACATTCAACCAGCCTAGTGCAGCGTCAACTCTAGAAATTAGGGTTTGTAGTCAGCGCTTCAGCGCTAAAGCGCCGACTACGAGCCAATGGGTTCACCTTAAAATTAGGGTTTGACAGAACACTAGCCGATTATCTGTTAGGGTTTGCCAGCAGGCTGGTTTAAGGGGAACCAAGTTATCCTCAAAACAGATTTTGAAGAACTGTAAACCCTTTGCAGTTTTGTGAATTGGTTTTTCTGGGTTGAGATTGCCAGGCCAAGTTCCTGAACTATTAGGCTTTGGGGATCAAATCCAGGAAGGCGTCGAAATCGCGTAGGGTTTCAGCGTAATTTCGAATGGCTAACTTATAATCCCGATTCTGGGCTGCCACGTCAATGGTTTCCAGGTCATCGAAGACATCTCGTAGGAGTTTGAGCGCTTGCTTCTGGGCATCTGGTAACAGATTACGAGAAACCCGGCTCATCGTTGCCCGGAGCTCCCCAAGTGGACCATGAATAAAGTTCCGCACAAAGACCCAGTCCTGCTGTTGAATGAGCTCTGCCAGTTCCGGTAGGCGATCGCGCACAGCAGTTAAATTAGCTGCAGAGGCTTGGATTTCAGCCAATTGCTCAGCGCTATAGGTTGTGGCTTTACCCCGTTTAGCTTCCGCTGGACTGCCAAAACTGAAAACGACGACTGCTACCAGAGCCAGTGCGATCGCAAGAATAGACTGAAATTTTTTCATAGCTATATTTCTCCCTCACCGAGGCCAACTCCCAATGCAGAAATATAGCGCAAAATCTGTTCCGAATCTTCGACAAACTGACAATCTTCTCATTCGGCAGTGACATTACTCACCCACGACGATAGATGAGGGATGCAGACGAGTCCCACTGCCTTGGCTGCTTCCGGGACTGCCGACATTGGGCGGTTTGTAGCTGAGCAGTCCCGGACTACTTAAGAGCAAAACTAGAATTACAGGAAGAACACGAGTTTTCATAGACCTCAAAGAAGCACCTGGATAACCTGAAACCATTAGTTCAGACGAATATCAAATGCTCTTAACTAAAAGGTACCGTGGGACACAGTCGGATGCATTCCGCTAACAAGCTGAGCTTTCGTGCGTTAATTGCGGACTGTCAGCAGGGTGTAGAAATTGTTGCCATCGCAGTCGATGGCGACCAGCACTCAGCACTGGTTGTATTGCTTGCTGTCCTGGTGGTTCTGAACTGTGGCGGTAGCAGTGGTGTCACAGCCAGCCTGGAGACAGGGTGCTTCCTTCGGTAAGATTGCTTCCTTTAGCAAGAGGGCTGAATAAAAAAAGCTGACGGCGGATAGCCATCAGCTTGATTCACTTTCTTAATGAGTTGCTTAATTAAAACGGCGAGAGTAACCGCCTCTGTCGGCTGAACTAGAATTACTGGACCAGCCACGACCGCCGCCATTACTGGGCTTGCGATCCTCACGAGGCTTAGCCTTGTTCACACGTAAATCTCGGCCCATCCATTCCGCGCCATCCAGAGCTTCGATCGCCGCTTCCTCTTCAGCATCGGTGGACATTTCCACGAACCCAAATCCCCGAGGACGACCAGTTTCCCGATCAACGGGCAACTGAATCCGCTTGACCGTCCCGTATTCTGTGAAAACAGTGGTCAGGTCGTCCTCTGTAACCTTATAGGAAAGGTTACCAACATAGATAGACATGCAAGGTCTCCAGATCAAACAGTTGAAAATGAATAGAGCTTCAATCCGGAGAGAAGGATGCCAGTCAATATAACCCGGGCTCGAACTATCCTGACCACCCCGTCATGGTTTAGCTGCGATAATCTCCGAAGGTGCCTACTGAGGACCACTACTGCAACCGAATTTAACACTCGAAAACTACAGTAACACAGTGACATGGCTGAAGTCGGTTCTTTCTGGCCGAAATTTTCAGCCTAAAGTAATGAAATATCAACACTGCCTTTGTCGTCTTTAACGGTTACCCTGGCGGAACGCTTCTGCCCTTCGGCATTGGTTACCTGACAGTCAAATGTCTCCCCGACTCTAGCACTCCGGATGGTATCGCCGCATTCAGCGGTGACCTCCCCGCCCCCCTTTTCGCGGACCTGGGTCTGGATGAATTGCTCCAGTTTGTTCAGTTGCAATAAGCCTTTTGTTTGCCATTGAAATTGGCCGTTGGCATCTGTAATTGTTACTGCAACGGTGAAAGGTTGATTAGCAGCCGTCACCTGACAGTCGAAGCTGTCGCCTGCCTGGGCTGCTGGTTTAATTGGACAATCTGCTGCTTGAACCGGGGTTTGAAGGGTTTCGGTCAGCACTGTCTTCAGTTGATTTTCTAGCTTCAGGGTAAATTCTGGTTTGTTGGTTGCTGTGGGGGATGGAGTTGGGCTGAATGAGCTAGAGGGCGGGCTCAATTCGGTTGACGCAGTGGAACTGTCTGTTGGTAGCGGTTGGCTGGAGCGCTGGAACAACCCACAACTGGACAGGCCGACCACCAGGAAGGCGCTCAACACAGAGGGGCAGCCTGCTTTTAAGACCCATTGCGCCCAAGAACGCTGGCTGCGGTGCTGCTGAAGCTTAGCTTGCTGAAGACTGGGGGACTGAAAATTCTGTTTCTGACTCATGCCGACTCAAACCACCAGGGCCAAATGCAACTTTACTATAGATTGCCAGGGGTGGGAGTGGCAGGCAATGAGTGGTTGAGGAGGTCAGAAAATGGCTTCAGCTTCCTTGCCAAAGAGATAGTCGTAGTCAAATTTGAGAGATTGGGGATGGCGGATGATGGAGAAGCCAAAATTGGTGGTCGTTTCCGTCGAAAAGGTGGCGATCGCCAACTCGTTGAGCTTTCTGGCGCTGATTTGGGGCTTTTGAATAAAATAGTCGCGGCGGGCGAAAAAGAGATTTTCATCCTTGGGAATAATGATCTGATTGATCCGGTGCGCGTACTGGATAGGTTTTATGTATGTCTGTAGAAACTCCTCCTGATTGCGTTGCAGGCGATAGAGTTTTTCATGCTGAAACCAGCTCATCTGGAACATCATTTTCAGCAGTTCAAACCCCAGGATGTAGTTGAAGACGTTGTTGCGCTCCTGAGAACACACGACTAGCTTCAGGGCCGACTCAAGATAGAGGTCTGGCTGACAGCGGACATCCTGAGCCGAGTGAATATAGAATTGCCTGATATAAGCCCGTAGTAAGGCGGGGTTCAGGTCCGTTGCAATGCCAAAACGCTTCAAATTTTCCCGTACCTTTTGTTTGGTGTCTTGGTCTTCCAAAACCTTGGCGATGATGCCATCCGCCGTGTAGTCGTCGAGAAACTCGGCGCGCATTTCTGGCGAGGCAGCACACATCAGGTGACACAACGACAAAACATACCGCCGTTGCAACCAGGGCAAGCTTTCTGCCCATTGTCTGGCCTCGGCTGGCAAGCTGGACAGGATGCTATCAAGCTGGTTGGAGTGGGATCTCCTAGACGCGCGATGGATGGAATTGTCCATACGGGAGGCTGGAAACGAGGGTAGTGGTCCGTTGACTGCCAGAGCTTAAGCACAACCCTATCCCTGGCTGACCCAATTACCTTCTCAGCATGCCCAAAGCACTGATTGCAGCAACAGTCATTAGGCTGTAATCGTCCTCTCAACGCTAATTTAATTCCTGCACGTAATTCTTTAGAATACGAAGAGTTTTCCGAAAGACCAGGATTGCACGATGACTCATGTTCCACCCATTTCTGAGACCGACTCCCACTTGCTGCAAGTCCTGGGGATTGATTTAGGGGGAACCTCTATTAAATTAGGGCGCTTTGGTCAGGATGGCACCTGTTATGAATCGCTGACCGTGCCAACTCCCCAGCCAGCTACTCCAGAGGCTGTTTTGGGGGCAATGGTAGATGCGATCGCCCAATTGGATCCGCAGCACCAGACAGTCGCGATCGGGGTTGGCACGCCCGGACCCGCTGATGCGGCTGGACGGATTGCCCGCGTTGCCATCAACTTGGCCGGTTGGCAGAACGTGCCACTGGCAGATTGGTTAGAAGCGAAGACGGGTTGCCCAACCGTGCTTGCCAATGATGCCAATTGTGCTGGTCTGGGCGAAGCCTGGTTAGGGGCTGGCCGTTGGTATCGGGACTTGTTGCTGCTGACGCTAGGAACAGGGGTCGGAGGAGCGATTATCCTTGATGGCAAGTTGTTTGTTGGCCGACATGGAACCGCTGGAGAACTGGGATTGATTACCCTCAATCCGGATGGGCCAGAGTGTAATAGCGGTAATCGCGGCTCCCTGGAACAATATGTATCCGTACAGGCAATCCGCCGTCGTACCGGCTTAGAGCCGGATGAACTGGGGGCTATGGCGCTGACCGGAGATGCCAAAGCGTTGGAATTTTGGCAAAGCTATGGCCGAGATCTGGGTGCCGGGCTGGCCAGTCTGATTTATGTCCTCACCCCAGAAGCCGTCATTATTGGTGGTGGCGTCAGTGCCAGTGCAGATTTCTTCTTTCCAACTGTGCTAGCCGAAATTGAGAAACGAGTGCTGCCCAGTTCACGAGCTGGTCTGCAGTTGCTGAAAGCTGAATTGGGCAATCGGGCTGGCATTGTAGGTGCGGCTCAGCTAGCCTGGCAAACCTGGAATCAGCAACACTAAGCCGCAAAAACTTCACTATTTTTTACAGCCTGTTCAAAGGTCTGGCCGTCTTATAGCCTGTGAAACCGTTCCCACTACGGGGATCAATTAGCTGTTTCAGCTAGTTCAGATGGGCCTTGCTCTTCAGCAGATGGCCAGAGTGAACCTTCCTGGCATTCTGAAAGAGCTGGCTCGTTAACTGCAAACTGGCTTCACGACGCTAGTTGAACCTTGGGCGATCATCAGGCAGGCAATCGGCGATCGCCCGTTGCTCTAGAAACTCCGAGTGTCAAACCATTGACTTAGATCTATGGCAATTTAGCATTCCCTCGATGGTGTTTCTGACGGTATTCAGGCGCATATAACTCACTCTAAAGAGGCTCAAATGCGTTATATAAAAGGATCTTGCTCGTTTTTGTCTTTTGTTCTTACTTTTAATAAAAAAATTTATTAAAAACAATTCGTACTGGTTTTGGTAACTTGATCTGGCTTTATGATTTTTTAGTATGGTGAATGAATACTTTAAGTCTCTTTGATTCCTATTAAGCCCATAACTATTTTTGGCTACTCTTCCCTTTCGATTTCGCTTCGTCAATAATTCAGACATCAACTGATTGGGCTAACGAACGACAAAGCTGGGCTGTTTTAAAGGTCGAGCTTTGTTTTTATCTCAGCAATCAAGATTTATCCAGAGTTTCAGAACCGACCAATAGGAGAGGACGAGAGTGAAAATCGCAGTTTACGGAAAAGGTGGAATTGGTAAGTCCACGACCAGTTGCAATATCTCTGCCGCTCTAGCTCGGCGTGGCAAAAAAGTCCTGCAAATTGGCTGTGACCCCAAACATGACAGCACTTTTACTCTGACGGGTTTCCTGATTCCGACTATTATTGACACCCTGCAGGAGAAAGACTATCACTACGAAGATGTCTGGCCTGAAGATGTCATCTATAAAGGCTACGGCGGGGTGGACTGTGTGGAAGCCGGTGGGCCGCCCGCTGGAGCTGGCTGCGGTGGCTATGTCGTCGGTGAAACCGTCAAGTTGCTCAAAGAACTGAATGCCTTTGATGAGTACGACGTGATTCTCTTCGATGTTCTGGGTGACGTGGTTTGTGGTGGCTTTGCAGCTCCTCTAAACTATGCAGACTATTGTCTCATTGTGACGGATAATGGATTTGACGCTTTGTTTGCTGCCAATCGGATTGCCGCCTCGGTGCGGGAAAAAGCGCGTACCCATCCCCTTCGTCTGGCGGGTCTGATCGGCAACCGGACGGCCAAGCGAGATTTAATTGACAAGTATGTGGAAGCTGTTCCCATGCCAGTTTTGGAAATCCTGCCACTAATTGAAGATATTCGAGTCTCTCGAGTCAAAGGCAAAACCCTGTTCGAGATGGCTGAAACTGATCCCTCACTTAGCTATGTTTGTGACTACTACTTGAACATTGCGGATCAGTTGTTGTCTCTGCCGGAAGGTGTGGTTCCAAAGGATGCTCAGGACCGGGAGCTTTTCTCCCTGTTGTCTGATTTCTATCTGAATCCTCAAGCGCCCAAGGCGGCTGAAGAAGAACTGGATCTGATGATGGTTTAGAACGGAGATTGGGGCCAGGTTTCAGAGTCGTGTCCGACAGGACATACAGTATTTTTCACTGGCATTAGTTACAGGGGCTCAATCAGACAGCCTGACACTCAAGTCTTGCAAGGTTAAGCCCTGTCAAACTACTGCGAAAAGTGTAATAAAACTCGATAGTCTGGAATCTGGAACCTACTCCCTTCATTTATGAATCTTCAGCAATTCCGCCAATCCCTGAAACTGAAATGGCTAACTTACTATCGGGAAAATCGTTCCTGGCTGACCCGGATTGGTGTTTGGGTTGACTGTGAAGGGGCGCGACGTCCGTCTTCCAGTTTTATTCTGGCTACCCTGGCGGTTTTGGAACCGCAATTGACTGAAATGCTGCCACTAATTGTTGATCTCAGCAATAACCCCGACCGGATCGTGATTGCGCTGGGTTTAAATTTCAGTCCGGAAAGCCGTATGAAGGATTTGGATGAGATGGAGCCGCTGACTTCCAAGGAGCCAACTCGGATGTTGGCCGGCGCTCAGCCGGATTTTCCAGTTACATCAGACACCTTTCCCAACCGAATTTCTCGGGAACAGGACGAGTTTTGCCGCGGAGCTTACGGTAGAAGATTGGAGGAGGATGGTTAGGCCTTTGGTTGGTCATTTTTCATCGGAGTTTGCTTAGCGCATGGCATCAATCTGGATCCGGGGAGCAGGTGTCGTTGCGCGGTTGTCCCAGTTGACTGGTCTTCATTTCTTTTGCCTGGTGAACTTGTTGTACTTCCCCTTAATCAATTGCGATTGATCCTTACATTTAGACAAAGAGGAATCTGCTGCCATGACCCTTGCTGAAAGCCAACCCCAAGCACTGACCTTTGAGTGCGAGACGGGCAATTACCATACCTTCTGTCCGATTAGCTGTGTGGCCTGGTTATATCAGAAGATTGAGGACAGTTTTTTCCTGGTAATTGGTACGAAGACCTGTGGCTACTTTCTGCAAAATGCCATGGGGGTGATGATTTTTGCGGAACCGCGCTATGCCATGGCGGAACTGGAAGAAGGTGATATTTCAGCCAAACTGAACGATTATGAAGAACTCAAGCGGCTGTGCTTGCAGATTAAGCGCGATCGCAATCCCTCGGTGATCGTTTGGATCGGCACCTGTACCACCGAAATCATCAAAATGGACCTGGAAGGGCTGGCGCCCAAACTAGAAGCAGAAATTGGCATTCCCATTGTTGTAGCCCGTGCCAATGGGTTGGACTATGCCTTCACTCAGGGGGAAGACACTGTGTTGGCCGCTATGGTGCAGCGCTGCCCCGATAAGGCCCCCGAATCGGAGAAAGAAGATCGCAATGCCATTCAAAAACTGCTCCACTTCGGTCGCAAGCAGGAAGAGGTGAAAGCCGAAGAATCCGAGTATATCGATCATCCGCCCTTGGTGTTGTTTGGCTCTCTTCCGGATCCAGTCGTAACCCAACTGACCCTGGAATTGAAAAAGCAGGGAATCAAAGTGTCTGGTTGGTTACCATCCAAACGCTATACCGAATTGCCGGTGATTGAAGAAGGCTACTACGCCGCCGGAGTCAACCCCTTCCTGTCTCGCACGGCAACCACCTTTATGCGCCGTCGCAAGTGCAAACTGATCGGAGCCCCCTTTCCAATTGGGCCAGATGGCACCCGCGCCTGGATTGAAAAAATCTGCTCGGTCTTTGGCATCGAACCGCAGGGGCTGGCAGAACGGGAAGCCCAGATCTGGGCCAACCTGGAAGACTACCTCCAGTTAATTCGAGGCAAATCGGTCTTCTTCATGGGGGATAACTTGCTAGAGGTATCCCTGGCGCGCTTCCTGATTCGTTGTGGCATGACCTGTGCCGAAATTGGCATTCCCTACATGGACAAACGCTATCAAGGAGCAGAACTGGCATTACTGGAGCAGACCTGCCAGGAACTGGGAGTACCGATACCGAAGATTGTGGAGAAACCTGACAATTACAACCAAATACAGCGGATTCTGGAATTACAGCCAGACCTCGTGATCACAGGAATGGCCCATGCTAATCCACTGGAAGCTCGCGGTATCAATACCAAGTGGTCGGTCGAGTTCACCTTTGCCCAGATTCATGGTTTCAGTAATGCCCGTGACATCCTGGAACTGGTAACCCGGCCATTGCGTCGCAACAACAACCTGAAAGACTTAGGGTGGGACAAGTTAGTTAAGGAATCTGCAGTGGTTTAGGAGGCGTAGTGCCAGCTTGGCAGCCTTGCTGCTGAATCCAATGCGCGGGGTAGGGTATACCTACCCCGTTGTCCGTCCGGAGGTTGACAACACGCGCCTCTTATGGTC
>Ga0272446_1003922_pt1 | contig 18138 bp, 14 predicted proteins | sample YNPCB0061_FD_194587 | JGI IMG/M metagenome (GOLD analysis project Ga0272446, IMG submission 194587) | Hot spring microbial mat communities from Yellowstone National Park, WY, United States - YNP-CB-006-1 | ecosystem: Environmental > Aquatic > Thermal springs > Hot (42-90C) > Sediment | place... | reverse complement strand
GGGCGTCGGCGGTCTCCTCGAGGGTCGGCGACACCTCGATCCGACGGAGGGCGTCGAGGACGGCGCTCCGCTCGGCGACGACGCGACCGAGCGCTCGTTCCAGCCGTCGGAGCTCGGTCACGTCGCGGGCGACGAGGGACGCCCCGACGATCTGGTCGCCGCTCTCGATGGGCGAGACGGTGATCGAGATCGTCCGTCGGCCGCCGGGGCCGTCGATCTCCCGCTCGATGCCGCGAGCCGGCTGGCCGGCCAGGGCGCGGCGGACGGCGATCTCGACGACCTCGGCGGCCTCAGCCGAGTCCGACGCGTCGTCACCGCGCCGCCCATCGAACGCGACGAGCTCGCCGAGCCGCCGACCGAGGGCCGCCTCGCTCGGCCTGCCGAACAGCGCGGCGGCGGCCGGGTTCCAGCTTGCGATCCGCCCCGCCGGGTCGAGCCCGACGATGGCATCGGCGGCCGATTCGACGATGGCGGCGAGGCGGGCCGCGGTCTCGCGCCCGGCCCGCTCGGCGGTGACGTCCTCGAAGGTCCCCTCGAAGCCGACGCCGTCCTCGGCGAGCGCCCCGCCGTCGAGGCGGCGGGTGCTGTGCCGAGCCCAGAAGGTCGTGCCATCGATCCGCCGGAGCTCGATCTCGCCGCTCACCGTGCCGGCGGCGAGGAGGCGCGCCTGGAGCCGTCGAGCGGCGCCGGGGTCGACGAAGTGGTCGACGATGGATCGGCCCTCCAGCTCCACCGACGTCTCGACCCCGAAGAGCCGGGCCGCGGCCGGATTGGCGTGGACGATCCGACCGGTGGGGTCGACCCGGACGATGCCGACCGGCGCCCCCTCGACCAAGGACCGGTAGCGGGCGCGCTCGGCTTCGACGGCGGTCCGGGCACGGTCGAGGACGAGGAGGAGGAGCCCGACGACGAGACCGCCGACGAGCTGGCCGAGGGGTCCGGCCATCGACGCCGCCGGCCAGTTCGGGTCTGGCGAGGCGGCAAAGAGGAGAAGGGCGGCGAGGGGGACGGCGAGCAGGATCGCGCGGTGGCGCTCGACGGGCGTGAGGTGCGGGCGGAGGAGGCCGAAGGCGAGGACGATGGCGTACGGCGCGGCGAGCGGCCAGCGAAAGAGGATGCCGAGGACGCCGCCAGCGACCACGAGGGCGCCGGCGAGGGCCAGGACGCCGAGCCGCACCCGGCCGCGTCGGGCGAGAAGGCAGGCGACGACGGCGATCGCCGCCAGACCGGCCAGGACGACGGCGCCGACGAGGGCGGCCGGCCGACTCGCGGCGACGGCGCCGGCGGCGAGGAGGGCAGCGAGACCCGCGGCGAGGGCGGCGAGGAGGGGGGCCAGCTCGACACCCCCGTTCGCTCGACACGCATCGCGGACGGCGGCGAGGACGGCGGCGAAGCGCCGAACGGGATGGACGGTCACGAGCTCTGTCCAGTGCAGCGTTCCGCCTCGGCGCCCCCGGCGGGTCGGCCAAGGATCGGTCAAGAGGAGGATGACGACCCAGCCGGGATCCGTCCAGATGACGTTCGTACCCGGGCGCCCTACGGTGAATGCAGGAGCCCGACCTCCAGACCGACACGCCGTCGCCCGCCCGGCGCGTCGCCGGGCGTCGCTGCCGGACGGGTCGGGGTCAGCGCGCCGCCGGCCTCGGCCCGCTCTCCCTCGCCCCGCCAGGCCGGCGGAGGCCGGACGCTCGTCGGCAGGCGGCGCAGCGCCCGACGATGGTCACGTGGGAGAGGTCGGCGAGAAAGCCGGTCGCCGCCTCGAGGGCGGCGACGACGGTGGCACCCTCGTCGGGACCGATCTCGACCGTCGTGCCGCAGTCCCGGCAGTGCAGATGACCATGCTCTGCCTCCGGCCGAACGTGGAACGCTTCGCGGCCGTCGGGGCCGTGGCCGTGCCAGACGAGACCGAGCTCTTCGAGGACGGCGAGCGTCCGGTACACGGTCGAGGGGATCGTCGACGGATCGATGGCCCGGCAGCGCTCGACGAGCTCGGCCCCGGTGACGTGGCCGCTCGTCGCGGCGAGGACCTCGACGAGGGTCCGCCGCTGTGGCGTCCAGCGCAGCCCCCGGGCCCGGAGGCGCTCGCGGACGCCGGCCCAAGGACCGACCCGGCGGCCGGTCTCGGGCGGCGGGGTCGGGCGGGCCGGGGTCGGAGGTGCCGGATCAGACCGTCCTTCGTCGCGCTCCATCGGCGCCGAGGATACGCCGCGCCGTGAACGCGCTGCAAGTGCAACCCATTGCAAAAGCGATGCGAGCCGGCTATCCTCGGTTCCGACGATCGCCCGTCGCGCCAACCCACGGAGAGGTCGGCCATGCTCAGCCTTACCAGAACGAGCCTCGCCCCGAGCGCTCCCGATCCGGCGATGCACCTGCCGGACGGCTTCCTGTCCGTCCCCATCGCCGCCCTCATGTGGGCCGCCACCATCGTCGCCGTCGGCATCGCCGTCCGGCGGTCGAACAAGAGCCTCGACGAGCGGGCAGTCCCCCTCATGGGCGTGCTGGCCGCCTTCATCTTCGCCGCCCAGATGTTCAACTTCCAGGTCGTCGGCGGGACCTCCGGCCACCTCCTCGGGGGCGTCCTCGCCGGCGTCCTCCTCGGGCCCTGGGCCGGGACCCTCGTCATGACCGCCGTCGTCGCCGTCCAGGCCCTCCTCTTCCAGGACGGCGGCCTCGTCGTCATGGGAGCGAACATCTTCAACATGGGCGTCGTCGGGACCATCGGCGGCTACGCCCTCTACCGGGCCCTGACCGTCGTCCTGGGCGGGGAGCGACGGGCCCGCCTCCCGGCGGCGGCCGTGGCAGCGTGGACGTCGGTCGTCGCCGGAGCGGGGCTGACGGCGATCGAGCTCGGCCTCTCCGGGACGACGCCCCTGGCGGTCGCCCTCCCGGCGATGCTCGGGGTCCACGCCCTCATCGGGATCGGCGAAGCCCTCATCACCACCGCCGCCCTCGGGTTCATCGCCGCCACCCGCGCCGATCTCTTCGACCTCCGGGAGTCCGTGGCGGGCCGCGCCCGCATGAGCACGAGCCAGGGGTGATCCGATGACGACTGCGCCCTCCCAGCCGCCCAGCCCCACCGCCGAGGCACCGGCCACCGGTCCGGGCGCCGCCAATCGTCGGCCGTCTTTCCAGCGTCGGTGGTGGCTCCTCGGCCTCGCCGTCGCCGCCGTCATCGTCGTCCTCGCCGCCGCCTTCGCCTCGCCAGATCCCGACGGCCTCGAGCGGGTCGCCGCCGAGCACGGCTTCCTCGGGCGGGCCGAGGCTGCCCTCTTCCACCTCATCCCGGACTACGCCATGCCCGGGATCGGCGACCCGCTCCTCGCCCGGGTCGCCGCGGGCACCCTCGGCCTCCTCGTCGTCTTCGCCGTCGTCGCCGGGCTCGGCCGACTCCTCCGCCGTCGCTCCACGTGATGGCCCGGCGCCTTTGCCGCCGCGGACGGGCGGGGTTCGGCGGCCACCCGACGGCCCACGCCGAGGACACCGAGCCCTGAACCTCGATCGCTACGTCCCCCGAGCCAGCCCCGCCCACCGAGCCGACGCCCGCGGCAAGGTCCTCCTTGCCCTCGCCTTCATCCTCGTCGTCAGCCTCCTCCCGGCCGGCGCCTTCGTCGCCATCGGCCTCGCCTGGGGCGCCATCCTGGTCGGGAGCCTCGTCGCCCGACTGCCGCTCTCGGCGACGAGCCGCTCGGCGTTCTTCGCCGCGCCCTTCCTCCTGGCAGCCCTGCCGCTCGTCGTCACCCGGTCCGGCGAGCCCCTCGGGACGGTCGTCGTCGGACCCCTCAGCGTCACCATCTCCGGCGAGGGCCTCCGTCTCTTCGCCACCATCGCCGCGAAGAGCTGGGTGAGCGTCCAGGCCGCCCTCCTCCTCGCCTTCACGACCCCGATCCCCGAGCTCATCGAGGCCCTCCGGCGGCTGCGGCTGCCCGGCCTGCTCGTGGCGACCATCGGCTTCATGGTCCGCTACCTGACCGTCCTCGGCGACGAGGCCGGTCGGATGGGGCGGGCCCGCGAGGCGCGCTCTGCCGACCCGACGGGACGCGGCGGCGGCTCGCTCCGGTGGCGGGCGACGGTGACCGGCCACATGGTCGGGACCCTCTTCCTTCGGAGCTACGAGCGGAGCGAGCGGATCTACGCGGCGATGCTCGCCCGGGGCTTCGAGGGTACGCTCCTCCGCCTCCCCGGCCGACCGATCGAGCCGGCGGAGCTCCTCGGGTTCGCCCTCGCCGGCCTCGTCGTCGCCCTCGTCGGGCTCGCCGGCTGGCTCTGGCTGCCCACCCTCTGAGCCGGGCGACCGAGATGGCCGACCTCCACCGCCACGTCCATCGGCACGTCCACCCCGAGCTCGGGCCCCACGAGCACCCCCACGAGCATCCCCACCCGGCCGAGCCGCCGCCGGAGCTGACCGAGCGCTGGATCGACATCCACCACCTCCACTATCGGTATCCGGACGGGACCGAGGCGCTCCGAGGGATCGATCTCCGGATCGCCCGCGGCGAGAAGGTCGCCCTCGTCGGACCGAACGGGGCCGGGAAGAGCACCCTCATGCTCCACCTCAACGGGATCCTCCTGCCGACCCACGGCTCGGTGGAGGTGGCCGGGATCCGGGTCGAGCGGTCGACGCTCCGGCGCGTCCGGGCCGAAGTCGGCCTCGTCTTCCAGGATCCGGACGACCAGCTCTTCAGCCCGACGGTCTTCGAGGACGTCGCCTTCGGTCCCCTCCACATGGGCGTCCCGGTCGAGGAGATCCACGACCGCGTCGAGCGGGCCCTCGCGGCCGTCGGGATGGGCGGCTTCGAGGACCGGATGCCGCACCGCCTCTCGCTCGGCGAGCGGAAGCGGATCGCCCTCGCCACGGTCCTGGCCATGGACCCGTCCGTCCTCGCCTTCGACGAGCCGTCGGCGGGCCTCGATCCGCGCGGCCGGCGCGAGCTGATCGGCCTCCTCCGGGGGCTCGCCCAGACCCTCGTCGTCTCGAGCCACGACATGCGGCTCGTCGCCGAGGTCTTCCCGCGGACCGTCGTCGTCGACGGGGGCCGGGTCGTCGCCGACGGGCCGACGGAGCTCCTCCTCGCCGACGACGCCCTCCTCGCCGCCCACGGCCTGGAGCGGCCGTAGCCGGGAACGGTGGGCTAGCGCTCGCCGCTCCCGGCCAGGACGACCCGGTCGCGGCCCGCCGCCTTCGCCTCGAAGAGGGCGATGTCGGCCCGCCGGACCAGATCGGCCGCCGACTCGCGACCGTCCCAGGTCGCCACCCCGACCGACGCGGTCACCTCGGGCGGCGTCGCCGCTCGGATCCGCTCGACGATGGCCGCCGCAGCGGTCCCGTCGGCGCCGGGCATGACGACGACGAACTCCTCGCCGCCGAAGCGGGCGATGGTGTCGGTCGCCCGGATCGCCGACCGCCAGGCCGTGGCACAGCGGACGAGGAGGGCGTCACCAGCCTGGTGGCCGAAGCGGTCGTTGTAGGCCTTGAAGTGGTCGAGGTCGATGACGGCGACGCTGAGCGGCTCGGACCGGCGCCGAGCGACGGCGAGCTCGCGGTCGAGGACCTCGTCGAGCTCGCGCCGGTTCGGCAGGCCGGTCAACGGATCGGTCCGGGCGAGCTGATCGAGACGCCGGGTCAGATCGGCCCGCTCGATGATCACGGCGGCAAGGCTGGCGAAGAGCCCGAGGAGCGACTGCCGACGGGCCGAGAGGTCGGGGTTGACGTGGTCCCAGAGGACGACGAGGACGCCGATGGGCCGCCCGGCGCGCAGGATCGGCAGGAAGTAGCCCGCCTTCATCTCGGTCAGGGCGGCAAGGCGCGGCGATACCCGGGGGTCGGCGGCGACATCCGGGACGAAGAGGGGCTGGCCCGTTCGATAGGCGAGGACCGCCCCGGAGGGTTCGCCCCGCAGAGGGATCGCCATCCCGCCGAAGTGCCGCCCCGCCTGGGCCGTCGTGACGAGGGACGTCCCCTCGGCCCCCGGCTCGTAGAGGACGACCATGGCGGCCCCGCTCAGTCGGAGCGCCGCCTCGCAGAGGCGCTCCCGGGCGGTCCGGTCCAGTTCGGGCGCCGCGAGATCCCGGGCGACGCCCAAGAGTTCGGTCAGGTCCTCGAGGTGCTCGCGATGCGCCCGTTCCGTCGCCTCCTGGGACCGTCGATCGCTGGCGACGCCGTAGACGAGCCGGCTGCGACCGACGCTGGCGACGATGAGCTCGAGGGTCACCGGGATCGGCGTCCCGTCGGCGGCGAGGAGCTCCATCCGGAGCTTTCGCGTGACGTCGTCCGAGCGCGCGACGAGGCGGTCGAGCTGGCTCCGGAGCTCGCCCCGCCGCTCGGGCGGCACGAGGAGCTCGAAGACGTCCCGGCCGACGGCGGCCTCAGCCGGCCAGCCGAAGAGGCGCGCGGCTCCCGGGTTCCACTCCAGGATCCGACCTGCCGGGTCGAAGGTCACGACGGCGACGGCGGCGGCGTCGACGAGGGGGCGCAGCCGGGCGTAGCTCCGCCGGAGGGCCGCGCCCGAGCTGGCGAGCTTCCGCGCGCGGAGCGTCAGGCGCTCGATGAGCGACTGGACGATCCAGCCGATCCCTCCGGCGACGGAGGTCCGGATGACGGCTCCTCGCCAGCCGTCCAGCGGGTATGCGGGTGGACCGATGAGGGCGATCGGCACGAGCTCGATGGCGAGGAGCGCAGCGAGGCCCGCCCCGAGCTGACGACGGGAGCCGTAGACGGCGATCCACATGATCGGCAGAAAGGCGAGCGGCGCCATCGCGACGTCGTCGCCACCAGCGGCGTCGCGGAGCGCCTCGACGGCGAGGAGCTGGAGGAGCGGCGAGACGAGACCGAGGACCTCGTGGCGGCGGCCGATGGGGAGCCAGAGGGCGGCGAGGGCGGCACCGACGGCGGCGACGGCGGCGACGACGAGGGCCGGCAGCTGGATCTCATGGACGGCGGCGAGGACGGTGCCACCGCCGGCGACGGCGAGGACGGCGAAGGGCGCCATCCGGCGAACGCGGGGCTGGCGGGAGAGGCGACGGAGGCGATCGCCGCCCGAGCGGGCCGGCGCCCGAGCGGGCTCCGCGGCCGGGTCGGGCAGGCCACGCCGCCGGCGAGCGACGACGACGGCCGTCTTGGCTCGCGCCGGACGGCCGATGGGGGGACGCGGGATGAGGCCGGGGAGCTCCACGGCGCACAGGATGACGGCCAGCGGCGCCGCCCGGCGATAGCCCGTTGGTCGCCCTCCCGGTACGGGAAATGCGGGAGGGTACCGCGGCCCGCGAGCCGGCCTCCGCGGGGCGGGCGTTGTGGAGCGGCCTCCGCGCGGCGGCCTCAGTCGACCCCGGCCTCAGTCGACCCCGGCCAGCTCCAGGCGGGCGACGCGCCGCGCCGCCAGGACGACGGAGAGGCAGACAACGACGGCGGCGAGGAGGAGGCCGTCGCCCGGCGCGAGCTCGCCGCGAGGGACGACGTCGGGCGGCGCACCGAGCGCATCGGCGAGGCCCACCGTGACCGCCTCGATGTAGCGGCGGATCGAGATCACCCCGGCACCCGGGAAGAGGGCACTCAGCGACCCCTCCCAAAGGCTGACGTAGAGGAGCCCAACGACGAGGGCGCGGCTCGTCAGGGTGCCGAGGGCGACGAAGAGCCCCCCGTAGCAGAGGGCCCCCAGGAGCCAGCCGCCGGCGAGGACGGGGAGCGGCCACAGGATGCCGGCCTCGGCCCCGAGGAGGGCGATGGCGAGGCCGCCGCTGGGGACGACGAAGAGGGCGGTCACGGCGACGGCCACGACCGCCGCCAGGACGGCGATCCGCGCTCGCCCGACCGGCGTCGCGAGGATCGTGACGATGGTCCGGTCCTCGATGGCCGAACCGAGGACGGCCGTCCCGAAGACGAGCCCGACGATGGGCAGGACGACCGCGACGACGAGGAAGTTCGAGAGATTGACGATGGTCGCCTCCGTCTCGCCGGGCGGACCCCCGACCCGGACGAGGCCGGCGACCGCGACGGGGAGGAGGCAGAAGAGGGCGACGACGAGCGTCCGCCGCCGCCCGAGGAGGGTCCGCAGGAAGAAGCGGAGGAGGGCGCCGTTCACGGCCCAGCCGTCGGACGTCGTCGACTGGCCCGTCGCGCTCGGTCGTCGAGGCTCGGTCGTCATCGGCCGACGAGGTAGTCGAAGACCCGGTCGAGGGACTCGTCCATCGGCCGGACTTCGAAGAGGCTGATCCGCTCCACCCGGGCGAGCTCGGGGAGGAGCCGGGCCACGGCCCCGTAGTCGGAACTCTGGACGACGAGGCGCCCGTCGGCTAGCTCGACCCCGGTGATGGCCGGCGCCCCGAGGAGCAGCGCTCCGAGTCGTCGGTCGTTCGACGAGCGGACGAGGAAGGTGTGGGGTCGGTCGATCATGAGCCGCCGGATGGCTCGGAAGTCGCCGGCGGCGGCGAGCCGACCGGCGTAGACGACGACGATCCGGTCGGCGAGCCGCTCGACCTCCTCGAGGATGTGGGACGAGAAGACGATGGTCCGGCCGGCGGCGGCCAGGTCGCGGAGGAGATCGGTCATGGCGATCCGCCCCCGCGGGTCGAGGCCGTTGAAGGGTTCGTCGAGGAGGAGGATCGGGGGGTCGTGGATGAGCGCGGCGGCGAGCTTGACCCGCGTCCGCATCCCCTTCGAGTAGGTCCCGATGGGGCGATCGGCGGCGGCCTCGAGGTCGACCCGCCGGATGACCCGCCGCGCGGCTGCGGCCGGATCGGGGAGGCCGTGGAGGCGGGCGACGAGCTCGATGAGCTCGGCGCCGCCGAGGACGGTCGGGAGCGCCTCGAGGTCCGGGACGAAGCCCACCGCCCGCCAGATCGCCGGGCGGCCGGCGGGCGGCTCGCCGTCGACGAGCACTCGGCCGACCGACGGTCGCAGGAACCCGGCGATGAGGTGGAGGAGGGTCGTCTTGCCGGCACCGTTCGGGCCGAGGAGGCCGGTGATCCCGGATCCGATCCGGAGGCTGACGTCGTTGACGGCGACGACGTTGCCGTACCAGCGGCCGACACCGTCGAGCTCGATCGGCCAGCGGCCGTCGACCGGGAGGCCGACTTCGGTCACGGGTGCTGCGGCGGCGGGTGCTGCCCCCGGGGCCGGCGGTTCGGCGCCTGATCCGTTCGCGGTCGGAGCCGTGCCCGCCGTCCGTGCCGCGCCCATCGTCGGTGCCGCGTCCATCGCTCGTGCCGCGTTCCCGCTCGGCGACCCGCCCTCGCCGGCGGCCGGAGTCGTGCCCGTCGTCCGTGCCGCGTCCGCGTCCGTCGTCCGTGCCGCGTCCGTCGTTCGTGCCGCGTTCCCGCTCGGCGACCCGCCCTCGCCGGCGGCCGGAGCCGTGCCCGTCGTCCGTGCCGCGTCCGTCGTCCGTGCCGCGTCCGTCGTCCGTGCCGCGCCTCCGCTCGGCGACCCGCCCTCGCCGGCGGCCGGCCGAGGTCCGAGGTCGGCCGTCATGCCACGAGGCTCCGATAGCGGCGCGCGAGGGCGACGATGGAGCCGACCGAGACGACCATCGCCGCCCCGACGTACCACTCGCCGCCGATCCCAGATCCCACGCCGACCATCTGCGTGCCGAAGAAGGTCGCGTTCGTCCCCTCCAGGATGTGGGGCGGCGAGAGGAGGACGAGCAGCTCGCCCCCGAGGCTCCTGGCCGCCCGGCCCCCGATCTGGGCGACGACCGGCATCGCCAGGACGACGGCGATGATGGCGGCCGTGGCGTACGCCCGGCGGGGCGTGAAGGCGGCGATGGCGAGGGCGAGGCCGCCCAGGACGCCGGCCGTGACGAGGGCCTGGGCGAGCACCGGCGGGAGCATCGGCAGGTCGTGGGCGACGGCGGCCGGGATGTCGGGGGCGACGAGGGCCCGCCCGGCGAAGAGGAGGGCCTGGGGGGCGAGGATGAGGCCGAGGACGGCGACGGCGAAGGCCGCCAGCCGGGCGACGACGTAGTCCTCCCGGCGGAGAGCCCGGGCGAAGTAGAGGCTGAGGGTCCCGTAGCGCTGGTCGCGGCCGAGGAGCTCGGGCGCCTGGGCGGCGGCGAAGAGGAAGACGATCCCGCTGACGTATGGGAAGTAGGTCTCGTAGCGGATCGGCGAGAGCTCGTCCGCGGAGCCGCCGAATTGGCCGGCGATGGCGGCGATCCCCAGGGCAACGACGGCCGGGAGAGCCGCCATGGCAGCGAGGCCCATCGGGATGAGCTTCGCCCGACCGCCGCGACCGATCCCCCAGACGACCCGAAGGGAGTGCTCGAAGAGGGCCCGGACGGCGGCCGGGCGGCCGAGCCGCGGTCCGTCGTAGCGGCGGTAACCGAGGTCGTAGATCGCCCCCGTTCCGGCGGTCACTGTCCTACTCCCGTTGCACCGGCGCCCTCGATCCCGGCGACCGCCGCCCGCGCACCCCCGTCTCGGAAGAGCTCCTCGAGCGACCGTCGCTCGGGCTCGAGGCGGACGAGCCCGATGCCGAGTTCGGCGATGGCGTCGCGGACCAGGTCGACGATGGTCGTCGGGTCGGCGCCGTCGGGCCGACCGTCCGTGACGAGGTGGATCGTTCGGCCGACGGCACGCGCCGCGACGCCCGCTGCAGCGAGTCGCTCGACGAGCCGGTCCTCCCCCTCCAGGACCTCGACGGCGATGGTGCCCGTTCGGGCCGTGAAGGTGGCGAGGGGCGCCGACGAGAGAAGCCGGCCGGCGTCGATGGCGACGAGGTGATCGCAGACCCGCTCGATCTCGCCGAGCAGGTGGCTGGCGAGGAGGATCGAGATGCCGAACTCGCGGCCCGTCCGCTCGACGAGGTCGAGCATCTCGTCCCGGCCGGCCGGATCGAGGCCGTTGGTCGGCTCGTCGAGGAGGACGAGGCGCGGGTCGTGAACGAGGGCCTGGGCGAGCTTGACCCGCTGGCGCATCCCGGTCGAATACCCGCCCATGGCCCGGTAGCGCTCCTCGTAGAGGCCGACGTGGCGAAGGACGTCGGCCGTCCGCTCCCGGGCCGCCGTGGCCGGCAAGCCCGAGAGGCGGGCCATGTGGGTGACGAACTCCGTCGCCGAGGTGTCGGGTGGGAGGCAGTCGTGCTCCGGCATGTAGCCGAGCTGCTCGCGGATCCGCGGTCCGTCGGTGGTCACGTCGAGGCCGAAGACGAAGGCCCGACCGGCCGTCGGCGGGAGGAGGCCGAGGAGGATCCGGAGGAGCGTCGTCTTGCCGGCCCCGTTCGCCCCGACGAGGCCGATGATCCCGGGTTCCAGCTCGAGGTCGAGGCCGTCGAGGGCGATGACGCGATCTCCGTAGCGCTTCGTGAGTCCCTCGACGCGGATGAGCGGCACGCGAGAAGGATAGCGTCGCCTGCCGAAGTGCCCCGTTGCGGGCCGGCGCGCGGCGGGGCGCGTCGGCAGGAGCGAACAGAACGGGACTCGGCCCGGGCTCCCCGCCCGGCGCGTCGGCAGGAGCGAACAGAACGGGTCTCGGCGCAAAGGAACGGCCGTTCTGTTCGGCCAGGGCGACATCCGGCGCATCCACGCGCCACGAGGGGCCGTTCTGTTCGGCCAGGGCGACATCCGGCGCATCCGCGTGCCACGAGGGGCCGTTCTGTTCGGCCAGGGCGACATCCGGCGCATCCAGCGCATCCGGCGCTGCCGAGCTGTCGCCGGGCCGCCGCCAGGGCGGCCTCCGGCCTCCCGCAGTCAGCCCGTGTTCTGGAGCCCGGCCGCGACGCCGTTGATGGTGAGCTGGACGAGCCGCAGCACCCGCTCGCGGTCCGGGTCGTCCGGCGCCATCGACCGCAGCCGACCCAGGAGCTGGACCTGGAACTCGGTCAGGGTGTCGACGTACGGGTTCCGGAGCTCGACCGAGCGCAGGAGGCCCGGCGTGCCCTCGAGGAGCCGCCGCCGGTTCGTGACCCGTAGGAGGAGCTCGACGGCCCGGCCATACTCGGCCTCGATCCGTGCCCAGATCCGCTCCCCCGTCGACGAGCCGGCCAGGGCGGCGTAGCGCCGGCCGGCCGCGATGTCTGCCTTGGCCAGGCTGAGCTCGGCGTTGTCGAGCACCGTCGCGAAGAAGGGCCACTCGCGATAGAGGGCGGCGAGCCGCTCGAGTCCGGCCTCGCCGTGGGCTCGGCGGAAGGCCTCGAGGGCGCTCCCCAGGCCGTACCAGCCCGGCAGGTTGATCCGAGCCTGGCTCCAGGCGAAGACCCAGGGGATCGCGCGGAGCGACTCGAGCTCGCGTCGGCCCGCGATCCGGGCGGCCGGCCGCGACCCCAGGCGCAGCGTTGCGATCTCCTCGATCGGCGTCGCCGCCCAGAAGAAGCGGGCGAAATCCGGCTCCTCCCAGACCAGCGAGCGGTAGGCCTGCTTCGCGGTCTCGGCGAGCTCGTCGAGGATCGGGGCACCCGCAGCCGCGGCCGCCGCCACCGCTTCGGCGTGCCCGGCCACCGAGGCACGGACGACGGCGCCGGCGATCCGGTCGAGCCCGCGGAGGGCGATGGCCGGGTTCGCGTAGCGGGCGGCGATGACCTCGCCCTGCTCGGTGACCTTGAAGCGGCCATCGATGGCTCCGGGCGGCTGGGCCAGGATCGCCCGGTTCGTCGGTCCCCCTCCCCGCCCGATGGCGCCGCCGCGGCCGTGGAAGATCGTCAGTTCGAGGCCGTGACGGCGGGCGACGCCGACGAGCGCCTCGGCCGCCCGGTAGAGCTGCCAGTTGGCAGCTAGGAAGCCCGACTCCTTGTTCGAGTCGGAGTAGCCGAGCATGACCTCCTGGCGCCGCCCCCGGGCCTCGAGGTGGCCCCGGTACCGCTCGTCGGCCCAGAGCCGGTCGAGGATCGGCCCGCAGGCGGCGAGGGCGGCGGCCGACTCGAAGAGGGGGACGACGTCCACCTCCGGCCGGCCCGGCCCGAGCCCCGCCGTCAGTGCCGCCGGCACCGGCTCGCCCGCCAGCTCGGCGAGACGGAGGACGGCGAGGACGTCGACCGCGTCGCGGGTGAAGCTGACGACGACGCGCCGGCAGGCCTCCACCCCGAAGCGCCGCTGGAGGTCGGCCACGGCCCGGAAGGTGGCGAGGACCTCGCCGGCGCTCACGCCGGCCGCGCCGGGCAGGTCGGCGGCGAGGGCGGCCGGGTCGGCCCGCCGGGTCGGATCCTCGAGAAGCGCCAGCGCCGCTTCGTGGACGCCGGCGTGCTGGCGGACCTCCAGCTCGGCGAGATGGAAGCCGAAGGTCTCGACCTGCCAGCGGAAGTCCTGGAGCACACCGTAGGCGACCCGCTCCAGGCCGTCGGCGACGAGGGCCCGACCGAGCTCGTCGAGCTCCTCCAGGAGCGCCGCCGGCGACAGATAGCGGCCGCCGATGGGTCCCGGCGTCTCGGTCAGATAGGCCCGCGTCCGGCGGAGCCGCTCGGCGATGGCCCCGAGGCGCTGCCGGTACGGCTCGTCCGGGAAGCGCCGGCGGAGCTGGCGGGCCGTTTCGGTCAGCTCGTCGTCGTCGCGGAGGAGGCGGGCGGCGAGGGCGCGATCGAGCCGCTCGGGCGGGACCCGGGCCGAGATCGTCTGCATGAGCCGCGTCGCCACGGCCTCGTGGCCGCGGAGGCAGTGGTCGGCCGCGATCCGGACGGCACGGGCCGTCACCTCGGCCGTGACGAGGGGGTTGCCGTCGCGGTCGCCGCCGATCCAACTCCCCCAGCGCAGGAAGGCCGGCACCAGTGGCGGCCGGGTCCCGGTCCGGCCCGTGTCGCTGGCTGGGGGGTCGGCGGCCGGGCGCGCCCGACGTCCCCGGCGGGTCGCCTCCCGAGCCCGGTCGAGGGCGGCGTCGAGCTCGCGGTAGACGGCGGGGGCGAGGCTGTAGAGGGTCTCGTCGAAAAAGACCATCGCCGTCCGGACCTCGTCGAGGGGCGAGAGCTGGCCCGCTCGAAGCTCGCCGGTGCGCCAGAAGATGGTGATCTCCTCGCGCAGGCGCCGCCGGAGATCGGCGTCTTCGGCCGGGGTGAGCCGCGGGTCGTCGAGGCGCTCCAGGAGGCGGGCGATCCGGCGCAGGGCGACCAAGACCGTTCGCCGTCGCGCCTCCGTCGGGTGGGCCGTGAGGACCGGCGAGATCCGCAGCCGGCCGACGATCGCCTCGAGCTCGGTGGGGGGGTGGCCGTCGGCGACGAGGCCGAGGAGGGCGTCGGCCGCCGAGTCGGGGACCGGCCCGCCCCGCGCCGCCCGGGCCCGGCGACGGAGCGAGCGGACCCGATCCCGCTCCTCGGCCAGGTTGACGAGCTGGAAGTAGCAGCTAAAGGCCCGGATCACCGCCTCGGCCGTCTCGAGGTCGAGGGCGGCGATCTCGGCCGCAAGACGGGCCCGCTCGTCCGGGTCGGGCCGGCGCCGGAGCTCGATCATCCGCCGCCGGATCCGTTCGACCGTCTCGAGGAGGGGGAGGCCTGCCTGTTCGACGATAACCTGGCCGAGGAGGCTGCCGAGGAGACGGACCTCCCGGGCGAGGGGGTTCCGCGCACCGGCCGAGCCGACGCCGGTGGGTTCGGCCCGAACGGCCGGGTTGCGGACCGCCGGCTGCGGGCGGGGTCGACCGACCGGACCGGGCTGACCGACCGACCCACCCGGCTCGCCCGGCCCGACCGCCGCGGCCCGCCGCCCTAGCGCTGCCATCGCCCACCCCGCGGCCATCCGCCCACCGTCGTGCCCCGGCCCCCGTTCCGTCCCCATCCCGCAACGATGCCGCAACCATGCCGTCGCCCGGTCGGGGTTACGCTTGGGACGTGACGGCCATGCCGACCACCGACCTCACGGCCATGCCGACGACCGACACGACCGATACGACCGCCAAGACCGAGATCAGGCACATCAGCGAACCGACTCCGCAGCCGCCCATCGACGTCGAGCACTCCGCCGCGGAGCAGCTCGAGCAGCTCCGCTTCCTCCACCGGGTCGTCCGTCTGGCGACGACGGCCCGGACCTGGGAGGAGCTCCTCGAGACCGTCGTCGATCAGACCCGCGATGCGCTCCACGCCGATGTCTCCTCGCTCTATCTCCTCGATCGGGACGGGCGGTACCTCACCCTCGCCGCCACGAACGGTCTCGACAAGTATCAGATCGGCCGGGCTCGCGTGCCCTTCGGCGAGGGCGTGACCGGCCGGGTCGCGGCGAGCCGGACGCCGATGATCATCCCCGACGTCCCCTCCGACCCCCGCTTCCTCTGGGTCCGCGGCATCGACCAGAAGCGGTTCATCGCCTCGATGCTCTCGGTCCCCCTCATCTGGCACGACCAGGTCGTCGGGGTCCTGAACGTCCAGACCGAGCGCCACCGCCGCTTCACCGAGAGCGACGTCGCCCAGCTCGGGGCGATCGCCGATGTCCTGGCCGGCATCGTCGAGCGGGTCCGCCTCCAGGAGGAGGCCGAGGCGCGGGCCAAGGAGCTCCGCGCCCTCGACGAGGCCCGGGCGGAGCTCATCGCCCTCGTCACCCACGAGCTCCGCACCCCCCTCGCCGTCGTCCGCGCCTACGCCGACCTCCTCGCCGAGGAGCCACCCCTCGAGGGGCGCCGCTCCCGGGACCCCGAGCGCCGGCGGCGGCGGGCCGAGTGGCACCGGGCCGCCATCGACCAGATCGAGCGCCTCGACCGGCTCGTCGATTCGATCCTCGCCTCGGTCCGGCCGCTGCCCGAGCAGGCCCAGGCGGCGGCGGTCGTGCCGGTCGATGTCGAGGAGGTCGTCCGGACGACCCTCGACCAGGTCCAGCCTCTCCTCCGCCAGCACCGGGCCGAGGTCCGGATCGACGTCCGACGCCAGGCGATGGCGGACCCGCCACGCCTCCGGCAGGTCCTCGAGCACCTCATCGAGAACGCCGTGAAGTACGCTCCGCCGGGGACGACGATCCGGATCGAGTCGGACCTCGTCGAGGGGGTCGTCCGGATCGCCGTCACCGACGAGGGACCGGGGATCCCGCCCGAGTGGCGGGAGCGGATCTTCGAGCCGTACGCCCGCCGCGATACGCACACCGCCCGCGGCTCGGGGATCGGCCTCTACGCCGCCAAGCGCCTCGTCGAGTCGATGGGCGGTCGGCTCTGGGTCGAGCCGGCCGAACCCCACGGCGCCCGCTTCGTCGTCGCCCTCCCGGCGGCGGTCGCCATCTGAGGTCTGCCGATGCCCGCCCCCCGCCCGCTTCGGATCCTCGTCGTCGACGACGACCCGGCCATGGTCGGCGCCATCACGGCCCTGGTCGGAACCGAGGGCCATCAGGTCATCACCGCCTACGACGGCCTGACGGCGATCAAGCGCTTCCGCGAGGAGTCGCCGGATCTCGTCCTCCTCGACCTGGCCATGCCGGGGCCCGACGGGTTCAGCGTCGCGGGTCAGATCCGGGCCCTCGGTTCGGCCCCCATCGTCGTCGTCTCCGGCGAGAGCGGCGAGGCGGCCAAGGTGCGGGCCCTCGAAATCGGCGCCGACGACTACCTGACGAAGCCGTTCGGGAAGGCGGAGCTCCTGGCCCGGATCGCGGCGGTCATGCGCCGGGCCGAACGGGCGCCGGGACCGGCGGGACCGGGCCCCCTCGAGATCGGCCGACTCCGCCTCGACCCGGGCCGCCACGAGGTCCAGGTCGGCGACGTGCCGATCCCGCTCACCCCAACCGAGTTCCGGATCCTCGAGGCCCTGGTCGCCGCCGGCGGTGACGTCGTCCCCCACCAGCGTCTCCTCCGGGCCGGCTGGCCGAGCGACCCGGATCCCGACCCGCTCTGGCTGAAGCCCCACCTCGCCCGAGTCCGGACCAAGCTCCGGGCCGCCGGCGGCCCGGCCATCGTGGCGGTCCGGGGCGTCGGCTACCGGATCGAGGCGAGCGGTCGACGCTGAGTCGAACCGGGCTCCTGACACCGTCCTGCGCACTGGCCTGTTCCCTCGCGGCCGTCCTGCTCCGTTGCGCCTGGCCTGCGCCCTCGCGGCCGTCCTGCTCCGTTGCGGGACGCCTTCGCCCTCGCGGCCGTCCTGCTCCGTTGCGCCTGGCCTGCTCCCTCGCGCTGGCCTGCTCCCTCGCGCTGGCCTGTTCCCTCGCGGCCGTCCTGCTCCGTTGCGGCTCGCCTTCGCCCTCGCGGCCGTCCTGCTCCGTTGCTCCTGGCCTGCTCCGTTGCTCCTGGCCTGCTCCCTCGCGCCTGGCCTGCTCCCTCGCGGCCGTCCCGCTCCCGTGCGGCTCGCCTTCGCCCTCGCGGCGGGCTCGCCTTCGCCCATCCCTTCGTCCATTCCCGAGTCGCCGGCCCGCGACGCGGCCGCCGTCGCGGTCGCCCCGAGCCAGCGGGCGCCCTTCCGGCCAACGACCGTCGTCCTCCGTTCCGCGTCCGCTCCGCAACGGTGGCGCTCCGGGGCGAAAAAGCGCCCGCCGATCCGCCCGAGCACGCGGACCGGCGGGCAATGGGAGGCACCCGGCGCACCGCCGGGGTGCAGGGAGAGACGTTAGGCGGCGGTTCGGACGCTCAGCGGCAGGCCGTTCGCGTCGTGGGCCGCGTCGACACAGGGAACGCGGCAACCGCGCGCGTCCCGCCCGCCGAGCGGCGAGAAGTGGAACCACGCGGCGGCACCCTCCGGCCCGACGAGCTGGAGTCGGCAGCCGCAGGCGGCGCAGGTGACCGGGCCGGTGGCGCTGACCGCGTGGCCGTACGGGAAGCGACGGGTTGGGTCGGCGGGATAGAGCATCGGACCGTCCTTCCGGATGTCGTTCGTGCGAGATGGTGCGCAGTCCGTCGATGGCGGCGGCCGCGGGGATCGGCCGGTCGCGTCGATCGGCGACGGTCAGGCTACGGGTTCTCGGGACCGGCGTCGGCGTCGAAGAGGGTGCGCGAAGGTTGCGATCCGGTAGCGACGGGGTCGAGGGATCGGCGCCGTCCGGGGTGACCTCGGCTCGGGACGGTTCTCGCTCCGACGTCGTCGCTGGCGAGGCTCGGCCGAGCGGTGCCCTGCGCGGGATCGGCGCGGGATCAGGGCGAGATCGGCCTCGGATCAGCTGTGCGCGGGATCAGGACGGGCTCGGCGCGGACACCGGCCCTGCGCGGATCGGGGCGGGACCGCGCACAGCATCAGCGCGGGATCAGCACTCGATCAGCGATGCGCCGGGTGCATGCGAGCGGCCGGCCGGGTCCGCTCTGCTCGGCCGCCGACGGTCCGCCCTGCTCGGCGAG
>Ga0272446_1003921_pt1 | contig 18141 bp, 15 predicted proteins | sample YNPCB0061_FD_194587 | JGI IMG/M metagenome (GOLD analysis project Ga0272446, IMG submission 194587) | Hot spring microbial mat communities from Yellowstone National Park, WY, United States - YNP-CB-006-1 | ecosystem: Environmental > Aquatic > Thermal springs > Hot (42-90C) > Sediment | place... | reverse complement strand
TGGTGGAAAGCCTCGAAGGCCGGGCGGGCCTGCTCCGGCCAGTCCGGGGGCCACTCAAAGGGAACCTCCCATTCCATGAGGGCAAAGGCCGGCACCACTTCCCCGGAGGGCATGGTGAAGGTGGCTCCTTCGGGGGCGGTGAAATCCACCTGCTGCCCCTCCCGGCCCCCGGTGGTCACCGGGAAGGGCTGGGAGTGCCCCCGCAGGGCGGCGTTGAGGTCGGCCAGGGCCTGGGCCACCGCCGGGTGCAGCCGGTTATAGAGCTCGTCAATTTCCTCGTTGTTGGCGATGGACTTGAGGGTGATGTGGGGCACCCGCCTATAGACGAAGCCCTTTTTGATGTCCCCGGCGGTTTCATAATGAGGGGGCACCTTTCCGGTAAGTTCCGCCTCCTTTTTGATACCTTCCGGAGAGTCGGCCAGGATATAGTAGGGATACTTGGCGGCCATGAGGCGGGTGCGGGCCAGGGCCAGGGCCACCCGGCTGGTGTCGATGGTGATCCAGCGCCGCCCCCACTTCTCCGCCACATAGGCGGTGGAGCCGCTGCCGCAGGTGGGGTCCAGCACCAGGTCGCCGGGGTCGGTGGTCATGAGGAGACAGCGTTCTATGGCTGAAGCGGCGGTTTGGACAACGTATATTTTGCCTTCAGACCGATCTTGGATTCCACCAATATCCATCCAAATATTCGATATAGGAAAAACGGGGAAGTCATCAAGAAATCTAATATATCGTATTGAGTTACCTTCAATTAAAATCCGGTTTGATAGCCCAATCCTGTGTAATCCCTCAACCGTTGTTTTCCAATGTAACCCAACACCAGGCTTCCATACTTTACCTTCGTAATTGAAATCCTGGGGGGAGGCACTCGCGCCTTGCGACATCAGATCAGATGACGTCGCAAGGCGCGAGTGCCTCCCCCTTTCACTTTCAATTACTCTTGTATGAAAAGCCTGGAAGGATGAAAGCGGTCTATATTTAGCGGCACCTTCTTCACCTGCACTTTTAATTCGAAATAATTGATGATACTTATATTGCGCTTGTTTAACATTCTTAGCATACCAAATTATATAATCCGTAACAGAAGAAAGATAACTGCCGGAAAAACCAGTAGTTTTAGAGAAGGTTATAATTGAAAGAAAATTATCACTCCCCAGAACCTCATCCATTAAACATCGCACCAGATGCACATTCTCATCGCCAATCTGGACAAAGATGCTTCCGGTCTCGGTCAGTAATTCTCTGGCTACCACCAGGCGGTCTCTAAGATAGGCCAGGTAGGAGTGGATGCCGAGCTTCCAGGTGTCCCGGTAGGCCCGGATCTGCTCGGGCTGGCGGGTGAGGTCTTCTATCTTGCCGTCCTTCACCTCCCGCCGCCGGGTGGAGACCTGCCAGTTGGAGCCGAACTTGATGCCATAGGGCGGGTCGATAAAGATCATCTGCACCTGGCCCTTGAGCCCCTCCTTTTCGGCCAGGGAAGTCATCACCAGCAGCGAATCCCCCAGGATGAGGCGGTTGCTCCAGTTTTGCTCATGGCGGTAGAAATCCACCATCTCCTCGAAGTCAAGGCCGTTGAAATCGGCAAAGAGGGAAAGCTGGCCCTCGGGGCGCTCGCCTTTGGCCTGGGCCCGCACCTCCTCGATGATGGCCTTGGGGAGAATCTTTTCCTGGATATAGATGGGCACCGCCGGCACTTCCAGGGGCCGGGCGTCCTGCTCGTCTTTGCCCTTCCAGACCAACTGCGGATCAAGAGACGGGTCCCGGTGATAGAGCATGGTCTTTGGGGTCTTCTCCATCTCCGCCACAAAGTCCCGCAGCTCATGGGTGGGGATGTTTTTCCGTTTGTCCTGATACGTGAAGTCGAAGATGGGGGTGGGGGTGTCCTTGCCTTTCTTTCCGGCCATGGCGGGTCCCTTCCTTTAAGGTTGGGTCCAAAGGTTGATGGTGCGCAGGGCGCACTCTACATGGACAGCCGGGGGCGGCTGTCCTACATTTTATACCGGTAACGGTGCGCAGCGTGCCTACTAGGCCGTATCAGCCCGTGAGGCGCAGGTCCGCAGTCACCGGCAATTCCAGGAGATCGTTCCTGAGGAGCCGGGTGGAGAAAAAGAGCACCTCCAGGTTTTCCACCTCACCGCTGTGGGGATTGAGGCGGGCGATGACATCATCCCCCAACTCTTCCGACTCCTGCTCCGGGTAAGGGGGGCACTTGTCGATGTGGAGGATGTCGGCCTCCCGGTCATACTTGAAAGTCAGCTTCGCTCCCATAAAATCTCTCCTGCCGCCAGTCGGCGGGCCAGATAGGCGGTAATGACCCAATGGCGGGGGCTTTCAACCCCCTGGCTCACCACGACCACCACGATGTGCTTTCCGCCCCGGACCTCGGGGAACCAGCGGGAAAACAGGCGGGCCTGGCCAAACCGGGGGCTCTGCCTCACCAGGTCCGGGTCGGCCAGGGTCAGGGCCACAAGCTGGCGGTGCTCCGGCAACAGATCGGGGTGGCGCGCCGTGATATGGCTCTCCCTCTCTTTGCTGAGCGACACCTCGCCCCGGAGGAAGGGACAGGGGAAGGTGGTCATCATGGTGATAAAGCGGACCGTTTCCCACCGGCCAGCAAAGACATTTTTCTCAATAAGTTAATGTAACACATCTAGTCGCCCTCTTTCAAAAGTGGTCCAGGGGCCGGTTCCAGGCGGGGCCAAGGTGGCCAGGAACCCCCGTATAAGGTTTTGGGCGTCCCAGGGATCGGCAATCTCCAGGAAGGCCCAGCGGCCGAAGCCGCCGTGGTTGTTGACCGCGGGCACCCACAGGGTCCGGGCCGTGGCCACCTTGGCGGCCTTCTCTTTCTTCTTCTCGCCGGTGACCTCAATGATGAGATTAAGCGGTTCTTCCCGCCCATCAATCTTCAGGCGCACCAGGAAGTCGGGATAATAGTTCTTTTCTTCGCCGTCCAGGGTGTAAGGGATGGCGAAGCCCAGGTTGTGGTTCTTGGCATAGGAGACGACTTCCTCCATCTCTTCCAGGGCTTGGGCCATTTTCTGCTCCCAGGATTCGGTGTCGGCCACCACATGGGAGATGTGGCACTTATCCGGGCGGGTTTCATACACGGGCCGGGTGGTGTCAAAGTCCACATAGCGGGTGGAGCCCACGGTATCGTAGGGCCGCAGGATGGGTTTGAGGGTCTTCTGGCCGGAGGTGGAGGAGACGATGGCCTGATAGATGCGATCGGCGGCGTTATGGGCGAACTCAATCAACAGGAGCATCTGAGGGAAGGTGTTGTCCTTGCAGATGACGCACCCGCTCAACCAGCGACGGGTGATCTGCAATATTTGCGGGAAGAGCCAGGCCTGAACTTCAGCATAAAACTTGTGCTCTGCCGGTCGGTCTGTGATCTGAGAGCCATCCTGGCGAAAGTATTTCTCCAAGACCAGCTTGGCCAGAAGAAAGGCCACCTCTTGCTCCCGGCGGCGTTTCAGGTCTTCCAGGGTCTGGATGCTGGACTCCCCCACGATGGGAGCGTTCTCCGTCCAGGTGGGAATGTCAGTGGTGGAAAGAACATACTTGGAATCATCGGTGAACCTGGCGGCGAGGGTCTCCCCGGCCAAGTCATAGCGGTAGCCCATGAGGCGGGGGAAAGTGATTTCACGATCAATACGCTCCGGCAACGCCCGCACCCGGGTGGGGATGGGGCCGGGCTTGGGAGTTCCGCTTGACCCGGCGCAGGGAATGAAGGAGAACGGCACCCCAAATACTTCCGCGTATTCCACCGGGAAGCCTTCGAACGCGACCTCCTGGCCTTGGACGAGAAGAGTTCGGTTTTCGATGCCGAAACTCATGCGGCGCAACCCTCGCCCCACCACCTGTTCGCAGAGAAGCTGGGTGCCAAAGGCCCGCACTCCCAGGATGTGGGTCACGGTATTGGCGTCCCAGCCTTCGGTGAGCATGGAAACGGAGACCACGCATTTGACCTGCTCCCCCAGCTTGCCGGGCTTGCCGATGGTGTTCATCACCTCCCGGAGCAGGTCTTCGTCGGTGATCTGCTCCACGTTGCGGCCAGGGAAGCGGAGACGGTATTCGGTCTTGAACTCTTCGATTTCACGGGCGGCCAGCTTCTTGAACTCATCGCTCATGGCCTCGCCCGACTCCAACTGCTCGCTGTCGATGAGGATGGCATTGGGCCTTACCACCCATTTCCCGTCTTTGACATTACTGAAGATGAAGAGTTGGCCAGGGACGGCCACGCTGGAGCCGTCGGGCAGGGGCTTTTCCCACCCGGCGATGAAGTCGAAGACGAGTTTGGAGACATTGGTGTTGTTGCAGACCACGATGAAGACCGGCGGGGTCAGGCCCTTGGCCTGGGCTTCGGCGTTCTGCTCCCACTCCCGGTAATATTTTTCATAGTTGCCGTAGAGGGTAAGGAGCGCCCCCTGAAGTTCGGCGGGCAGCTTGGGTTCGCCGCTCACGGCTTCGGTCTTGCGGCCCTTCTTGGGGAGGTTCTCCCGGATACGGAGCCAGAGGTCTCGGTAGGTGGGCTGCTCTCCTACCATGGAGTCGTCGGCCACGGGAACCCTGGGCACCTTGACGATACCGCTCTCGATGGCGTCGATGAGGGAGAAGTCGGAGACGACCCAGGGAAAGAGGGTGCCTTCGGGATAGCCGGAGCCCCGCAGGAAAAAGGGCGTGGCGGAGAGGTCATAGACTACCTTGATACCCAACTTGGCCTGAATGGCTTCCAGGCCGGAAATCCAGACCCTGGCGGCTTCTTCACGTTTTTGGGCTTCTTTCCGCTCGTCGCTGGTGAGCTTCTCTTCCACGCCGTCGGGCTTGCGCCGGTAACAATGGTGGGCCTCGTCATTGATGACGATGATGTTTTTCTTGGTGCCCAGCCCCCGACAGACTCGGCGCACCATTTCCTCAGGGGTCTCGGTGAAGGCGCTCGTCTCTCCTTCGGCCAGGATGGTCTTCGTCAGCTTCCCGGCGGCCACTTTCTCCCGGAGCAAGAAGGCATGGTAGTTAGTGACCAGAATCTTGGCCTTGAGCAGTTCGGGCTTGAGGTCCAGGGGCACCAAATCCCACTTGTGGTAGTAATTGTCAGGGAGGTTGGGCAGGAGCACCCGGAGCCGGTCTCGGATGGTGATGCCAGGGGTCACCACCAGGAAGGTATCGGTGAAGCGGGCGTCCTGGAGGTTGGCCAGCTTGTTCAGGGTGTGCCAGGCGATAAGCATGGCCATGACCACGGTTTTGCCGCTCCCGGTGGCCATCTTGAGGGCTATGCGGTAGAGAAGGGGGTTGGCCCCTTGGTTGCCTTGGCGTATATCATTTTCAATCCAGGCGTCGCCAAATTTTTTGGCCACTTCGGTGAGGTAGATGGCCGTCTCTAAGGCTTCGATCTGGCAGAAAAAGAGCTTTTTTTCCCGGTCGGGTCGTTGCCAGTATTTCAGCAAACGGGCTGTGGTTTTGGTGGTTCCCAGGTAGCCGCCCTGTCGCCACATGGCGACTCGGGAGCGCACCCGGTTGATGAACTTGTTTTCCTCGATGCGCTCCTTAGTCCATTCTGTGTCGAAATAAAGCTGTTTCCCTTTTTTCTTGGGCTTGGCGATGGGGATGAAGTATGAACTTACCCGGCGCTCGGGGACGATCTCGTTGGTGATCCCCTCATTGGTAAAGCGGAAATGGCGGCGAGGTTCCTCGAAGGGGGAGTTTATGACGGGATTTTCGATGACGATCTGTCGCATCAATATCCACCGCTGCCTATAGGTTTAAGGATTAGATTTTATAAGCATTATAGGATGAAACAGAATAAAAGGTCAATTCTGGGAAAGGGGCATCGCGTTTAACCGAGATTATGCCGCAGTCTTGCCCACGGCGGTCAAAAATGGTTTTGGGAAACTCATTCCCTGAATTTAACCCCTCAAACTGTACTCTTTTCGAAGCCAAATTTTCTCGTATAGGGCATGGTAGCGCAAGTTTAAGCGAAAAGTCAATTTCTGCCAGAGTGCGGGCATAAAAATCCCTCGGCGACCAGATGCCATCTGGCTGATAAGCCTATGAACCCCAGGCCAGCACCGCCCTATAATGGTGCGCCAGGGGGAAAGCCGAGGCGATATGCACATACCACCGCCGGGCGTGGTGGGGGTCTGAACTGGGTCCCTTCACACCTTCGCACCGCCTGCTTCTCAGACTCAACATGATGCACCACGTTCTTACCCACAGCCACCACCCCACCCCGTTCCATGAGAGGCTACAGGCGGCAAGGTTGCCCATTGCCTTGCCCCCGGCCTTGACCTCCCCCGCAAGGATGACCCCCTGAGAACCCCCTGGAGGGGCGATTGAGGGGAAGGCAAGGTTCTCCCAGCCGGGTTTAGGTTTCTCCCCCAAGGCAATTTTTGACCTAGAAAAGGACTCTGCTTGGTGCAAACGAGGCAATTCGGTTCGGGGTGGATCGGTTGCTGTCTGCCCTTATTAGCTTGGGCGTCGCAGAAGCGAAGAGACTGGAAGAAGCACTCAATAGCGAGCCGGGAGGAGGGAGAAAAAGGTAGCTTATGAAGGTTTGCTGATTTGTTTCTTGGCGGTCGTTCCGCTGATTTTTCACTGTCGTTTAGTAGTTTTATATTTTCCCCCTATTACGTCTCATAAGCCTTAAATACGCTCTGATGGCCAGAAAAGCATCGGTGCTTAAAGGATTACCCTCCATCGCCGCTTTCAAAGCGGCAGGGTTATTTAAATAAAAGCTGATCCGCTTGTCCGATTGTTGGCTGGACTCGTATGTCAAGTTGTAGCAATGTCGGCAACCGAAATATTTTCCACCCGGGGGCAGGTAGAGTTTCCCCACCCGCCGGCGACAGGGGCGGCCGTTCACCGTCAAGGGGCAGGTGAACCAATACCGCCACCCGCCATAATTGGGCTTGGTAGCCTGAAGCTCTATAGAATAATTGAGATTCTCCTTATAGCCGTTCCTTTCCGTCCTGGTATAAAACAAGTGCATTGTCAGGCTATCATCTCGCAGAGTCTCAACCATGAACCCAATGGAAGCCGTTTCCTCCTTGGTTAATGTGTTTGTCCACCTCAGGGACCCTACTGAATAATCCCGCACCAGGCCAAGCCGTACCAACTGGTTTATATCCAAAGAAAGGCCATCAGCCACTGTGCCCTTTTTATTCCATCTGTACCATGAGCCGCTCCCCGGCCCTCCCATACCCCTCCCCCCTTTTTCCCTAAATCATTAAGGGATTTTTTCGTCTTCGAATTTCTCCCAGCAATTTTGCGAAACGGATTTTACTCAGTGCCGGGCTCCTGCTCCTGTCTCAGAGCTTGCAGTTTGAGAAGCATTGATAAGGTGCGCTCCAGCTTTCGGTCCAAAAAAATTTCATACCTCGACAGGTTTTCCAGCTTAGCGACATCCAGAGCCTCACCTTGTGCCTGGGCCATTATGGAGCCGTGGTTAGAGAGCACGGCCAGGCGCTGGGAAAAATACGGGATGACCTCTTCTTCCAGAAATTCCAGAAGGCTCCCCGGCGCAGGGGAGTATTCCGAATCTTCGTCTTCCAGTTCCTCTTCCCACCACTCCCGGGTGCCGTCTAACAGCCTCTCCAAAGCCTGTGAATATGTTTCGGGGCGTTCGGGGTCGATGATTTTTTGGGCTTCTTCTGCACCCCGCAAGGCCTCAGTGGCTTCCTGCAGCTCTTGAGTCACCTCTGGGGGCTTCATGGTGAGAACCTCTCCCAACCATCGGAAATCTTTGGTTGACCCTCTCCATAATCCGACGAGTCCCGAGGCCATGGTATCGCTGCCATCGTAGGAGACCTTGGAGCGATATTTATTACGGAAGGCTGCATTTTCCGCCAGGCGCAGCCGCCGCTTGCGCCAGACAATTCCGGCAATCTCCTCCACCAGGTGCGCCTCGGTCGGCCCCTGGGGGGCATACTCTGCCACCAGGGCGAGGTGCAACGCCTCATACTCTTCCGGGGACTCCCAGGGCAGAACCGTATAGCGGCTCAAAATCCCGTGACGCACGGCATTTAGGCGCGACAGTTCGTAGGAGTCCTTGGCCGCCACCAATTGATTTTCTTTTCTGACCTCGGTCATTTAATCCTCCTAAAAAATCAAAAGTTGCGAGAAACCGAACTCAACGAGAGTTAATGTTCGGGGTGAGGGTGCAACTTCTCCTACAGGACCAGGTCATCCCGGTCTAACCATCCTTGCTCAATCATGGCTGCCTCAACCTGCTCCAGGGCCGCCCGGAATTGCGGCCATAGCTGGGGGGATATAGCCAGCCCCTTCTTCGTGGGGGCCGGGTCTTTGCCGTCTTCTGTGATGAACACCCGCACATCAATAAGCTTATGGCCTTTAAACTCCCCCAGGCGGAACCAGATGGTCTCCCGGGTGTTCTTGGACAGTTGACATATTTGCTTCCCACTCATAACCGATTCTCCTCTTACTGCGCCAAGCGCAGGGTGCCATCCCCCACCGTAGCCTCAAAGTGAGGACACGCCGTCTTGCCGGGGTATGCTCCTGGCCTTTTGCTCAAGTAGGCCAGAGCGCATTGTCCGAAGCCCTGGGTCGGGTTCAGCCGGGAGGTTTTGAAGTGGGCGCAGCCGCCACAGGTTTTCCCGTCCTCTGGGGTGGGAACCTGGGGAAGGCCGGCCTTAGGTTGCCATTCGCAGATGAAGCATTCATCCCCCACAAAAACTATCCCACCGCATTTGAAACAGAAGCAACGCAGGAACTCCCGCACTTCGTCTTTGCGGGTCTTTATTATTTTAAGCAGGGGCCGCACCTGCACCGAGTCAATAATCTGGCCCCCCTCAAAGCGGACCTTAATTTCTTCCCCCTCAAGGCGGAAGCGGAAGCCCAGCTTGGCCAGCTTCATCACGACATGACCAGTGCTCACAGGGAAATTTCCTCTCCAGAAAAGATGGCAGAAATATCGTCCATACCGTCCATATCGTCCAGGCCCGCAGCTGGTGCAGCTTTCCCGTGGACGGTATTCCCGACGGCATCGTCCAGACTGTCGCCAATATCGTCCAACTCCGGGTATTCCGGCCCCCCCTGGACGGTATTTCTTGTTTCATGGACGGTGGCGCTGGAAATATCGTCCGCCGGAGACCCGCCTGAATCTTGGGTTTGGACGGTATTAACGGTGTGGACGGTATTTCCCGGGCTTTTTCTATCTACCCGGATTGTTCGTTCGCCACTATGCGCCCCGGTTATTCTGATTCCGAACTGCTTCAAGAACACTTGGACCTTGCGGAGGCGCCGGGTCAGGACATTGGGGGCCTGGGGCCAGGCATAAGATTTGCCCATCTTCAGTTTGCGCTTCTCGTCCGGCACCAATGTGGTCAGGGTCTCATGGAGTTCCGTGGGGGTGCCCTCCCAAAATTCACGCTCTCTCATGAAATCCACCAAAGTGGACGCCACCAGGTCCGCTTCCACCGACGCCGCCGCCTGTCCCGCGCGGTTCTCGGCGTATGCCTCCAAAAAAGCCCCATTGGGCCAGCCCCAGGCCGCTTCCGCGGCCGTAGCCCACTTGGCGAAGTCAGCCATCCGGGGCAACCGGGATATCTTCAAGGTTTCCATGCGGCGCAGGGCCACGCTCACCCCATTTAACAGCGCCCCCAATAGGCCGGGTCGGGCTTCCTCGAATTGCTGCCAGAGAACAGCCTCCTCTTGGCGTTCTTCATCGGTGTCGAAATCCTTCAGCTCTACCAGCACCTGCCGGTCGACGAGGTCCTGGCTGGCTGCCACCGGGTTGATCCCTGTTAGAATGACAGGCCGCATGGCCTCAAACAGGGCCTCCTCATCATCCGTGTAAAGGGCTCGGGTGGCGAAGCCGCCGCCGGTGGCCAGCCGACAGAGGCCGTCAGAAAGCCATTGGGGGAGCGAGGTCAGGTTGTCAAAAACGCAACACCAGCCGTTCTTGGCGGAGATCACCAGGTCTCGCAGCTCCTTGGGTTCAGCCCGCAAGGAAGAGGAGTTGGGGTCAATGAGACTCCGCAGCATCCGGGCGGCCGTGCTCTTGGCGCTTCCCTGGGGGCCATGAATGGCCAAAATGGGATACGGGCCGGTGGGCCGCAAAGCCTCCACCAGCCAGGACACGATGAGCTTCCAGGTCTTCGCGCCGCGGGAGCCGGGGGGCAGGTTGAGGAATGGTCGCAATTCCTCGATGCTGCCCCCGGGCTGGGGGACCGGGAGCGACAGCATGCCCGGCTTCCTCACAAACTTCACCGGAGGTTTGGTCACCAGCCGCCAGCCGTTAGAGTCAACTTCCACCGCCCGCCAAGTGGGGTCTCCCAAGTCCAGATAGACTCTCCCGCCATGTTCTCCCACCCTCACGAAAACCGGCAGGGTGGGGGCATCGAAATCGAAGAGGGCTTTGGCCTCTATGAGGCCCAGGGCATCGTTTAGGGCTTGGGCGCTGGGGGCCTTGCCGGTCTGCTGAAAATAGGCCCGGCGCAGCCACAGGCGGAAGTCGGTAGAGCGAATCGGCAAAGTGACCGTTACGTCGTCCCCGGGGAGGCTGACGTACCCTGCGTTATGGGAGTCGTGAAAAAACTCCCCGTCGGAGGCTAGCTTAATGAGGATGTCAGCTTGGGTGGGCTTTTTATCTTTTTCAGGTTCTTCGCCGAAACCTTCTTTTCTCAGAGCCTTGGCGGCGGCTTCATAGTCGCCATCATGTTCCAGCAAGGCGAAAACGGCGAAGGGGGAATAGGCTTTTCCCATGTCAAACGGGTGGGCATTGGCGGAAAAGTTATAGAAAATTTTCTCTTCGATAAGAGATGCGGATGTGCCTTTGTCCTTCCCCGGTCGCCGCCAGTGCTGATAAGGTCCATGCTCCCCCACCAGTTGCCAGCCATGCTTTTCCAGGATAGGAGCAACCTCGCCTCGATCGTTGAAGTCGTCCCCTGGCCGGCGCGCCCCTTTGGGAATGCTATTACCCATACCTTCAATTTTTTTAGGGTCGATGAATTCGTTCAGGGATAGAGCAACTTCCCAAAGTATTTGCCGTTCTTCTGGGGTAATGACCGGCAAGTGACAGAAATCGCCTTGAAGGGTTTCATAACCAAGGGTGGGGTCGGCCAGGATGCCGCCACCCTCGCCACGGGTTTCGATAATGGCCTTGGGCTTGCCGTCAATTAGCCGCAAGGCCAGTTGGGTGTTTCCCGGAATGGTAGCGCCTGGGCATCTATAAACAACATGCTTTCCGTTGCTTTGACTTTTCTGGACAAGCAGCCGTTTTACCAGGCCGGGCGCTTTGGCCTCTACCAAATCCTGCCACGGACCGAATTTTTCCCCCTGAAGGTCAAAGTCCAGGACCTCCAAGTCGCCGGAAACTTTGCCGCAGATGATGAAAAGGCCAGTATTGGCGTAAACCTGACAGAAAAAGTCGTCTATCTCCTCCAGGGTGGGCTGGCGGTTCTGGAATTCCTTCCAGTTATCCAAAGGGGCCTTCGTCTGTTTTGAAGCCCTCACCACCGAGAGGCCAGCCTGGACATAGGCCATTGCGATGGACTTCATGCACCGCCCTCCACTTTGTCTGCGGCCTGTCTGCTATAGAGAGCCTGGGCGATCTGCTCGGCGGTTATCACTGTACCCCCCTCCGAGATGTGGAAGGGGAATTCCGCCTTCCCCTCAGCCTTCCTGCTTCGATAATTTCATCCAAGACGTTTAAGTCGACAAACAAGGCCCCGCCCAGCTTTATAAATAACTGCGGAAACTTTCCTAAATGCTTCCACTTGTAAAGTGTGGACTTACAGAGCGGCAGGGAATCCGCCTTGGCCAGCCTGATGAGATTGCTGTGCATAGCGCCTCCTCTAATTACTTCATTTGGGAGCCGTAATGCTTGTTATGGCTCCTTTTAGATAGAGGCGTTACAAATGGCGTAACAATGTTACAAATGGCGTAACGGATGAGAAAAAGGCGAGATCAGGTTTCCCAGGGGATTGCTTTAGCAGGGGTGTACATGCAAGAAAAACCGGTCTTGATGGAATTACGGAGGTGTTGGCCGAGTTCGGGATGTTTTTCTTGGATTTTCTTCCGACTTGCACTGATGCGGTTTCTTACAGCCACGCGGGCTTTATCCCCAGCTTCTCTAAGACTCGAAATGCTCAACCCTTCTTCGGCCCATCGTTCTTCACTCATCTGACTGAAAATTGCGTTATCCACAGGCAGCGGGGTCCCATCAACTTCTTCTACAAGCTTTAAAACGTGGATTGTCTGATTAGGATGCCTCAGGAGATAAGCGATATAGTGCATTCCTTTTTCATCCTTGAGTGGTGGCACCTCTTTGCCCTCAAAAATTATTTCCCAGAAGTCCCCTGGCTTACGGAATACAAATTGCGGCTTTTCTGACCTTATGGACTCTCCTGAACCTCTGTATTTTTCTGAAATAGCTAGAATTAATAGACAAGACTTCGGGAGGGTGCCCTCGCGGATTTCTTTGACATGATTTTGAATGGCGGTGTCGATTACGTCACAGATTTGTCCGGCATGACGTTTATGAAGGTCCAATATTTTCGCGGCATTCTCATCAGCGGTCCCCTCCAAGTGCGAAAAGACCCGGCTTGCTTCTCCAAAGTGGGAGAAGAATTCTATCTCGCTCATCCTGGCCACCTCGCTGGCCGTCCTGATGTAGGACTCCAGCATCGTCCTGTCTTCCAGCGTTTCCCGGGCCCCTGTCAACAGGTCCACCTTGTACATCTCTGAAGGTTCGTAGTCGCCATAACCAGAAGCCAACACCGCAAAACGGCGGTCGATGCATTGGGAGCACTTGCCGCAATGGCTATGCAAGGTCGTCATTTCCCGCACATGGGAACAACTAACTGAAGATTTGATGAGGTCGGCGCATCCCGTCTCACCCAAAAATCTCACCACTTCTGCCCGGGTTTTCCAGAGGAAGGGATTTTCCACTTGGAAGGGCATCTCCGTTATCAGACTGATCAGTTCCCCAAAACCCTGAAGGACTTGAGGATGGGTAGTCCGAGAGGACCGCGCTCCGATCAGTTGGGCCGAGATCGGTAAGTTTAAACTAACTATGCCGTTCTCATACATGCGAATCCTCGGCAGGCCGAAAAGGTGGGCCAGGGTTGCACCCAAAGCGCAGTAAAGAAAGGAACGGGTGCGCTGGGTATATTCCCCTCCCCAGGCTCCATGTTTGGTTATCCACACGGGGACATGGGTAGGCCTAGGGTTGTCCCCAAGTCCAAGCCGGATCGTTAGGTCTTTAAAAAGAGCGAGTTGTTTGGCAAGGATTTTGGGAGAGGCGCGGTGGGACACCAAGAGGGCGCGTTTCCTCTCGATGACCGCTTCACGAACTGCCCCCGCCAGGGAGTCAAGACCCCCCGAATACAGGACCACTTCTTGGGGGCGCAATCCCGTGTAATCCAGACCCTCAAAATATTTTTCAACCGGAGGGGGACTTTTTAGCTTGGAAAATGTGAAGCTGTAAAAATCGTCTGACAAAAACCCCAGGGTTCTCGATAGGCACTCGGAAATCGCCGGGGAATTCCAAATATTTGGCTGACGCACCGGAATGTAAAACCTCAGGTGGCGCCGCCACTTCGCCCCCACCCCCATATCAGTCTGGCCTCCTCGAGTAACAGCTTGGTCGGCACAATACACGTAGGTGGCAATCTCCAGGAGGTCGAGGAAAACTTTGGATATATTGGCAGCTAATCTCTTGCTGATATCCTGAATTCTGAGTTCGATATTCTGCTGGCCACCAGAAAGCTGGAGACGAACCGGCTCCTCTAAGCCCTGCCCCTGAGCAGGCCAGTCGGCGTCTCCGCAGAGAATAACCCGCTCATTGTTCATTGAGTTGCTCGCCCTTTGCCAGTTCAGACCTGATTTTTTTCAGGGCCACAAAGACAAAATCACCGGCTTTCTTGAGGTCAATGCCCCCTTCATAGTGGGTCTTGGAGAACCACCCCCCGGCAAATTCCTGAACAATCCTTGCCGCCTGCCGGCAATATAGGTCTAAGGCCTGGTTAAATGCGCTATGTTCCTGAATATTGGCAAACCGTTGACCAGGGCCTACATGATTGGAGAGTTCCCGGCTGAGAAAATAGGTCAGGTAGCGGCCTAGAAACCTGGAAAAAAAGTCTCTCCCCAGGGTGCCGAACTCTTTGGCAGTGGAAAAGCTTCGTACCGCCCTCTGGACTTCCTCGGGTGTGGCTCCAAAGAGGCTTCTGGTCTTCTCCCCCGCCAGTTTGGTGAGGCTTTCCACTGCGGCCAGTTGGGCCATCTCACCCAGGTCAGACCTTATTCCTTGTCTTCTGGTGTAGGCGTCAACAGCATCCGTGAAAGCCCCCACCACCTCCATCAGGGTTGGTTGCAGAGGGACCTCCAGGCCTCGCTGTCTGAGCTCTTCGGAGAAGTTTTGGCCTTTGGCGGCCAGGGGGATTTGAGTCAGGAGCCAAAAGGAATAAATCAGGGTGGGGTCTTTGGAGGCTGTTTGGAGGCCCTTCCAGGAAGCATCCAGGGCGACAAGGGCTATCTCAGCGGTACTTGCCCCCCTGTCTATCAGGCTCACCACCTGCTTCCATTTTACCGTGCGTGGCAGCCTGCCGAGTCTTATATGGCCCATGGCTTTTCCAGTGGGTTAATCCTCATCATATTCCATTTTAAGACCAGGCTGCGTAAAATCGCGAATATTAGTCCCAGGAATAGTCGGGTAAATAGTATCGTCTTCTATTCGTACCCCGGGCCGAGAATAATCCCTTATTTTAGTGCCAGGGATCGTAGGGTAAGCTGTATTTCCCTCTATTCTTATACCAGGTTTGGAATAATCTTTTATGTTTGTACCTGGTACAGTCGGATAGATTGTTACGTCTTCTGCATTTGCCGATAGAAATGGCGTAATCATTAGAATAACGGTAAAAAGTAAACAAGCACTTGAAAAGGCTTTAACTTTTTCCATTTTCTTTCCTCCGTCTATTATAAGCTCACCACCTACGCCCATCTTAATGTAAGTGGCAGCATGTCAGCCTAATATGGCCCATGGTTTCACCCCATTGAGATAGGTTAGCGGTAAGCCTCCCGGCGGTGTTTGATGTGAAGGACGTGGACAACTTGCCCGATGAGGTCAATCTCCAGGATAATGCGCCAATCCCCCACCCGCAGGCGCCACTGGCGCGGCTTCATCTTTATCTTGCGTAGCTTGGCATGTTCAGGGTTAATCAGGATTTGATCCAAAGTCTGAATAATCCTCTCCCTCTGGGAAGCATTAAGAGCCGCCAGGTCCTTTTGGGCATGTTTGGTGAAACTGAGCCTCACCGGCCGAGTTCCTTTTTCACGTCCTCCCAGGCCACCACCCTGCCCTCAGCCAGGTCTCTTTCCGCTTCTTCAAGGTGGGCCAGATCTTCCTCATCCAGGGGTTCATCATCTTCCGGGGCATAAAGGAAAGCCCGGAGCAAGGGATCGCCGGTCTTGCTCAAAAGGTATTCCAACAGCCTCTTGGCCGCCAGGGTATCACCTTCCGGCAGGGCATCAATCAAGCGATAAAGTTCGCTTTTGGAAATGGGTTGCACGGTGACTCCTCTCAGGTCTATTCAAGAGCCTTAGTCTGCTTTTCCGTTTTGACTTGGGGTGTAAGCAGTTCCCCGCTTTTCAGGGCCGCTTCCCGCATGGCCCCAGGCTTCAAGTGGCTGTATCTCTGGGTGGTGCGGGCGTCTTTGTGCGTTAACAAAGCCTGCACGATACTCAGGTCCACTCCATTGCTCACCAGGGTAGAAGCAAAGTGATGCCGCAACCCATGAAATCGGAAGTTACTGGGAAGTCCCGCAGCCTGGCGTATACGTAACCAAGGACCTTTAAAGTCGGTCCGCTGCCGGCCATTCTTCCCTGGGAAAACATAAGGTGATCGAACGTCAAGGCTCCGCAATACCTCAAGGGCCTGGGGGCTGACGGGTAGAATCTGAGTCTTGCCGCCCTTGGGGCTCCGGATGGTTATCATACCACGGTTAAAGTCCACATCATCCCAGGTCAGCTTGAAAAGTTCGCTCCTCCGCAACCCGGTAAATAGGGTGAATTTGACAAACGCGGCGCTCTCCCTGCAGGGCCAGGAGTCCAAGGTTATCATAAGACGGTCGGCCTCTTCATCAGAGAGAAACTCGGTCCTGAGGTTATCCAGCCGGGGCAATTCCACCCGGTCCAAAGGGTTGTCCCCCTGGTAAAGCCCCCACCTCCTGGCCAGATTGTAAAGCCGGTTGAGCAGGACCAATTGATGCTTGATGGTGGCCATGGAATATGGTTTTCCCTGTTTACTGATCCCCTTTCTCAACTCCAGTTTCATTCTTTCCACGTCCAGGCTTGAAATGGCATCCAAGCGCTTCCTGCCAAACCGGGGTTCCAGATGTTTGCGATAATTGAGCAGGTCGTCGTCCCAGGTCTTCTTATGCTCTTTGGCCCAGGGGAGATATTTGGTCCACACTTCATTAAGGGTAGGGATCGGTTCGGATTTCTGCTTGATATCTAAATCTCCCCGAAGGATATCAGCCTTAATGGCAGTCTCTGCCTCCCTGGCCAGGGTCAAATTATCAAAAAATCTGGTAACTCGTTTTCCTTTCACCGAAACACACACCCGATATTTCTTTTTCTTGAAAGCCGTCTCACATTTGGGGCAAGCTTTGACATCAAGCTTATAGCTCCCCCGGCACCTGGAACAGTAAATGTGAATGGCCATCTCTCCCACCTCATTGACGTGCATATAACGTGCACGTTTTTCTGAAAAGCGGTAAAAAATAGGAAAAAATAATCAAAGGCTAATGTCTCATAAGTACCAATAATTTTTATAAATGTCAAGAATTATCACAAAAGAGGAAAAGCGAGAAAACACGTTATCAACGGAATGGGGTTCAGGGGGTCGGAGGTTCAAATCCTCTCGTCCCGACCAGATGTAATAAATAATTAAGGCAGGTTACCGATAGACCATCGGACCTGCCTTTCTCATTTTGTTGGGGACGTGCATATAACGTGCACGTTTTCCAGATGAGTGGGGGTGGGCAGCCACCTGGGGGCCGGCTGGATGCGAGCGGCATCAAACCTCAAAAACCTTTAGAACCTCATCGCCGCAGTGGTTGATGACCTTGATGGCGATCTTGCCGGTGGCGGGTGGGTCGAAAGGGCGGCTTACGGTGGAGTAGAGGGAGGACCAGGCGCCTTCGTCGATCTCGGCCCGGAGCGCCCGCTTGAGTTTGTCGTAGGGCTGGTCGGCCCCGGTGAAATAGGCGTGGCGCACAAAAAAGCTCTCGCCGTTGTAGTTGGTGTCGATGAACCAGCAGGCGATGTCGTCGGTAGTGTTGGCGCGAATCTGGCCGGTGGTGGGGTCGTAGATGTCCAGGCCCTTGATTTCCACCACCAGCTTGCCGTCCTGTTGCTGGCGCACATCCACATCCGGCTCGCCGAAGACCATGAAAAGGTTGGCCGCCCCGGTCTTTTTCAGGAGTTCATCCCCCATGGTCAAATCCAGGTTCATGCGGCAGGGGAGCACCGTTAGCTTGCCATAGCGTTTGGCCTCTTCCGAGACATGGGGGTCTAAGGCGAAGCCGCAGACGATGAGCAGGTCAAAGCCGACGCCCTTGACCGCCTCTTTGGCCGCCTCTTTCACCAGTTCCGGGCCCACGGTGCCGTACTCCGGGCCGATGCAGACCGCCACCCGCCTTCCCTTGCCGTCGGCCTCGGTGTATTCCCCTTCGGCGTGGAGCCATTCTCCGGCATAGGGCTCCAGACGGTCAAATTTCAGGCGCTCGTTCTTGATGGTGTTCTGCACCCCGGCCTTCTTCAGATTCTCCAGGATCATGGTCTCGAACTGTCCCAGGTTGGCTTCCCGCTGGGCGGCTTGCTCGGATTCCGGGAGTTCCACCTCCGGGGCCAGCACCCGGTGGGGGGAGAGGCTCTCCACGGTGAAGGGACCGGTGACCCGGAGGCGCTTTTGGTCTTCATAGGGCTGGTCATAGAGGAGTTCGGTGTCGGCGTTCCTGGCGATGCTCTCGTCAATCAGACGGCGCAGCTCCCGGCGGGCCTGGTGGAAAGCCTCGAAGGCCGGGCGGGCCTGCTCCGGCCAGTCCGGGGGCCACTCAAAGGGAACCTCCCATTCCATGAGGGCAAAGGCCGGCACCACTTCCCCGGAGGGCATGGTGAAGGTGGCTC
>Ga0272446_1003920_pt1 | contig 18145 bp, 18 predicted proteins | sample YNPCB0061_FD_194587 | JGI IMG/M metagenome (GOLD analysis project Ga0272446, IMG submission 194587) | Hot spring microbial mat communities from Yellowstone National Park, WY, United States - YNP-CB-006-1 | ecosystem: Environmental > Aquatic > Thermal springs > Hot (42-90C) > Sediment | place... | reverse complement strand
CTGGCCAGCGGAACCAACCGGGCGAACCGTGCGCCGCACAGTCGCGATTCGTCACCTCCTGACCTCCAGCGAGGTCGGCGGCCCGGTGGTTCGCGCCGTTTGTCGCGCTCCCCAGAACGACCGGCAGGAACGGGGCGCGGACCGGCCAGGAACATGGCCCCGAAACGATGCCTCCTCCGCGCTTGTCGCGCTCCGCAGAACGGCCTTCCGGAGACGACCAGGATCGACGTGGGCGGGCAAATCCCGCCGGCAGCGGCGCGCCAGCGGGCCACGCTCGCTGGGCGACGCGCTCCTCGCCGGTGTCGCCTGGTTCAACGATGCGACGGTCCTGACCCGGAATCCCGCCGACTTCGAGCGCCAGGGAGTGCCGGTGCTCGCCTGCGGCTGACCGGAAGCGGGCATACTACTGGCCGATGCAACCCAGGAGGCCAACGTGAGCATCGGGACCGCATTTCATCCCCGGACGGCGCCACTGAACCGCAAGATGCAGTGGCGCGAATGGTCCGGCTACTTCTCCGCCAGCGCCTACGCCGATGCCCATGACATCGAGTACAACGCGATCCGCGAGGCCGCGGCCCTGATCGACGTCTCGCCGCTCTTCAAGTACCGCGTCCACGGGCCGGACGCGGAGCGGCTCGTGGACCGGGTGATCACCCGCGACGCGACGAAGCTCGGGGTCGGGGCCGTCTACTACACGCCCTGGTGCGACGAGGCCGGCAAGGTCGTCGACGACGGGACGGTCGCCCGGCTGTCCGGGACCGAGTTCCGCTGGACGGCGGCCGAGCCGCAGCTGCGCTGGCTGCGGATGAACGCGCGCGGGCTCGACGTCGCGGTCGAGGACATCAGCGAGCAGGTCGCGGCGCTCGCGCTCCAGGGCCCGTTCTCGCGGGCGGTGCTCGAGGCGGCGACCGGCGAATCGTTCGCCGACCTGCGCTACTTCCGCCGCCGCGCCAGCCGGGTCGGCGAGATCGCGATCGACGTCTCGCGCACCGGCTACACGGGCGACCTCGGCTACGAGCTGTGGGTCGAGGCCGGGCAGGCGGTCGAGCTCTGGGATCGCCTGGTCGAGGCCGGCCGCCCGTGGGCGATCCGCCCGGCCGGGATGCTCGCCCTCGACGTCGTCCGCCTCGAGGCCGGGCTGATCCTGCTCGAGGTCGACTACACGAGCGCCCGCCACGCGGTCATCCCCGAGCAGGCGTACTCGCCGTTCGAGATCGGGCTCGGGCGGCTCGTCGACCTCGCCAAGAGCGCCGACTTCGTCGGCCGGCGGGCCCTCCTCGCCGAGCAGCGGGCCGGCGGCCCACCGCGCCGGCTCGTCGGGCTCGAGCTCGACTGGGCCGGGATCGAGGCGCTCCACCTCGCCCAGGGGCTGCCGCCCGTCGCCCCGGCCGCCGTCTCGCGCACGGCGGTCCCCCTGTTCGCCGACGGCGGCCGGCAGGTCGGCCGGGTGACGAGCAGCGGCTGGAGCCCGATCCTCAAGCAGGCGATCGCGCTCGGCTCGGTGCCGCCCGCCTACGCCGCGCCGGGCACGCGCCTGGCGGTCGAATGGACCGTCGAGGCCCACCGCGGCCGCGTCCCGGCCCGGGTCGTCGAGCTCCCCTTCCTCGACCTGCCCCGCAAGCGGGCCTGAGCCGAGGCGGCCGGGGAGAGCCCCTCGGACCGGGCCGCCGAGGCGCGACGGCTCGGCGTCCGGGTCACTCGAACGGGTCTCGAACCTCGATGGCCCGAAACCTGCGGTAGTCGCGATCGTGAGTCCAGATCGTGCGCACGCCGTGCTCGAGCATCAGGGCCACGAGGTGGGCGTCGGGGACGAGGTTGCCGCTCGGAGCCGCATCGTCGACCACCTCCCGGTAGCGGTCCCAGAAGCGCTCCTGCTCACCCGGGCTCTGGACATGCGGGCGGTCGATCAGCGCCTCGATGTTCCCGACCGCCTCGCCGATCGAGAGCGGGCGGGTGAAGACCGCCGGATGGGTGGCGATGCGAAGGTAGGCCATGATCGTCGGCCAGAAGAGGTAGACGATCTCGGGTCCCCGGGCGGCTCGCTCGAGGAAGTCGAGAGCGCGACGATGGAGGGGGCTCGCCTCGTCCGACGCGTAGAGCAGGAGGTTCGCGTCGATCGCGTAGCTCACGATTCGTCGAGCGCCCGACGGAGGGCTTCCTTGTCCTCGAGGTCGACCCGGGCGACCATCGGCCTGGCAGTCCAGCGGAACGGGGCGGCTTCCTCCGCCTGGCGCTCGAGGGCCCCGGCGAGCAGCTCGGACACGAGCCGGCCGAGTGTCTTGCCCTCGCGTCGCTGGCGCCGCTTCAGCTCCCGGAGGACCGTCGGGTCGATGTCGATCGTCGTGCGCGCCATGATGCGTGATGATAGCACGCAACGCATCTGATGCAGCAGCCTCGAGGTTTTCGCCGACCGTCGACTCGGCTGAGCTGGCGGTGGACCGCGCCGCGTCGGCCGCGCCGCGTCGGCCGCGCCGAGGCGGCCGCGCCGAGGCGTCGACCCCCGGGCCGCTCAGGCCCGGCTGGAGGGCGCGGTCCCGGCCGGGAGTTCGAACCAGAAGCGGGCCCCGCCGTTCGGCGCGTTCTCCGCTCCCACCGACCCCCCGTGGGCCTCGACGAGCGCCTTGACGATCGCCAGCCCGAGGCCCGAGCTGCCGGTCGACCGGTCTCGCGCCTGGTCAGCCTGGTAGAAGCGCTCGAACACGTGGGGGAGGTCCTGCGGGTCCAGCCCCGGCCCGGTGTCCCGGACCGCCACCCGAATGCGGTCGGCCACCGGGCGACTCTCGATCACGACCCGTCCTCCGCGCGGGGTGTGGCGGAACGCGTTGTCAAGGAGTGCCCCAAGGATCTGTCTTAGCCGATCACTATCTCCGTTCGCGACCAGGTCGGGGCTGGGGTCGAGCTCGAGCCGGATGCCTGCTGCGTCCGCCCGGGCGGCAAACGCCTGGCTGACCTCGGCGAGCAGCTGGTCGACGGCGATCGCCCTGGGCCTGAGCGGCAGGACGCCGGCCTCGGCCAGGCTGATCGTGCGCAGGTCGTCGACGATCCGGGCAAGGAGACGCGACTGCTGCCGAATCGTCTCGAGGTGGCGATCCTCATGGGCGTAGACACCGTCCAGGACGGCGGTCGTCGTGGCATCGATCACCGCCAGCGGTGTCTTCAGCTCGTGGACGACGTCCTGGAAGAATCGCCGCCGCGACAGCTCGGCGCGCTCGATCTCGGTCGCCATGGCGTCGAACGAGCGTCCGAGCGAGCCGATCTCGTCCGGCCGGTCGGCCAGGCCCGAGCGGCGGCCGTGCTCACCGCGCGCGACTGCGGCGGCTGCTCCCTCGAGTTGCCCGAGTGGGCGAACGATCCGGCCGGCGAGGAGGAGCCCGAGCAGCGACGCCCCCCCGGCCGCTGCCAGGGCGACCGCGACAAGGGTGACGATCGTCTCATCGCGGACCTGCTGGGCGCGGCCGCCGGCCATCGGGCCCGGGCCGGGACCGCCCGTCGCCGGATCTGCCCGGGGACCCGGGCCGGGCCCGAGCCTGCCGCCGGACGGGGATCCGCTGCCACCGGTGTCGCCCTGCGCCTGGATCTGGGCGAAGCCGTGCCCGACGATGATCGGTGTCGCGAGTGCGACGGCGAGGGCGGTCGCGAGCGCCACGATCGCGAACGCGGCCGAGAGCCGGACCTTCAGGCTCACGGTCGGGCCGCCCGATAGCCGACGCCGCGGACGGTCTCGATATACGGCCCGCCATCCGGGCGAGGGCCCAGCTTGTGGCGCAGGTTCTTGATGTGGCTGTCGATCGTGCGGTCGTAGGCCTCGAACGCCTCGCCGAGGACGAGCTCTCCGAGCTGTTCCCGGCTGAGGACGATCCCCGGGCGCTCGGAGAGCACGGACAGGAGGTCGAACTCCACCCTGGTCAGGCCGATCGGCACGCCGGCGCGGCTGACCTCGCGGGCCGCGGCGTCGATCGCGAGGTCGAAGAAGGTGCGCGCCGGCGGCGGGGTCGGTCCTCCTGCCAGCCGGCGCAGAACGGCCCCGACCCGGGCGACGAGCTCGCGGGGCTCGAACGGCTTGGTCACGTAGTCGTCGGCGCCGATCTCGAGGCCGGCGACCCGGTCGATGACGTCGTCCCGGGCCGTGAGCATGATCACCGCCGGGGAGTGGTTGCCCGCCCTGAGCTCGCGCAGGATGTCGAAGCCCGAGCGTCCCGGAAGCATAACGTCGAGCACGACCAGGTCGGGCTGCTCGACGCGGATCCGCTCGATGGCACGATCGCCATCGGCAGCGGTCGAGACCTGGTGGCCTTCACGGACGAGGTAGGCGCGGACAACGTCGACGATGTGTGGTTCGTCGTCGACCACGAGGATGCGGGCCATGACCAGAGAATGACGGGACGGCCGGACCATGTACAGGCCCGGCTGTCCCGAAGGTCTCCCTGGGTCGCTACGGCCGACCGGCTCCGTGCGGTCCGGTCCCGTCGCACTGGCCGGTGCCGGTGCCCGTGCCGCGAGGTCCGGGACCGACCCGGCCGCCGACGCCAAGCCCGGCGCCACCCCCGGCCCCGGCGCCCACGGCCGCCCCGCGCATCCCGCCCGCGGTCGTGCTGTAGACCATGTTCCTGGCCTGGAGCTCGACCTGGGCCTTGAGCTCCGTGCCCCGGTCGGCGCTGATCGCGCCGGTCGTCACCCGGTACTCGATCCGCTCGGTCCAGCGGGCCTTCAGGGCGTCGACGAGCTTCTGCGGGTCGAGCCCCTGGCGCTCCGCGATCTGGGCCAGCGAGAGCCCGTCGCGACGGAGCTCCATGATCTGGGCCTGGTTCAAGCCGAGGATGGCCTGGATCGTGTCGCGATCGCGAACCTGCGTGGCGGTCGGGCCTGGCGAAGGGCTCGCCGCCACCGCGGTCGTGACCAGGGCGATCGTCACCAGTGCCGCCGCCCCGAACGAGAGGATGAACTTCTTCATCGGGTTGCCTCCAGATCCTGTGCTGCGTCCCGGAACGCTGTCCGGTGCCACCGATCCTTCGGTGGCATCACCTACTCTCACTTCCTCGCGTGAAGAGCGGAGGGAGGGTCGGTGGACGGACCGTGGAGAATTGAGCCAGGCGTGGGCTGTCGGTCGCGCTCGTTGACTCGCGAGGACGCGGTTTCGGGCGCCTGTGCATCCGCGCTCGGCGGCTCGAGGAGCGGATGAGATGAACGACCCGGGGCGTCCGCTCAGCCGAGTCGACGGTCGGCGAAGGCCTCGAGGCGGCCGAGCGCCTCGGGCAGGTCGGTCCGACCGAAGCCGAGCCGGAAGTGGTTGCCCGCGAAGCCGAACAGCGAGCCGGGCAGGAGGAGCACGCCCTCGGCCTCGACGAGCTCGGCGGCGAAGCGCTCGATCGGGACGTCGGCGAGGAGGCGCGGGAAGCCGACCGAGCCGGCCCGCGGCCGGACCCACGAGAACGTATCCGGCCGGGCGGCGAAGAACCGGTCGAGGTGGGCGAGGTTCGAGGCCACGATCGAGCGCGACCGGGCGAGGACGCGCTCGCGGGCGCGGAGGCCGGCCAGGGCGAGGACCTCCGAGGGGGCCGAGGCGCAGATCGTCGTGTAGTCCTTGAACGCCGCGATCCGCTCGAGCAGCGCCCGGTCGCGGGTCGCCAGCCAGCCGATCCGCAGGCCGGCCATCGCGAACGACTTCGACATCACCCCGATCGAGAGGCCCCGCTCGAGGCTGTCGGCGCCGCTCGGCAGGCGGTCGGCCTCGTCGAACTCCAGGAACCGGTAGACCTCGTCGGCGAGGAGATGGACGCCCGACTCGGCGCACAGCGCCGTGAGCTCGGCCCACTCGGCGTGGCCGGGCAGCATCCCGGTCGGGTTGTGCGGCGCGTTGACGACCACGAGCCGGGTCTCGGGGCGGATCGTCCGCCGCAGGCGCTCGACATCGAGCGCCCAGCCGTCCTCCTCGCGCAGGGCGTGGAGCGCGACCCGGGCACCGGCCGCCCGGGCGACCTCGTAGAGCGACTGGTAGCCGGGCCAGGTGACGATCGCGTGGTCGCCGGGCCCGAGCAGGACGTTCAGGGTGCAGAAGATCGCCTCCTCGGCACCCGAGAAGACCAGGACGTCGTCCGGGCCGAGCGAGTCATAGAGCCGGGCGATCTCGGCCCGCAGGAGCGGGTGGCCGGTCGACTCGGTGTAGCCGAGCCGGAGCCCGTCCCAGAGGGCGCGGGTCTCCTCGTCGGCGAGCCCGAGCAGCTCGGCCATCGCGATCCCCTCGACATCCGAGGCGCAGAGCAGGTGACGGACGGCGAACTCCCAGCGCGCGAAGTAGCGCTCGAGGGCGAACTCGGGGATCCGCATCAGGCGAGCGCCGGCCCCACCCTAGCCGGTGACCCGGTGGAGGGCGGCGACGAGGGCCCGGAACGACGCCTCGTCGAGGTTCGCCCCGATCGCCAGCCAGCTGATCGAGGCGGCCCGGTCGACGACGACCGCGTAGCCGCCGCCGTCGAGGACGAGGAACGTCCCCTCGCGATCGCCGAACGCGGCCTGCCCCTGCTCCTGGCCGGACGGGACGCAGCCGCCGAGGTCGCCGCAGAAGGCGCCCTCGCGGAGCTCGAGCCGCGCCCCGTTCGGTCCGCGGTAGGCGATCATCAGCTGGCCGCCGTCGCGCAGGCGGTAGCTCCCGGTCTCGACGAACCAGCCCTCGGGGAAGACGCCGCAGTAGACATCCCAGTCGAGGGCGGCGGCAGCAGCGGCGAAGAAGTCGCGGTTCGTGGGCAGCCCCGAGCAGGCTGCGGCCGATCCGTCGCCGCCGGGCGAACTGCCGCCGTCGCCGGCCGTCGGAGCGGGCGACTCGCCCGGGGCGGCGGACTCGCCGGGGGAACTGCCGGGCGGAGGCGGTTCAGTCGTGCCGCCGGAGGGCGGGGTGGCCTCCGTGCCGGGGGGCGGCGATCCGCTCGCCAGGCCCGTCGTCGGGCCCGGGGAGCCGGGCGGGCTGATCGTGGTCGTGCCGCAGGCGGCCACGAGCAGGATCCCAACGAGGGCGATCGCGGCGGACCGGAGCGCCGCGCCGGGGCTGGAGCTGGATCGCCGGAACCGCCGGACCCGGTCGCGCGCTCGTCTCACGAAGCGGAGCCTAGCGAGGCCCCGCGCGCCGGTCAAACGGTCGTCAGCCGGGCAGCCGGACGAGCGAGGGGTCGACCCCGAAGACGGCCCGGATCCGGTCGGCCGTCAGGACCTCGGCGGGCGAACCGTCGGCCACGATCCGGCCTTCGTCGATCAGGACGAGCCGCGGGAAGAAGTGGGCGGCGAGGCCGAGGTCGTGGAGGACGGCCAGGATCGTCGTCCCGTCCCGGGCGTTCAGGTCGGCGAGCAGCTCCATCGCGTCGACCTGGTGGCGCAGGTCGAGGTGGACCGTCGGCTCGTCGAGGACGAGGAGCGGGGCACCCTGGGCGACGGCGAGGGCGAGGAGGACGAGCTGGCGCTCGCCGAGCGAGAGTTCCCGGGCATCGCGTCCGAGCAGGTGCCCGAGACCGACCCGCTCGATCGCCCCGGCCACGGCCGCCCGGTCGACCGGGCGGGGACCGCGCAGGGGGTGCTCGTGGGGCAGGCGGCCGAGGGCGACGACCTCCTCCACCCGGGCTGCGAACGGGAGCGTCGCCTGCTGGGGGACGACGGCGAGGCGACGGGCGATCGAGAGCCGGTCGAGCCGGTCGATCGGGTCGCCGGCCAGGCGAACCGATCCCGCCCGGGGCGCCACGGTCCCGGCGACCACCCGCAGCAGGCTCGACTTGCCGGCTCCGTTCGGCCCGATCAGCGCGACCCGCTCGCCGGTCCCGATCGAGAGCGAGACGTCGCGCAGGACGTCCCGGCCGCGGTAGGCCATCCAGACGCGCTCGAGGGCGACGGCGGGCGGGGCGACGGCGGGCGGGGCGACCCGGGGCGGGGAGACCACGGGCCCACCGCCGAGCTCGACCGGCGTCGTCGAGCGGGTGCTCACAGCTCGTACCCCGAGCGCGCCGAGCGGAGCACGAACAGGAAGAAGGGCGCCCCGATGACCGCCGTCACGACCCCGACCGGGACCTCGCCCAGGAGCCGGGCGACGATGTCGGCCCCGACCATCAGGCTCGCCCCGAGGAGCGCCGAGAGGGGCAGCACGAGCCGCGCGTTCGGACCGACCGCAAGCCGGACGACGTGGGGCACGACCAGCCCGACGAAGCCGATCAGGCCCGCGATCGCAACCGCGGCGGCGGTCACGAGCGAGGCGAGCGCAATCAGGATCGCCCGCTCGCGCCGGACGTCGACGCCGAGGTGGGCCGCCGTCTCCTCGCCCAGGAGGAGGCCGTTGAGCGCCCGGGCGCGAAGCCCGATCGCCAGGCTCCCGCCGAGGATGATCGGCAGGGCGACCGCGACCCGGATCCAGGAGGCCCCCTCGAACCCGCCCAGGAGGAAGGCGAAGATCTGGCGCAGGTTCGCCCCCGACAGGTACATCGCCATCGCCAGGCCGGCGGCGAGGAGCGAACCGACGGCATAGCCGGTCAGGAGCAGGCTCGTCAGCGGCGCCAGGGTCGCCGTCCGGCTGAGGCGGTAGACGACCGCGATCGAGAGGAGCGCGCCGGCGAAGGCGAGCCCGTGGAGAAGACCGAACTCGAGGACGAGAACACGGATCGGGATGAGGACGGCGATCGCGGCGCCGAGAGCCGCCCCCGAGGCGGTGCCGAGGACGTACGGGTCGGCGAGCGGGTTGCGCAGGAGGCCCTGGAACGTGGCTCCGGCGACGGCCAGGCCGAGCCCGACGGTCATCGCCGCCAGGACCCGGGGGAGGCGGAGGTCGAGGACGATCGTCTCGGTCGAGGCCGGCCAGGTCTGGGCGATCGGGGCGCCGAGCAACCGGCGGGCGAGGATCGCGAGCGTGTCGGCCGGGGCGACCGCGACCGAGCCGAGCCCGACGCCGAGCACGAGGGCGACGAGGAGGAGGCCGAGGGCGCCGCCGAACAGGAGCGCCGGTCGGCCTCGACCGGTCTCGAGCCGGACGGCCCGGACGCGGGCCGCCGCGACCGGTTCGCTGCGCGTCGCCATCGGCCTCCCCTCGCCGCTCCCCTACTGCACCGGAGGGATCGACGCGTCCGGGTGGATCGCCAGGGCCAGGTCGCGCAGTCCCTCGACCAGCCGCGGGCCGGGCCGGGTGATGACGAGGTCGTTGACCGGCCGGATCGCGCCGGTCCTGACCGCCGTCATCCGGCCCCAGCCCGGGCGGGCCGCGACATCCTTCGCCGTCGTGCCATAGGCTGCGTCGCCGAGGACGATCACCTGCGGGTCGGCGGCGACGAGCTTCTCGAGCGGGATCGAGAAGACGGTCGGGCTGCCGGTCGTGATCGGGTCGCCCCCGGCCAGGCGAACCATCTCGGCCACGAACGAGTCGTCGGCCGGGCCGTAGATCTCCTTCGTCGCGTCGAGCTCGTAGAACGTCCGGGGGTGGTCGAGGGCCGAGGTGGCGGCCGCGATCGCGTCGATCCCGGCACGCATCCGGTCGGTCATCGCGCGCGCTTCGGCGGCCTTGCCGATCACCCGGCCGACGAGCTCGATGTCGGCCAGGACGCCGGCGACGTCCCTGGCGTAGACGACGAGGACGGGGATACCGAGCGAGCGCAGGCGGGCGACCGCCTCGGGCGGGTTGAAGCCGTTGCCGCCGGCGATCACGAGGTCGGCATTCAGGCCGACGATCTTCTCGACGTCGACGCCGGTGTACGAGGCGACGTGGGGCAGGGTCGTCGCCGCCGGCGGGTAATCGTCGAAGTCGGTCGTGGCCACGACCCGGTCGCCGGCGCCGAGGGCAAAGGCGATCTCGGTCGTGGCCGGGGTGAGCGACACGATCCGGCGCGGCTCGGCGGCGAGGGCAACCGTCCCGCCCTCGTCGTCGGTCACGGTGAGCGGGTAGGCGGCGCTCGGAGCCGGGGTGGGGGTCGCGCTCGGCGACACGCTCGGCGTCGCGGTCGTGATCGGGGCGAGCGAACCGGTCGCGTCGGGCGGGATCGAAGCGCTGGCCGGCGCGCCCGCCGAGCACGCCGCGAACGCGATCGCGGCGACCAGCCCGAGGACGGCGCCCCGGGTCCCCCGAAGAATCGAGCGGCCCCTCGCTCCGGTCGGAAGGAGGGGCTCCTGGTCGTCTGGTCGCATGATCGGCCTACCCTTTCTCTCGAAGGTTCGAGCACGCACCACCGGGCCGGCGACCGGACTTGGGCCGACCCGAGGGACTCGGGCGGGCCGTCACCGTAGCGGGACTGTGCCGGACTCTCACCGGCTTCGCGACCCCGTGGCGGGGATATGAAACTGCCCCTCCAGCCTACCAGATAAGCGGCCGCGAAGCGGCGCGTGCGAGACTGGCGGCCTCGCCCTCCTCCCGCCCCACCATCCCGCCCGAGGAGGTTCCGGATGGAGCTCCGATCAACCGGCGAGCGGTCCCCCGATCGTTCGCCGACCGCGTCACCCGGCGCGCTGTCCGCGACCGGCGGCGTCGTCTTCCTGGAGCGCGTCGGCGGCCGGGTCGACGGCCGATCTGCCGGCCGATCTGCCGGCCGCGTCCCGACGGCGCTCGCGCTCGTCGCGCTCGTCGGCCTCGTCGGCGGCTGCCTCGCCCCCGGCGCGGGCTCGAGCGGCGCGACAGGAGGCACGCCCGGCGGACCGGGCGCTGCGCCCGCTGGCGGCCCGGTCGGGTCGCCCGGCACAGGCTCGTCCGGGACGCCGGCCGGACCGGATGCCGCCGTGCCGCCCGGCCTCGCCGGCCGGACCTGGACAGCGCCTGCCCCGGCTGGCGGCTGGGTAGCCGGGCTCCTCGGCAGCACGAACCGGCTCGTCATCCCGCCCGGCGAACTGCCGCTGCGGGCGGTCGACGGGCGGGTTGCGACCGTCGCCCTGCGGGCCGACCAGACCGGGTCGACGGTCCGGGTTCGCGAGGTCACGAGCGGGCGAGTGCTGGCCGAGCTGGCCCGCTCCGAGAACATCAGCTCGGCCGTCTTCTCCGCCGGGCAGCTCCTCGTGGCCGGCCACGATCCGGTTCGGACGGGAGTGGATCCCGGGGTCGCCGCGATCTCGCTCGAGGACGGGAACGTCGCCCAGGTGATCGAGCCCGGACCGCTGCCGGACGGCTGGACCGGGAGCGCCGCGCGCACCTTGGTCGGGTCGCCGTCGGGCCGCACGGTCGTCTCGGGCCTGTGCGCCGCGGGCCGCTGTGCCCTCGACCTGATCGAGCCGGTGAACGGCACCGTCCGGCGGCTGGTCGACGAGCTGGCCGGCTTCCCCGTCGCCCTGAGCGACGAGGTCGTGATCGTCGTCGCCGACGACCAGTCGCGGCTCGAGGCGTACGACCTCGCCGGCGGGCAGCAGCTCTGGCAGCGCACCGGCGCCGAGTTCCAGTACGGCTACGTCACCTCCGACGGGCGCTACGTCCTCTCGTACCTCGACCACCGCGAGCCGTGGCGCTTCGTGGTCTCGGTGATCGACCCGCGTACGAACGACGAGCGGGTCGTCCTCGCCCGCGACCCGGCCGAGGGTCTCGTCCTGTGGCCGGACCTGTCCGGTGACGAGCAGGCCGTGCTCGGTGCCGGGGGGCGGTTCGAGGACGTCAGCCAGGGCTCGCCGGTCGTCCGGGCGGACCTGCTCGATCTCGCCGGCGGCGCCCTGACCCGGGGCGGGATCACGGTCGTCATCGGCCGCTGAGAGCATTCCCAGCCCGGTCGAGCCTTCGCCGCCGGGACCGCCGCCACCCGCGCCGCCGAGACCGCCGCCACCCGCCGCTCAACGGGAGGCATCGTCGTCATGCGCTCATTCATCGGACACCGGGCCCTGCGCGCCGCGGGCGCGGCCGCGGTCGCCCTGGTCCTCCTCGGCGTCGCGCCCGTGCAGGCCCATTCGCCGACCGCGGGCGGGTCGCGCGGCCAGTTCTCGGCCGGCCAGAGCCTGCCGTACCGCTTCGGCGGCACGTACCCCAGCTGGCTGACGAGCGCGACCCAGGACTCGTTGAACACGAAGTACCGGAGCTGGACGAACAACAACAGCCGCGGCCCCGAGCCGATCTACAGCTCGACCGGGAGCGCGGTCGTCTACTACTCCGCGTCGCTCCTGGCGCCGTGCACCGGGGCGGACCCACAGTGGCTCCAGTGCGCCAGCGGCGGCGGCACGACCTCGTTCCGGATCTACATCCGCAACTTCGACGGGGCGCCCTACTCGGACTGGCGCTGGTGGGACACCTCGAGCTCGTGCACGAAGCCGAGCGGTGGCACCGCGTCGGGCTGCTGGTACATCCGGCGGGCGATGATCCACGAGGCCGGGCACGCGATCCCGACCTTCGGCCACGACACCCAGACCGAGGACGACACGGTGATGCGCGCGACGAGTCCCGAGGTCGACCAGGCCGGGGGCAACCACTTCGTCTTCCAGCGCTGCGACCAGGCCGCGCTCCAGCTCCTGTGGGACGTCAAGGACTACACCCGCCCGTACGGCGACTGCTTCGACCACGTGGCCGGGCACGGTGTCCGGGGCCTGATCACGACCGTGACCACGAACGGGACCTCGTTCAACGCCTGCGTCAGCACCGGCAAGCTGATCGGCGGCCGGCTGGCGGTGAAGACCGACACGCTCTACGGGCTGCTCTCGAACAACCCGCTCGCCGGGCGGACGCTCTGGTTCGACCGCAAGAGCCGGGCGGCGACGACCTGGACGCTCCGGGCCGAGTCGACGATTCCGAACGCGGCCACGACCGGGACGAACTGGACCCGGACGTTCGGGACGCCGAGCACGCTCGGCGGAACGTACGACTACCGCGCTCACTACGACGGCGAGGCAGGACTCGACCCATCGAACGCGGCCACGTTCAGCATCGCCTGGTCGGCGAGCTGCTGAGCGTCGCTGGAACGAGCGAAGCGGCCGGCCGGCCGGCCGGCCGCTTCGCCGAGGTTCGTGGTGATCGCGGGCCGGGCCAGGCCGGGCCGCGGTCGGCCGGCTCGGGCCTCGGCCGGCCGTCGATCCCCGCCCGGCCGCCGCCTCAGGCGGTCACGGCCTGGCCGGCGGAGAAGATCGAGACCTGCGCCTCCTCCGGCAGCATGACCCCGAAGATCTTCTGGAGGGCAAGGAGATGAACGCAGGAACCCCAGCTCTCGAAGTAGTGGCAGGTGCAGTGCCACGTTCCGGCATCGAGACTGACATGGTGCGTGTCGTTGTCACCGCGGAACGTGAGCGAGAGCCGGTCGATCGTCACCCGATCGAGCTCCCGGGCGTAGCGATTCGCCTTCTCGACCTTGCCGATGAGAGAGCTGTGCATCGCCGAGAACCTCCGTCGCCCGCTGGCGGGCACTGCCGGGGCCGCCGTCCGGTCATGCACCGTCGACCGGTGATGGCGGTCGCCGGGTCCACTGTACAGCTGCCGGCCGCGCAGGTCAGCCCCCGAACTGCCGACCCTCCGGGGTACGGTCGGCCGCCCCCGGCGCGCCGACGGCCGGTCCGCCGTGCGGCCCCGGGTCCGCTGCGGCGGGGCCGCGCAGCCCGGATCGGGCGCCCGGGCAAGCGGTCGTCCAGCCGGGAGCCGAACGTCCGTTCGCCATCGACCGCCAGCCGGGGGCGGGACGACCGCCAGTTCAGGGGGCGGAGGTTCCCTCGCGGCCGTAGTCGTCCTCGAGGCGGACGACGTCGTCGAGCTCGGGGGTCGAGACCTCGATCAGCTCAACCCGCTCGATCGCCTCGAAGCGGTGGCGCCGGCCGGTCGGGACCCGGCGATGCCCGCCCGGCCCGAGCTCGATCGTCCGGATGACGCCGTCGCCATCCTCGAGATGGAGCCGCAGCCGGCCGCTGACGACGTAGATCGACTCGTCCTTGTGCCGGTGGAGCTGGAGCGACAGGCGCCGGCCGGCCTCGATCACGATCAGCTTGCCGACGTAGCGATCGGTCCGGGTCCAGATCAGCTCGTGACCCCAGGGCTTGGCGACCCGGCGGGCCGGGCCGTCGTCCCCTGGCCCTGCGTCGTCCCCTGGCCCCGCCCTGTTCGCGCCGACCTCCGGGCCGGAATCCGGGCCTCCCCTCGCCGGCCGGTCGGCCTCGTCGGTCACGTCCCGCGCACGAGGCGCTCGCCGGCCGCGATCATCGCCTCGCGCGCCTCCTCCGAGGTCGCCTCGACGTAGACCCGGACGAGCGGCTCGGTCCCGCTCGTGCGCACGAGGAGCCACGAGCCGTCGGCGACGAAGAACTTGTAGCCGTCGTTCGTCTCGAGCAGGACGGTCCGGGTGACCGGCTGGCCGGCCAGCTCGCTCGGCCCGTGCCGGCGCAGGTCCTCGAGCAGGCGGCGCTTCACGGCCGGGTACGCGGCGCGATCGAAGTGGATATCGACCCGTCGGTAGAACGAGGGGCCGGCGATCGAGTGGAAGTGGGCGAGCGCGGCCGAGACCGGCCACCGGCCGGCCGCCTTCTCGCGCAGGAAGAGGTCGAGCAGGAGCAGGTCGGCATAGATCCCGTCGCGCTCGGGCAGATGCATCCCGAACCCGAATCCGCCCGACTCCTCGCCGCCCATCATCGCCCCGGTCTCGATCATCCGCGGACCGATGTACTTGAACCCGACCGACGTCTCGTGGACGGTGATTCCGTAGCGCGCCCCGAGCCGCTCCGCCATCGAGGTGTTGTTGACGCTGACCACGACCGGCTGGCGGAGGCCCCGGTGCTCGGCCAGGTAGTACATCAGCAGCCCGGTCACCTCGAGCTGGTGGATGAAGACGCCCCGCTCGTCCGCCGCGCCGGCCCGGTCCGCGTCGCCGTCGAGCAGGAGCCCGAGGTCGTAGCCGCCGCCGGCAAGGATCCCGAGCGCCTCGTCGATGTTCGGCCGGATCGGTTCGGGGTTGACCCCGCCGAAGTACGGGTTGCGCTCGCGGTGGATCTCCGTCACCCGGATCCGCCCGCCGGCCAGGAGCCGGCTGATCCAGCCCGCCCCGGAGCCCCACATCGGCTCGACCAGGATGCTCACGTCGGCGGCCCTGAGGGCGTCGAGGTCGAGCGTCCGGCGCACGAACCGCTCGTAGCCCGGGTAGGGGTCGAAGCGCTCGACGAGACCGGCCGCCTCGGCCTCGGCGAACGGGCGGCGCGGGATCGCCGTCCCCCCGTTGGCCGCGATGGCCGCCTCGAGCACGGCCAGGATCTCCGGCCCGGCGGCCGAGCCCGAGGGCGACTTCACCTTGAACCCGTTGTCGGTCCAGGGATTGTGGCTGGCGGTGATCACGATCCCGGCCGCGGCGCCGCGCTGGACGACCTCGTACGAGGACATCTGGGTCGGGACGGCCTCGACCGCGAAGGCGACCGGGATGTCATGGGCGAGCAGGACCTCGGCCGCCGCGGCGGCGAAGTGCTCGCTGGCAAAGCGCCGGTCGTAGGCCACGACGACGCCCTTCGCCTGCTCGTGACGCTCGGCGACGTAGCGGGCCACGCCATCGGCGCACCGGCGAACGTTCTCGAAGGTGAACTCGTCGGCGACCCGCGCCCGCCAGCCGTCGGTGCCGAACACGATCCGGGTGGGCGCCGGCACCTCGGCGATGATCGTCACAGCTCTTCCGCCTCCCTTGCAGCGACCCGCTCGACGAGCGCCTCGACAGCCGCCCGCCCGGGCCGGGCTCCGACGAGCAGCGCGGCCGGGCCGTCGGCGTCGAGGATACCGCGGACGGGCCCCGCCTCGACGCGCAGGCGACCGGCGACCCGGCGAACGACGAGGTCGTCGGCGCCCGCCTCGACCGGCTCGTCGGCCTGGACGACGCGGCCCGTGCCGCTCACCCCGAGCGCGGCCAGGAGCGCGGTCCAGCTGCCGATGTCGCTCCAGCCGCCGTCGAGGGCGACCATCACGACCTCGCCGGCGGCGGCCGCCGGCTCCATCACGGCGTAGTCGATCGAGATCGTCCGGATGTCGGGATAGACCTCGGCCAGCCGGCTCTCGGCGTAGCCGGTGGCAACGGTCTCGAGGATGTCGGGGGCGTGTCCGGCCAGGGCGGCGGTGATCGCCCGCCGGCGCCAGAGGAAGATGCCGGCGTTCCAGGCTACGCCCGGGATCGCAAGCAGTTCCCGTGCCCGCTCGGCGCTCGGCTTCTCCTCGAACGCGGCCAGGGGGTGGACGCGCAGGCCGTCGACCTGCTCGGCGCGCTCGAGGATCGGGTGCAGGTAGCCGTACTCGGTCGCCGGCCGGTCGGCCCGCACGCCGACCGTCACGAGCGGCGATCCGATCCCGAGGCTGCCCCGGGCGGCCCGCGCCGCGGCCTGCAGCACGGCCCGGAAGCGCGCCTCGTCGGCGATCAGGTGGTCCGCAGGCAGGACGGCCATCACCTCCTCGGCGGGGCGGTCGATCGCGACCGCGGCGAGCGCGATCGCCGCCGCCGTGTTCCGGCCGGCCGGCTCGGCCAGGACCGCGACACCCGGCGCCTGGTCGCGGACGAAGCCGACGTAGCGCTGGTCGGTGACGACGACGATGTCGCCCGGGCCGAGGTCGAGCCCCTCGCCCTCGAGCAGGCGCCGGACCGTGCGCTGGAAGAGCGTCTCCGGGCCGAGGAGGGGGATGAACGGCTTCGGTCGGTCCGGGCTGCTCAGCGGCCAGAGCCGGGTCCCGCCCCCGCCGGCGATGATCACGACGTACATCTCGGGCCGATGATACGTGGCCGGGCCGGTCCGGGGGTCCGGTCGAGCGACGTCGTTGCGTTGACGTCGGCGGAGCCGGGCTCGTAGGATGCGCCCACTCGCCCGTCCCGCGAGCCAGCGCCATCCCCTCGGCCCAGGCCGACGACCCCGATCGAGGTTCCCCGTGACCGTTCCGTTCGCGCCGCTCGAGACCAGCCCAGCCGCCCCGCCGCCGACGGTCGCGGCCGGAGGAGGGACGTTGCTCGGCGCCGACGGGACGGACGGCCCGAGCCCGGACGTCGAGATCCTCGACGTCACGAAGCGCTTCGGGCCGGTCACCGCGGTCGATCACATGACCCTCCGGATCGCGCGCGGCGAGTTCTACAGCTTCCTCGGCCCCTCCGGCTGTGGCAAGACGACGACCCTCCGGATGATCGCGGGCTTCGAGCAGCCGAGCGAGGGCGAGATCCTCCTCGCCGGCCGGCCGATCGCCGGCGTCCCGCCCTACCGGCGGAACGTGAACACGGTCTTCCAGCACTACGCGCTCTTCCCGCACATGAACGTCGCCCAGAACGTGGGCTACGGGCTGCGCCAGCGCAAGGTCTCGAAGGCCGAGGAGGAGCGCCGGGTCGGCGAGGCGCTCGAGCTCGTCCGCCTGGCCGGCTACGGCCGGCGCCGGACGTGGGAGCTGTCCGGCGGCCAGCAGCAGCGGGTGGCGCTCGCCCGCGCCCTGGTCAACCAGCCGACGGTCCTCCTGCTCGACGAGCCGCTCGGGGCGCTCGACCGCCAGCTGCGCCACGAGATGCAGCTCGAGCTCAAGGAGCTCCAGGAGCGGGTCGGGATCACGTTCGTGTACGTGACCCACGACCAGGAAGAGGCGCTCACGATGAGCGACGTGATCGTGGTCATGCGCGACGGTCGGATCCAGCAGCAGGGCGCCCCGGAGGCGCTCTACCAGCGCCCGGTCAACCGGTTCGTGGCCGGGTTCATCGGCAGCTCGAACTTCCTTCCGGCGACCCTCGTCGGGCACGACCTCGCGACCGGGCGGGCCCGGATCGAGATCGCCGGCCTGGCCGCCGGGGGGATCGTGACCGACCCGCAGGCCCGGCCGGCCGTCGGGACCCGTCTAACGGTCGCCATCCGTCCCGAGCGGCTCCGGCTCGAGCCGGCCGCTGGCGGGGCGGCGGTCGAGGTCCGGGACGGCTGGCTGCGCGTGCCGGGGCGGGTGAGCCAGGGGACGTACCTCGGCGACCAGACCGAGTACCGCGTCAGCGCCGAGGGCCTCGGCGAGCTCGTCGTCCGCCGCCAGAACGAGACGGTCGACGCGGAGGCGCGCGCCTTCGGTCCGGGCGAGCCGGTCGTCGTCGCCTGGCACGAGGAGGCGAACCTCGTCCTCGCCGGCTGACCGGTCCGCCGGGCTGCCCGCCGCCTGCGGGCGCCGCAGGTTCTGCCGCCGCCCGCAGGCTCAGCTCGCCCGGCTCAGAAGCTCGGTGGCGTCAGGACGAAGATCGCGCGGGCGGGGCCGTCGCCCACGTTCCGGGCGAGGTGGGGC
>Ga0272446_1003919_pt1 | contig 18149 bp, 17 predicted proteins | sample YNPCB0061_FD_194587 | JGI IMG/M metagenome (GOLD analysis project Ga0272446, IMG submission 194587) | Hot spring microbial mat communities from Yellowstone National Park, WY, United States - YNP-CB-006-1 | ecosystem: Environmental > Aquatic > Thermal springs > Hot (42-90C) > Sediment | place... | reverse complement strand
ACCCTCTCCGGCTTTCTGATGAACGAGTTTGGGCGCATACCCGAGGTGGGGGAACAGCTCGAGTACGCTGGCTATATTTTTACCGTCGAAACCGCCGATCCACGGGGCATCGAGCGGGTGCGGGCTCAGAAAAAAACCCCAGAACCCCGCGACGACGAAACCCTTAGCGAGTCGGTAACTTCAGAAGAAGCATAGCCGCCGGTGCAGTATGCTAAAGCCGTGCCCAAGACGCCTAAAAAGATAGTAGAAAAACTCCAGCAGCTCCTGGCCCACTCCTACTCGCCTTACTCCGGTTTTGCCGTTGCGGCTGTGGTCAAATCCCGGTCGGGTCGGCTGTATGGCGGGGTTAACGTGGAGAACGCCGCCTATCCCCTCTCGCGCTGCGCCGAGCAGTCGGCCACCTTGCAGATGGTTTCAGCGGGAGAGCGTGAGATTGTCGAGGTCTGGGTCATGAGCCGGGGAAAGCAACCGGCAACCCCCTGTGGTGGCTGCCGACAGGTACTGAGCGAGTTTGCCCAGCCCAACGTATCGGTACACTGCCTGAGTGCAGAGGGCCTCGAGCTACACACCACGCTAGGCGAGCTTCTGCCCCATGCCTTTACCAGTCAATACCTGGACGGGCCGGGCAAAAAGTAAGCCTCTGGCACCCTCCTGATCTTCTGCCAAAGACCCTTTTATCGCACTTGAACGGCAACGAACCAGCCGGGGTTCATATAAGTTGCGCCAGGGCAGATTGGCAAGACCAGCGGAATGAGTCAATGCATACCTGGCGCAATTCCTAAAGCGAACTTTCGGTGCGACATCTCGCATTTCGCTTACGGAGACACTAATCTTTGATCTGCTCTTTGTCTGGAGCCCCCGCCAGAAGCGCGGGTAGCATTGGCTCGAAAAACCAGGGTGCTCTGACAATCCCTAACCGAACAATTCAGGCGGGGTTCATGCGTCATGGGACGAACTTCACTTCGACCCCCCATGCTTTGCGCCCTCCCGGACCTGGCAGCCGGTACAGATAGCCAGGCGCATTAGCTTTTCAGACGCTCGAGCAGGTACTGCGGCAGTTCCTTCACCGCCACCCGCTCCTGCTGCATGGTGTCGCGGTCGCGCACCGTTACGGTGTCCTGCAGGGTGGTGCTGCCGTCCTGGCTTTTCCCGATGGTGTCGTAGTCTACCGTCACGCAGAAAGGCGTCCCCACCTCGTCGTGGCGGCGGTAGGCCTTGCCAATGTTGCCGGTGTCCTCGTAGAGCACCCGGCCAAAGCCCAGGGCCTGCAAATCGGCCTTGAGGCGGCGGGCATAGCGGGTGATCTCCTCTTTGTTTTTGGCCAGCGGAATCACCGCCACCTTGATGGGGGCCAGGTGCGGCTTTAGCTTCAGCACAATGCGTTCCTCGCCATTGTCCAGCGTCTCCCTGGTATAGGCCTCCGACAAAACCGCCAGCACCCCCCGGTCTACCCCCGCCGAGGGCTCGATTACGAAGGGCACGAACCACTCTTTGGTGTCGGGATCCTGCACCGCCAGTTTTGCGGTGGAGTCGTGGTTTTCCAGCACCCGGGCCTGGATCTTTAGCTCGGCCTGGCCCTTGGTGTGGCTGCCCAGGTCGTAGTCGGAGCGGTTGGCAATGCCCTCAATTTCCTCGAAGCCCAGGGTGGGAAAGTTGTACATCAGGTCGAAGGTGCGCTTGGAGTAGTGCGAGAGGTCTTCCTTGGGCACGTCCAGCACCCGAATCTGCTCGCGGGGGATGCCCTGGGCCTCCCACCAGGCCAGACGAGCCTCGAGCCAGCGTTGGTGCCACTCTTCGTCGGTGCCAGGCTTGACGAAATACTCGATCTCCATCTGCTCGAACTCGCGCACCCGGAAGATAAAGTTGCGCGGGGTAATCTCGTTGCGGAAAGCCTTGCCAATCTGGGCCACCCCAAAGGGCAGGCGGCGGCTGGTGGCGTCGAGCACGTTCTTGAAATTGATGAAGATGCCCTGGGCCGTTTCGGGGCGCAGGTAGCCGTAGGAGTCTTCATCGGCCACCGGGCCAATCTGGGTCTTGAACATCATGTTGAAAGGCCGCGGGGGTGTCCAGTCACCCGGCGCACCGTCGGCGGGGTCGATCACCCGGGCGGTGTTCATGGCCAGGGCGGCCTTCTCAGGCTCGGCCAGCAGCCTTGCGACCAGGGCCGCCAGGTTGTCGCTATCGTGCAGGCCCATGGCCTGAAACAGGGCTGCCAGTACGCCTGGTTTTTGTTCTTTGAGTAGGTGATCCAGGCGGTAGCGTTTCTTGGAGATGCGGTTATCTACCAGAGGGTCAGAAAAAGTGGCCTCGTGGCCGGAGTAGAACAGCACCAGCCGGTGGGTGAGGATGCTGGCATCCAGGCCTTCCATGTCGTCGCGCTCGTAGACGTTGGCCCGCCACCAGGCCGCTTTGAGGTTGTTCTTGAGTTCGACCCCCAGGGGGCCATAGTCGTAGGTTCCCTGAAGACCCCCGTAGATATCCGACCCAGGGAAGATAAACCCCCGGCGCTTGCACAGGCTCACCAGTTCTTCCATCGTTTCGGCAGGCATACGTTTCCCTCCGTGTGTATTGACCCGTGCCGTACAACAAAAAGCCCCCGGCACGAATGCCTGGGGACGAAAGTTGAGGCTTCCGCGGTTCCACCCCAGTTCCTCGAGGGGCGATCCCCTTGGGGACAGAGGGCTTATGCCCCTGTTCACCCGGAGTGCTCGAGGCCCTTTGAGCTGCGTTGAGGCTTGCTCCGCCGCCCTTCACCCGGTTCTTGGCTGCCTGGCTCACACCCTCCCAGGCTCGCTGGAGCGGAACGCCGGGTTACTCCTGCGGTTCAACGCTGGTTATAAGCGTAACACACAGGCCCTTTACCATCAAGGATTTTGCTATCCTGTAAGTGATGCCACGGCAGGAGCCCCCGGTAAAAACCGTCCTCTCGCTTGAGGAGTTCCTCCACTTTGAGGCTGGTTCGAATGCTAAGCACGAGTACGTCCAGGGCCAAATTTTTTTGATGGCCGGTGGGACTCGCCGCCACAACCGCATCGCGGTTCGGCTGGGTAGCTTGATTGAGAACAAGGCTCAACAAACAAGCTGTCTGGTGGCAATTGCCGATACCATTGTCCAAGCCGGAGATGCCCTGTACTATCCCGACGTCATGGTCTATTGCCAACCCGAAGAGGACCTGCGCGTGGTCAAAAAGCCTTGCCTGATTGTGGAAGTCTTATCGGATCGCACAGCCGAAATAGACCGGGGTGAAAAGTGGCTCAACTACCAGACCATCCCGAGCCTGCAAATGTACGTTTTGCTCGAGCAGGACACCATCCGGGCCGAGGTGTTCCGGCGGGTCGAGGGGGGCTGGTTCTACGAGAGATTCGAGAGCGGTACATTAAAGCTGCCCTGCGTAGACCTGGAGATTGCGCTCGAGGACATCTATTCCCGTCTGGGGTAGCGCCCACAGGGGCTTTTCAGCCCCTTCCTGTTCCCAACAGCGCAAGGCCGCAACAACCCGCCAGCGGTCTTGGTGCCCAAAGGTTCGATGCCCCTGAGGCATGATTTGCAGATGGGCTAATCTTTTCTTTAGACTCAGACTAAAGGTCAGCAACGCTTAGTAACGTGTGGCGCAAACACCCAGCGTAAGTCCGTCATACTGTAATATTGAGGTAGGAAGAAAGCGGCGCTATGAATGCTTGTACGACACACCAGGAGGTTCGCGCTTGAACAGGTATGACGACCGCGCCAGGTTGGTATTTCACTATGCCAGGGAGGAAGGGAGCCGACTGGGCCATAGCATGATTGGGCCCGAGCACCTGCTACTGGGCCTGATGCGCGAAGGGGGTACAGCCGCGCGCATCCTGATGGAGTATGGGGCCAGCCTCGAGGCCATGCGGCGCATGGTCGAGGAGCTGGTGGGGCGGGGTGAGGGCAGCCGCACCGGCGAGCCGCCTGCCATTACGCCCCGCGCCCGGCGAGTGATGGAGCTGGCCGGGGCCGAGGCCCGCAACATGTCCAGCCAGGTCATCGGCACCGAACACATCCTGCTGGGCATCATACGCGAGGGCGATGGTATCGCCTACCGCATCATGACCCACTACGCCAAGGATGTGGACACCATCCGCTGGCGGGTGCTGTCGCAGGCCGGTGAGCAAACCAAAGAGAAAACGGTCGCTACCCCATTCCTGGACGAATACGGCCGCGACCTGACCCGCGAAGCCCGCGAGGGCAAGCTCGACCCGGTGATAGGCCGGGCCGAGGAGATCAACCGGGTCATCCAGATTCTGGCCCGCCGCACCAAGAACAACCCCGTGCTGGTAGGCGACCCCGGCGTGGGCAAGACGGCAATTGTGGAAGGGCTGGCCCAGGCCATTGTGGAAGGCCGGGTGCCGCCGGTGCTGCGGGGGGCCCGCATCGTCTCGGTAGATCTGGCCGGGGTGGTGGCCGGCACCAAGTACCGCGGCGAGTTCGAGGAACGCCTGCGCCAGATTATCGAGGAGCTCAAAAACGCCAAAGTGGTGGCGTTTATTGACGAGCTGCACACCCTGATTGGGGCAGGCGGGGCCGAGGGCACCCTGGACGCCGCCAACATCCTCAAGCCCCCTTTAAGCCGGGGCGAGATTCAGGTCATCGGCGCCACCACCACCGGCGAGTACCACCGCTACATCGAAAAAGACGCCGCCCTCGAGCGCCGCTTCCAGCCGGTGATTGTGCTCGAGCCCAGCCCCGAGGAGACCCTGGAGATCCTGAAGGGCCTGCGCCCCCGCTACGAGGCCCACCACGGGGTGGTCATCCCCGACGAAATCCTGGGTCTGTCGGTCAAGATTGGGATTCGCAGCCTGCCGGGGCGCAACTTCCCCGATAAGGCCATCGACCTAATCGACGAGGCCGCCAGCCGGGTGCGCCTCAACGACTCCCTGGGTCTGCCGGTCGCGGTGGATGAAGACGGCACACCCCTGGTCGCCCGCGAGGACATCGAAAGCGTGGTGGACTCCTGGGGCGGCGTGTACGTAGACGACAAGGACGACAGCAAGCTGTTTGGCCTGGAGGAAGAGCTCAACAAGCGGGTCATCGGCCAGAAAGAAGCCGTCGAGGCCCTGGCTGCAGCCCTCCGGCGCAGCCGGGTGGGGCTGGGTGGGCGCACCCGCGTTGCGGCCAGCTTCCTGTTTGTGGGTTCCTCGGGCGTGGGCAAAACCCACCTGGCCAAGGCCTTAGCCGAGGTGCTCTTCGGCTCGGAGCGGGCGCTCATCCGCTTTGACATGAGCGAGTTCCAGGAGCCCCACTCCATCTCCAAGCTGATTGGGGCCCCGCCGGGCTATGTGGGCTACGAGCAGGGGGGCCGCCTGACCGAGGCGGTACGCCGTCAGCCTTTCAGCGTGGTGCTCCTGGACGAGATCGAGAAAGCTCACCCCGACATCTACAACACCTTCTTGCAGGTGCTCGACGAGGGCCGCCTCACCGATGGCCTGGGCCGCACGGTGGACTTCCGCCGGGTCATCTTGATCATGACCTCCAATACCGGCTTCAACGTGGGGCCAGCTATCGGCTTCACCAGCCGCGAGGTGGACACCGAGAGCCCCCTCAAGGCCATCTTTACACCGGAGTTCCTCGACCGCCTCGACGAGGTGATCCGCTTCCGCAACCTGAGCGAGTCCGAGCTAGTGCAGGTGGCGCAGATTATGCTCGAGGACATCGCCAAAGAGCTCGAGTCCCGCGAAAAAGTGGTTCGCTTCGACCCCTCGGTGGCCTCCTGGCTGGTCGGGCAGGCCCCCAAACAGGGCAGCACCCGCATCCTGCGCAATCTGATCCGCGAGAAAATCGAAGACCCCCTCTCGCTCGAGCTCCTCTCGCGCCCTGGCCGAACCCTCTTCGTCACCCTCAAAGACGGCGAAATCGCCTTCGAGGAAGAAGAGCTGAGCCTGGGCCTGGTATAAGGAAGCCCTAACCCGTACCTCCCCCATAGCGGGGAGGTTTTTTCAGCGCTTTTTGAGCCGCAGGCTTTCCCAGCTACCATCGGCCACCCAGCCCCCATCCACACTGAGGGTATGGCCGTTTACAAAAGCGCTCTGCTGCTCATCGGCCAGAAAAGCAATGGCCTGGGCAATATCATCGGGTCTGGCATAACGCGCCATAGGAACTCGGTTTTCGATGTCGGCATCGGTATAGGCCCCGCTGCCCATGTCTTTCTCGTCCATCTCGGTTTTGACCCAGCCTGGGCAGACTGCGTTTACCCGCACCCCCCTACCGCCCCATTCCGCCGCCAGGGTACGGGTAAGGCCAATCAAGCCGTGCTTGCTGGCATTGTAGGCGACCCGATCCGCGATACCCAGAAGGCCCGCCACGCTCGCTACGTTCACAATGCTGCCCTTACCCTGCGCCAGCATAACCTTGCCAAACTCGCGGCACAGCAAAAAAGGGCCAAACAGGTTCACATCCATGACCCGCTTCCACTCGGCGCTCGAGGTGGCCTCGGCAGGTTTAATAAGGCTTATCCCGGCGTTGTTCACCAGCACATCCAGCCGCCCAAAGCGCTCCAAGACCCTGGTCACCATCTGGAGCACCTGGGCCTCGTCGGACACGTCGGCCACAGCTTGCAGCACCTCTGTTTGCGCGGGCAGGCTGGCAATGGTTTGCTGGAGGCCGTGCAGATCGTTCAAAACCAGGCTATAGCCGCGCTCGGCCAGCACCTGGGCAGTCCGCTTGCCAATGCCCTGGGCCGCCCCGGTAATCAGAGCAACTTTCGCCATAGGTTGATTATGGCACGAAGCACGAGGCCGGTAATCGCTATCGGTAGCGCACCCGACGCGCTTACCGAATGCGCTCGAGGTCCACAAAGCTGAAGGCAAAAAGGTAGCGTTCGTCGGCGGGGTGGAACTCCCGATGGGTTTCGCGCCACTCGGCCGGGTTCCACTCTGGGAAAAAAGTATCGGCATCGGGGATGGCGGTGTCCACCAGGGTCAGGTGCAGGTGGGTGGCCAGGGGCAAAAACAGGGCGTAGACCTCTCCCCCGCCAATCACCATAATCTCTTCATCCAATAGAAGCGCATCATCGAGAGAGTGGACAACTTCGACGCCTTCCGCCCCGAAGCTGGGGTCTTTAGTCAACACCACATTGCGGCGCTTGGGCAGCGGGCGACCGATGCTCTGGAAGGTTTTGCGGCCCATTAACACCGTCTTGCCCAGCGTGAGGGCCTTGAAATGCTTCAGATCGTCCGGCAGGTGCCAGGGCAGCGCCCCGGCTCGGCCAATAGCCCGGTTCTTGTCCATGGCCACTACCAGAGCAATCTTCTGGGCCATGCTAAACCGCTACCGGGGCGGAAATGCGCGGGTGGGGGTGGTAGCCCACAAGCTCGATGTCGTCGTAGGTGAAGGCGAATAAATCCCGCACGGCAGGGTTGAGCCGCACCGTGGGCAAAGGCCGGGGCTCGCGGGAAAGCTGCAAGCGGGCCTGTTCGAAGTGGTTGTGGTAGAGGTGGGCGTCGCCCAGGGTGTGAATGAACTCGCCCGGCTGCAAGCCCGTTACCTGGGCCACCATCAGGGTCAAGAGGGCGTAGGAGGCGATGTTGAAGGGCACCCCCAGAAAAATGTCGGCGCTGCGCTGGTAAAGCTGGCAGGAAAGCCGCCCCTGGGCCACATAAAACTGAAACAGGATGTGGCAGGGGGCCAGGGCCATTTTGGGCAGGTCGGCCACGTTCCAGGCACTCACCACCAGGCGGCGGGAGTCGGGGTTGCGTTTAATCTCCTCTACCACCCAGGCCAACTGGTCTATGGTCTGGCCGTCTGCGCCTTCCCAGCTTCGCCACTGCTTGCCGTAGACCGGCCCCAGCTCGCCTTCCGGGTCGGCCCACTCGTCCCAGATGGTCACCCCGTTCTCGCGCAGATAGCGGATGTTGGTCTCGCCCCGCAAGAACCACAGAAGCTCGTAGACCACGCTTTTCCAGTGGACTTTTTTGGTGGTGACCAGCGGAAAACCCTCGCCCAAGTTAAAGCGCATCTGGTAGCCAAAAACCGAGCGGGTTCCCACCCCGGTACGGTCGGATTTGTCTACCCCGTGCTCGAGCACATGGCGCATCAGGTCGTGGTACTGCTTCATGGCGGATAGTGTATCAGGATTTGCCGCCAAGACGTTTGAGGAGGCGCTGGGCGTACAGGGGGGCATAAAAATACGCCGCCGAGCCAAAGCCGGTGAGGGCAAAGCCGCCGGGAATCTCCTTGAGATAGTCTCGGTCTAGCCGGTAGCGCACCCCCGCCCAGGTGGAAGTAAAGGCAGGCCGGTAGCCCAGCAGCTTTTGCGCCTCCCCAAGCAGCCAGTCAATTTCATGGGACTGGGTCTGGTGGGGCGAATACCTGTCTTGATGGGGCAGGTAGCTGCCCCCCAGGCTGTGCCCGGCCACATACACCCCATACGAGCGGGCCTGCTTGAAGTGTTCCTGGGTCACGAGCACCGAGCCCGCCGTGAAGCGCCCACCCAGCCCCACCAGGTGCGCCCCGCTCGCGCCACCAGCGTAGACCAGCACCTTGCTGGCTAGCCTGCGCCCATCCTCGAGCCACAGGGTATTTTCTTCAAGCCGCTTAACCTCGGCAAAAACGATGTTGAGCCCCTCGGCCAGGCGATGCAGCAGGGGGGTGGTCTCGAGCCAGCCCGCCGTCTCCAGGTAGAGCCCCTCCTCCAACCACTGGTGGGGAACCCAGCGGCCCTGTAGCTTCTCCCGCCAGACCGGTCTATCGCTTTCGGGCACAGGCCGCAAAATGCCCCGGCGCACCGGTGCAAACGACGGATAAAAGTCCCAGATGGCAGCCAGGGCCTCCTCCGCCTCTGGCGCGACCGTTCCACGCTTGCCCCGCACCGGGTTCAAAAGCGCATCCGGCACCCGGCTGGCCTCGCCCAGCGTGCGGGTCACCACCAGCACCTCTTTTCCCGATTCGCACAGCATCCGGGCGGTACACAGCCCGGTGATGCCAACCCCTATAACAACTATTTCAAACTCGGTCTTCACGCCATCAAGAGCGGAATGGTAGCGGGCGCCTGGGCCCCCACCACCTCGCCCAGCAGCATGTGCGGGGTGGCCTGCTGCACCCGAACCAGGTACAGGCCCGGACGGGGGGCCTGGGCCGCGGGCACCAGGGTGGGGTGGTTGCCGCGGGTGTGGCCTTCGGCAAAGCTATCGTCTTTGGCTACCCCGCGCACCAGCACCTCTACGGTCTGGCCCACCCAGCGCTGGTTCTGCCGGTAGCTCCACTCCTTTTGCTTCTCGATTAGGCGCTGCAGCCGCTCGACCTTGACCTCGCGGGGCAGATCCTGGAAGTGCTTGTAGCTGGGGGTTCCGGGGCGGGGGGAGTAGATGAACATGTAGGCGCTGTCGTAGCGCACCTCGTCGTAGAGCGAAAGGGTCTCCTGGAAGTCTTCCTCGGTCTCGCCGGGGAAGCCCACGATGATGTCGGTGGAGAGCACCACGTCCGGCATGGCCTCTCGGATGGCCCGGATGCGGTCGAGGTACCATTCCCGCCGGTACTCCCGCCCCATGCGGCGCAGCACCCGGTTGGAACCCGACTGCACCGGCAGGTGGATGTAGCGGCACACCACGGGGGTTTCGGCCATGGCGGCGATCACGTCGTCGGTGAAGTTGACCGGGTGGCTGGTGGTGAACTTTATGCGGGGAATCCCTACCTGGGCCACCAAGCGCAACAGCTCGGCGAAGCTGGGGAAGCCCGGCTGGTCTTTGCCGTAGGAGTTGACGTTCTGGCCCAGCAGGGTGACCTCGAGCACTCCGCTGGCCTTGAGCTGCTCCACCTCGCGCAGGATCAGGTCGGGGTGGCGGCTCACCTCAGGCCCGCGGGTGGTGGGTACGATGCAGTAGGTGCAGTGGTGGTTGCAGCCCCGGATGATGCTCACAAAGGCCGATAGGGCCCCTTGGGGGGCAGGGGGCAGGTGGTGGGTCAGCTCCTCGCGGAAGCTAAGATCCCAGAAGCGGCTTTTGGCTTCCAGGGCTTTGCCGATTTCGGTCAGGGCGCCAGGACCCAGGAGTACGTCCACCTCGAACTTGCGGGCCATCTGCTGGCCCTCCTCGAGCTGGGCCAGGCAGCCCATCATGCCGACCAAGAGGGGGCGCTTCTCTTTTTCTTTACGCAGTTCGCCCAAGAGGGAGCGCACCTTTTCGACAGGCTTGCCCCGCACCGCACAGGTGTTGACCAGCACAAAGTCGGCTTCCCGCCAGGTGTCCACAAACTCCGCGCCCAGCGAGACCAGCTCGCTTCGCACGAGGTGGGTATCGTATTCGTTCATCTGGCAGCCGTAGGTGATGATGTTTGTTTTCATGCAGACCTCTGGGCCGACCGGAGGGATTCCGGGGCTCCGCAAGGTATCAGTGTAGCAAATGACAGGGGCTATGCCGAACGTTCCTGCAAACCTTCCTGAATCAGCCGCATCAGCCGGGGCTCCTCGTGGGGGATGTTCTCCCGCAGGCGCGCGGCGGCCACAATTGGCATCCAAGCGCGAAGCTGGGCCATGTCGAGCCCGGAAAAGTTTTGGTAGTGCTCGAGGTAGGTTTGGTAAAAATACTGACGCTGGTGCATAATCTCTTCGCGTGCAGGCAGGTCATGCGGAAGCTCGCTGTATAGCATCAGCAGGGTGGTTCGAGCGATGTCGGCCATAGGGTTGCCCCGCGTCACGTTGGGCCAGTCCACCACAAACACACCCTGCTCCCCCAGCAGTACGTTTTCGGGGTGGAAGTCGCCGTGGCAGAGCACGCTTCCGTCGGGCAACTGCTCCAGGTGTTGCAGCAAAGCCTCCCGCTGGGCCTCTGGCAGCCGACAGGCCTGGATTCGCTGAATAAGGTGCAGCCGCTGGGAAGGCAGGTGTCCGGCAGCCTTGCTGTGCAGCTGGCGGTGCAAGGCCCCCAGCATCTGGGCAGCAAAGCGCAGTCGGTCGGGATTGGCCTGGATGTATTCGGTCAGGGGAACCCCCCGAATCCACTCGAGCACCAGCCCCCACCGCCCCTCGAACTCGAGCACATCCTCCACCCTGGGCGATGGCACCCCCAGAAGCCAGACCTGCTGGGTAAGGCGGGCTTCTAGCTCGGCATCCTCTTGCGAAAACTCCGGCCAGAACAGTTTGAGCACGTAGCCGTCAGCCCAGGCAAACACCTCGGCCTCGCGCCCCTGTCCCAGCCGCATCAGCAACATCAATTCACAGCATACCCATTTGCCCGCGCACCTCCAAACAGCAGAACCAAACAGTGGTCATATTTTGGTAGCTGGCTTTTGAGCCCTGGCCCAATCGCTTGACGTTTGGTATACCAAACTTTATACTTTGGGCGATGCCGACTCGGGTAAAGCAGCCCCTACTAAGCCCCGCTTCAGGGGTCTAGTTGCTGTACCGCACGACCCCAGGGCTAAAGCCGCTGGGGTTTTTTGAGGCGCACAAAAAAGGAGAGAGCTTCCATGGGCAAAAGTTTGTACGAGAAAGTTTGGGAGAGCCACGCCATTCGCACCCTGCCCAACGGGCAGACCCAGCTTTTCATTGACACCCACCTGATCCACGAGGTCACCAGCCCCCAGGCCTTCGGTATGCTGCGCGACCTGGGCCTCAAGGTGCGCTTCCCCGAGCGCACCTTTGCCACCGTAGACCACATCGTGCCCACCCACTCCCTGCTCGAGCCCTTCGAAGACCCACAAGCCGACGAGATGATCCGCCAGCTTCGCAAAAACGTGCAGGAGTTTGGCATCACCTTCTTCGACGTGAACTCGGGGCTGCAAGGCATCGTGCACGTAATTGGCCCCGAAAACGGCATCACCCAGCCCGGCATGACCATTGCCTGCGGCGACTCTCACACCTCAACCCACGGGGCTTTTGGAGCGATTGCCTTCGGCATTGGCACCACCCAGGTGCGCGATGTGCTGGCCACCCAGACCATGGCCGTCAGCAAGCTCAAGGTGCGGCGCATCAACGTAGAGGGCCAGCTTCGCCCAGGGGTCTACGCCAAGGACGTGATTCTGCACATTATCAAAGTGCTGGGCGTAAACGGGGGCATCGGCTATGCCTACGAGTATGGCGGCAGCGTATTCGATAACTTCAGCATGGAAGAGCGCATGACAGTCTGCAACATGAGCATCGAGGGGGGGGCCCGCATCGGCTATGTGAATCCCGACCAGACCACCTTCGACTACCTCAAAGGCCGCCCCTATGCCCCCAATGGTGCGGCCTGGGACGAAGCGGTACAGCGCTGGAAGGCCCTGGCCTCCGACCCCGACGCCCACTACGACGACGTGGTCAACATCCGGGCCGAGGACATCGCCCCCACCGTAACCTGGGGCATCAACCCCGGCCAGGGCTGCGCCATCACCGAGCGGGTGCCCGACCCAGCCCTCTACCCCGAGACCGAGCGGGCCGCGCTGGAAGAGGCCCTCAAGCACATGAAACTGAAGCCGGGCCAGCCCATCAAGGGGGTCAAGGTGGATGTGGCCTTTTTGGGAAGCTGCACCAACGGGCGCATCTCTGACTTCCGCGAGGCCGCCAAATACCTCAAGGGCCGCAAGGTGGCCCCAGGGGTACGGGCCATTGCGGTGCCGGGTTCGCAGCAAGTGGCTAAGCAGTGCGAGGAGGAGGGCATCGCCGAAATCTTCCGCCAGGCCGGGTTTGAGTGGCGCGGCGCGGGCTGTTCGATGTGCCTGGCCATGAACCCCGACAAGCTGGTGGGGGACGAGCTGTGCGCCAGCAGCTCCAACCGCAACTTTAAAGGGCGTCAGGGCAGCGCCACCGGGCGCACCGTGTTGATGTCGCCGGTGATGGTGGTGGCGGCAGCGGTGACGGGCCGCATCAGCGATGCCCGGGAGGTGTTTGGCGAAGCCCTGGTGGGCACTTAGCGCCAGGGTGTTTGTTCGGTGCTAGGCTATTTATATGGTCTCAGATCTCAGTACCAAGAAGTGGAGTTTGCAGGAGTACCATCGCCTGGGCGAGGTCGGTCTGCTACAAGATGGGCGGTTTGAACTGATCAATGGAGAGATTGTCGAGATGAGTCCGGTGGGCATTCGCCACAAGGATTGTGTGAGCCGGCTGGTTCGGGTGTTGGGCAAACGCCTGGCAGAGACAGCCCAGCTCGAGAGCCAGCAGCCGCTGGTGGTGGGTGGTGATGAGCTGATGCCCGATGTTTTTTTGCTGCGACCGAGGCCGGATTATTACGAAGGCCAGCATTTCAGTGCAGAGGATGTGCTACTGCTCATCGAGGTGGCCGAGTCTTCGCTCAAAACCGATCAGGAGGTCAAGGTGCCTAAATACGCCCGGCAGGGTGTGCCCGAGGTCTGGGTAGCGGATCTAGGCGGCGAGCGGGTCTGGGTGTACCGCCATCCTGCTGGGGGTGCCTATACGCATATCCAGGCTTACGGGCGCGGCGAGCGCATCCAGCTTGAAAGCCTGGGTGGTGTAGAAATCGGGGTGGACGAGGTTCTGGGAAAACCCCTGTCGGCGTGAGGTTTGGTTGTGGGAACGATGCAGTTGGTACGAGGGGTGGCACTGGTGGCAGCCTCGGTGCTGCTGTCCATCGCTACGCTGGGGCTCTGGCTCGGCAACCTGCAAACCAACCCGCTCTTAAGTTGGATGGTTTTTGTGCTGGGGTTTGCCCTGTGCGCTGCGGCGGCCATCATCGGGGTCTGGAACATCCTGGGCTTTTTCAGAGATAAGGAGGGCAAGTAAATGGCTTTAGAACCAATCAAGCAGGTGCAGGGAAGGGCCGTACATATCCCCGGCAACGACATTGACACCGACCGCATCACGCCGGCACGGTACTTGAAGGTAGTCACTTTTGACGGGCTGGGCGAGGCGCTCTTTTACGACGAACGCTTCAACCCCGACGGTTCAGAAAAACCCCACCCCTTGAATGACCCCCGCTTCAAAGGGGCCACCATCATGCTGGTGGGGGCCAACTTTGGCTGTGGCAGCAGCCGCGAGCACTCGCCCCAGGCCATCTATCGCGCTGGTTTCCGTGCTCTGGTGGGCGAGAGTTTTGCCGAGATTTTCTTTGGCAACGCTACGGCCCTTTCGATGCCTTGTGTCACTGCCCCAAAGGCTGATATCGAGCGGCTGGCGCAGGCCATCGAACAAGACCCCAGCCTCGAGGTCACCGTGGATGTAGAAAACCTCGAGGTGCGCTACGCCAACGTCTCTTTCAAGGTCAGTTTGCCCGCTACCGCACAAAAAGCCCTGGTGGAAGGCCGCTGGGACCCCATCGCCGACCTGCTGGAAGCGGGGGAGCTGATCGAACAAGCCGCGGCCCGGCTACCCAAAGCCACCCGTCAATAGTTTCCCTCTCCCAAGAGGAGAAGGGGCTAATAAGGAGAACCATGCCCAAAATTGCACTACTTCCCGGTGACGGCATCGGCCCCGAAGTAACCTATGCCGCCGTAGATGTTTTGAAGGCTGCCGATCAGGTCTACGGCTTGAACCTCGAGTTCGAGGCTTTTCCCTTTGGTGGCAACGCCATTGACGCCTATGGGGAGCCCTTTCCCGAGGTGACCCAGAAAGGCTGCCTGGCTGCCGACGCCATCCTGCTGGGGGCCATCGGCGGGCCTAAGTGGGACAACGTAGCCCGCCACCTGCGGGCCGAAACCGGCTTGCTGGCCTTGCGCAAAGCCCACGGCCTGTACGCCAACCTGCGTCCAGCTAAGGTGCTGCCCGGCCTCGAGCACCTCTCCCCCCTCAAGCCCGAGATCGCCCGAGGGGTGGATGTGCTGGTCATCCGCGAGCTGACCGGTGGGATTTACTTCGGCGAGCCGCGCGGCATGAGCGAGGCCGAGGGCTGGAACACCGAGCGCTACAGCAAACCTGAAGTGGAGCGCATCGCTAAAGTGGCCTTCGAAGCCGCCCGCAAACGGCGGGGCCAGGTGTGCAGCGTGGACAAGGCCAACGTGCTCGAGGTGGGCGAGTTCTGGCGCAAGACCGTGGACGAGGTGCACCAGCACTACCCCGACGTGGCCCTCGAGCACCAGTACGTGGACGCCATGGCCATGCACCTGGTCACCCGGCCCAGCCGCTTCGATGTGGTGGTAACGGGCAACATCTTTGGTGACATCCTCTCCGACCTGGCCAGCGTACTGCCCGGCTCGCTGGGCCTCCTGCCCTCGGCCAGCCTGGGCGAAAAAACCCCCCTGTTCGAACCCGTCCACGGCTCCGCCCCCGATATTGCTGGCAAGGGCATCGCCAACCCCACGGCGGCCATCCTTTCGGCGGCCATGTTGCTGACCCATGCGCTGGGCCGCCCCGAGGTGGCCCGGCAGGTCGAGGAAGCCGTTACGCTAGCCCTCTCCACCAACCCCACGCCCGACTTAGGCGGTACGGCCAGCACACAGACCTTCACCCAGCAGGTCGTCGAGGCGCTGCAAAAGGTAGCAGCCTGAAACCAGGCCCGGCGGGCGCTTAGCAACCACTACCTCTTTCCGCAATTGACCCTGGCGATTTGGGAGAATAAAGCGTATACAAGGAGTATGAAGCTAAAAGGACAGACCTTCATCATTACGGGAGCCAGCCGGGGCATTGGTGAAGCCTTGGCCCTCGAGCTGGCCAGAGCCGGGGCCAACCTGGTCATCGGGGCCCGCAACCCGAAGGCCCTCGAGTTCGTGCGGGACGAGGTACGCGGCCTGGGTGTGCGCTGCGAGTCGGTGGCGGGAAGTGCTGCCGATAGCGCCGTGGCCGAGGCGTTGGTACAGGAGGCCTTGCGACTGGGCAACTTTGTGGGCTTTATCCACAACGCCGGCGTTTTGAATGCGGGCCCACTGGCCTACGAGCTTATCGAGGTCCAGTACGACGAAGTCATGGAGTCCAACGTCAAGGGCGGCTACCAGCTGGCCCGCTTTGCCTACCCCCACCTGATAAAGCAGCCGGGCAGCGTCGCGGTCTTCCTGGGTTCCGGTGTGGCCGAGCGCAACATACCCGGCATGGGCATCTATGCCATCGCCAAAGCTGCCGAGGAACACCTGGCCCGGCAACTGGCAATAGAAGCCCCCGAGGTTACCTGCTTCACCTACCGGCCCGGCATTGTAGAAACCGAGATGCAGCGGCAGCTTCGCGAGGCTCAGGGAAGCGCCAGCGAGACCCTGCGGCCCCTGTTCCGCGGATACCAGAGCCAGGGGCGCGTCCTCAGCCCGGAGCAGTCGGCTAAGGCCCTGGTGCGCCTCCTCGAGGGCGACCCACGCAAATTTCACGGTAAGATAGCCACGGTTGCGGACAGCGCATAACAGACAAGCTTTTTCTCCATCGGTGATTGGCGAGGTTTTCCCATGCGATCGGACATCATCAAAAAAGGCCCTCAACAAGCCCCCGCCCGGGCCATGCTACGTGCGGTGGGCATCGGCGACGAAGAGTTCAAGATTCCCTGGGTGGGCATCGTAAACACCTGGACCGAAGGGATGCCCTGCAACTTTCATCTGCGCGACCTAGCCGCCGACCTCAAAATTGGGGCCAAAGAGGCCGGCTTCCAGACCTTCGAGTTTGGCGCCCCGGCCATCTCCGACGGTATCAGCATGGGTACGGTGGGCATGCGGGCCTCGCTGGTGAGCCGCGAGGTGATCGCCGATTCGATTGAACTCATCGCCCAGGGCTACCTCTACGACGGCATGGTGGCGCTGGTGGCCTGCGATAAGACCAACCCAGGGGCCATGATGGGGGTCATTCGGGCCAACGTGCCCAGCCTGGTGCTCTATGGCGGCTCCATCGCACCGGGCATCCTGCGGGGCAAAAAGCAGACCGTGGTCTCGGTCTTCGAGGCGGTGGGACAGTATGCTGCCGGCCAGATCAGTGAAGAAGAGCTGGCCGAGGTCGAGCGCACCGCCATCCCCGGCCCCGGCGCCTGCGGTGGGCAATACACCGCCAATACCATGGCCATGGTTCTGGAGGTGATGGGCTTCTCCCCCATCGGCTACAACGCCATACCGGCCATCGTGCCCGAGAAGAAGGAAGCCGGGCGGCGGGCCATGCACATCCTGGCCGAGGCCATCCAAGCAGGCCGCACCCCCAAAAGCTTCCTAACCAAAAAGAGCTTTACCAACGCCATCGCGGCGGTAGCGGCCACCGGCGGCTCCACCAATGCGGTGCTGCACCTGCTGGCCGTGGCCAGAGAGGCCGGGATTAAGCTCACCCTGGAGGAGTTCGACAAAATCTCGCGCAAAACACCAGTAATTGCCGACATGCGCCCCTGGGGCCAGTACACCGCCTGGGAGCTGTGGGAAGCCGGGGGCATTCCGCTGGTGATCCGCCGCTTGATTGAAGGCGGGCTGATTGACGGCGACCAGATGACCATTACCGGCAAAACCCTCTGGCAGGAAACCAAAAACGCCAGAGAAACCAAAGGCCAGAAGGTGGTGGTCAAGGCCGAAAAAGCCTTCAAACCGGAGGGGGGTCTGCGGGTGCTAAAGGGCTCGCTGGCCCCAGATGGCGCGGTGCTCAAGCTGGCCGGAACCGAGACCAAAGTACACCGGGGGCCGGCCCGGGTCTTCGATGGCGAACAAAGCGCCATGAAGGCCGTGCTCAAGAAGCAGATCAAACCCGGCGACGTGGTGGTGATCCGCTACGAAGGCCCCAAAGGCGCACCCGGCATGCCCGAGATGCTCTCGGTCACCTCGGCCCTGGTGGGCGAAGGGCTGGGGCCTTATGTGGCCCTGGTCACCGACGGGCGCTTTAGCGGCGGCACCAAGGGCCTGATGATCGGGCACGTGGCCCCCGAGGCCCAGGTGGGCGGCCCTATTGCGCTGGTCAAGGAAGGCGACATCATCTCGATTGACTGCGACCGGGGCATCCTGAACCTGGAAGTCCCGGAAAAAGAACTCGCCAAACGGGCCAAAGCCTGGAAACCCCCCAAGCCCCACTACAAGAGCGGCCTGTTTGCCCGCTACGCCGAGCTGGTGAGCAGTGCGCGGGAGGGGGCGGTGCTCTTAAAGCCGTAGTGAGATGGGCGATAACAAAAAGACCCGCATCAAACTCGAGGGCTGGCTCGAGCATATTGCCATCCATGAGCGCAAAATCGCTGAAGAGCTGGCCAAGCCAGAGCCCAACATGGGGCTTGTAGTACACTTATACCGGATTCAAAAAGATAATCTTCAAACAAAAAGCGCTAAGAGGCTATCTTTTTGAATCCTAGAGCACACCCCTCGCTGCGCTCGGCGAAGAAAGCGTATCCCTTCGG
>Ga0272446_1003918_pt1 | contig 18152 bp, 14 predicted proteins | sample YNPCB0061_FD_194587 | JGI IMG/M metagenome (GOLD analysis project Ga0272446, IMG submission 194587) | Hot spring microbial mat communities from Yellowstone National Park, WY, United States - YNP-CB-006-1 | ecosystem: Environmental > Aquatic > Thermal springs > Hot (42-90C) > Sediment | place... | reverse complement strand
TCGCCCTTTGGGAGAGGGGTTGGGGGTGAGGGCAATCAATATTTCAGACATTCCCAGAGATAAGGAATCTGCCCAAGCATTAGCTCTCAAACAAGATGATAGAACTCGCAAAGAATTTGAGAAGTGGGCAGTCCTCACCTATTCCAACAATCAAGCGATTATCCAACAAAAGAAAGGAAAAGATCAGGGCATTGATGGAATTGCTTACTTTAGGAGTGATAAATATGATAATCAGAAAATCATCTTTCAAATCAAATCTGGCAATGTGAAGCTCACTTATGAAGTTCTCAAGTCGGCAGAGCAACAATGTAATGTCCAGAGTAGTCAGATGGAAATTGATTTAGCAAATTAAGCTCAACTGACAGAGGTAAAAATCACCAGACCCAGAACGCCTACAAAGATGATCAGGGCGTAAAATTGCACCTTACCACTCTCAAAGTATTTCAATCCCTCACCTGTAACTACAGTGGCGAAACCAGCTAGATTGACTACTCCATCCACAATCTTGGCATCAATTTCCAAAACTTGGCGAGCTAAGCGACGGGAGCCGATGACAAACACTGAGTTGTAAAGATCGTCCAGATACCACTTGTTTTTGGAGAAGTTATACAAACGGGGAACTGAACCAAAGACTTCCTGTTCCGAGATTTTGCCCTGCAAATACATTAGCACCGCCAAAGAAATGCCAATCAAAGAGATGCCAATGGAACTTCCCGCCATGATTAGAAATTCACTAGTAAAGCCCTCTACAGGCACTTCTGCGATCGTTTCTGTCACAGGATGAATGAAGTATTCAAAGTAATTACCTAGTGGCGTTCCCACCAATCCGATCGCCATAGATGGAATCGCCAAAATCACCAGAGGCAAAGTCATAGACCACGGGGACTCGTGCGGCTCGTGGGCGTGATGTGCGTCATGATGAGCATGATAGAGGTGTTCAGGATCATTCTCTGCTTTCACCACTGCCAATAACTGCTTATCATTGCCCCGAAATTCTCCCTCAAAGGTGCTGAAATACATCCGGAACATATAAAAAGCAGTGATCCCCGCCGTTAGATAGCCCACACCCCACAGGGCAGGATTATGAGCAAAGGCTGAACTCAAAATTTCATCTTTTGACCAAAAGCCAGCAAAGGGCGGCAGTCCTGAAATGGCGATCGTGCCAATCAAAAAAGTAGAGGCAGTGATCGGCATATATTTGCGTAAGCCCCCCATCAGCCGCATATCCTGCGCTACTGACGGATCATGCCCTACCACGCCTTCCATGCCATGAATCACTGAGCCAGAGCCAAGAAATAGCATCGCCTTAAAATAGGCATGGGTCATCAGGTGAAACAGCCCTGCCCCATAGGCTCCCACCCCCATTGCCATAGTCATGTAGCCCAACTGGGAAATGGTGGAATAGGCAAGCCCCTTCTTTATATCGTTTTGGGTGATGGCGATACTGGCTCCTAAAAAGGCGGTAAATGCTCCAGTCCAAGCGATAGTATTCATCACCACTGGCAAACCCTCAAACACTGGAAACATTCGGGCTGTAAGGAACACGCCAGCCGCCACCATTGTTGCCGCATGAATCAAAGCTGAAATTGGTGTGGGACCTTCCATCGCATCAGGAAGCCAGACATGGAGGGGAAACTGGGCTGATTTGGCGGCGGGACCCATAAAGACAAGAATGCCAAAGATAGAAGCTAGCAGAACGCTCAATTCGCCACCAGCGATCATTTCCTCTAGCCTTTGCCCCATTTCTACAAACTCAAAGGTGTTGGTCGCCCAGTACAAACCCAAAAGACCCAAAAGCAAGCCAAAGTCGCCCACACGGTTTGTAACAAAAGCTTTTTGACAAGCATCGGCGGCAGTTTTGCGATCGTACCAAAAGCCGATGAGTAGGTAGGAACACATTCCCACTAATTCCCAAAAAATGTAGATTTGCACTAAGTTGGGACTGACCACTAGACCTAGCATGGAGGAGCTAAACAGGCTCAAGTAGGCATAAAAGCGCACATAGCCTTTGTCGTGTGCCATGTAGCCATCGGTGTAAATCTGCACCAAAAAGCTGACGGTGGTAACAATTACCAGCATGACAGAGGTCAGGTGATCGATCACCAAACCCATATTTAAGTGAAAATTGCCCGCCTTTGCCCATTCAAAGGTTTCTAAATAAGTGTCGTGTCCCTGAATTTGGCTAAATAGTATAAAGAATGACAGTACCATGCTCGCCCCTGTCATGGAGACACTTAAGGTTGAGGCGAGCGATCGCAACTTGGTGATAGTTTTATCAAAGGCAATCAGTCCTATGCCCAAAATAAATGCGGCGCTGAGGGGCAGGACAGGGATTAGCCAAGCCAGTTGATAGGCAGAGTCCATATGTTAAGTAAATTCACGGATTGCTTCATCATACTACAACTTTGGACAAAGATGACCAGCTAGCACTTTACTGCACTAGACTTTAGCATTATTGCCAGAAATACTGCGAAATAGTACAAAATATAGTCAGCAAATTCCCCCTTATCCCAATATGTACTTCTCTCGTCGCCAGCTTGTGCAGTTTGTTGGCTTATTTGGATTAGCTTCTTTGTTTAGCCTCTCTGCCTCAGCAAAACGCTCTACAGCCAAAGTGATTGTGATCGGGGCGGGAATTGCGGGACTGGCGGCGGCGCAACTGCTCAAGTTAAGGGGGATCGATGCTCTAGTGCTGGAAGGGCGCGATCGCATCGGGGGCAGAATCTGGACAGACCGCAGTCTAGGCGTGCCCATGGATATGGGAGCATCGTGGATTCATGGACCTCAAGGTAACCCTATCACCGCTCTTGCCACTCAAGCTAAAGCCAAAATCTTCGTCACCAATGATGACAGTTTGGAGTATTTCAACCAACAGGGACAGGAAGTAACCACCGCCCAATTTGCCAAAGATGAAGCGGCTTACTATGCACTGCTCAAAGAAATTGAGAGCCTAGTAGAGCGACTGCCCACAGATATTACGGTTCAGGAAGCTATCCAACGCATCAATCCCCAACATCTGCGCAATCTGGCTATGCAATATCGCCTTACTGCCTATATGGAGTTTGACACGGGCGGCACCATCGAGCGGCTCTCTGCCCAGTATTGGAATAGTGATGAATTATTCTCTGGTGATGATGTGTTATTCCCCAACGGCTATGATGCGATCACTAATTTATTGACGCAGGGATTAAATATCAAAACTAAGCATATTGTCAATGGAATTGAATATGGTGATCGCCAAGTAATAGTGAAAACTAATCAAGGGCAATTTAAGGGCGATCGGGTGATTATTACCCTTCCATTAGGAGTGTTGCAAAGCGGTCAAGTGAAGTTCAATCCTAGCTTGCCCCAAGAACTGACTAGCACTATCCAAAAAGTGGAAATGGGTATGATTAACAAAGCAGTACTAGTTTTCCCCAAACCCTTTTGGAACCCTAAAACCCAGTATTTCGGATTAGAAACTGAAGTCAAAGGCAAATATCCCTACTTCCTGAATGCCTTGACCTTTAGTCCTGCGCCCGCCCTGATGACCTTTGGCTTTGGTAGCTATGGTCTAGCGATGGAACAGCTAACAGATAGGCAGATCACTGCTGACATTGAGCGAAATCTGCGTTTGATGTTTGGCAAAGATATGCCCAACCCCACCAAAGTTCTGGTATCTCGTTGGACAGCCGATCCGCTGGCGCGTGGAGCGTACTGCTATACCTCTGTGGGTGTAACTAACAAAGATTACGAAAGATTAGGACAATCTGTGCTGAATAAACTGTTTTTTGCTGGGGAACACACTAGCGCCAAGTATCGTGGCACAGTGCATGGGGCTTACTTGTCAGGTCAGCGGTCTGCACAGCAACTTTTGGCGACTTTGTAAGATAGATTAAGTGAATAAATTAAGATTTAATAATCTATGACTGAGAGTAAAACCGAGTTAGGCAAGCAATCCATAAGCCCTGCTCCCAAACACAAGCTGGGTGATTTTGCCAAGGTGATCCTGATTGCCCTAGTAGTGGCAGTTGTGCTTAGAACTTGGGTAGTAGAACCCCGTTATATTCCTTCTGGCTCGATGGAGCCAACCCTGCTAGTCAATGATCGGGTGTTGGTTGATAAAATTTCTTATCGCTTCCATCCCCCTCAGCGGGGAGATATTCTGGTGTTTTATCCCCCTTATGCTGATGACAAGGCATACATCAAAAGGTTAATTGCTGTCGGTGGCGATCGCATTGCTATTCATGACGGTCAGGTATTTGTCAATCAGCAACCACTTAATGAACCGTATATTGCTGAACCACCCAAATATGAATTAGCAGAATTGGTTGTGCCGCAAAGCTATCTATGGGTAATGGGTGACAACCGTAACAATAGCAATGACTCCCATGTCTGGGGCTTTCTCCCAGTAGAAAATGTGATTGGCAAAGCGGTGCTTAGGTTTTTCCCATTCGATCAACGCATTGGCTTACTATCTGTGGCTATGCCGTTGTTTGGAGAAACTTTTTTTACTCAAGTCTGATTTTATATTTATCTCGATTAGCTCTGCCTATTTTCATAAGTACCCAAAATGCTGAAAGCCGCTATAAAGTTCAGCACATAGCCTAACACATCAAGACTGGAATTCTGGCAGGAAGGCATAGCTCCTATGTTTGATAAAACGCCTCTCAGTTATTATTAACATAACCACAATGTATCCCCAAAAAAATCTGGTATTTTCATTCCCTGAAAATCATATAAATCTTTTGTGCTAAAGCATTCTTGTTTTAGATCGTCAATGCCATTGTGGGACTATGACGCATTGTTAGGAAATGCTAATAAAATAGAATTACTGTTTTTTTGTTTTAATTTTTGATTTTAAGGGGTGAGATTGTAGAGTTTTACCCCTGTCCGTTGAGCTATTTTGCAACACTCCGCAAATTACGATACTCATGCTAAATGTAGATGCCCTACCCTGCACTATCGCCTATGCTAAATATTGTAAAGTAAATTTACAATTTCTGAAATTGGCATTGCAAGACTGGCAAATCATCTATGACGGCATGGCACACTTGGCGCATTATTCCCACCGCTGACCAACGCAATCTTACCATCTGTTTCCTCGTGGGTCTGTTCTTTTGGTCTTGCATGGCTTGCCAACTGCCCGTTTTACCTCTGTATGTGGATAGTTTGGGCGGCACTACCGATCAAATTGGTATTGTCATGGGTTCCTTTGCCATTGGGCTGTTGTTGTTTCGTCCCTATCTGGGCAGGGAAACGGATCGCCAAGGGCGGGTCAAGGTGATGCGCTTGGGACTGCTGGTGGCTACGCTGATGCCCTGCTGTTATGCCCTCTTCCCTGCCATCCCCCTGCTGATTGTGTTTCGGGCGGTACACGGCATTAGCATTGCCGCATTTACCACAGGTTACAGTGCTTTGGCGGCGGACTTAGCTCCTGCGGGGCAAAGGGGAGAAATTCTGGGTTACATGAGTTTGGTCAATCCCTTGGGTTTGGCGATTGGTCCTGTGCTGGGGGGCTGGATGCAGATGGGGTTTGGCTATCAGGTGTTGTTTTATACTGCAAGCACCTTGGGGGGGCTGGGGCTGGGTCTCACTTTATATCTCAGGGAGTGTCCCCACAGTACCTCTGAGGCGGGGGGCAAATCTGCCAAACTGTGGCAGATGTGGTGGCATCCGCGGGTGCGCATTCCTGCCCTAGTGCTGTTGCTGGTGGGGCTGTCCTTTGGAACGCTGAGTGCTTTTATGCCCCTCTTCCTCAAACGGCAGGGTATTCCCCTCAATGCGGGGCTGTTCTATCTATCAGCGGCGATTGCTGGTCTGATGGTAAGGCTTCCTCTGGCAAGCTGGAGCGATCGCTTGGGGCGTGGGGTATTTGTCTCCTTGGGGATCATCTGCTATGCCCTGTCCATGGCGCTGATGTATGGGGCGCAAAATCAGGCTGTGGTGCTACTCTCGGGGGCGATCGAGGGGATGGGGGCGGGATTGGTGATCCCCAGCATTATCACCCTGATTGCCGATCGCACTACTCCCCATGAACGGGGATCGGTGTTTGGCTTGGTGTGGAGTGGTTTTGATCTGGGCATTGCCCTAGCAGGTCCTACTGTGGGGGCGGTGATCAGGCAGGGCGAATTAAATCACGCCTTTGCGATCGCCACTGGGCTGTGCCTCATTGGTCTAGGGATATTTCTCACTCAGTCCAGCGGCAATGTCTCCACCTCATGGCGCTTTGCCACAGGGCGAGGTCGGGATGTGTGGTCTATAACAACTTAGCCACCTGTCTCGCAAAATAGGTGAGGATCATGTCTGCCCCTGCTCGCTTCATACTCAGCAGAGTTTCCAGCATTACCTTTTCTTCGTCGATCCAACCCATTTGAGCCGCCGACTTGATCATGGCGTATTCCCCCGAAACATTGTAGGCGGCTACGGGCACAGTAGTATGTGCCTTGATCAGACTAATTACATCCAAATAGGCGAGGGCGGGCTTCACCATCACTATATCTGCCCCTTCCTTAATGTCTAATTCCACCTCTTTGAGGGCTTCACGGCGGTTGGCGGGGTCCATCTGGTAGGTTTTTTTGTCCCCAGATTTGGGGGCAGAGCCGAGGGCATCACGGAAGGGACCATAATAAGCCGAGGCATACTTAGCGGAATAGGCGAGAATGCCCACCTGCTCAAAACCATGGCTGTCGAGGGCTTGACGGATTGCCCCAATGCGCCCATCCATCATGTCCGAAGGAGCCACAAAATCCGCTCCCGCTTCCGCTTGAGATACTGCCATCTTTTGCAGAACCGCCACCGTTTCATCATTGAGAATTACACCATCCTCACTGAGAATGCCATCGTGTCCGTGGGTGGTGAAGGGATCGAGGGCGACATCGGTAAAAATCAATAACTCAGGGATGGCTTTCTTAATGGCGCTGACAGTGCGTTGCACCAGTCCATTGGGGTTGTAGGCTTCTGTCCCCTCATTGTCCTTTTTGCTGGGGTCAATGGCAGGAAATAGGGCGATCGCAGGAATACCTAGTTTTGCCACCTCTTCCACTTCTTTGAGCAAAATATCTAAGGAATAGCGGAAACAGCCAGGCATAGAAGAGACCTGCTCAGTGGTTTGGTTTCCTTCCATAACAAACATGGGATAAATCAAATCGCTGACCGCTAAGGAAGTTTCGCTGACCAAAGAGCGAATGTTAGCATTGCGGCGCAGACGGCGGGGACGGTGGGTTAACTGCATACTCTGTCAAGTAAAATCTATAAGTATTCATTCTCTAAGATCATGCAGTACGATCGCTGGCAGTGGCATAAAGATTTTTTAACCTGCGACTTGTTGGCAGAGTGGCGGCATGGTTTCTTCAGCAAAGCGGTGTATCCCCAAACCCCCAGGGAATTGCATCGCTATCTCGCCGAGAGCGGCATAGCGAAAACAGTGAAACAGGTGCACGGGGTAACAATTGCCTCCAGTGAAACAACTGCTGAACAACAGGAGCCAGTTCCTGCCGATGGACTATGGAGCAGTCAGCGGGATCAATCCATTTGGGTGTGCAGTGCCGATTGTGTACCCATCCTCATTGGCGATCGCCGTCTTGGGACGGTCATGGCGATTCATGCGGGTTGGCGGGGTACGGCTGGGGGAATTTTGGCGGTGGGGCTAAAAATTTTCCAAGCCCAAGGTAGCCGTCTCCCCGACCTACGCATTGCTCTGGGACCTGCCATTTCAGGGGCAGTCTATCAAGTACAGCAAGATGTCGCCGATCAAGTGACCGCCATTGTGCAACAACGCCATGTGGGAGTAATGCCAGATGCCAAACCCAACCACTGCCTGTTGGATATTCGGGCGGTTCAGCGACAATTCCTACTAGAAAAGGGCATTCCCAGCGCACACATTGCGATCGCCCCTTTCTGCACTTACCAAAATCCCGAACACTTCTTCTCCTATCGCCGGGGAGACATACAGAAAGTGCAGTGGTCGGGGATCATTGCTAATTCCAGAGTGATTAGTATATGATGGCATAACTATGATGACCTTTGAGCAAATCCAGAGCCTTTTGAGCAACTTGGCAGAGCGTCAGGTGCAGTTTCAGGCATCCTTGGAACGCCATGAGTCCAGATTAGACCGCCTCGAGCAGACCCTTGCCGAAGCCCAGACCGCCAGATTGGCATGGGAAGAGAGATTCCAAACCAAGCTAGACCAAATAGAGCAGACCCTTGCGGAATCCCAAACTGCCAGATTGGCATGGGAAGAGAGATTCCAAACTAAGCTAGACCAAATAGAGCAGACCCTTGCGGAATCCCAAACTGCCAGATTGGCATGGGAAGAGAGATTCCAAACTAAGCTAGACCAAATAGAGCAGACCTTAAAATCTGTCAGCGACGCTCAGGCAAGGTTTCAAGATTCCTCAGAACGCCATGAGTCCAGATTAGACCGCCTCGAGCAGACCCTCGCTGAAGCCCAGACCGCCAGATTGGCATGGGAAGAGAGATTCCAAACCAAGCTAGACCAAATAGAGCAGACCTTAAAATCTGTCAGCGATGCTCAGGCACAAAATCAAATTCAAATTCGGCAACTACAGGAAGTTGTTCAGTCTTTACTTAGCTCCCATGCCAGTCTCCAAGAAGACAGTGTAGATCAGGCTGAAGATATAAAAGTGCTTAAGCAGAGCGTGATTACCCTTACCTCTGCCATCCAAGAAGGGCGCACGGAATTCCGTGAACTAGTTAGCCTAATGCGAGACTTCGTAACTGCAACTAATGAACGGTTGCGCAGGTTGGAAAATCCTGAAACAGACGATACAGAAGGTTAGTATGTTCTATTTCCCTACTCACTTAGCACTCCACATTCCCGACGGCTATCTCAGCTTTCCTGTTAGCGCAGTAACATGGGTCATCGCTATTGCTTTGGTAATCATCTCAGCCATCAAGCTCAGACAAGATAACCCAGACAGAGTGATTGCTTTGATGGGAGTAATGTCTGCCCTAATTTTTGCCTGTCAGATGGTCAACTTTCCTATTCCCAACGGCACTTCAGGGCATCTGCTGGGTGGCACACTGGCGGGGATCATTCTAGGTCCTTGGGGGGCAACTCTAGTAATGAGCCTTGTATTAGCAGTACAAGCGCTTGTATTTCAAGATGGGGGTATAGGCGTTTTAGGAGCCAATATCTGCAATATGGGCTTAATTGGCACGCTGGGGGGGTATTGGCTCTATCGCCAAATTCGTTTCGCCATAGGCAGGAATGGTTGGACAGGAATGCTCACAGGCACAGTGATTGCCTCTTGGTTTAGCGTGGTGTTGGGGGCGATCGCCACAGCCCTACAACTTAGCTGGTCGGGGACAGTTCCCCTCGACTTAGCCCTACCTGCCATGCTAGGATGGCACATACAGATCGGCGTAGGTGAAGCCCTGCTCACTGTCTTAGCAGTCAGGGTATTGTGGGTTTGGCGACCTGAACTCTTTTGCGACCCACCTGCCCATCTCGTTAGGGAAGAGAACAATTCCTATGAATAGACAGAAAAGTAACTGGTGGTTTCTTACTCTGGGGTTGCTCACCTCCTTGGCGATCGCTCTATTTGGTGCTCCCCTTGCCAGCCAAGACCCAGACGGATTAGATCGAACAGCAAAAGATTTAGAATTTGAGAGCAAGGCGTTAGCAGACCCACCCGCCAGCAAACTGCCCTTTGCCCAACTGTTTGCGGAATACAAGGTTAAAGGAGTGCCAGAACAGCTGTCCACCAGTAGTGCAGGAGCAATTGGCACACTGCTCTGTTTTGGGTTAGGCTTGGGATTAGCTAAAGTAATCACCCTGCGTAAAACCTGAAGTATGTGAATTCCATCTTTCCCTTTCCCCTAGATCAGTTCCAACAGGATGCGATCGCCGCCCTCGATGCAGGGCATTCAGTGGTGGTGTGCGCCCCCACAGGCTCAGGAAAGACTCTCATTGGTGAATACGCCATCCATCAGGCGTTGGCACGCGGGCATCGCGCCTTCTATACCACGCCCCTCAAAGCCCTCTCCAATCAAAAATTGCGGGACTTTCGTCAGCAATTTGGTGAAGCCCAAGTCGGTCTGCTCACAGGGGATGTGGCAATCAATCGCCAAGCACCAATTCTAGTCATGACCACAGAGATTTGGCGCAATATGCTCTATGGCGCTTTTATGGGAGAAAATTCTGCCAGCTTGGAAGATGTGGACTATGTAGTGTTAGATGAATGCCACTACATGAATGATCGCCAGCGGGGCACAGTGTGGGAAGAATCCATCATTTACTGCCCAGCTCACATTCAACTGGTAGCCCTATCGGCAACCATCGCCAATGCCGAAGAACTCACTGACTGGATTAGGAAGATTCACGGCGATACCGTACTCATCAAATCAGAACATCGCCCCGTTCCCCTGCAATTCTTCTTTTGCTCTCCCAAGGGATTCTTTCCCTTGTTGGATAGCACCCGCAAGCGCATGAATCCCAAACTAAAAAGTGAAGCGCGCCGTGTTCTCCCTGGCAAGCGAGATCAATCGCAGGACGCTCCTGCCATCAGCGTCGTGATTTCCCATCTCAAACAGCGACAGATGCTCCCTGCCATCTATTTCATCTTCAGTCGCAGAGGATGTGATAGTGCGGTCAATGAACTCTCAGACCTTTCACTGGTGAACATGGTAGAAGCGCAGGTAATTAAATCCAAAATTAGACAATTCCTCACCGCTAATCCTGAACTGCAAGATGCACCCCAATTAGCCAGTTTAGAACGGGGCATTGCCGTCCACCATGCAGGGATTTTGCCCGCATGGAAAACCTTGATTGAAGAACTGTTCCAAAAAGGATTGATTAAGGTAGTCTTTGCCACAGAAACTCTAGCCGCAGGGATCAATATGCCCGCAAGGACTACAGTAATTTCTGCACTCTCCAAACGCACGGATCGGGGGCATCGCAGTTTAACAGCGTCAGAATTTCTGCAAATGGCAGGCAGAGCGGGGCGCAGGGGAATGGATGAAGTGGGCTATGTGGTTACTCTACAAACTCCCTACGAAGGGGTGAGCGAAGCGGTACGGTTGGCATTGGCTGAGCCTGATCCCCTAGTTAGTCAATTCACTCCCAGCTATGGCATGGTTACCAATCTTCTGCAAACCCATTCTTTGACTGAAGCACGCAAACTGGTGGAATGCAGTTTTGGGCAGTATCTGGCAGATTTACGCTTTGCTCCTCAAAAACAGAATATCAATGATTTGGAAAGACAATTAGCGCAATTGGAAGCGGAATTGGCGCAGGTGGATATGAATTTGGTTGGAGAGTATGAAAAACTGCGCGATCGCCTGCGGGAGAGCAAAAGGTTAGGCAAAATATTGGAACAGCAAGCGGAAGAAGTGCGATTGCATGAAGTGTGGAGCTATGTTCCCTATCTGCTCACAGGCACTGCCCTCACCCTACTCAGTCCACAAAAAGACCTGATCCCCGCCGTTTTGGTCAGCAAGGTAGGGGGATCGGGGCAGTTCCCCCTGCTGGTGTGTCTGACCAAAGCTAATACATGGCTAGTGGCGCACTACAAACAGGTGTATCAGGTAGGCGAATGTGTATTCAATCAAGACTTGGAAGTACCTACAGCCTTATCTCTGAAGGCAGGACAAACCCTCAAAGGCGATTCCGCCACCGCTTCCATTGCCGAAATGATTCCCATTTTAGCGCCCCCCCCACCCACCCCAGAAGTACAACAACAGCGAGCGCAAATTTCCATGCTTGAGCAAAGGGTTCAAGAACATCCTGTGAGCCAATGGAGCGATCGCAGTGAGATTTTTCGCAAAGCAGACAAAATCGAGCAATTACAGCGGCAGATTGCCTTTCAGCAGAAGGTAATTGGCGATCGGCAGGCACAGCACTGGCAGGAATTTCTGAACCTAGTAAATGTACTGGAGCATTTTGGTTGTTTGGAGCGAAACAGCGATTCGCAATTAGTACCGACCCCCAGAGGGAAGGTAACCGCTGGACTGCGGGGCGATAACGAACTGTGGTTAAGCCTTGCTTTTCTCTCTGGTGAACTGGATCAACTGGCTCCACAGCATTTAGCGGGAGTATGTGCCGCATTGGTATCTGAGCCGACACGCCCCGATGCCTATTGTAGTTTGGGAATGTCTCCCGCCACTGAGTCTGCCCTAGAAGGGTTGAGAGGTTTGCGCCGCCAGCTCTGGCAGGAACAGCGCCGCCATAACATTGATATTCCCATCAATTTAGAGTTTGAATTTGTGGGTTTAGTGGAGCAATGGGCGTTGGGGATGGAATGGCGCGACCTCGTCCGTCAAACCAGTTTAGATGAAGGGGATATAGTGCGCTTGTGTCGCCGTGTCCTAGACTTACTGAGTCAAGTGCCATACATCGCAGAGATCAATCCTGAAATACAGCAAACCGCTCGCCAAGCCGCCCAAATGATTGACCGCTTCCCTGTCAAAGACTTAGTGGACTGACACAATTTTGTAAACAATAGCGTACCATTAAAGATGTTTTTTGCACAATACAACTATGCTCGCTTTAGTTATCGGTTGGTTATTACTCGGATTGGTATGTTTCTGTCTGGGCACGACAGTGCTTAACCTATTAAAACTAGATGGCATCAAATCAGCTAGCGATCGCTTTTTTATTGCCCAATGGATAGGCTTAATCATCACAGCAGACATATTCCTATTTACTTCCCTTTTTACACCCCTGATTCCCATAGTAACTGGTAGCATTGCCTTAATCATAGTTATTCTTAGCTTAATTTTCAAAACAAACAGGCAAGAATTAAGCCAGCTAATTCAACAACTTAGTCCTAGAAAAATTTTGGGCATATTTTGCCTGATATTATTCACTGCCATATTTAACCCTAGAGATATTTTGTGGTATGACACAGGGCTCTACCATTATCAAGTAACCCAATGGCTTGCTAAAACTGGTGCAGTGGATGGCTTAGCTCAAGTTCATTCTCGCTTTGGCTTCACTTCTTCTTGGTTTGCTCTGAGCGCCGTATTTGATCATGGATTATTAGAGACAAGAATAGGCTCATTAGTCAATGGATTTGTAGCTTTGCTAACTATTGGTCAAATCTTGGAAAAATTTCAGAGAATTATATTCAGCAAGAGAAATGATTATATTAACTATTTCATCCCCTTCGCTTATTCAGTTATTTCTATCACCTCATTCTACGAAAGTTTAGATTTATCGCTTTCTCCAGATTTCCCAGTGATAGTTTTAACAGTTTTCATAGGATGGCTTCTGCTGGTTTCCAGTGAAGTAGCGATAGATGTAAGTTTGATATTAGTAATTTTAAGTGCTGGAGCGATCGCTATCAAACTCAGCGCTATTCCGCTACTAATAATTTCATTTATCTATATCCTGACACACCAGCAACAACGCATTAGAAAACTAATACTCAGCAGTACTTTAAGTCTAATTTTGATTCTACCTAGCATACTATATGCAGTCAAAGTCTCAGGATGTCCTTTATTCCCATCAGGATTTTTGTGCTTGGATTTACCTTGGGCTTATACCTCAGAGTCAGCTAATCAAATCTCCCAAGGAATCCGTGATTGGGCTAGATGGACTGGACCAACACCAGTAGGTGCGAATCAATGGAATTGGCTTCCCATGTGGATAAAGCGGGAGATGCAGGCTACTATTCAAATCCTGTTATCTTTGATTACTTTCCTATTGTTGATAAGGTATAAACACCAAGTAGCTGGTCATATATTTATTTTTCTGCTTGGCGCAATAGGGATTACATTTATGATGGTTCAAGCTCCCGTGTGGCGTTTTGGGCTAGGTTATTTAACAGTAATTCCTGCGCTGGGATTGGCAGTCTTTTTGTCTAAAGTACATCATAGAATACTTGACTTTTTCAAAAGGCTAAAATCAGTATCAAAATATCTGGCAAGTCCCCTTATGTGGATAGCTTTACTAATTATATGGAGTGTGATATTCAGACAGCGAGTAGTCAAATGGCTAGTTCCACCACCACTGAAGCAACCAGAAATTTTACTTACTAAGGAAATTGATGGGATCAAATACACTATGCCCACTAAAGGTGATGATCGCTGTTGGTCGGCAGTCATACCATGCACTCCCGAAGACCTTGAGAATAGGGTAAAATTACTCAGACCAGAGCTAGGTATAGCAGGTGGACTTGCAAAGGTGAAGTAACAATGTGGGAAATCTGGACAGCATTTTTTATTGCATCGGTTAATCCAATTTTAGAAAATGTCAGCCTTAATTTTGAACAGTTAATACCTATATTTTATCGTCCTATACTTGCTGAAGTTTCACCTAAGACTAATGATAAAGTAAGCACTAATTTGTTAAACAACTTACAAAAAATGGGATACCCTCCTATTCAGCAGGGAATTTGGATACAGACCCAAAATGGTGAATTGCTAGCACAGCATCAACCAACTAAGCCGATTCCTGCCGCATCTTTGACCAAAATCGCTACTACTTTAGTAGCTATTGATCATTGGGGATTAAACCATCGCTTTGTTACTAAGTTTTTAACTAATGGTTCTGTTAAAGGCAACACCCTAGAAGGAGATTTAATTATTCAAGGTGGGGGTGATCCTTTATTTGTCTGGGAAGATGCGATCGCTATTGGTAATAAACTAAATCAAATGGGCATTCAGCAAATCAAAGGCAAGCTAATTATTCAAGGCAAATTTGCCATGAATTTTGAAGAAGATAACAATAAAGTGTACCAATTATTCCAAGAGGCAATCAACAGTAATTCTTGGGGTGAAGAAGCAGCAAATCAGTATAACACTATGCCTGCAGGTACACCGAAACCCAATGTAGTTTTTCTAAACCAAACCATTCGTGATAACTCGCTCCCTCAAGAGCTAATATCCTATCCTTCCCTAGCTCTGTGGGTGATTCTAAAACGGATGAATGTTTACAGTAATAATGCGATCGCTGATATGCTAGCCCAGCAATTGGGCGGTGGTAAAGAAATAGGGGAACGGTCAGCGGTTTTGAGTAATATATCCCCAGAGGAAATTAGTTTGATTAACGGCTCTGGGCTGAAAAAAGCAAATCAAATTTCCCCGCGAGCCGTAGTAGCTATACTGATTACCTTGCAAAATATGATTCAAAATCAAGGGTTTACAGTAGCCGATTTATTCCCCATTGGTCGCTGTAATTGTGGCACGATCGCCTATAGAGAGTTACCGCAAGGAAGCATTGTCAAAACCGGCACTTTGGATGATGTCAGTGCGCTGGCTGGTGTAGTTCAAACCAAAGAAAAAGGAATTATTTGGTTTGCCATTCTTAATCAAGGAGCAGGGGACATCGCCATATTTCACAAAGCACAAGATGATCTAGTCAATGAGTTACAAAACCGCTGGGGATTGGCTAATTTTTACCGAGAGAGAGCATGGGAAGTGAGCGATCGCTCTTAACTGGGCTGAAAGAAGTTTGGATTTTAGAAACAGTTGCAATCAACTTTCGCGGAGCAGTTGGATTTGTTGTTCACTGGCGTTTGCCCATTGACGGTCATTTTGTTGATTGAAGTAGGCTTGTGCTTGAATGAAGGATTGAATGGCTTGCTGTTTTTGACCCAGTTTGGCTTGAGCTACTCCCAAAGTATAGTAGGCGTTGGCATAATTTGCCTTGAGTTGAATGGCTTTTTGCAGATGAGCGATCGCCTCTTCAGTTTTATTGCGCAATAATAAAACTGCTCCTAAATTGTAGTGAGCCTCAGCATAATTAGGATTAAGTTTGATGGCAGTTTGATAAAGGTTAATCGCTGTGGTGAAGTTACCTTGAGCTTGAATTAGTAATCCTAAATGATAGTAAGGCTCGGCAGAATTGGCATCTAGTTTGATGGCTTTTTGCAGAGCGGCGATCGCTTTGCTGTTTTGCTTCTGCTCTTTATATGCCAAGCCGAGATTGTAGTGGGCGATCGCTAAATTAGGGGACAGTTCAATCGCTTTTTGCAGGTTGCTGACCGCTTGCGGAAAATTTCCCAACTGCAACCATGCCGCCCCCAGATTGCTGTAAGCAAGGGCAAACTTTGGTTCTAAACGAATGACCCGCTGAAAGGCATACACCGCCTGCTGAGGTTGCCCAGATTGAGCCAATGCTAAACCCAAATTGTAGTGAGCAACGGTCAAATCGGGCTTTTTGTCAATGCTGGCACGAAACATGGCGATCGCCCCTTCCAGATTGCCCAAGCGGATATAGGCATTGCCTCTCTCTAGGAGTTGCTCGGCAGTTTCGTGGGCTGGGATCGCTACCTGACCCTGTGCCCAAACCGTGTGGTTTAGTGCAGTAAAAACTAAACCGCAACCCAACAAGGTAGTAAGCAGGAATAGATACCGACTGCGCATAGGCATAGGGAGACCCTACTATTTGCTGGGGCTAAATGTACTCTGTTTTGCCAAAAAGTCAAGAGTTTATTTACCCACTAAGGCGATCGCCGTATTTTGTCCGCCAAAGCCAAAGCTGAGGTTGAGAGCAGTTTTTAGCGGCTGAGATAAAGCCTCACGGGGAATAAATAAATCAAAGGCTGGGGTGAGCAAATTGACAGAGGGGGGGATTACCTGATCCCGTAGCGCCAGCAGGCAAAAGATCGCTTCCATCAAGCCAGTAGCGCCCAAACAGTGCCCTGTAGCTCCTTTGGTACTGGAAACGGGGGGAGAGTGGGGAAAACACTGCTGGATCAGTGCCGCTTCCATCTGGTCGTTGTTTAGGGTGGCAGTCCCATGGGCGTTGATGTAGTCAATGTCCTGCGCTGATAACCCTGACTGTTGTAGACAGTTGGCGATCGCCTGTTTGGCAGAGATTAAGTTTTGCCCCGCTGAGGTGATGTGCCAAGCATCGTTGGTCATGCCACAGCCTAAAATTAGCCCATAGACTGGCTGGTGTTCTACTGCCCTTGCTTGCAAAATCAGCACTGCTGACCCTTCCCCCAAACCTAGCCCTTCCCTCTCCTGACTGAAGGGATAAACCCCTGTTTTTGCCAATACTCCCAACTGCTGAAAGCCTGCGATACTCAGGAGAGTAATGGCACTGTCCACTGCCCCGACAATTACTAACTCGCTGGCTCCAGTGGTGATTAACTCATACCCTTTGGCGATCGCCCAATTCCCTGAGGCACAGGCGGTAGAAATGGTCATTACTATCCCTTGTGCCCCCAACCATTTGGCTACTTGGGCACTGAGGTTTGCTGACAGTAACTGCGGGAATTGTTGTAGGGGATATGCCCCATTTAGGATCATCTCCCACTCTCTCTGATAGCCCCTGCTAGTGCCAATGATTACCGAACTGTGGGGTAGGGGTAAGGTTAATTGCGCACTGGCGATCGCTTCTTTGAGGGCAATAAATAATAATTGTTCTACTCGGGGTTGGCAATCAATTATATCGAGTATATCGAGATTAACTTCTGCCACAGGGACACCGTTTTGCAGTTTAATTGCTGTCTGTCCTGCTAACAAATTTCGCCAGATAGTAGCACAGTCATTTCCCAAACCGTTGACCATGCCCATACCCGTTACTACTACGGTCATCGCACAATTTCCCTAATCAGGTCATCTGCTTGAAAAGCATAGATGCCACCAAAGATATTAAAGTGGTTGAGAATGTGATAGAGATTATACAAATTGCGACGCTTGTAATAACCGCTGTCTAGGGGGAAATGTTGGTTGTAGCTATCATAAAAAGCACTGGGCAATCTGCCAAATAATTCAGTCATGGCAATATCTACCTCGCGATCGCCATAGTACAAGGCAGGATCAAAAATCACGGGTTGGCGATCGCAAAAAGCCAAGTTGCCAGACCACAAATCCCCATGTACCAGTGAGGGCATTGGCTGATAATTATCAAAGTATTCGGGTATAGCTGACCATAAATCTTTGAGGGGAGTACGACTATAAAATCCTTTTCTGCGTGCTAAATCAAACTGCGGTTTCAGACGATTTTCCATCCAAAAATCCACCCAATTGTTATGCCAAGTATTGATCTGTGGCGTAGAACCAATGCAGTTATTACTATGCCAGCCAAAACCCCGTTTACTAAAAACTTGGTGCAATTTAGCTAAGTTGGCACCCAACAGTTGCCAATCTTGATCTTGGCGAGAATTGTGTAAATTTAACCACTCTAAAACTAGGAAGCACTGCTGATTAGAAGTGCCGATGCAAATCGGTTCAGGCACTGCGATCGCCCCAGTCTG
>Ga0272446_1003917_pt1 | contig 18163 bp, 15 predicted proteins | sample YNPCB0061_FD_194587 | JGI IMG/M metagenome (GOLD analysis project Ga0272446, IMG submission 194587) | Hot spring microbial mat communities from Yellowstone National Park, WY, United States - YNP-CB-006-1 | ecosystem: Environmental > Aquatic > Thermal springs > Hot (42-90C) > Sediment | place... | reverse complement strand
TGTACGAGGTCGCCGGGCGGCAGTTCGTGGTCATCGCCTGCGGGGGAGGGAAATCCGGCGCCCCGTCCGGCGGCGCCTACGTAGCCTTCGCGCTGCCTGAAGGAGGGGCCGGGGAAAAACGATGAAACCCAGACTCAGGGTTGCGCTGATCGGACAGGGGTTTATGGGCCGCGCCCACTCCAACGCTTTCCGGCAGGCCGGCCGTTTCTTTGATGTGCCCTACCAGATCGACTGCGCGGTCGTTTGTGCGCGGGACCGGGAGAGGCTCGAGCAGATGGCCGCCGTGTGGGGCTGGGCCGAGACGGCTACGGATTGGCGCGCCGTGGTGGAGCGCAAGGACATCGACCTGGTGGATGTGGCAGCCCCCAACTGTCTGCACGCGCCTATCGCGATTTCCGCGGCCAAGGCCGGCAAGATGGTGTTGTGTGAAAAGCCCATGGCGGTCTCGGCCGAAGAAGGGGCCCGCATGGTGGAGGCCGCGCGCGGGGTCCCTAACATGGTCTGGTACAACTACCGCCGGGTGCCGGCGATCAGCTTCTGCCGCCGCCTCATTGAAGAGGGCCGCATCGGGCGGGTCTTCCATTACCGCGCCACCTACCTGCAATCCTGGGGGCCCGACCCGGCCCGCGTGGGCACCTGGAAAACCCAGCGCGCGCTGGCCGGTTCCGGTGCGCTGGGCGATCTGGGTTCGCACCTGATCGATACCGCTCTGTGGCTGAACGGCGGCATCCGCGAGGTCTGCTCCCAGTTGCATACCTTCTATCCGGGACGGGACCTCGAGGACGCGGCCATGTTCATGGCTCGTTTCGAGAACGGCAGCCTGGGCAGCTTCGAGGCCACGCGTTTCGGCATTGGCAACCGCAACCGCAACGCCTTCGAGATCAACGGTGAGCGCGGCATGCTGCGCTTCAACCTGGAAGACCTCAACCGCCTGGAATTCTTCGATGCCGGGGACCCGGCCGGCCTGCAAGGGCCGCGCAACCTGCTGGTGACCGGACCGGACCATCCCTACGCGGCCAACTTCTGGAAGCCCGGCCACATTATCGGCTACGAGCACACCTTCATCGCCGCATTGGCGGACTTCCTGGAAGCGGCCCGGCGGGGCCGCCCCTGTCATCCGACCTTCGAGGACGCGCAGCAAACCCAGTGGGTGATGGAAGCCTGCGAACACTCGGCCAGATCCGGGAAGTGGGAACCGGCCGGGGGGTCTTCCGGAAGCGACCCGAAGCCGGCCGAGTCCTGACCCGTCATTGAACAACCTGCACGGGAAAATCCGCCGGGGCGCTGTTTTGGACCGGCTGCCCCGCCCGCGCATGGTGGAGTTGCTTCATTTGGTACATGCGCTTATCGGCCGCGGCCAGCAGTTGCTCGGCATCGGCGCCGTCATCGGGGGAAAATGCGACACCGATACTGACCGAGAGCAGATCTTCGTTCAGGGTGAGTCTGCCCATCTCGACAATGCGCTCAAACACGTGGGCGCAGCGGCTCGTCGCGGCCGATTCGGTCGCTCCCGGCAGAACCATGACGAATTCATCGCCGCCCATGCGGGCCACGTAGTCGTACTCCCGGCAACTCTCGCGCAGGATCCGCCCCGTGCTTTCGAGGATCTGATTGCCCTTGAGGTGGCCAAAGCGGTCGTTTACCTGTTTGAACCGGTCCAGGTCGAGCACCAGAATCGCCAGCCGTGTCCCGCTTCGTTTGCAGCGTCCCAGTTCGGCGTCGAGTTGCAGGAACAGCGATCGGGTGTTCGGTAATCCGGTGAGCTGATCCGTCACGGCCGATTGCCGGGCTTGCCCGTACTCGAGGGCATTTTCGATGGTCAACCCTGCCTTGGAGCTGATGGCCAGGAGAATCCGCAGATGGTCCCGGGTGAACGCCTCGGCGCCGGCGTGGTAGAGCGTCAGGGCTCCCACAACTCCGCTCAAACCCTCGAGCGGCACCGAGAGGGCCGATCGCAGGGTACTGAACTTGGCCGGATCGTTGAGATAGCCGGCTTCCACCGACGGGCTCCCGTTGAGCACCGGTTTCTTGTTCTCCACCACCCAGCCGGAAAGCCCCTGGCCCAGGGGGATCTCGAGAGAAGTGAACAACCGGCGGTCGTCGCCGTCCACATACTGGGGAAGGAGCTTGTTCTCTTTGAGGACATAGATCGCTATGGCATGATGGGGAACCATGTGCCGGAGCCGCGAGGCCAGCAACGACAGGGTCTCGTGAAGGCTGAGCGAATTGCCCAGGTCGCGGGTCACCTCGTGGAGCATCTGTACCTCCTGGCGGGCGGCCGCGATGGAATTGATGAAATCGAGGGAGCGCTCTCCGGATTCCGTCCGGGGAGCTGTACCGGTAGTGTCCAGACCGCTGTCGGGCGCCTCGCCCCGAAACACCCGCGCACCCTTGGAAAGGCGGGTGAAGCGCACGGAATTCCGGCGCGCCAGTTCCTCGAGTTCGTGGTAGCGCCGGCCCAGAATCTCCACCACGCGGGGGTCGAAGCTCTTGCCGGATTCCTCGCGGATGATCTCCATGGCTTCATCGACCGGCAGCGCCCGCCGGTAAGGGCGCTCGGTAGCCAGTGCGTCCATGCAATCCACGGCCGCCAGAATTCGCGCCCCGACTGGAATTTCCTCGCCCTTCAGGCCGTCCGGATAGCCGGTTCCATTCCATTTTTCGTGATGTGCCCTCACAATGGGCACAACCGGTGAGGGAAAGTTGACGCATTCCAGAATCTCGGCGCCCACCACGGGGTGGATCTTGATTTTTTCGAACTCCTCGGGAGTCAGCCGGCCGGGTTTTGAAATGATGTATTCGGGAACGGCAAGTTTGCCGATATCGTGAAGCAGGGCGGCAGCCTCCAGAGCCTGCAACTCTTTTTCGCTCACGCCGAGTTCTTTGGCGATTTCGATGCCGTACACCTGGACCCGGCGCAGGTGATTGTGCGTGCCTTCGTCCTTGGCTTCGATGGCCAGCGCCAGCGCTTCGACGGTCCGCAGGTGCAGGTCGGCCATTTCGCTCACGTGCTTCTTTTCCTCTTCCAGCCGCTCCAAGTACATTCGGTACGAATAGTGGACCAGGTAGACGGCCGGCAAGACGAGCAGCGAGTATTGCCAACCTACGTACCGGTTGCTGGCATGGATGAGCGCCGCAAGGGCCGCTCCGAACAGATATTGTGGGGCTGTCCAGAGAAAGTTCTCACGCCAGACCTGGCGACAGCGCTTGCCTTCGGACAAGGCGATGACACCGGCCACAGAAACCGTGTTCAACAGGTAATAGGCGCAGGAAGCGAAGAACAGTTGCACGGGCACACTGCCGTCCAGTGCGCGCAGCCAGCGGGCATGGAAGACCGCATCGCCCGCCGCCGCACAGCACACCGCACTCGCCACGTTGAACAGCAACTGGACCGGACGGGGCCGGATCCGCGGTTTCCAAAGACTCTGGGCCAGAACGGAGCAGGCCGCCACGACGAGCGTCTCCAGTTCGTTCAGCTCCACGATGCTGACCAGGACAAAGACGTAGCTGACTGACATCGTCCCGGCAATGCCGGGAAGATTCACCTTGAGCGCTGAAGCGGCAAGGCCGAGAATTACATAGAAGCCGAATTGGAGCCACGGTCCAGGGCGCCACTGAGCCGCGGCCCACCAGACGGCGGCCAGACTGGCCACCACGACGAGGGCGATATAGAGCCGGGTGCCGGTGGATAGGGATTTCATGCCACACCGGGGTTCGCTGCATCGCTTTTGCGAACCCTTGCACTCCTGATCGGCTGACGTGCGGCAGAACTTTATGGGGCGGACGGGGAGGCGCTACTTGCTGCTCTTTCCGGCGTTCTCGGTGATGGACTTGGCGAAGAAGTTCTCCACCTTGGCTTCGTTGCGGGCTACTTCGTAGTAGGCTGCTTTCAGAAGCTGATCCTTGCGGTTGAGCAACTGTTCCCGGATACTCTGCTGGACCCGCGGGTCGGACAGTTCGCGCTGCCCGGCCGGTTCCTTCGAGATCACCTTCAGCAGCCGGTAGCCCTCCTGGGTGTGGATGACCGGCGACACCTGCCCCGGTTGGAGGGACATAACCATCTTGCGCAGCTCCACATTGGCCTTCTCCAGCGCCGATTCAGGGATAAACCCCAGGTCGCCGCCGTTAGTCGAGGTATTAGGGTCCTCGGAGTAATTTTGGGCCAGCATGGAGAAATCCTCGCCCTGGCGCAGCCGGGCCTCCAGCATTTGGATCTTCTTCCTGGCTTGATCCTCGTTCTGGGCCTTGTCCCCCTTCAGGTTGCGGACATTCGGGTCGGGAGCGGGCGTCACCAGGATCTGGGCGATGTGCACCTGCGGCTCGGCCAGATTGAAGCTGGCCCTGTTGGCGTTGTAGAACTCGGTGACATCCGCGTCGGTAATGCTGATCTTCGACGTGATCTCTTTGTTGATCAGCTTCTGAATGCTCAACTCACGCCGCAACTGGGCTTTCAGGTCCTCCACGGTCATCTTGCGGTTCTGAAGCTGCCGCTGGAACTCCTCCTGGGTGTAGGGTGCTTTCAACTCGTTGAACTTGGTCTCCACGTCTGCATCCACAGCCATGAGGCCGAGCTTTTCGGCTCGTTGCAGCATGATTTCGTTGTCCACCAGGGTGCGCAGAATCTCCAGCTTCTGAATATTGATCTGATCCTCGCTGGAGCGGTCGCCGGCCGAGAGCATTTGGAACTGCTGGCTCTTCTCGAGTTCGGCGTAGGTGATGGGGCGGTTGTTGACCCGGGCCGCGACTCCGGCCGCGGGAGACTTCTTGCAGCCGGACGCGGCCAGCAACAATATGAGGGCACTAACCCACAGCTTCATGGAACCGTTCATCTCTTTCCTAATCATCTTACTGAAACGCGGAGCACCTTTTGGGGACCGTTTGCGGGATCCGCGGGGCGAGTACAATGACACGGTGGAGGCACCGGATGACGCCCTCTCCCGGCGCGCCCTTCATCCGTCAGTACCGGCGCGAAGACCGTCCCAAGCTCGAGGCGATGTATCGCGGCTTCGAGCCTAAGGGGGCCGCCGAAGGGCTTCCCCCGGTGCGTGACGAGAAGATCCAGCGCTGGTTGGACTACCTGGACGGGCAAGCCCACTGCCTGGTGGCGTTTGCCGGCGAGAGCGAAGAGCGGATTAGCGGGCACGTGATCCTGGCCGGCGGGGAGGACGGGGACCTGGAACTGGCTCTGTTTGTCCATCAGGATTTCCGGGGCCAGGGACTCGGTCTGGCGCTGGCGCAGGCTGCCGTGCGGGAAGCCCGCCGGCTGGGGGCCAGGCGCATCTGGCTCACGGTTACCACGGAGAACCGAGCCGCTCTGCGCATTTACGAGCGCTGCGGATTCCGTGCCCTTCCCGGAAAGTGGCTGATGGAGCTGGAAATGGAGCTTCTGCTCTCGTGAGTCTCGTGAGGCCGGCGCCGGACACCCCGCGCGCTCACCGGCCGTGGCGAGGCCCCTGTTATACTCGTACTCTATTCTGAGGAGCGAAACCTTGAAGATCGGAATGATTGGGACGGGCGCCATCTCGGACAAACACGCCCAAGCCTACCGGAACATCGGATTCGAACTCACCGTCTGCACCGACATCAACCACGAGGCCGGGCGGCGCTTCGCAACCCGGTATGGGGCGCGCTTTGTCGAGTCTTTCGAAGAGGTCTGCCGGGCGCCTGAAGTGGATTTCGTCGACGTCTGCACATTCCCGGACTTCCGGCTCCAGCCCCTGCGGCTGTGTGCGGAAAACGGCAAACACATCCAGGTGCAAAAGCCCATCGCCACGAATCTCGAGACGGCCCGGGAGATGGTCGAAACCGCCCGCCGGGCCGGCATTCAGTTGGGCGTGGTCAGCCAGCACCGCTTCGACGAATCGAGCCAGTTCGTCTTCCAGGCCGTCCGCAACGGCCGGCTGGGCAAATTGCTCCAGGCGGACTGCTACGTGAAATGGTACCGCTCCGCCGCTTACTATTCCCGGCCCATCAAGGGGAGTTGGAGCGTGGAAGGAGGCGGCGCACTCATCAACCAGGCGATTCACCAGCTCGACATCCTGCGTTGGATCGCCGGTCCGGTCAGTGAGGTTTTTGGCTTCTGGCAATTGGGAGCGCTGCACAAGATCGAGTCCGAGGACGTGGTCAACGCCGTGGCGCGCTACGCATCCGGAGCCACCGGAGTGTTTCAGGCCTCGACGGCGTTCTGGCCCGGATATACCGAGCGCACGGAATTCCACGGCACCAAGGGAACCGCCATCATTTCCGGAGACAAGCTCACCACCTGGGATGTGGAAGACGATTCCGGCGACCCGCCCCCGCTGGCCTCCAACGTGGCATCCGGCGCCTCGGATCCTATGGCGATCTCGCTGGAACCGTTCGAGCGCCAGTTTCGCGACTTCGGGGAAGCCATCCGCACCGGCCGGAAGCCGCTGGTGGACGGCGAGCAAGGCTGTAACGCTCTCGAGCTGGTGATGGCGGTTTACCAATCCTGCCGCACAGGCCAGAAAGTGACTTTGCCCCTGTAGGGCCGCGGGTATGGAGTGGGCCTGCCTGCGCGTGCCAGCCTCGAGCGCCAATCTCGGGCCCGGCTTCGATGCCATCGGGATGGCGCTGGGCATCTACCTGGAATGCCGTTTTCGCAAGGCCGAACGGCTGTCGATTGAGGTCAGCGGCCGTGATGCCGCGTCCATCCCCGCCGACGAGACGAACTTGATCTGGCAGACCGCGCTGGACGTTGCGGCGAAAGCCGGCCCGGGCCATACGCCCCTGCCTCTGACTCCGATCGAGCTGCGCATCCGCAACGATATCCCCATTGGCAAGGGGCTGGGGTCGAGCGCCGCGGCCCTGACCGCCGGAGTCATCATCGCCGACCGCCTGCTAGGCCTGAACTGGAAGCCCCTGCGGATTCTGGATGAGGCCGCGCGCATCGAAGGTCATCCGGATAACGTGGGCGCCTGCGTGCTCGGGTCGATCGTGGCCAGCGCGATCGATTCGGGCGGCGTGGCGCGGGCGGTGCGCCTCGACCTGCCCGCCCGGTTCGGCGTCGCCGTGGTGGTGCCCGATTTCGATTTGCCCACGGTGAAGGCCCGCTCGGTGCTCCCGGACTGCTATTCCAAAGCGGATGCGATATTCAACGTGCAGCGGGCGGCGCTGTTGATGGCCGCCCTGTCGACCGGCGCCACCTGGGCGTTCCCCGCGGCCCTGGAGGACCGCTTCCACCAGCCTTATCGGGAGGAACTCGTGCCGGGATTGCGGGACGCCCTGCGCCTGCGCGCGCCGGGTCTGCTGGGCTGCGCCTTGAGCGGAGCGGGCCCCTCGATCATCGTTTTCTACGAGCGCGGCTATGAGCAGGTCTGCGACCTGATTCGCCAGATCTTCGCCCTCCACGGCCACGCGTCGGAGGTCTTGCGCACACACGTCCCCGATCAGGGTTACATCATTGAGGACGGGTAGTCATCCTTTGATCACGCCCATGGGACGCAGCCGCGCCACCTTGCGCGCCAGCCCTGCGTGGTGGACCACCTCGATGACTTCGTCCACGTTCTTGTAAGCCTCAGGGACTTCCTCGACAATGCCGTCCCTGGTTTCGCTGCGCACCAGAATGCCCTGCTCCTCGAGCTGCTTCTGCACCTGGCGGGCATCCCGGCCCTTGCGCACCGCCGTGCGGCTCATCAGCCGGCCCGCGCCGTGGCAGACACTGCCGAAACTCTCCCGCATGGCTCCCTCGGCTCCCACCAGCACCCACGAGGCCGTGCCCATGCTGCCGGGAATGAAAACGGGTTGACCGACCGCCCGGTAGTCGGCCGGGATTTCGCGGTGGCGGGCCGGGAATGCCCGGGTAGCTCCCTTGCGGTGGACCAGGACCTCGCGGTGGACTCCCTCGACCTCGTAGGTTTCGCGCTTGGCGATGTTGTGGCACACGTCGTAGATCAACTCCAGCCGCACGTTGTCGCCGAAGATGCGGCGGAAGGCGCCGCGCAGGAAGTGCAGGATGCCTTGCCGGTTGGCCCACGCGAAATTGGCGGCGGCGCGCATGGCGCCCAGATAGGCCTGGCCTTCGGGTGAATGGATGGGCACGCAGGCCAGTTGCCGGTCCGGCAGGGTGATGCCGTACTTCTTCATGGCGGGATTCATCTGGGCCAGATAGTCGGTGCACACCTGGTGTCCCAGCCCGCGCGAGCCGGAGTGGATCAGAACAACAACCTGCCCCAGCTCCAGGCCCATGGCCCGTGCCGCGGCCGGGTCGTGCAATTCCTGGACGGTCTGGATTTCGAGGAAATGATTGCCGCTGCCGAGAGTGCCCAGTTGGGGAAGCCCGCGCTGGCGGGCGCGTGGAGAAACCTTGTCCGGATCGGCGTCCTCCAGCGCGCCGCCGGCTTCGGCGTATTCGGCGTCGCGGCGGTCGCCGTAGCCGTTCGCGACCATCCAGCGGGCCCCCTCCACCAGCACCGCTTCCAGTTGCTTCTCCTCGATTTTCACCTGGCCGGAGCCGCCCGCTCCGCAGGGAACGTCCCGGAACACCTGCTCGATCAGGGCCTTCAACCGCGGCCGTACGTCGGCTTCGGCCAGGGTGGTGCGCACCAGGCGGACGCCGCAGTTGATGTCGAAACCGACTCCGCCGGGCGAGACCACACCCTGCCGGTAGTCGGTGGCCGCCACGCCACCAATCGGAAAGCCGTACCCCTGGTGAATGTCCGGCATGGCCAGGCTGGGACCCACGATTCCGGGAAGGTTGGCGACGTTGACGGCCTGTTGCAGGGATTGATCGCGGCGGATGTGCTCGATGAGGGCCGCGCTGGCGTACACGATCACATCGGTGCGCATTCCCAGCCGCTCATCGCGCCGGATCCGGTAGCGGTAGGCGTCAATGGCTTCCAGTTCCATTCTGCCTTCCATCTTCAAACGTCGAGGAACACCTCGGCCACCCACCCGCCCGGCTCCTCGGCCACCTTGAGCTGATGGTAGGTGACCGCCTTCACGATCGCCCGGGCCGCGTGCCGGCTCGGATCATATGGCTCGCCCCGCGCCACTCCGCTTACCCTGTCCGGAGCAATCTGATGCACGTGGAACTCGCACAGAGCGATCCGCCGCCCGTCGGTCCAGTAGAGAATCTCGCTCAACCAGTTCACCAGCAGGGATTCGTAGTCTTCCCCGGAAGCCGCCAGCGGATACTCGCAGCGCGGCGCCACCCTGTTCAGGTCGCAGGCAATGGAGCACATGGCCAGGGCTGCGTTTTCGAACAGTTCCGCCGCCGTGGAACCTCGGGCGCGAAACCCGATGTCGGCCGTGTGCTCGAGGATCTCGAACATGGGGTTCGATCCAAAACTATTATATTGGTACTTTCACGGTTTGCATGAAGCTCTCGATTCTGATGCCGGTCTATAACGAGCGCACCGTCGTGGAACGGTGCATCTCGCTGGTGCTCAGCGCGCCTCTGCCCGAGAACATGGAGCGGGAGCTGATCATCGTCGATGACCGCTCCACCGACGGCACCTACGAGATCCTCGAGCGTCTGGCCGCCGCCCATCCCGAGATCCGGCTGTTCCGGCACGAGGTGAACCGGGGCAAGGGCGCTGCGGTCCGCACCGCTATCGGCAAGGCCACCGGCGAGTTTTCCCTGATCCAGGACGCCGATCTCGAATACGATCCCTCGGAGTATCCGCAACTGCTGCGCCCGCTGCTGAACGGCCACGCCGATGCGGTGTTCGGATCGCGATACCTCGCCGGAGAGCAGACCCGGGTGCTGCTGTTCTGGCACTCCATGCTGAATAAGGGGCTCACCCTGATCAGCAACATGTTCTGCAACCTCAACCTGACCGACATGGAGACCTGTTACAAGGTCTTTCGAACCGACCTGCTCAAGAGCATTCCCATCCGCTCCGACCGGTTCGGCTTTGAACCGGAGATCACCATGAAGTGCGCCAAGCGCATGCTGCGGGTCTACGAAGTGCCCATCAGCTACCATGGCCGCACCTACGAGGAGGGAAAAAAGATCGGCTGGCGAGACGGACTCAAGGCCCTCGCCGTGATCCTGAAGTTCTGGCTCATCGACGATCTCTATACCGCCCCTTATGGCCGCGGAGCGCTGAACAACCTGACAGGGACGCCGCAATACGTGAGCTGGCTGGCCCGGTTGTTGCGGCCGCATCTGGGCGACACCGTTCTGGAATTGGGGGCCGGGATCGGAACGGTGTCGGGACGCCTGATGGGCAGGCGGCTGCTGTACGTGGCCTCCGAGAAGGATCCGCTCCATCTGCACGCCTTGAGGAACCGTTTCCTGCGCACGCCCAATGTGCGCGTCCGTAAGATCGATCCGGCGGCCCCGGCGGATTTCGAAGATCTGGGCGAGTCCTTCGATACGGTGCTCTGCCTCAACGTGCTCGAGTACCTTGACCAGCCCGACCGGACCATCGCCTCGATCCACCACACGCTTAAGGACGGAGGCGTGCTGGTGGTGCTGGTGCCCCAATGTCCGCGGCTGTACGGGGCGGTGGACCGGTTCATGGGACACAAGCGGCGCTTCCATGGCGCGGAAGTGATCCGGCTGCTCGAATCCAATGGTTTCCGGGTGGAGAGAACCCACAACCTGAACAAGGCCGGAACATTGCCCTGGTGGTTTTTCAGCAGGGTTCTGGGCCGCGGCCGGATCAACAAGCTGACCCTCAAGGTATTCGACAAGACCGTGTGGTTGTGGCGGCGGATCGACCCGCTGCTACCCTGGCCGGGCCTCTCCTTTGTCGCCGTGGCGCGGAAGATCTGATGGGCGCCCCGAGCAGGCCGGCCTGCCAGCCCGTGTAATACACTAGGTCTTGACTAAGGCGGACCCCGCGGCCGGGCTGCTGCGGCCACGGCGTCCGGACGGTGATGTATGGCTTATTCGCTCCGCCATTCTATCTGTAACGAAGTGTTCGACAAGTGGACCTTTGCCGACGCCTGTAAAGCGATCCGGCGCGCCGGTTATACCGGGATTGAGATTGCACCCTTCACCCTGGCGGAAGATCCCGCCGGCATACCGTCCGCCCGGCGGCGCGAGTATGCCAGGATTATGGCAACCGAGGGCCTGACGTTCGTGGGCCTGCACTGGCTGATGGTGAGCCCGAAGGGACTGCACGTCACCACGGCCGACGCCGCCGTGCGCCAGAAGAGCTGGCGGCATATCCATAATCTGATTGACCTGTGCGCGGACCTGGGCCCCGGCGGAGTGATGGTGTTCGGTTCGCCCGCCCAGCGCGCCTCCACGGGGGGGACCCACCGGCGGGAGGCCACCGAGCGCCTGGTCGAGGGCCTGGCCGAGGCCGCTCCGCACGCCGGAGAACGGGGGGTTACGATTCTGCTCGAGGCTCTGCCCAAAAACCAGTGTGACGTGGTCACCTCGCTCGACGAGGCTGTTTCGATCGTGCGGCGCATCAATCACCCCGCCATTCGCACCATGTTCGACGTGCATAACGCCGTCAACGAGGTCGAGCCCCATGCCGTGCTGGTGGAGCGCTATTACGACTTCATCCGTCACATCCACGTCAACGAAATGGACGGGCGCCACTGCGGGACCGGCACCTACGACTTCAAGCCGCTGCTGAAGGTTCTGCTGCGGCGGGAGTTTCCGGGGTGGGTCTCGCTGGAAGCTTTCGATTTCACGCCCGGCGCCGAGACCATTGCTAATGATTCGCTGCGCTACCTGGAGCGCGAGATCGCCAGGCTCGCTCCGGCCGCGGGGCTTTCCGCCGGGCGCAAATAACCTCATATGAAAAAATACGTTGTCACGGGAGGCGCCGGGTTCATCGGCTCGGCCATCGTACGCGGGCTGCTCCGCGAAGGCGCGGGGCGGGTGGTGGTCATCGACAATCTGATCACGGGACGGGAGGCGAACCTGGATGAGGTCCGCTCCGCGATTGAATTCCGGCACGCCGACGTGCGTTGCTATGACGAGATTGCGCCCCTGGTGGCCGGCGCCGACGTGGTCTTTCACCAGGCGGCCATTCCTTCCGTGCCCCGCTCGATTCAGGATCCCGTGCCCTCGCACGAGTGCAACATCGACGGAACCTTCCAGTTGCTGCGCGCCGCGGCCGGCGGCCGGGTCCGCAGGGTGGTCTACGCCGCCTCGTCATCGGCCTACGGGGATACCGAGGTGCTGCCGAAAACGGAAACCATGCTGCCCCGGCCGAAGTCGCCCTACGCCGTGCAGAAGTTGGTGGGCGAGTACTACGCCTCGGTGTTTTCCTCCTGTTTCGGACTGGAAACCGTGTCGCTGCGCTATTTCAACGTCTACGGGCCGCGCCAGGATCCCACCAGCCCATACTCGGGCGTGCTTTCCATCTTCATGAAGTGCGTGCTCGAGCGCTCCTCGCCGACCATCTTCGGCGACGGGGAACAGTCGCGCGATTTCACCTTCGTCGAGGACGTGGTGGCGCTCAATCTTAAGGCCGCTGTGGCGCCCGGCGTTTCGGGGAAGGTCTACAATGCCGGCAACGGGGGGCGCATCACGTTGAACGAAGCCTGGCGCCTGCTCCAGAAGATTGAAGGCGTCGAGATACCCGCCGTCTATGCGGAGCCGCGCCCCGGAGATGTCAGGGATTCGCAAGCCGACACCACGGCCGCCGCCGCCGAACTGGGGCACGCTCCCCGCTTCAGTTTTGAAGAAGGCATGCGGCTCACTCTCGATTGGTATCGCGCGAATCGCTGACGGCAGGGTCCGGCGATTGTGCGGCAGCTTTCGCGGCGTGATAGAATTCCGCGTGAAAGTGGAACGCGAGCGCCTATGGAATGCCATCACTGGAATCGCCGTGAACTGATTCACCGCAGTCTTCGCGCGTTTGGCCTGGCTGCCGCAATTCCCGCCTTTGCGAAGCCGCCGCGCGTCCGCATAACCAATGTGGAATCTTTCTCTGTCCGCCTGCCGGCCGAAGGGGGCAAGCCGGATCCGGAAAAGATTTACGGATACGGAGTCTGCCGCGTCTCTACTGATGCGGGCGTCACCGGAACGTCTTTCCTTGGCTGCCCTGCGGGAATTCTAAACGGCTGGGTGAAACCCACGCTGGCCGGCCAGGACCTGTTCGCCGTGGATCGCCATCTGAAGCGCTTACAGATGCAGCGGGGCGAGTCCGGCGTGCAGATCTGGTCGGGTGTCGAACATGCCATGTGGGACGCCATCGGCAAGATTGCCAACCTGCCCGTGGCGAAGCTGCTGGGCGGCTACCGGGACAAACTCCGCGTGTACCGCACCTGCGTATTTCCCGGCAAGGCGGACCAGTCCGACGTGCCGTATGAGACGCAGGCCCGGTTCGCCGTGCGCCTGAAGAAGGCCGGCTACACCGGGATCAAGATTCGCGCCTGGCGCCCGCGGCCCATGGATGACGTCGACATGGTGGGCGTGATGCGCGCCGCCGTGGGCGACGACTTTGCCATCATGCTGGACCGCACGGCGGTGCGCCCGGGCTGGGTGTGGGACTATCGCACCGCCCTCGAAGTCTGCCGCGGCCTGGAAAAACACCGGGCCTACTGGCTCGAAGAGCCGTTCGACGGCAACGACCTGAACAGCCCCGCGCGGCTCGCCGCCGAGGTCGAAATCCCGATTACCGGCGGCGAGCTGGGCAAGAGCATCTTCCACTTCCAGAACTTTTTGACCCACAAGACCTACGACATCCTGCAACCCGATACGCGCATTTGCGGCGGCATCTGGATCGCGCGGAAGATCGCCATCCTGGCCGAAGCGTACGGCGTGCCCTGCATCCAGCACGGCACTTCGGGCCTGAGCCTGGCCGGCTGGATTCAGGCCGGCTGCGCCATGCCGAATTGCGAATGGCAGGAAATCATCGGCGGCCCCAATCTGCCCGAGGAGCAGTGGGAGCCGGGGCTGAAACTGCTGCGCACTCCGCACGTGTTCAAAGTCGAGAATGGATACGTTCATCTGCCCGAGCTTCCCGGACTGGGCCTGGACGTCAACGAGGACGCGCTGAAAGAATACAAGGTGAATCGCGATGCTTGAGCTGACTCGCAGGGAAATGCTGGCCGCGTCGCTGGCGGCCGTGACGGCGCCGGTGCGCGCCGTGGCCGCCGCCGTGAAGCCGGTGCGCATTCAGAAGGTGGAACTGTTTGCCATACGCATCCCGGTCTCGAATGCGGAGCGGGAAGCCGGTGTCTACAACTCATACCCGGTCGTCAAGGTGATCACCGACGCCGGAGTCAACGGCTACTCCTTCAGCGGACCGGGTCCGGGCGCGCAAGGGCAGGTGAACGAAATGCTCGCGGGCAAGGACTTGTTCGCGGTCGAGCAGCACCTGAAGAACGGGCTGGGCCGTTTCGGGGGCGTGGAGCACGCCGTCTGGGACGCCATTGGAAGAATCGCCAACCAACCTGTGTACCGCTTGCTGGGCGGCAACAGTTCCACCGTGAAGCCCTATTTGACCTGCGTCTGGAAAGGCAACGCGGACCAGGCTCAGGTGCCGTTTCAGGACCAGGTGGCGATGGCGGTGAAGATCAAGAAGGCGGGCTTCAAGGGCATGAAGATCCGGGTGTGGCGACCCAACCCGATGGACGATGTCGAGGTCTGCCGCCAGATCAAGGCGGCGTGCGGCAAGGAGTTCGCGCTCATGTTCGACCGCACGGCGCATGCCCCGGTCCAGATGGCCGGCCAGAAGATCTGGGATTACGACACGGGGCTGAAGGTGGCCCGGGCCTTGCAGGAGGCGGGAGCCTGCTGGCTGGAGGAGCCGTTCGCGCGCGAGGATTACGAGTTGCCTGCGAAGCTTGCGGCGGCGGTGGACATCCCGATCACCGGCGGAGAAGGCTACCTGGGCCTTGAGCCGTTCCGCCAGTGCCTCATCCATCGCACCTACGACATTCTCCAGCCCGATGGGCGCAATGCCGGCGGCATCCTGACCTGCCGCAAAGTGGGAGTCATGGCCGAGGCTTACAACGTCCCCTGCATTTTGCACGGCACCATGAGCCTGATGCTGGCCGGATGGCTCCAGGCCACGCTGGCGATCGGCTCCGAGTGGCAGGAGGTGGCGCTGATTACGCCGCCCCTGATGCCGGAAGAGCAGTGGGCCCCGGCGATGAAGATTTTGAAGAACGACCGGATGTTCACGATCCAGGACGGCATCCTGCATGCGCCGGAGTTTCCGGGTATCGGGCTGGACGTCGACGAGGAAGCCGTGAGCAAGTACCGGGTGTGAACATGTCTTCGGCCCGGAGACGCGCCTGGAGGGCGTCCCCGGGCGCCGGGATTTCCGCTAGGGTTTTTCTTTCTTCAGCAACGCCTGGATTTTCTTGGTAAGCTCCTTGGTTTCCTTGCTCTCCGGAACGCCTTTCAGCGCCTCCGTGGCCAGGCCGGTGAACATCTTCAGCTTGGAAGGATCGCTCAGTTTCTTCCGCGTATAGAGATTGGCGTCATCGTAGAGCGCATTGGCCATCGCGAGCATGAAGGTGGCGCGCGGAACCGTGAAATTGGGGTCTTTCAGAAGCGCACCCGCTTTGGCGGCGTCGTCACCGGCGCCAGCCGCCCGGCTGGCGGTGAGCAGGATGCCCCGGTTGATGGCTGCCGTTTGCGCGGCCTCGATATCACCCGGCGTCGGCATCATGCCCTTCTCGACGCGCAGCAGGTGCGGGGGGACCTCGCTGCTCCCCTTGGGCAATCCGAAGGCCAACGGGACCGGATCGGTCTTCGACTTGGCGAACCGCTGGAACGCCTCGGCGTATTGCACGGACATGCGTCCAGCCGTGCGCTGGTAGTTGGCCGCCTGGTTGCGGAAGGTGAGCGGTTGCTCCCGGTTCATCTTGGCGCCCGCCTCGAAACTGTCAGCCAGGTCGGAATAGCCCTTCGCCATCCCGGCCGTCAACACCAGCAGCCAGGCCTCCGCCTTGGGGGCGTATTCGCTCTGGCCGGATGCGAGCTTGTCCAGGTGCAAGGTGGTTTTCAGGTAATCACCCGCCGCGGCGGTCTCCCGCGCGGCTGCCCACAGATACTCCGGCGAACCCGGCTGGGGGCCCGGGGGAGCCGTGGAACAGGAAATCAGAATCAGAAGAGCCGAAAGTGAGGCTGCGAGCGTAACTGCTCGGACAGTAGCCTTCATCATGAACCTCCGTTCATCGCGATGATTTATCACACGCGAAGGCAAGATGCAAGCTGCTCAGAAACGCACCAGGTCCCAGGGCTTGCGGGGCGTGCGGTGAAGCAACGCATTGGCTCCGGAATCGCCGGGAAAGGTCTCCGTCGCGGCATCCCAGCGCAGCTTGCGGCCGGTTCTGAGCGCGATGTTCCCCAAATGGGCCACGCTGGTTGCCCGCTGGCCGATTTCGACACCGGCATAGGAAGGCTTTCGCTCTCGCACGCACTCGATAAAGTGCCTGGCGTGCAAAGCGGTGGCGTCGGTCGTGTTCATGCGGCGCGGCTCGATGCGCGGTTCCGGGGAATTCTGGCTCGGGCCGCCCCAGATGGCAATCTGTTTCGGTTCCGCGTAGATCTCGTACCCGATACGGTCCGCGAACAGGGCGCCGTTGGTGCCGTAGAACGCCATGCCGTTGGGGCGGTCGTCATTGCCGCGCATGTTGTAGTACTTCATGCCGGGCGTTCGCCCTCCGCATCCGTGCCCGTTGAGCAGGTAGCCCTCGTAGCTAAGCACGAAGCCGGGGTACTCATACGTGGCAATAATGGTGTCCGGGACATCGCCGGCGTCCTTCAGGGTGAAACGTCCGCCGGAAGCGGACACGGCAGCAGGCTGGTCCACACCCATGATCTGGTGGACGGTGTCAAAGCGGTGCGTGCCATAATCGGTGATCCAGCCTCCCGAATAGTCCCGGAACATGCGGTAAGTGGCCAGGAAGCGCGCCCTGTTGAAGGGAACCTTCGGGGCGGGTCCCAGATAAAAATCCCAGTCCAACCCCTCCGGCGGATCCGAATCCGGAGGGTTGCCGATGCCCTTCGGAGAGCGATTCACGTAGTTCCAGACGCGCACGAAGCGGACTTCGCCGAGTTCGCCGCTCTGGACGATCCTGGCGCACTCGGCGAAATGCGGCGAGGAGCGATGCTGGGTGCCGGCCACGGCAATGCGGCCATGCCTGCGGGCCGCGTTGACAATCGCTCGGCCTTCTCTGATGGAATACGCCAGCGGTTTCTCCACGTACACGTCCTTGCCCGCCTGGAGCGCGAGCACGGCGCAGGTGGCGTGCCAGTGGTCGGGGGTGGCAATCAGTACGGCGTCGACTTCTTTGAGTTCCAGCAGCCTCCGGAAGTCCTGGAAGGCTCTGGCCCGTGGTCCGGCCCACTGCCTGGCCTTCTCGGCGTTAGCCAGATAAACGTCGGCGGCCGCGGCGAACTCGGTGTTCGGGGCCTCCTTCATGAAGCCTGCGACGTAGCGGCCCCGGCCGCCGCAACCGATCAGGCCCATCACCACGCGGTCATTTGCGCCGGGCACGCGCCGGGCCGGAACCGCGCCCGCCGCCGCGGCCGTGGCTTGGAGAAGGCGCCGTCTTTCCATCCTGACTATAATAAACCCCATGCTGCGGGAGGCGCGCGAGTGGCTGCGGGCGGCGCATGCGGTGGCGGTGCTTACCGGCGCCGGCATCTCGGCGGAAAGCGGCATTCCCACCTTTCGCGGCGCGGGCGGTTTGTGGAGGCAGTTCCGCCCCGAAGATCTGGCGACGCCCGGCGCTTTCGCCCGGGATCCGCGTCTCGTGTGGGAGTGGTACGACTGGCGCCGCGGGCTCATCGCCAGGGCCGAGCCCAACGCCGGCCATCGCGCGCTGGTCGAACTCGAACGCGGCAAGCCGCGCTTCACCCTGATCACCCAAAACGTGGACGGACTGCATGACCGCGCCGGCAGCCGGCACGTGCTGAAGGTGCACGGCGACATCTGGACCCTCCGGTGCACGGCTTGCGATCGAAGCTGGACCGACTTTCGCCCGGCTCTGCCGGAACTGCCGCCGCGGTGCGAGTGCGGCGCACTGGCGCGGCCCGGCGTGGTCTGGTTCGGTGAAGCGCTTCCCGTGGACGTGTGGATGGCCGCCGAACAGGCCGCTGGTGAAGCGGAGGTCTTTCTGGTGGTGGGGACTTCGGCGGTGGTTTACCCGGCAGCCGGCCTTGTCATGACGGCGAAGGCAAGTGGCGCGCGTATCATCGAGATCAACCCCGAGCGCACTCCCTATTCAGACGACGTGGATTGCTGCCTGCAAGCTCCGGCCGGCGAGG
>Ga0272446_1003916_pt1 | contig 18168 bp, 21 predicted proteins | sample YNPCB0061_FD_194587 | JGI IMG/M metagenome (GOLD analysis project Ga0272446, IMG submission 194587) | Hot spring microbial mat communities from Yellowstone National Park, WY, United States - YNP-CB-006-1 | ecosystem: Environmental > Aquatic > Thermal springs > Hot (42-90C) > Sediment | place... | reverse complement strand
GGTTGATGGCTCCAGTACTGTATTTCCATTGACAGAAAAAGCCGCTGAACTCTTCCAGAAAGAAAACCCCAACATTCGTGTAACCGTTGGTGTATCTGGTACTGGTGCTGGTTTCCGTAAGTTCTGCAACGGCGAAACCGATATCTCCGACGCCTCTCGCCCCATTCTCAAAAAAGAGATGGAAGCCTGCCGTGCCAAGGGCATCAGCTACATCGAACTACCCATCGCCTTCGATGCGCTGACCGTTGTTGTCAACCCCCAAAATACTTGGGCTACCAACCTGACCACTGCCGAACTCAAAGCCATCTGGGAGCCTGGTTCTAAGATCACCAACTGGAGCCAAGTACGCAAAGGTTTCCCCAATGTGCCTCTGCGTCTATTTGCTCCTGGTGCCGCTTCTGGTACTTTTGACTACTTCACCGAAGCCATTAATGGTCATGCCAAAGCTCAGCGCACCGATGTAACTCCCTCGGAGGATGACAATGTGCTGGTGCAAGGCGTGATTCGCGATCGCGGCGCCATGTCTTACTTCGGGCTCGCCTACTATGAAGAAAACAAAACTAGGGTGCGTTCGGTGCAGGTGAACGGTGTAGCTCCCTCCTTGGAAACTGCAAGAAGCGGTCGCTATACTCCCTTGTCCCGCCCGCTGTTCATCTATGTAAATGCTGAATCCGCTAAGAAACCCGAAGTTTCCCGCTTCGTCAGCTTCTATGTGCGTCGTGGTGAGTCCATCGCCCGTGCTGTAGCATATGTGCCCCTGCCTTCAGCGGCATACACTCGCATCCTTGCCAAGTATACCTCTGGTAAGACTGGTACAGTCTTTGGCGGTGAAAACCAAGTCGGTGTGTCCATTGAGCAAATTCTTGCTAAAGACCTACAAGAATAGGTTATTCTTTACCTGATGCGACCCATGCTATCCCCTCACTCTTGCGGGATAGCTGTAATTACTAGAAACGAACTGGTTAATCATGGATATCTTGAGTGAAAGTGGAAGAGTTGACCGATCGCGCATTGCTCGGCAAAAAATGATTGAAAAAGGTATTTATGTACTCCTACTGTTGGCGGCAGTCTCCTCGATTGTTATTACCGTCGGCATCATGCAGGTTCTGATTGTGGATACCTACGAGTTTTTTAAAGATTTACCGCAAAAATTTGCCGAGCAAGCACAGGTGTTCGCTGAACAGGGTAACGAGGAGTTAGCCAACCTCTTTAAGAATTTGAACCCCTTCCTAGAATTTTTTACTGCTACTGAGTGGACACCCCTATTCTCCCCCGCCAGATTTGGCATTTTGCCCTTGTTATCTGGCACGCTGGTTACTTCCATAGTAGCGTTGTGTTTAGCCATTCCCTTCGGTACTTCTATCTCCCTATACCTCAGTGAATTTGCCAACGCCAAATTGCGGGAGACCCTCAAGCCAATTTTAGAACTGATTGCTGGGGTGCCCTCAGTAGTATTTGGCTACTTTGCGCTTGGGTTCGTCAATCCCATAGTGCAGGATATTGCTGAGGTTTTTGGCTATCAGCTGGCAGGGGCTAATATGCTGGGGGCGGGTCTGGTGATAGGCATTTCCATTATCCCCCTGATTAGTTCCGTGAGTGAAGATGCGATGCGGGCAGTGCCAGTGCAGATGCGGGAGGGTTCCTATGCTATGGGGGCAACTCGGATGCAGACAGCTTTTAAGGTAGTGATTCCTGCGGCATTTTCTGGGATCATTGCCGCCTATATCTTGGGCATTTCCCGCGCTGTGGGCGAAACCATGATTTCGGCGATCGCCGCTGGTTTGCAACCTAACTTTACATGGAATCCCCTCGAGCCTGCGGCTACGGTTTCTGCTTTCATTGTGCAGGTAACGCTGGGAGACTTGGAGTTTGGCTCCATCCAATACCTAAGTGTGTTTGCCGCTGGGATGATGCTGGCAGTTACCACTTTGACGCTGAATGTGATTGGCTTCTTTTTGATCAGAAAATTTAGGGAGAGATACTAATGGCTACTTCGGTGATGTCCCTACAACAGATTCGGCGCAATATCAATCAAAGGAAATTGGCAGATCGGGTATTCATGTTCTTTGCCCTATTTTGTCTGTTTACTGGTCTGGCAGTTTTGATTGCCTTGGTCTCTCAACTGTTCTTTGGCGCTCTTGGGTATAGCTTTATTGAAACCGCCGAACTAGAGCGGTCCACGATCAGTTTGGTAACCCAAGTTGACGAGCAAGCTGACGCGCCAGCCAAGTCAGCGCTGGCAGAGTTGATTCAAATTGTGCGAGAACAAAAAAGTCGGCGCACAGGCGAAGAGCTATTGGAAATTAAGCTCACCGATCAGGAAAGGCAGAGATTTAATGAGGCTTTGCTGAGAGTATTGCCGCCAGTTAACGCTTTCGCCCAAAAACAGGCAGAGGCGGGCTTTATCGATGACGACCAAGAGAAGGAGCGCGTAATTCAAGAATTAGACTCCGCCAGCCCTGCAATTAAACAAATTTACGATTCTACCAAGCAAGTATGTAGCGGCAAAATTGAAAAATTTTTTACAGGGGCTTGGCTGTGCGTGGTGCCCTCTAAGCTTACCCCTCGCTTTTTGTCTCTGCCCCCCTCGGCAACTCATGAGAAGGCGGGTGTATTGGTTGCGATCGCTGGTACTTCCCTAGTGATTCTGGTAACTGCAGTGCTGGCAATTCCCATTGGCATCGCCGCTGGGGTGTTTTTGGAAGAATATGCCCCCAAAAACTGGTTTACCGGGTTTATTGAGATCAATATCACCAACCTAGCGGGAGTTCCCTCAATTATTTACGGTCTATTGGCTCTTGGGGTATTTAAGTATCAGCTGGCTTTTGGGGAAAGTATCTTGACAGCAGGTTGTACGCTGGGTTGCTTGATTTTGCCAGTAATTATTGTTACTACCCGTGAAGCTATTAAGGCGATTCCCATTGGCATTAGGGAAGGGGCGGCGGCACTGGGAGCCAGCAAGTGGCAGGTGATCTGGGATCATATCTTGCCCTATTCCATCGGCGGTATTTTGACAGGCGTTATTGTGGGTTTGTCTCGGGCGATCGGTGAAACTGCTCCACTGGTTACGATTGGAGCTTTGACCTTCATTACTTTCCTGCCCATTAGAGATGAAGCCCCCTTCTTGTCTTTCAAGTGGATTTGGTCGCCGTTTACGGTGATGCCAATTCAGATGTTTGACTGGGTGCAGAGACCCGATCGGGGTTTTCAGACTAACGCATCAGCCGCTGGTGTGGTATTAGTGGTGATGACCCTCTTGATGAATGGAGCGGCAATTTATATCCGTTCCTACTTCCGCAGTCGCATTAAGTGGTAATTTTTTCCTAGTAGTTTAGAGTGAGGCATAGACCTAAATGGCAATCAGTAAACCCCCTGCTAAGGCGATCGTTAAAGACTTTAGCTTTTACTACGGTAACGGCTTCAAGGCGATCAAAAATGTCAGCCTAGAAATTGCCGAGAAGCATGTAACAGCTTTTATCGGTCCTTCTGGGTGCGGCAAATCTACCCTACTTAGGGCATTTAACCGCATGCACGACCTGTATGGCGGCAACAAGTATGAAGGGGAAATTTTAGTAGATGGTCAAAATATCCTGAATCTTGACCCCATGGAAGTGCGGATGCGGATTGGCATGGTGTTCCAGAAGCCTAATCCCTTCCCCAAGAGTATTTATGAGAATGTGGCTTATGGTCTGCGGGTGCGCGGCGTGAATAAAAAGAGCTTGCTGGACGACGCGGTAGAGAAAGCCCTCAAGGGGGCGGCATTATGGGACGAGGTGAAGGATCGCCTCAAGAGTTTGGCATTTAACCTGTCTGGCGGTCAGCAACAGCGTCTCTGTATTGCCCGCGCTCTTGCTACTGAGCCAGAAATCCTCTTATTAGATGAGCCGACTTCTGCCCTTGACCCGATCGCCACTCTGAGCATTGAGGAGTTGATTCTGGAATTGAAAGAACGGGTAACGATCGCCATTGTTACTCACAATATGCAACAGGCAACCCGCGTGGCTGACTACACTGCCTTTATGTACTTGGGCGAGCTGGTAGAGTTTAACACCACCACCATTATTTTCAATGCGCCAGATAGCCAACGCACTCAGGAGTATGTTCAAGGTCGCTTTGGTTGAGTTCAAGCTCTTTAGGTGGGTTTTTTGGGCAGTAGTAACGGCTTGTTTGATCCTATGCATCAATGCCTGCGCTACTCCTGATCCCAATGTGTCCACTGCTCCAACGGAAACACCTCCCGTCGTACTCACAGGGGCGGGAGCTTCTTTCCCGGAATTCTTGTATGATCGCTACTTTCCCGCCTTCAAACAGGAGACGGGGATCACTATCAACTATGAGGGGATAGGTAGTGGGGCGGGTCTGCGCCAGTTTATTGGCGGTACAGTGGATTTTGCGGGCAGTGATGTTTTGCTGAAGCCTGAGCAGGCGAGCCAAATCGAGCGGGGAATGGTGGCGATCCCCACCGCTGGCGGCGCAGCTGCTGTTATCTATAACCTAGAAGGCGTAGATAATCTCAAGCTATCACGGCAAAACCTAGTGGATATTTTTACTGGTAACATTCAGTCTTGGTCTGATCCCCGCATTGCCGAAAATAACCCTGATGTGCGACTGCCCGATGCAGAAATTAAACCAGTGGTCAGGGCGGATGCCGGCGGCACAACTTACATTTTTAGCAATCACCTAAGTACCCTCAGCGATGCTTTTAAGGCGGAAGTGGGAACGAGTTTAACTCCCAAGTGGCGCGAGGGCTTCTTGACGGCAAGAGAAAATGCGGGTATTACCGCCATGATCAAGCAAACGCCCAACTCCATTGGCTATGTGGAGGCGGTTTATGCCATTGAGAATAAAATTCCCTCAGCGGCGATCCAGAACAAGGCGGGGAAATATGTTTTGCCCACCTTACCTGAGACCAATAAAGCCTTTGCCGAAGTTAAGTTTAACCCTGATCTGAGTGTGGATATTTCCGATCCCAGCGACGGCTATCCGATTATTGGCGTTACCTATTTGTTGTTTTACCAGCAGTATGAAGCACCTAAGGCGGAGGCGGTGCAAAAACTGACCGATTGGATTCATACCAAAGGACAGGCAATCAACGAAAGTCTCTACTACACCAAAATTCCTAGTGAGGTAGGGACAAAGGCGATCGCCAAGGTGAAGTCTGAAGTGAAAGCACAGTAGCTTTTGCTCCCTTAGTCTTAGTTAATGGTATATTGTTGGCAGAGTTAGGGGCATGTAGCTCAGCTGGATAGAGCTTCAGATTCCGGTTCTGACGGTCGGGGGTTCGAATCCCTCCATGCTCGTATAAACTCGTACAAAAAAGGGGATTGCTCCCCTATCATGCCTAGACTAGAAAATGTAACCGAGATTACTAGATTACCGAGGACTGAGACTAGGTCTTTGTGGGCGATCGCGGCGCATTTGCTCTACCCGCGCCCTTTGTTCTGGGGTCAGGATGGCAAGGCGTTGTTGTCTGCTGGACTCGCGAATTGCCCTAATCTGTTCCCTTTGCGCATCAGTTAAGTTGAGCGATCGCATAGCCTTCCCGAAGGATTGACCGCTCTGCATGGCAGACTCCACCTGACTGCGCTGTTGCGGTGTCAGCACTGCCAGAATTTGTTGCTGAGTTTTTTCCCTGATAGCGCGCATCTGTGCCTTTTGGGCATCGCTCAGATTGAGGCGCGGTCTGTTGGGGCGTTTGCTAAAGGTGTCAGCGGGGGTGGGGCTGTCTGGCTGGGCATAGGAAGGCATGGCAACACCCAGAAATAGGGTGAGCAAGGATAGAGATAGGATGCTTCGCATAAATTTAGTTGATTGTGCACTACACCATTTAAGACAAGCTGAGTGAGCCAACGGTTCAATTGGCGGATGGCAGAATTTCCCAGATTGCCTATACTTAAAGATGCAGGATTAGGTTAACTTGAGTTGTATATTGACGGCAGAGCGATCGCCCAACAGATGCAGGCAGAAATTGCCCAAAAAATTGCAGAACACCGCCAAAAAGTGAATCAGGTGCCCGGTCTGGCTGTGATCATGGTGGGGGACAACCCTGCCAGCGCCGCCTATGTGCGCAATAAAGAAACTGCCTGTAAACGAGTGGGAATGCAGTCTTTTGGTAGTCATCTGCCCAGTAGCACTCAGCAGTCCGAACTGGAGGCTTTGATCGACCAACTCAATGAAAACGATCAAGTGCACGGCATTTTAGTACAGCTTCCCCTACCCAGCCACCTCGATGCCATTCCCCTACTGCATCGCATTCACCCTGACAAAGATGCCGACGGTTTGCACCCCAATAACTTAGGAAAATTACTGCGAGGCGAGCAGGGCTTACGCAGTTGCACCCCCGCAGGAGTGATGAAGTTATTGGAGCATAGCAACATTGAGCTAGCGGGCAAGCAGGCAGTGGTGGTGGGGCGCAGTATTTTAGTAGGTAAACCTCTGGCACTAATGCTCTTAGAAGCTAATGCCACCGTCACCATCGCCCATTCCCGCACTCCCGATCTCGCCAATATCACCCGTCAAGCCGATATTCTCATCGCCGCCGTTGGCAAACCAGAAATGATCAAAGCGGAGATGGTGAAATTTGGTGCGGTGGTGATCGATGTGGGGATCAACCGCATTACTGACTATGAGGGCAATTCTCGCCTAGTGGGCGATGTGGATTTTGAGCAGGTAGCTTCTGTTGCCTCGCATATTACCCCAGTGCCGGGGGGTGTAGGTCCGATGACCGTAACCATGCTCTTGCACAATACCCTGTGGAGCTTTAGCCAAAAACATGGCTTAACCTAGAAAGTTTCTGGTAGGCATTCATCAGGCTTTGCGCTAGTTTAGGTTGATGCCCATATTTCTGCTGCCTTCCAAGCCCATTCATCGCCTCAAAGAATTGCCCCAAAAGGCTGGAATTTATTACATAACCGCCTTTGGCATTGTGTTTTATGTGGGGCAAGCCAAAAATTTACAGCGACGCTGGACAAAGCAACATCAAAGATACCGCCAGTTTCAGCAGTTGGCTCCCTTTGGGCGACTGCATTACCAGTTGGTCAAGGCAACTGATTTGGATAGACTAGAAAGGCAGGAAATTCAGCGGCTAAAGCCCCTCTGGAATTATCGCCCTGTCCCCGGTGTGTGGGGTCTGCTGGGGTTGCTGATCGCAGTCTGGGTGCGGGTTATTATCTACTGTAGCTTGCTAATTGCCCTCTTGGGCGTGGGGATTTATGTGTTCTTCTTTGCCTAATCAGCAGACAAGTACAGCCGTCAGATTTTACGCTGGTCTGGCACTGCTTGATGATTTTGGGGTGGATACTGACCAGTTAGTTGCTAATTTGATCGCAAATTGCCCGTTGGCGGGGATGAAAACAATACATCAGGCGATCGCCTATGGCATTTATTTACACCAGTACGCAAACATTGCCGATTGGTGTATAGACTCAAGTTTCTCTGAGGCAGAAATTGTCTTTTTACAGGCGATCGCCCTAATTTTTCAGACAAACTATCCTTTAGAAGCAGATAGATATTGTAGGCAACTAGCTGAAACCTGTGACAACTTAACCATATTCCCAGAGTTAAAGCCAATCTATCTTTTCCTGAGCCAAGGTCATAGTGTGGGGACAGCGCAGTATAAAATTAGCAACCCTATCTTGTTAGGAATATATTTATTTCTCTATAGTCCCTACTCATGGCATAACTGCCAAAGTATTGGTCGTCTATATCACTTAGAGTCAAGCACAATGATCGTGGCTATGAGTTTGAGTCGGCTATTTTTAGGCATTATCCCCACAGCTAAACCCGCAGTCAAAGCGGCAAGCGATCGCCTATTTCGCTTCTGGTCTGGAGCATTTAATTTTTAGCAGATAGCATTTCTTTAATTCGCTGGGGTGCGCCCCAAATCACGGTTTCATGAGTATAAATCACCATACCCAGCTTAGCTCTTTTAGGTTTGTGGATATATTTGGTCTGAGTAAACACAACGGGCAGGCGATCGCTCAATTTACCCTTACTAAACCATGCCGCCAGATCAGCACAAAACTGCAAATCCTGATCGGCTGGTACATCTCCCGCATTTAATCTTAATAATACATGACTACCCGCAATTTCTTGAGCATGAAACCACAGATCATAATCACTGGCAAAGTGGCAAGTTAGCTGATCATTTTGCCAATTATTGCGCCCCACTAACACCAAAAAATTACTGGGAGTGCTAAAGCGATAGCAATTTAGTTGTTCTAAATTAGATTTATGTTTAGCGGATTTTTGCGGCTTAAATGGCTCAGATAAATATCCCTGCTCATGCAATTCCCATGCTATTTCTTGCAAAATTGCTAGGCAGGACAGATCATCGCGCTCAATTTGTTGCAGATTATGGGCAACGGTTTCCAGATAACTAATCTCTGCTAAAACCTCAGATAAAAATGGCAAAATTGCCGTACTTGCTCGTTTTTGCTTTTGATATTTTTTGTATAAATTTTGGGCATTCTGAAAGGCATTGAGGGTGGGGTCAAGGGGAATTTTTATCGGTGTTTGCGAATCAAAATCGGGCAGAATAATTTGCGTCATACCCACTTGCCATGTACTGGCGTATGCCGTAAGCAGATCGGCTTGTTGGCGATACTGATCGGCGGTACTAGCTCGCTTTAATCTATCTTGCAGTTCGCCATATTTCAGATGCAGTTTTTTCAGTTTATGGCTGACAGTTTGGCTAATTTTTTGATACAGGTGATGTAATGCCTCCCTCTGCTGAATTTGGCTGTAGTAGTTTTGCAAAAAATGATTAACTGTCATTGCCTGCGGGTCATTTGCCGCAGCGGGTAGCAAAGCATAGCCCTGCGCTGTACTTTTAATTTGCCAACCGCCAGACTGCACAGCCTGCAACCAGTCCTGCCATGCCTTAAATAGCCTCTGCCATGCCTCACTACTGAGATTTTGCGTCAGGGCATCAGGGGGAATGTGGCTGGTATGCAGGAGCGTCTGTACCATGTGAGGACTAAGCCCGCGATAGTTTTTTAGCAAGCTGTCGGCGATGGGCTGGGGCATTGCCCGCAGGCGATCGCACCATTGGTCAAAAGTTTCCTCCAGACTGGGCGGCGTATTGAGTAGGGGCGGTGGCGGCGTGTAGGGATCACCTGTGCCAATGGGTCGGAGACGGGACTGGCGATCGCTCACTTGATGCGCTAAACAAACCACCATGCCCGACTGGTTCACCAGCAGGGCATTGCTATATTTGCCCATTACCTCCAGATACAAATGCCAAATCATCGGTTCATCGGGGCGGCGGGCAAAGCCCAGATCGACCACTCGCTCCCAAGGAGTGAGCCAGGCAATCTGCACCAGTGCTAAGCCATGCAGTTGATGCCACAACTGTTGGGCAAACACAAAGCTATTACTGCTCTGCTGCGGGAGCTGCGACAGATGCAAACGGGCAGTTTGGGGGTGCCAAGACAGCAACAGGGCAATCTTGGTTTGCCATGTTTTCAGGACTAGATAGAGCGTGTGGTGATCAGTCTGAATTACCTGTTCCAGCCGAGCGGGGAGACACTGCTGGCGCAGTTCGTGGCAGATACCCGCCAAGGTACTAAAATCAACTGACTGAGCCACCGCTGAATCATGTTTTCCAGAGTTTTATTTATCGGCATCAGAGCGCGGGGCAATCTGCTCCGAAGGCGGACACTCATCGGATACTAAGATGTCGTGGTTGCTGACATGACCCTTGGGAACAACGGCTAGCCTTTGAGTAACGGCGCCAATGCTCTCAAGGCGTACCATTTCCTCCCACGCGCAGACTTCATCGTCATCTTCGGTTTCGTAACGGATGGTGACTACATCGCCCTCAATATCCAAAATTTTGGCACGCTCCAACCACCTACCCTGATCCCGCAGAAAAATCCACACATCGCTTTTTGCTTCACAGAGTTGATAAATCTTGCGATGTAGCATGTGCCTATTCCTTTTGATTACTACGAGAACTGACCCAACCTAGAAAAAATTTGCTTTAGAGCATAGCATTAGTTCTAGGCTTCTAGGTACTAAATTATTGTAGTATAGTCTCAGTCTGCCAGCAGAAATGCTGAGAAAAAACTTATGACGACAAGATTAACAGCCGTATATCCAGGTAGCTTTGACCCCATCACCTATGGGCATCTGGATATTATTAAGCGGGCTTGCCAACTGTGCGATCGCATCATTGTTGCTATTTTAGTAAATCCCAACAAATCGCCGCTATTTAGCCTTGACGAACGCCTAGAGCAAATTCGCCATGCCACCCGTCATCTGCCCGCAGTGCAAGTGGACAGCTTTTCGGGTTTGACCGTCAACTATGCCCGCATGCACAATGCCCGTATTTTGATCAGGGGCTTGCGGGCAATTTCTGACTTCGAGATGGAACTGCAAATGGCGCACACTAACAAAACCCTTGCCCCCGAAATCGAGACCTTGTTTCTGACAACCTCCAATGAGTACAGCTTTTTGAGTAGCAGTGTGGTCAAAGAAATCGCCCGCTTCGGCGGTTCTATTGATCATCTCGTACCTCCAGAAGTGGCGATCGCCGTGTCCCAAAAATTCACACCCCATCCCGCCTCATGTCCCTCATCCCCTGTGCTATGACCATTGCTGGCTCTGACAGTGGGGGCGGAGCGGGGATTCAAGCCGATCTGCGTACCTTCGCCTTCCACTGTGTACATGGCACCTGTGCTATCACCTGCGTAACAGCGCAAAATACCCTAGGCGTAACACGAGTGGATGCCCTGCCCCTCGACAGTATCTCGGCACAAATAGAAGCTGTGGTTACGGATATACCAGTGCAGGCAGTAAAAACGGGAATGCTACTTAGCTCTGAGATCATTCGCCTCACCGCCAAAAAACTCACTGCTCTGGGCTTTAGTAACCTTGTAGTCGATCCTGTGATGGTCTCCCGCACAGGAGCGCAGTTAATCGATGACCAAGCGATCGCCACCCTGAAACAACAACTCCTACCCATCGCCAAAATCGTTACTCCCAATCGCTACGAAGCGCAAATTCTGGCGGATATCAAAATCCATACCCTCGAGGATATGCAGCAGTCAGCAGAGATCATCTACCGTCTTGGTGCTAGAGCGGTGTTGGTCAAGGGCGGCAGTATGCCTGGCGATCTGCGGGGAGTAGATGTCTATTTTGATGGCGAAACCTGCACCACGCTAAGAACTGAGATGGTGCATACTCAGCACACCCACGGCACAGGTTGTACCCTTTCCTCAGCGATCGCCGCCAATTTGGCACTGGGTAAACCGCTCAGCCTAGCCACCCACCTTGCCAAAAATTATGTAACTACAGCTCTAAAGCATGCTTTGGCGATCGGCAAAGGGCAAGGACCCGTAGGACACTTCTATCCCCTATTGACCATGCCAGCGGGGATGTAGCATTTCCCTAACAGGCTGGTTATGGATCAAGTGCTGATGGATAATTACCTCAACTGCAGTGGGGCTGACCCGCCAGTAATAGAGATCATCGGGCATGACCAGCACAATTGGACCAGAGCCACACAAACCCAGACAACCAGAGGGTTGCACAGTTATCCCACAGGGAGCCTCAGCCATCAACTTTTCCAGAACTTTAGCACTGCCATACCTCTGACAGGAACGATACTGGCAGACCACTAGCAAACGCCCAGAATGAGCAGAACTCTCAGCCACTAATTTCGGATTTGCACAGGCATAATCAAATAGTTTAGCTTAGAACCACCCACAGGGGTAAACACCACTGGACTAATAGGCGTGTTAATCTGCATCAAGACTTCTGTAGTGTGCATTGCCTTGATTCCTTCGTTGAGATACTTCTCATTAAAAGCAATTTCCATGCTATTCCCCGCAACCTGTGCAGTTAGAGAATCCTGACCGTTGGCATCGGCACTTTCTGCAGTCAAGACAATTTCCTGTTTCCTTTCATCAATACTCAACTTCACCAAATGGTTCGTATTATCTGCAAGGACTGCCACCCGCTCCAAAGAAGCTAGAAAAGATTTGCGATCCACTGTTACCCGTAGCAGGAAATCTTTGGGAAGCAACTGGCGATAGTTAGGAAAATTACCATCTAGTAAGCGAGAAGTTAGGGTTTGCTTGGCGGACTCAAACACGATCTGCGTTTGGTCAAATTGCACAGCGATCACTCCTTCAGTTTGCTTTTCCAACATCTTTTCCAATTCTCTTAAAGTGCGTGCAGGGATGACTACTTGCACAGCAGGCATCTCTTCCGCATCACTCACCTCAGTTTGGAGAACTGATAGACGATGTCCATCGGTGGCGGCAAATTCCATCTTTTCCCCTGACGCTGTCAAATTCACTCCCGTCAAAATTTTTTTGGTTTCATCAGTGGATACAGCAAAAATAGTGGAACGCAATCCTTCCAGTAAGGCTTCAACTGGCAAAACCGTAGTATGTCCATCAGTGCCAATTTTGGGAAGTTCGGGAAACTCCTCAGCCGACATACCCATCAAACGATACCGCGCTGAACCACAACTAATGGAGACTTGCTCACTTCCTGTTTCTAATTCCACTTTGACATCGGCATCAGGCAGGCGCGGCACAATATCATTCAGCAGACGGGCAGGCAGGGTAAACTCACCAGTCTCAAACACTTGAGCGCTGAATTCCGCCGTGATCCCTAAACTGCCATCAAATGCTTTGAGCAGAAGTGTTTGGCGCTGTTGATCCGCCAAAAAGTAGATGTTGCCCATAATTGGTAACAGCGGACGGCTGGAAACGGCACGGCTGACAAAGCTGAGATAATTGGCTAGTTCTGACTTGGGGCTGGAGAATTTCATAACTGGGGTTTAAGTTTTGCCTAAGCTGTGCCAGACAATATAGCACTCCTGCAAGAAAAATCCAGTGGGGCAGAAAGTAATTTTTTTCGCCGAACTATTGCTTCTATTTTTTTAAAATTTTATCTAATAGTAGTAGTAGGGGCTGTGGAAATGTGGAAAACTCAAAAAAATACCCATTTAATCAGCCTTTGGCAGACCCACCCCCTGTGGAAAAAGTTGTGGAAAAATCGGGGTACTTTTCCACAGGGTAAATATACCTATAAAAGTTTTCCACAGCAGTCAGATTTTTTTCCACAGAAAAAGACGACTTTTCCACAGAAAAAGATGACTTTTCCACAGGTTTTCCACAGACAAAGTCGGATTTAGTATGAGTATTCACAAAAATTTACAGAAAACGGCGATCAATCTTAAGCATTTCTTAATTCTTGGGCGGTGGGTAGTTTTTTGCTAAAATTGCCTATGACCTAAGTTTTTATTTGGCTATGACTGGTTTCATTCGCTCCTGCTTAGTGGTTCTTTTAGTGGTTTCCTGCTGGGTCTTCAGTGGGGATGCGGCTCTGGCTCTTACGGTTGATGATATACCTGTGCTGTCTGAAGTAGAAAATGGAACGGTTTTGCGGGTTCTCGATGATGCCGAAGTTCTCAGTAATAGCACAGAAACCACTGTTACTAAGGAGTTGGAAAAATTAGCGAAAGAAAAAGATATTCAGGTGAGGATTTTGGCGATCAAGCGCATTGACTACGGACAACCGGCGCAGGAATTTGTAGAGCAGGTGTTTGATAAGTGGTTCCCTACTCCTGAGGCGAAAGCGAATCAGGCATTGATTTTGGTGGCGGTGGAAGACCACAGAACGGCGATCGCTCTTGGTGATGCGGTTGCCTCTGTAGTTCCCAAGGAGATCATGCAGAGTATTGTCAATACCAATATGCTTTATCCAGTGCAAAAAGCCAACTACAATCAGGCGGTTCTGGATGGCACTAATCGCTTGCTGGCTGTGGCTCTGGGCAATCCCGACCCCGGTGAGCCTGTGGTTGTCCAAGAATCTGCGGAAACAAGGAACTATGCCAAAGCGGAAGAGACCGATGCCAATAGTTCCACTCTGATTGTGATTGTATTGCTGGTCTTGGCGACGGTGATTCCCATGGCTACCTACTATTGGTTTCAGAACCAAAGCTAGGCAATGCTTACTAACTATCAGTTAGAGAATGAGGAGTTAAGCTGGATAGAGCAATCGGGGCTGGCAACTACTGAGAAGTTTGTCCTGCGCCTTACTCTTATTGCTTGGAAACTGCTCTGTCATATTGCTCGACAGTTGGATACTTCAGTGGAAGAGCTAACTGCAGAGCAGATCAGGGATTGGCTGATGGCTGATGCTAAGATCAGAAAGGAAGTGGGTGTGTCTGCCGCTGTTTTGCAATGGAATGATGACCCGCCCGATTTGGAGTTCTCGGATCAACGGCAGGATTGTTTTACCTCAACTACCCTGACCAGTCACGAGAAGTTTTTGGGGCGACTGCTGGTTTCTGCACCGCAGGTATTGGTTCCCATCGCTGAAAAGTATCAACTCTCTGTCTCTCAACTTACGGCTCAGCAAATTATTAGTGTGGCGCAACAGGATCGGAATTGTTTACAATGGCAGAACTAGAGAGGAAATTATCACCTATGACCAAGCATGACACCGAACTGCCAAATGTAGATATATCAAAGCTGACTGAGGCAGATGTCGCAGAAATTGCCCGCCGTTTGGAGAAAGATGATTACGCCACCATTTTTGAGAGCTTACAGGATTGGCACATCTTGAGAACTTTGGCATTTCAGCGATCGCAACTGGTAGAGCCGTACCTGCATCTGCTGGACATTGAGGCGTTTGATGAATGTTGAAGTTATTGTTAAGAATTTAGAGGAACTCTCGGCATTGGGAAGAGCGATCGCCTCAGCTTTGCTACCCAGTTCTATCCTTCTGCTCAATGGCAATCTGGGGGCGGGGAAAACTGCCCTTGTAAAAGAGATTGGTGCGGGTTTGGGTATCACGGAAACCATCACCAGTCCCACTTTTACCCTAATCAACGAGTATTACAGTGGCAGACTGCCCCTCTATCACATAGATTTGTATCGCCTTGAGCAAAAGCAACATATCCTTGCCCTCAATCTGGAAAATTATTGGCAGGGGGTGGATTTTCCGCTGGGCGTAGTGGCGATCGAGTGGGCAGACAAAATGCCAGCCTTGCCCCCAAGCTATCTTGCCATTGATTTGCAAATCACTGAGCAGGAATGGCGCAGGATCAGAATTGCGGATTGCGGGGGACAGTTCCCCAACTGGCATAAGTTCTCTGCTGGGCTAAATGGCGATCGCTCAAAATATAGTTAATCTTGTCACCCCTATAGCAGACCATGATTAGCAGTTTTATTTCCGCATTTCTGAGCATTGCCTTCTTGTTACTCTTGGCTTATGGCTTGACGAATTGGCTACAGTTCCCTGTGGGTTCTTTTGGTGATTGGCTGACGGCTGGGGCGATTTTTGTCTGGTTGGTGATTGTAGTTACTGTGCCGTGGAACATTCACTTCCGTGCTAAGGAGGTGCTAAATGATGCCGAGATGTCCCAAGAGAGAGGGATCAGTGTGGATAGCCGTCAGGTGAGTTTTGCTAAAGTCTGGGTCAAGCGATCGCTGATCATCGCTTTGAGTTTGCACTTCATTTCCGCTTTGGTACTCTATCTGTTGGCTGTGAATGGTATTGGCGCGATTGGCTACTGGGGAGCGATCGCCGCCCTTTTGCTAACGGTATTGCGTCCTGTAATCAGCGCCTACGAATACCTAACCCGCAGGCTCTCGCAGATTAGTGAACAGGTGAAATATCCTAGAGAAGATATTGTGTCTCTGCGCCAAAGACTAGAACAATTGGAACACAATCTAGTATTGGTACAAAAGGAACTGAACCCCCATAGTTCCAATTCTCTGTTGAGCAAACAAAATGAATGGATAGAACTATCGCGTCAGGAATTTGCCCAACTAAAAGCTAGTTTGGCAGAATTGCGTGCTACTAATCAACAGGAACACCAGCGACTCAGCCTTGAATCCAAGCAAGCAGTGGCGCAGTTGAGCGAAGATAGTCAATTTCTCAGCCATGTCAAGGAAATGATTCGCTTCTTCAAGTCCGCTTAGATTGCTGTCTGATAACCGAAGAAATGATTAAGCATTGGCTGATTTGACTTACTATCTCTTAATATTTGATGTGTTAATAATTCACTCAAGTAAATTTTTGGTTACATTCGCCAATGACAGATTCCCTTAACCTCAACCAATCAGTGATTGTAGGCGTTGCACCAAGACCACGAATTACCCGCCGCTTCATGGGGATTTACGCCCTTGTGTTGGCGGTTACTACCTTTTTGCTGATGGCACTAGGTAGCGCCACTAGGGTGATGGATGCAGGTCTTGCCTGTCCAGATTGGCCCCTTTGCTATGGCACAGTGCTTCCCGCTGATCAAATGAACCTGCAAGTATTTCTAGAATGGTTTCACCGTGTGGTGGCATCTGCGGTCGGCTTAATTACCCTCGGCTTTGCTGGTTTGGCGTGGTGGCGCAGGGATGTTTTGCCGCAGTGGTTGCCTTGGTCGGCGGTGGGAGCGGTGGTTATTGTGCTAGTGCAAGGGATTTTGGGTGGCTTGACCGTAACTCAGTTACTCAAATTTGAGGTGGTAACGGCTCATCTCGGTACTGGTTTAGCATTTTTTGCCTACCTACTAGCGCATGGCTTGATTTTGCTTGGCTCTCCTGCTTCTGTTTCGTGGCAATCTCAGGGTGTAATCGCTGGGGCGGTAGCTGTGGTTTTAGTTTATTTCCAGAGTCTCTTGGGTGGGTTAGTAGCTTCCCGCTGGGCGGTGCATCAGTGCCTCGACAGCCAAGAATTGTGTACGGTAATTTACAACCATTTTTGGGGCATTGTGCCTGCTGTGCTTTCTACGCTGTGGGTGGTAGTGCTGGCATGGCGCAAATGGCGGTTGTTTAGTTTGATTCTGCTGGGGATTTTAGCCAGCCAACTGCTGATTGGCTATACCACCTACCGTCTGCAATTATCCATTCCTGCGCTTACGGTTCTGCACCAAGCGATCGGGGCGCTGTTGTTGGGTAGCCTAGTGGCGTGGACAACCCTAAACTGTCGCTCGACTGCTCCTTCTCATTAAATCATCATGCAAGTAATTGATATTTCCCACAAGTCGCACAATTGGCAAGAAGTTGTGCAAGCCTATGTGCAGTTGACTAAACCGAAAATCATTGTCCTGCTGTTGATTACCACAGCAGGGGCGATGTGGTTGGCAAGCAAGGGACAGTTGGATGTGCGGTTGGCGATCGCTACCCTGTCGGGTGGGGCTATGGCGGCGGGATCGGCAAATACCATTAACTGTTTCTTTGACCAAGACATTGACAAGATTATGGAGCGGACGCAGTGGCGACCGATTCCCTCGGGTAGGGTTTCTGCCCGCTCGGCACTGATCTTTGCCTTTTGCTTGGCTCTGCTCTCGTTTGTGCTAATTGCCTGCACTGCTAACCTATTATCCGCCTGTCTGGCTATGACGGGCATTGTGGTTTATGTGGGGGTTTATACTCTGTGGCTAAAACGCTCTAGTACCCAAAATATAGTGATTGGCGGGGCGGCGGGGGCGATCCCTCCTCTGGTGGGCTGGTCAGCGGTAACTAATGATCTGTCGCTGGGGGCATGGGTACTTTTTGCGATCGTCTTTTGCTGGACTCCGCCCCATTTTTGGGCGCTGTCGCTGATGATTCAGGAGGAATATGCCAAAGTTGGTGTGCCCATGCTTCCTGTGGTCAAGGGTGGAGCGGTAACGGCACGACAGATTTTGCTCTATGCTCTGCTCTTACTGCCTGTGACCCTGATGCTGGTCTATCCTCTGGGGCTGATGGGTTGGCTCTATGGAATTTCTGCGTTTGCTTTGGGGGTGTGGTTTATTTACAAGGCTGTGCAACTCTGCTTGCTGAGGGGCGATCGCACCTACGCGCGTTCAGTTTTCAAATACTCGGTTTTATATTTAGCCTTGCTTTACTCGGCTATGGCAATGGATGCCTTGCTTCCTTACTTAAATAGTCTGCATCCACTATTGCAATGGATATTTTTGTAAATTATGATTAGCTAATAAGCAAAAATTTGGCTCCCCTCAATGTCTTCTGGGCTTTGCACGGACATATCAATCCTTCAAAAGGATATTATCATTGGTCTAGAGAGCGTCAAAGACCTGCTTGACCAAGCTATCCAGCGACTATACACCAAAGACGGCAATCAAGAGCAACACTTTGCCCAGCAACTGGAGAATATTAAGGGCGAGATTGAAAAAGTAAAAAAGTTGGAATTAAAAATGGCGATCGC
>Ga0272446_1003915_pt1 | contig 18172 bp, 12 predicted proteins | sample YNPCB0061_FD_194587 | JGI IMG/M metagenome (GOLD analysis project Ga0272446, IMG submission 194587) | Hot spring microbial mat communities from Yellowstone National Park, WY, United States - YNP-CB-006-1 | ecosystem: Environmental > Aquatic > Thermal springs > Hot (42-90C) > Sediment | place... | reverse complement strand
CAGGTTCGCCGCCGCCTTTTTTCTGGCGGCTAACCTGGTGGTGTGGTGCGCACCGAGCGGGGAGAGTCTCCGCGTGGCGCAGGGCGGCCGGCACCTGGAGACCTCCTCCGGCAAGCCCTTCTTCTATTCTTCTATCTGGGCGACACCGCCTGGCAACTGTTTCACCGTCTGAACCGGCAGGGATAAAATGATGTGGGTCTTGACACGTTGGGGAGGGTGATATATGTTCGAGTTGTCCGGGAGTCCAACATGGAAATTCCTGGATATATCATATTTTAATTGGAGATATTATGCAGAAAGTGACTCTTCACTGCATAATTGCGTGCCTGACGCTGGCGCCTGTTTTCGCGCCGTCCAGCAGCCGCGGCGCTACGCCGCCGGCATACGCACATGAAGGCTGGGGAGGGTATGCAGCGGCCCTGCCGCTCAAGGCTTCTGGACCGAGCGCGGTGGAGGCTTATTTTCATCTTATTGACGGTGTGGCAGCCGACAACGGCGGCAACCTCTATTTCGCCGTACCGAACGCCAACCGTGTGTACCGTCTAAGACCTGATGGTTCCTATGACACATTTGCCGGTAACGGCCTGCCAGGGGTTACCGAAGACAACCGTTTGGCTACGGAGACTTATCTAGATACCCCTACATCGGTGGCTACGGACGCATCGGGAAACGTTTACATAGGCACTTCCAACCGGGTGGTGAAGGTGACTGCGGATGGGATCCTGCGGGTGATTGCCGGAGGGGGGATCCCGGGAAGCTCGGGTGAGGGTCAACCGGCCACCAAAGCCAGTATTCAGGATGTGGTTGCGGTGGTGGTGGACAACAACGGCAACGTGTATTTTGCTGCAAACGACAAAAATCGCGTCTGCCGGATTTCAGCGGGCGGCGGGATTCTCACCACCGTTGCCGGCGGCTCGTATGGGGACAGCGGCGACGGCGGGCCAGCGGTGAACGCGGGGTTTGACATGATCCGGGACCTGGCGATCGACGCCAGCGGCGCACTGTATGTAGTCGGGTACGATACGATCCGGAAATTTACGCCGGGAGGCAATATTACAACCGTGCTAAACGGATACGTCCAAATGAGCGGCCTGCCGGCTGGGGCTAAATTCGGGATCACCCTCGCCGGAGCCACGGTGGATCCCCAAGGCAATATCTACTTTACCAACTACTCCGATTTCAGCGTCTCGCACTTCATTGCACGGTGCAATCAAAGCAAATCCTGCACGGTCATCGCCGGCTCGGGCGTTTCGGACGAGAAAATGTTCGGCCGCCGGGGGTTCAGCGGCGATGGCGGCCCAGCCACCTCGGCGCGGATTGCCCGGGCGGGAAAGATTACGCGTGATAACGCGGGGAACCTTTATTTCTCAGACTACAAGCGGCTCCGAAAGATAACGCCTTCCAATGTGATCTCGACGCTGGCCGGCACGACGAATGCCGCCCTGCTCGGTGAAGGCAAGCACGTGTCACAGATTCAATTGTTCCAGGCCTCAAGCGTGGCAGTGGACCGTCAGGACAACGTCTACATCGCCGACGATCTGGGTTACCGCATCTGGAAGGTTAGTAGCGGCGGGACCGCTACTGTGTTGGCTGGCACGGGCACTCCGGGATATTCCGGCGATGGAGGTCCGGCGACTGCGGCCGATATTGGTTCGCCCGCGGCGATTGCGGCGGATCCATCGGGCAATATCTATTTCTCAGACCCCCAGGCGCAGCGGGTCCGTGTCGTCCGCCCTAACGGCATAATAGAAACTTTCGCCGGCATGGATTGGGAGTATTGTATGCCCAGCATGAACGCCGGCAAGCCCGCCAGGCAGATCTGCCTTTTGGGACCAGCTTACCTGGCTACCGACAGCGTGGGGAACCTCTACCTGGGAGGCGATTCATTGCCGTACAAAATCACCCCCGCGGGCATGACGCACAGCCTGGAAAGCCAGTTCGGCGCGGAGGTGGGGCCGGTGGCCGTAGACGGGCAGGACAACGTATATTATGCCGTTGGCGGCGGCCGGGCTGAGATCCGCAAAATGACTTCGGGGGGAGCGGTGGTCAAAATCGCGGGGACAGGCACGAGCGGTTCCTCAGGCGATGAAGGTCCAGCCAATTCGGCGCAAGTGAATGTGCTGTGCATGGCTGCCGACCGGGACGGGAATCTTTTCTTAGGGGAGCTTTCCGCGGATCGGATACGAATGATCGATTCCAGTGGTGTCATCCATTGGATCGGAGGCCGTGCCGACGCACCGAATAATCACCGGAGCTATGGTTTGCCTGCCAAGAACGTAATCATAGACGTCGCTGGGATCGCCGTGGACAGCCGAGGCAACGTCTATCTGGGAGAAGGGTTTTCCATTAATTGGAGCAGCGCCGTCAGCCGCCTGGAGCCCGGAATCATCTGCCGCAGGTGCATTACCAATGCAGCCAATTACGCCGGCGGCAGGGTCGCGGCCGGGGAATTATTCACTCTGTTCCCGATGTCGGCGTTCGGCCCCCCGTCTGTGGTGGAGGCGCAGCTTGAGAAAGGGGCAAAACGTTACCCAACCCAGATCGCGAATACTCGGGTGCTGTTTGACGGAGTGGCTGCACCGCTTATTTACGTCTCCGCCAACCAACTAAGCGGAGCGGTGCCGTACTCAGTGGCGGGCAAGCAGAGCGTGCAGGTGGTGATCGAGCACAACGGGCAGCAAACGCCGCCGGCCACCGTGGATGTGGTGGCCGCGGTGCCCGGGTTATTCACCTTGAATCAAAGCGGGAAAGGCCAAGCGGCGGCGCTGAACTGGCCGTCTTACTCTGTCAACGGCCCGGCCAACAAAATCAGCAAAGGCGGAACCGTGATGCTGTACGGGACCGCAGGAGGAGGCACGGGCCAGGATGGGACTGTAGTGAGCGGGATCGAACGCTATCCGGGCTCAGTGGAAGTATGGATCGACAACCAGTGGGCCAGCGTATCCTACGCAGGCTCGGCTCCCGACTTGATCAGTGGAGTGCTCCAAGTCAACGTGGAAGTTCCGAAGGCAGCCTCCTCAGGTAACTGCGTGCCGGTGGTTCTGGTGGTAAGAGGCAGACGCTCGGACGAAGATCTGGCTTGGAACGAATATGCCTGCCTCGCTATCCAATGAGCAACCGCTTTGGATAGAGTGGCGCGGGCTACCGGGAAAAGGGATGGCGTAAAACCGTAACTTGGCTGCAAGCTGGGTTATCGCGGCGGTTCCCAGATTGCCGGCGGATGCGGCGCTGGAAGAGTGCCTGGAGTCACTTTGTTGCTGGGCTTGGGGCGAATCAATGCGAAGCATCGGCCGCCACGGGGTGAGTGGCCACTGGGTGAATGTACAATAGGTGGCGGTCAGGAAGAAAGCATGGAAATCCCAGAATATGCGCCGAAGAAATGGCATTTATCCCGCAGGTTCGCCGCCGCCTTTTTTCTGGCGGCTAACCTGGTGGTGTGGTGCGCACCGAGCGGGGAGAGTCTCCGCGTGGCGCAGGGCGGCCGGCACCTGGAGACCTCCTCCGGCAAGCCCTTCTTCTATCTGGGCGACACCGCCTGGCAACTGTTTCACCGTCTGAACCGGCAGGAGGCGGAGCTGTATCTGAGCAACCGCGCGGCGAAGGGATTCACGGTGATTCAGGCCGTCCTGCTGGCGGAGCTGGATGGCCTGAGCACGCCCAACGCCAACGGGCATTTCGCGCTGGAGGAGAAGAATCCGGACCGTCCCGACGCAAACTACTTCGCGCACGCCGATTGGGTGATCTCGAGGGCAAACGAGTTGGGGCTGGTGATGGGACTGTTGCCCACGTGGGGCAAGTACTGGAAACAGGGCCGGGACCGGATCTTCGAGCGCGGCAACGCTTACCGGTACGGGTTGTTTCTCGGCAAGCGGTACAGGAACAGCCGCGTGATCTGGATTCTGGGCGGCGATCAGAATGTGGAAAACGACGAAGAGCGGGCGACGATCGACGCGCTGGCGCGCGGGCTGCGGGAGGGTGACGGGGGATCGCATCTGATCACGTTCCATCCGCGGGGACCGGGGCAGTCGTCGCTGGCGCTGCACGGGGCGCCGTGGCTGGATTTCAACATGACGCAGTCTTCGCACGGCGCGCGCGACCACGACACGGGTCTGTTCGCCGAACACGACCGGCGCCTGACGCCGCCCAAGCCGACTCTGGACGGAGAGCCCCGCTACGAGACCATACCCGTAGGGTTCTACCTGCAAAATCACAGCCGGCTGGACCGGTTTGACGACTACGATGTGCGCCAGGCGGCATACTGGTCAGTTCTGGCGGGCGCCTGCGGACACACTTACGGGCACAACAGCGTCTGGCAGATGTGGCAACCCGGGCGGAAGGCGATCCTGTGGGCTTCCATCGGGTGGCGGGAGGCGCTGGATCACCCGGGAGCATTCCAGATGGGACATCTGCGGCGGCTGTTCGAGGCCCGGCCTTTCTGGAAACTGGCGCCGGACCAGGCGTTGATTCTGAGCGGGCCTCGCGAGGGCGGAGCGAAGATTCGCGCGGCGCGGGCGACGGACAGCACGTTTCTGGTGGTCTACACGCCGCGCGGGGAGAGCTTCACGCTGGACAAGGGCACGCTGCCGGGGAGGCGGCTGAAGGAGAGCTGGTTCGACCCCCGCTACGGCGTGGCGCACGTCATCCACCGGACGGACAACCAGGGTTTCCAGACCTACACGCCTCCCAGTTCGGGGCGCGGGCAGGACTGGGTTCTGATCGTTGAAGACGAAGGCGCGGGCTTGCGGCCGCTTCCCGGGATGGAGTGACCGCTTCCGACGCCGGCACGCGCGATCAGCGGCCCGGGTAGAGCCTGCCGTGGCGCTGAGACAGGAGTAACGGATGGCGCGCACCTGCGCCGGGCCGGGACGGGGGAGGAGGCCGCGCGCGATCAAGCGCATCTAAGCTGGAATCGGGTAGGCTTTGTATTCGTGGGCCAAATAGCTCGCGTACGACAAGCACGCGAGAATGTCCTCTCGCGTCAGCCCGGGGTAGTTCGCCAGGAGTTCGTTTTCCGTCTGGCCGGCTGCCAGAAGCTCCAGGATGAACGCCTGACGGTCGTGGCCCGGCGCCTACGGGTCAGACGGCGGGGAGTTCGTAGCCTTTGCGGCGGGGCCGGGAGACGAGCTTGCCGGCCTCGGCATCGCCGATGAAGCGCTCCTTTTTCGGGTCCCAACGGAGCTTGCGGTTCAGGTCGCGGGTGATGTTGGCAAGGTGGGCGAGAGAGATGGAGCGGTGGCCGATTTCGACGCCGGCGACGGGGGTTTTGCGGCTGCGGACGCAATCGAGCCAGTTCTGGAGGTGATAACGGGCCTGCCAGAGGGCCACTTCGTCGCGCCACTTGTCGATGTCCTCCTGGCGGGGCAGGTTGGTGATCATGCCGGGGGGGTCGGTCTTGAAGTTGTTGCGGACGATCTCGATGCGGCCCTTCTCGCCGATGAAGACGGCGCCGCCCATCAGAGGGCCCTGGGGGAGTTCGAGGCGGACCGTGACGCCGTTGGCGTATTTCCAGCCGACCGAGCCTTTGGGGCCGTCCTCGAGGGGGTAGAGTTCGACAGGACCGGTTCCGTCCTGGCCGGTAGCCCACTGGATCTGATCGAGACCGTGGGCTCCCCAGTTGGTCATTTCGCCGCCGGAGTAGTCCCACCAGCCCATCCAGCCGAATTGGAGTTTCTTGTTATAGGGCCGCATGGGGGTTGGTCCGAGCCAGGCGTCCCAGTTGAGGCCATCGGGGACGGGCTCCTCGGGCAAGCCGGTGTAGCGCGCCGGACCGGTGTAATTGACTCCCTGGACCAACTGGAGCTTGCCGAGGCCGCCGGAGCGGACAAACTCGCAGGCCAGACGGTTCATCTCCATGGAGCGCTGCTGGCTGCCGACCTGGAAGATCCGCTTGTACTTGCGGACGGCATTGACGAGGGCGCGGCCCTCGGCGATGTAGACGGTCATGGGCTTTTCGGCATAGATGTCCTTGCCGGCCTGGCAGGCGTGGATGCAGGGCAGGACGCGGCCATGGTCGGTAGTGCCCACGATGACGGCATCAATATCCTTTTGTTCCAACAGCTTACGATAATCCTGGTAGGTTTCCCAGCGAGCATTCCGCTTGGCGGCGGCCTGATGGCAGCGAGTGATGTAGCAATCGGCGAGGGCGACAATCTGGCCGTCGTTGGGGAGCTGATCGATGAGGAGGTTGCTGCGCCCGCCGACGCCGATGACGCCGATGCGGATGCGGCTGTTGGCGCCGGGCTTGCCGGGGGAACCGAGCACGTGACGGGGGACGAAGAGGGGAGCGGCGCCGAACAGGGCGGCGGGGGCGAGAAACCGGCGGCGGGAAAGGCGGTTCATGGCATCTCCTCGGGTGAAAAAGTAAGCCCCATGCTATCACAACGATCGAGACGGGAAAAGCGCGTGTCACCTGGTCACAACCACGTGTCCCGGCTACCCAGTGCGGGACCTTGACGCTATAGGTTTCATGGGTTTAGGATGGCATGCGCAGTGCAGGGAGGAAGGCCATGGCAAGAGTAGCCCTTGGCGTGTGGTTGATGGCCTGCCTGCTCGCGCCGGCACGGGCGACGACGCTCGAGCGCCTCAGTCTGGATGAGATGATCGTGAAATCGACCGCCATCATTCGAGGGCGGGTGCTGAGTTCGCAGGCCATCTCGCACAACAACCTGGTATATACGCATTTCAAGGTGCAGGTGCTGGAACGCTGGAAGGGACCGAACGAGGCGGTGGCGGACGTGGCGGTTCCGGGGGGCAAAGCCGGAAAGCTGCGCCAGAGCTACGCCGGGGCTCCGGAGCTGACCGAGGGCGGCGAGTACCTGCTGTTTCTGTGGACGGGCCGGAGCGGGTTGACTCAGGTGATCGGGTTTTCGCAGGGCGCGATGACTCTGGCGAAGGACGGCAAAGGGGACCTGGTGGTGACCCGGGCGGCCTCGCGCGAGCTGATGCTGGATCCCCGCACGGGCCAACCGGTGGCGGACGCGGCGGTGCTGATGCGGCTGCGGGAGATGAGCGACCGGATTGCGCGCACGCTGGCGCAGGGAGCGAGGCAATAAGATGCGCGGGATCCGCCGTTGGGCCTCGATTGCCGCCGCGGTGCTGGCAGCCGCTCCGCTGGGCGCATACTATCACTACATCCACTACACGAACCGCACGGCGCCGTACGGGCCGATTGCGGAGAAGTTCAACCTGGCTGCCTTGCCGAACAAGACGGTCACATTCTTCGTATCTGATCAGGGTCCGGTGCAGTACCAGGCGGGCGACTCGTTCGCCTCGGTGCTGAGCCAGGTGCAGGAAGCGGCGCGGGCGTGGAATTCGGTGGCGACATCGGATCTGCGGGTGGCGTTCGGGGGCTTGTACACGGCGGGGACGCCGCAAAGCACGCCGGGCGGGGAGGTGGTGTTCGAAGAGTTGCCGCCGGGGTTGCTGGGCCTGGGGTCGCCGACGGGGCTGGGCGAGGTGACGGACGGGCCGAACGGGCCGTTCGTGCCGATCACGCGCTCGGTGGTGCGTTTGAGCAACGACCTGACCCGGCGCCCGGGGCCGAGTTACAGCGAAGCGTTCTTCCTGACGACGCTGCACGAGATGGGGCACGCACTTGGTTTGCAGCACACCCTGACGTCGAGCACGATGTCGACCGACGTCACGCGGTCCACGTCGCGGGCCAAGCCGCTGGACGACGACGATGTGGCGGCCATTTCCCTGCTCTATCCGGCGCAGGGGTTCGCGGCGGCGTTTGGAAGCCTGGCGGGGCGGGTGACGGCGGGCGACCAGGGAGTACACCTGGCGTCGGTGGTCGCCATCCGGCAGGGAGGCGCGGCGATCAGCGCACTGACCAACCCGGATGGGACCTACCGGATCGACGGCATACCGCCGGGTCAATATCTGGTCTATGTTCACCCGCTGCCTCCGGCCACGCAGGACGGCTTCGGTCCGGCCAACGTGGTGCTTCCGGTGGATGCCGACGGGCAGCGCGTGCCGGCGGGAGGGGCGTTCGACACGGTGTTTTACCCTGGCACGCGGGACCTGTCGGGCTCGACGCCGATCGCGGTGAAAGCCGGAAAGACCGTGGGAGGAATCGACTTTGCGGTGCGCCAGCGGCCCTATTCACCCATTTACGGGGTTACCACGTACAGTTTTTACGATCAGACGCCGGTGAAGCCCGGCTATCTGAATACGGAACCGGGGTGGGGCACGGTGGTAGCCTACGGCGCGGGTCTGACGCGGAACGGCGAAGTGGCTCCGGACCTGGGGGTGACCTCACTGGACGGGTCGGCGGCCTTTGCGCCGTGGAGTTTTCGGGCTTACGGCAATCCGACTTTTCTGGCCTTCGACCTGCTGTTCAATTTCGCCTCGGGGACCGGGCCGCGGCACCTGCTGTTCTGGAACGCGAACGACATTTACGTGTTGCCGGCGGCGGTGCACCTGGTCCAGGGGCGGCCGCCGTCGATCCGCACGGTGACCGGGGGTGTGGACGAAAAGGGGCGGCGGACGGTGATTGTGGCGGGCGCGGGCCTGACCGCCCAGACAAAGTTCTATTTTGACGGGGCTCCGGCAGCAGTACGGAGTATCGACGTGGAGGCGCAGGGGGCCGTGCTGACGCCTCCGCCGGCGCCGCGGGGATACCGGGCGACGCTAACGGCGGTGAACCCGGACGGGCAGACGTCGATGTTCGTGCAGGCGCAGGCGCCGCCGGCGTACACGTACGATTACGGCGCTGAGCCCGCGGTCTTCTTCACGCCGGCCGCGCTGAGGGCCGGCTCGGAGGGCATGGTAGAGATCCGGGGGATCAACACCAGTTTTGCGGAAGGCTCGACGGTGGCCGGCTTCGGATCGAACGACATTGTGGTGCGGCGTCTGTTTGTGGTGAGTCCGGACCGGGCGCTGGCCAACGTGACGGTATCGGGGGCGGCACAACCGGGGTGGACGGCGGCCAGCGTGGTGACAGGGCTGGAGGCAGCCAGGCCGGCATCCGGCTTCCGGGTGCTGGACGCGGATTCCAACACGCCCAGTCTGCGATTGCAGGTATTGAATCAAGAGACCGGGGGGACGATTCTGTGGCCCGGGGTTGTGGCCGTGGTTACGGGTTCGAACCTGACGGCGCTGGGGGCGCCGCCGGTGACGGTGACATTGCGGAATGCAGCCGGGGACGCGGAGAGCGCCCTGGAGGTGATCTCGGCGCTGCCCGACCAGATCACTTTCCGGATACCGGAGGGATTTCCGACGGGGACGGCGGTGCTGCGGGTGGACGGCGGCTACGACGCTCCGCTGCGGCTGGCGCTGACGATTGATCCGCCGCCGCCGGTGATCGCGCGCATTCTCAACGGCGCCGGGGAGGCGGTGAATACCGGCCGGCCCGCGCGCGGGGGCGATGTGCTGACGATCCAACTGACCGGGATGGGCGCGCAGGACCAGACGATTGACGCGAGCCGGATCCGGGTGGAGATCGGCGGGTTGAGCCAGGCCGTGCTGCAAAACGGGTGGTCGCCGGACACGCCGGGGGTGTACCTGGTGCAGGTGAAGTTGTCGCCGGAGGTGGCGGCGGGAACCGCGGCGGTGACGGTTTCCCTCGACGGCAGGACGAGCCGTCCGTTCGCGATCGCGGTGGAGCAGAGCCTACCGTAGCAGGCGGTCGAGGAGGAGCACGCCGAGGAGACCGGCGAGGCCGATGACGGTTTCCATCACCGTCCACATCTGCAAGGTCTGTTTGATGCTTACGTTGTAGTATTCCTTGAACATCCAGAAGCCTCCGTCGCTGAAGTGGGAGAACATGACACTGCCGGCGCCGACGGCAAGGACGAGGAGTTCGGGGGCGACGCCGCTGGAGGGGACCATGGGGAGGACGATGCCCGCGGCGGTAATGGCGGCCACGGTGGCCGAACCGATGGCGCCACGCAGCAGGGCGGCGGTGCCCCAGGCCAGGAGGATGGGCGAGAGGCGCAGGCGCGCGGTGAAGGCTTTGATGGCCTCGCCCGTGCCGCCGTCGAGCAGGACCTGTTTGAAAGCGCCTCCGCCGGCGATGACGAGCATGATGAGGGCGGCGCCGCCCACCGCGGCTGCGGCATCCTTCATGAGGGTTTCCATGTTGCGGCCCTGGCGCACGCCGAGGGTGTAGAAACCAACCAGCACGGCAAGGAAGAGGGCGACATTGGGGTCGCTCAGGAACTGGGCGGCTGAAGCCAGGCGCCCGCCCGTTTTCATGGTGAGGGTGATGACGGCGCCGGCCAGCATGAGCAGGACGGGGAGCAGGGTGGTGCCGAGGCTGACGCCAAGGCCGGGGAGTTCCTCGGGCCGGAATTCGCGGGGACGGTAGAGATCGGGCGGCGGCTGGTTTCTGAACTTCCTGAAGAACAGCGCCAGCACGGGACCGGCGAGGATGGTGGCGGGGATGGCGAGGACCAGCCCGTAGAGCAGGGTGCGGTTCACATCCGCTTTGAACATGATGGCGACGGCAGCCGGAGCCGGGTGGGGGGGCAGGAAGCCGTGGGTCACCGAGAGCGCGGCGGAAAGAGGGATGCCCAGGTACATCAGGGGAAGGCCGGTGGTGGTGGAGAGGGTGTAGACGAGGGGGATGAGGACCATGAAGCTGGCGCTGTACATCATGGGGAGGCCCACCAGAAAACCGGTGACAAGCACCGAGAGCTGAACGCGGCGCTTACCGAGCATGCGGGTGAGGGCGTGACTGATGGTGTGAGCGGCTCCGCTCTCCTCGATCTGTTTGCCCAGCATCGCGCCGAACATCAGGATGATGACGAGGCTGCCCAGGGTGTCGCCGAGTCCTTTCAGGATGGACTTCATGGCGGCATCCGGGGGCAGGCCGTTGAGGATGCCCGCCGCGAAGGAAGCGATGAGCAAGGCGATGAAGGCGTTCATCTTAAGCCGGATGGTGAGCCACAACAGGAGCAGGATGGAGGCGGCGAGGACGAGCAGGGGCATAGGCGACTCAGGAGGCCTGGATCTGAAGGAGGCGCCGGAGGGCGGCGGCGGCGAAGCGGGCGAAATTGCCGCCCAGATAGCCCTGGACCGCCTGGGGCGTGAACAGGGACGGGTTGGCGCGGAGGCGGGGATCGGGGTGGCGGGCGCCGTCGAGGAGGCCCTGAAACATCCAGCGGTAGCCGCCGAAATTCCAGGCGATGCGGCCATAAGGGGCGTCGCTGGCGCAGAAGAGGTTGCCGGAGAAGGGCGGACCGGCGAGCTGATAGGCGATCAGGTCGCTTTCGATGTGAGCGTCCCGCTTGGCGCTGAGGGCGAAGCGGATGTTGGGTTGCTCGAGACCGAGGCGGCGGGCCTGAAGATAGAGGTCTTCAGCGGCTTCGTAAGACGCGCCGCCACCGCCCATGTGAACGGCGAGAACCGGATGATCGGGATTCCACATGGCGACGCGGCGGAGCCCTTCGGCGGGAGTGTAGGGGGTGTCGGCGCCGAAGTGGAAAGCGGGGAGCGCGCCGAGTTCGAGGATGCGGGTGACGATTTCGAGCACGGCGGGGCTGTCGATGGGGTAGCTGTTCTGGGCGGGGTTGAGCTTGACGATGGGGAAGCCGAACTCGCGGACGCAGGTCTCGACGATGCGGAGGGCGTTGGCGAGGCCGCAGGCTTTGGGATCGGTCCAGCCGGCGGGGATGAAACGCAAGGGATAGCGCAGGGCCGCGTCGAGGACATAGCGATTGGCGGCCAGCAGGGATTCGGCGTTGCGGTCCGCATCCCTGGTATAGGAGGTCGCGGCGGGGTTCTGCCAGATGAGAGCCATGTCGACGGCGGCCTGATCCATTTCGAGGATGAGGTCGGGGGCCGAGACGGGCCGCCCGTGGTAGTATCCGGGGGCCGACTCGAAACGCCAGCGCAGCGCGCCGGAGAGGGCGCCGACATCGGTCGCGTGGGCGTCGGCGTCGATGACGAGGCGGTCCTGATTCCCGGCGAGGTGCTGGATCAGGCGGCGGTCCAGATCGAGGGCGTCCGGAGACATTACGATTCACGGTAGCACAGGGCGGCGATGCGCCGTCCGCCACGGCGCGGGGGGCGGGATCGGATCGTGTCCGAGGCATCCGAGCCGGCTGCCTATTGCCGGGAGGGAAGGTTGCTCCTAGAATTGAAGTGGAGGCTCCGTTTGGCGCGGCTAGGGAGGTTCTGGTCATGCGCGATGGGCTTCGCACACACCGCACTGGCAACGACGATCCCCCCTGGTTGTTGTACCCGCCGGGCCACAACGGCGTCTCATTGACAACGTACTGACAATTCAGCCGCCGAGAGACGCAAGGAGGTGAAGCATGCAGCACTGGCTCAAACCCCTGGCGATTGCGACGCTGCTCAGCGCGGGGGTGGCCTGCGAGTCAGGACGGCACTCGTCCTCGGGCTTCCGTCTGCCTGCGGACGGCGATGTGGAAAGAGGCAAAGCGGCCTTCGTGGCTCTTGAGTGCCATAACTGCCACGAAGTGTCCGGCGTGGACTTACCGCGGCCGGCGGCGCAGCCCATGGTTCCGGTGGTGCTGGGGGGCGAGGTAATCAAGGAACCGAGCGACGGATACCTGGTGACGTCGGTGATCTACCCCTCCTACCGCCTGGCCCGCTATCCCAAGAACCAGATCACAAGCGGCGGGAAGTCGCGAATGCCGCATTATGCGGAAAAGATGACCGTGCAGCAATTGGTGGATATCGTTGCGTTCCTGCAATCGCGCTACACGGTCCGGCCGATGCCGACCCGCTACGCCTACCATTAGCCGCCGCGGCTGGGAGCAAGCCCGGCGCCTTCGAGTTGAGCTCGGAAGAAGGGGAGGTGTGGAATGACCCATACGGAAACAGTCAAAACCAAGAAGCCCCTGACGCTCCAGGGGGGTGAAACACTGCCGGCGGGGACCGAGATCACGCTCACCGAAGAATGGGAGACGATTCCCTACGGTGTCCAGGGGCGAATCATTCTGGACCCGCAGGGGCAGCGCCGCCTGGTGGTGAACGACGAACTGGAGTACGCTCTCGGCGCCCACTAGGGTCCGGGCGCGCGGCCGGCAGGGGAGCAGGGGCGGAAGTGTACGGCAAGCCACCTGCGGGGCTGCGCGCGACGGCGTTTGGAGATTGAAATCGGCCCTTCGTTCCACTAGTATTAAGACAATTCGACATCGGCGGCTCTCCGCGCCACCTGGGTTTCGACGATGTGATCGGATGCGGAATTTATGTTCACGGCTGCGATTCTGACGCGCTCCGCTGAGCTTCGGAACCAGGTGTGCCGGTTACTGGTGTCGTCCGGCTACCGGGTGGCGGGGGATTCCCTCTGGCACCATCCCACCAACCCTGAGTTCGGCTCTCTGGACCTGGCCATCATGGAATGGAGCGGGGAGGGGCAGGACGCGGGCGTAGAGCTGGCCAGGGAACTGCGGCGGGCGAACGGCAGCGTGCGCCTGGTAATTCTGGCGCTGAAGAGTTCCGAAGCGCTGGCCATCGAAGCGGTGCGGCTGAGAGCCGAGGATTACCTGAAAGCGCCGTTCGGGCTGGAGGAACTGGCGGCGGTGGTGGCGCGCTGCCGGCAGGGGGGGACAGCGCCGTCCGGCCGGGCTCTGGAGGACGCGATTGTCGGGGAGAGCGCGGCGATGCGAGGGGTGCGGGATTACATCGCGCGGATCGCCCGCACGGATTCGAGCGTGCTGATCACCGGGGAGACCGGCACGGGCAAGGAGAAGGTGGCGGAGTCGATCCACGAAGCCAGCCGCCGGCGGAACAAGCCGTTTGTGTGCGTGAACTGCGCGGCGATACCGGACACGCTGCTGGAGAGCGAGCTGTTCGGCCACGAGAGGGGCGCGTTCACGGGGGCTTCGGCGGCGCGCGACGGGAAGCTCAAGCAGGCCAACGGGGGCACCCTGTTCTTCGACGAGATCGGCGACATGAGCCTTGCGGCGCAAGCCAAGATTCTGCGGGCGATCGAGGCCCGCGAGATCTGCCCGCTGGGGAGCAGCCGGGGAATTCACCTGGATGTGCGGGTGATTGCGGCCACCAATCGCGACCTGGACAGCCTGATGCGGGAAGAGCGTTTCCGCGCGGACCTCTATTTCCGGCTGAACGTGGGCCACATTCACCTGCCGCCGCTGCGCGAGCGGATCGCGGACATTCCCCTGCTGGTGCAGCATTTTCTGCCCCAGTTCAACCGCACGTTCGGACGGCGGATCGAAGGGATCCGGGAAACGGCGCTTCGCGACCTGATGAGTTACTCGTGGCCCGGCAACGTCCGGGAGCTGCGCAACGTGATGGAGATCATGTTCGTGCACCTGCCGCCGCGGCCGGTGACGCTGGCGGATCTGCACGAGGAGATCGCCAGCAAGCTGCGCGGCGCCGGCGGGATGGGAGGCGACGAGCGCGAGCGCATGGTCTCGGCCCTGCTGGCAACCCACTGGAACATCAGCGAGGCGGCCCGCAAGCTGCACTGGTCGCGGATGACGCTGTACCGCAAGCTGGCCAAATACGATGTGGCCCGCGACCGGGATGTGACGGAAAAACCCCGCAAAGCGACAGCCTGAGACAGGCGCCGATACAGAATGTGTAACATCCGGACCGGCCTGCGCTTCCGGCAGGCTTGCATGGCCATCCGGCCAGAACGTCCCTAAGCACAACACCCCGTTGCAGATATTCCGTGCCGACGGAGCCGGCGGCAGGGCCCGGCAACCGGCGTGCAATTCACCGCCACGCTGCTGGTGGAGCTAACGCGCCGAATGGAACAGGATGCCGAGGGCAACCGCGTGAGGGAACTCTACGCGAATTACTTCCAGATCGGCTACAACTCCGCCGAGTTTCTGCTGGATTTCGGACGGCACTTCGAGGACAGCGAGCCGAGGATCTACGAACGCATCATCATGAGCCCGATGCACGCCAAGATGCTCTCGCGGCTGCTGGCTGAATCGGTGAGCCAGCACGAGGCGAAATTCGGACCGATAGCGGGAGACGGGGACCAGTGACGACATCCGCGGACGCCGCCAGCCACCTCGCCTGCACCGGCAGTGAAGCGCTGCTCGGCGCCCTGGGCGCGCTCGACCGGCTGCTGAACCGCGCGCTCCGCCTGGCCCCTTTGGTTTACGGATGGGAACCGGGGAGCACGCAGTTCCGCGGCCTGTACATCTCCGAGAAGGACGTCCGCTTTCTGCTCGAGCGGAGGCCGGGCGACGCGGTGTTTGAGGATCCAGGGCCGGAGCGTCTCGAGCTGGCAACCCGGTTCCCGGCGCTGGCCGCGCTGGCCGAACGCAACCGGCTGACGGAGTTCGATGCCGGGGTGCTGATGGTGGCTCTGGCGCCCGAGGTGGACCTTCGGTACGAACGGGTCTACGGATACCTTCAGGACGATGTAGCCCGGCGGCGGCCGAGCGTGGACCTGGCGCTGAACCTGCTGTGCGGGAGTCCGGAGGAAAAGCTGGCGTGCCGGAGCCGTTTCGCCGCCGAGGCGCCCCTGCTGGCGCGGCGCCTGATCCGGCTGACGCCGGAGCCGAACCAGAGTCATTCGCTGCTGCTGGCCCACTCGATCTCGCTGGACGCCCAGGTGGCGAGGGAACTCACCGGGGGGAGGGAGATGGACGCGCGGCTGGCCGGCTTCGCCGAGCGGGTAAGACCGGAGGCTTCGCTGGCTTCCCTGCCCCTGCCGGAGGGACACGCCGAGGGGCTGAGGCGGCTGCTCTTCCGGAGCCGCCGGGAAGGCCAGCGGCTGGGCCTGTGGTTCCGGGGCCCGGCCGGGCCGCTGAAACGGCGAACGGCCGAGGCCCTGGCAAGCGAAGCAGACCGCGGGTTGCTGGCCGTTTCGGCGGCGCGCGCGGCGAGCCTGGGCGCCGACCCTCGCGATTATCTCCGGGTGGCCGCGCGCGAGGCCTGGCTGACCAACGCAATCTTGTACTGCGAGGCGGGCGAGAACGGCGACTGCCAGCTTTGCGATTCCCTGGGCGAGGCCCTAACCGAGGATCCCGCCGACTTCATTCTGGCCGCGGCGGCGGCCGGGCCGGCAGCGGACCGCCTGGGAATGATCGAAGTTCCCTTCCCGATCCCCGGTTTCGCGACCCGGCGGGAATGCTGGCGGGCCGCGGTGGGGGCGAGCGGCGGCGCGGCGTCCGACGATGAACTGGACCGGCTGGCGGCCAGCTTCCGGATGTACCCGGACGAGATCGACCGCGCGGTGACCGCGGCGCGCAGCATGGCGGCCTGGCGGGGCAGCCCACGGCCAACCGCCGCCGATCTGTGCGCGGCGGCGCGGGCGCACTGCGGCCGCCAGCTCGGGACCCTGGCCCGCAAGATCGAGCCGGCCCACGGCTGGGACGACATTGTGCTGCCGGCGGCCACGCTCCAACAGCTCCGGGCCATCTGCGGCCGGGTGCTGCACCACCAGCAGGTGCTCGGCGAGTGGGGCTTCGACGCCCGGCTGTCGACGGGCAAAGGAGTCACCGCGCTGTTCGCGGGTCCTTCGGGCGTGGGCAAGACGATGGCCGCCGAAATTATCGCCCGGGAGCTGGAACTGGACCTGTACAAGATCGACCTGTCGAGCGTGGTGAGCAAGTACATCGGCGAAACCGAGAAGAACCTGGAGCGGATCTTCAACGCGGCGGAGAACGCGAGCGCGATTCTGTTTTTCGATGAAGCCGACTCGCTGTTCGGGAAGCGTTCGGAGGTGCGGGACTCGCACGACCGCTACGCCAATCTCGAGATCAGCTACCTGCTGCAAAAGATGGAGATGTACGAAGGGGTCGCCATTCTGGCGTCGAACCTGCGGCAGAATCTGGACGAATCGTTTGTGCGCCGGCTCGCTTTCACGGTGCACTTTCCTTTTCCGGACGAAGCGCACCGGCGGCGGATCTGGAAGACGATCTGGCCGCGCGAGGCTCCGGTGGATGCGGGGCTCGACTTCGATTTTCTGGCGGCCCAGTTCAAGCTGAGCGGGGGCAACATCAAGAACGTGGCTCTGGCCGCCGCCTTCGCCGCGGCCGAGGAGAACAGCACGATCGGCATGCGGCAGGTGGCCATCGCGATCGAGCGCGAATACCAGAAGATGAGCAAGCCGCTGGCCCGGGAGCAGTTCGGCCCTTACGCCGGGGAGGTGGACTGGTGAGCGGCCGGCGGCACCGGCAGACCGAACGCGACACTTCGCCGGCGGCGGGAGGGGCGAAGCAGAAGGCGCCCGTTCCGCGCCACGACGGCCCGGCGGCCGTGCCGGGCAACCAGGCGGTACGGGAACTGCTCGAAGGCGGGAGCCCGGCAAGGCCGCTGCCGGCGGAGCTGCGGGCCCGGCTGGAGCGCTCTCTGGGCATACCGCTGCACACGGTGACGGTTCGCAGCGACGCAGCCGCGCGCGAGGCGGCGCGGGCGCTGGACGCCCGGGCGTTCACCCATGGCGAGGAGATCTATCTGGGCCCCGAGGCGCCATCCCCGGATTCGCCGGAGGCGGAGTCTGTACTGGCCCATGAGGCCGCGCACATCGCGCAGCAGCGGGGGGCTTCGCTCGTCACGGATGCGGTCAGCGCGCCGGGCGATGCCTGGGAGCAGCAGGCTGACCGGGCGGCGGCGCAGGCCATGGCGGGGGCGCAGGCCGAGAGGGCGGCGGGAGGCAGCGTACCCGGCGTTCAGCGGCAACAGGCCGGCGGGGGGCCGAGGCAGGCCACGGCGGCCACGCGGGCGGAGGTCGAGCAGGCACTGCTGGCATTCCTACAGCGCGTGCTGGCCCGGACTCCGGGGGCCGACCTGCGGCGCACCCGGGTGGTGCGCAACGCCCTGGACACCCTGGTGCGCGGCGGCGGACCTTCGGCGGCGCTGGTGGACGTGGACGACTTCCTGAAGGGCGTGCCGAACGACGCGGCCGAATTCGCGCGGCGCTTCACGCAACGGCTTCCGCAGAGCATCGGCCGGGAGGCGCTCGAGCGGCTGAACCGGCTGGCCACGGCGGATTCAACGGAAGGCTCGGCGGTGACCCGCGTCGTGGATCTCTATTCGCGGACGCAGGCGGGCGGGCCGGAGCAGACCGAGGACCCGCAGCGGGTCACCCCGCAGCAGAGCGCGGAACAGGCCGCGCAAGTTATGCGGCGGTGGCGCGGCCAGGAAGAACCCACCGAAGTGGGTCCGGTGAACGTGGACGTGCTGCAAATGAACCGTTTCATTCGAGGGCTGCCGGGGGCGATCCATCCGCCTGCTCCGCGGACCGGGCAACCGGCGGCGGGCAGCTATCCGGAGG
>Ga0272446_1003914_pt1 | contig 18176 bp, 18 predicted proteins | sample YNPCB0061_FD_194587 | JGI IMG/M metagenome (GOLD analysis project Ga0272446, IMG submission 194587) | Hot spring microbial mat communities from Yellowstone National Park, WY, United States - YNP-CB-006-1 | ecosystem: Environmental > Aquatic > Thermal springs > Hot (42-90C) > Sediment | place... | reverse complement strand
GGTCACTGTGGTAGCATCCATCGTGAACACCTTGTTGGTAGTGATGATTGGTTGGTACCTTCATCGTACCGGAAAGGTGTTCACTGTGCGTCAGCGGTTTGCCGCCGACTTTGCATCAGCCCTGTGAATTCCTCAAGCATCCGTTGACAAACCAGGTGGTCGGGTGTATCCTCAGCCCCACGCAGATGACCCGGTAGCGCGTGCTCGCATGGAGCCTCGTTGCCGGATGGCTCTTGTTGGGCTGAAGCAGTGGCGCAGCCCCTGTCTTATACCGATTCTGCGTGATGGCATCGCATTGGCTCATCTCCACACCTCCACAGCTCTCCAGCTCCACACAGGGCTTTGGAGAGCTGGAGAGCTGTGGAGGTGAGCGGGACAATGCGAGATTGCCAATTCCACCTGGTATTACAGAGCGGGGGCCGAGCCATTAGCGCTGTTCAGATACCCCGCGGCCCGGCTGGCGACATGTCTCTCACCGATGGCTGTACCAGCTTCGTGAGCACCGTGATGGTGGGACGACGGCAGCGCTCCCGGCCCGGGCGGGCCGTCCGCAAGCGGCGTGCCGCGCTGGCCCGCGCGGCGCTGGCGCACATCCGGGGTGATGCGCCAGGCAAACTTCCCACGGCTGCGCGTGAGTCGCTGCCAACCGTGCTGCGCGTCGTGGCGGCGTTGCGCGCCGCGCCTGCTGCCCGGCTATGCGCCCACGCCTGCGTGGTTGCGTTGATCCTGACGGTGCTGGGCGCCGAGGTGAGCGGGCGCGGCGGCGCCGCCATCGTCGCACGCTCAGCGCCGGTCACCGAGCGTGCGACCCCGCTGGCGACTCACGACGGGGTCGTGCTGGCGCCGCTTGCGGTCGGCCCGATCCGGATCCGCCAGGCCGGCGAGCCGCTCACGCCGCTGATCCAGCAGCCGGTGACGGTACCGAGCGCCTTTCAGACGGTGCACCAGCTGGCCGAGGGCGAGACCCTGGGTGCGCTGGCGGCCCGCTATGGCGTGCGCCTCGAAGCACTGGTGCTGGCCAACCGGCTTGAGCAGGGTGACGCGCTGGTGGTGGGCCAGGTGTTGCGCATCCCCCGGGTCTCCGGGCAGCCCCACGTCGTTGCCGCCGGGGAGACGCTGGCGAGCCTTGCCGAACGCTTTGGGGTGTCGCCAGCGGTGATCGCGACCTTTCCCGCAAACCATGTCGGCCCGGATGCGGCACTCACCCCCGGGGTGGAGCTGTTCATTCCCCGTGAGCAGTTGAGCCTGCCCGCGGACTGGTTGCGGGCAGTGGGTGGCCTGACCGGACTGGCGGCGCGTGGGCCAGAGCCGGCGGCGGTGGTCCGGGCAGCGGAGACCAATCTGCGCGTGGGGCCGAGCACCGAGCATCCCCGGGTGGCACAACTTGCTGCCGGACGGCGGGTGGCGCTGCGGGCGCGCCACGATGGCTGGCTGCTGGTGGAGCTTGGTACGCTCCGCGGCTGGGTACGCGCCGATCTGCTGGCGGTTGCTGCCGAACAGGTCGCTGCGCTGCCACTCTCGAATGACTTTCCGCCACCCCCGCCGCGCTGGGTCTGGCCCACGCGGGGTACGCTGACCTCAGGCTTCGGCCCGCGCTGGGGCAGCTTCCACAATGGGATCGATATTGCCAACCGGGCCTGGACGCCGATCGTGGCGGCCCGCGCCGGCCGGGTGCGTGAGGCCGGCTGGTGCCGTGGCTATGGCTACTGTGTGCGGCTGGGCCACGCGGGGGGGGTCGAGACGATCTACGGCCACCTGATCGCCAGACCGCTGGTCTCGGTTGGCGACGAGGTGGCAGTGGGTGAGCTGATTGGCCATATGGGGAGCACCTACGATCGGGCTGGCGGCGGATACTCAACCGGGGTGCATCTGCACTTTACAGTGCTGGTCAACGGGCGGGCGGTCAACCCGCTGCGCTTCCTTCCGTAGCGGGCGTGGGACGATCGTCGGCACCCTGTCACCGTCGGCTGGCTGGCCGTCCGTGGTACAATTGCGCCGGTGAGCCTTCCCGCCACTATCAGTGTTCCACGTGAAACAGGATAGCGCCAGCATGCGCCCGCGCACGATCGCAATTGCCAACCAGAAAGGCGGCGTCGGCAAGACCACAACCGCGGTCAACCTCGGCGGTGAGTTGGCGCGGCGCAACTACCGGGTCTTACTCATCGACTGTGATCCGCAGGGCAATGCCACGACCAGTCTTGGGATTGCAAAGCAGAGCCTTGCGGCGACGACCTACGACCTGCTGATGGGCGGGGAGCTTGCGACCGCGACGATGCCAACCGGGCGCGCCGGCTTTTCACTCGTCCCGGCCGACCAGGAGCTTGCAGGCGCCGTGGTGGAACTGGTCAATGCCCGGGGGCGCGAACAGCGCCTGGCCACAGCGCTTGCCTCGGCCGGGGCGCTCTACGACTATGTGCTGATCGACTGTCCGCCCTCGCTCGGCTTGCTGACCCTCAACGCGCTCTGTGCTGCCGACAGTGTGCTGATCCCGCTCCAGTGCGAGTACCTGGCCCTCGAAGGCCTGGCCCAGCTCAAAACAACCCTGGAGCGGGTCCGTGAACGGCTGAACCCACGGCTGCATATGCTCGGCGTTGTAATGACGATGTATGACGGCCGTACCAACCTGGCGCAGCAGGTGGTCGATGAGGTCCAGCGGCACTTTCCGCGACTGATCTTTCGGACCCTCATCCCGCGGAGTGTGCGCCTCTCCGAGGCGCCGAGCCACGGCAGGCTGATCGCCGAGTATGAGCCCGCCGGCCGGAGCGCCCAGGCCTATGCCGCCCTGGCCGATGAGGTCCTGCAACGAGAGGAGCGCCGCCAGTGAGTCGCCGACGGGGCCTCGGTAGTGGCCTGGACGCCCTTATCCCCGGCCCGGCCCCGGGCGAGGGCGTGCGCCAGTTGCCGGTCGAGGCCATTCGCGAGAACCGGAGCCAGCCGCGCACCGTATTCGATGAACAGGCGCTCGATGAACTGGCCGCGTCGATCCGTGAGCACGGCCTGATCCAGCCGCTGATCGTGAGCGAAACCGAGGCCGGCACCTATGAACTGATCGCCGGCGAGCGCCGCCTGCGTGCCGCCCGCCGCGCCGGGCTCAGCGACGTTCCCGCGATTGTCAAACGGGCCACCGCGCAGCAGTCGCTTGAACTGGCCCTGGTCGAGAATGTGCAACGCGCTGACCTGAACCCGCTCGAAGAGGGCCTGGCCTACCAGATGCTCAAGGACGAGTTTGGGCTGACCGATGAGCTGATCGCGCGGCGGGTCGGCAAGAGCCGGGTCGCTGTGGTCAATACCCGCCGCCTGATCAAGCTGGTGCCGCCGGCGCGCCAGGCGCTGCTCGCGGGTACGCTCAGCGCCGGACACGGGCGCGCCCTGCTGCGCTTCGAGGACCCCGAGGAGCAGGTGGCTGCCCTGAACCTGGTGCTCAGCCGCGAGCTCAGCGTGCGCGAGGCCGAGCACCTCGGCGAACTGGCGCAGCATCCGGCGCTGGCCCCCGCAAGCCGCGCTGCGCTGCTGCGCGGGGCGCTCAGCCTCGCCCAGGCCCAGGCCCTGCTCCGCGTCATTGATCGGGACCGGCAGGCGCAGGTGCTCGAGTGCCTGCTCACCAGGGGGCTCGATCTGCCTGAGACCGAGCGCCTCACCAGCCTCGTCGCCGAGGGGCGTGATCTCGCGCAAGCCCTGGCCCAGGTACGCCAGCCGGACGCTCCCGCCACCAGGCTGCCAGTCGCTCGCCCACCGCGCGATGAAGGGCCTGCGCCACGGGAGGCCCGGCCTCGTCCCCTGTCGCCTGAAGACGCCGAGGCACAGCGCATGTTTGAAGCCATCCTGGAGACACCGGTGCAGCTGTCGCGCAGCGGCGGAAGCATCCGGCTTACCATCACCCTCTATAGCGATGAACAACTCCAGGCACTCTATGATCGGCTGAGTGGCGAGGGTTGAGCGGGGTAAACGAGGGACCTGTGCGCACCACGCTACGCCGCCTGACGGCCCTGATCCACATCACCCGGCCCCAGATCGCCGCCCAGGCTGCCGCCTACACCTTCCTGGGCGCCTATCTGAGCGCTGGCGCTGGCGCGATCTTCAGTCCTGCGACCGCCTACGCGGCACTGATCGTGGCCATCATTGTTGCGTTCGGCTTCGTGATCAATGACTATGCCGATGCTGACCTCGACCGCCTGACCAGGCCTGAACGCCCCATCCCCGCCGGGGCCGTCTCCCGCCCCCAGGCCGCCGCGCTCGCCCTCGTCCTCGCCGCGCTCGCCCTCGGCAGCACCCTCGTCGCCCCACCGGCGCTCCGGCCCCTCGCGCTGCTGAACCTGGCGCTCACCGCGGCCTATTCCCTGCGCCTCAAGCGGACGGTGCTGATCGGGAATCTTACTATGGCCCTGCTCAATGGCTCGATCCTGCTCTTCGGTAGCCTTGCTGCCGGTCGGCTCACCCCGCTGCTCTGGGCCGTTGTGGCCATGAGCTTCCTCTTCACACTGGCCCAGGAAGTGTTATACACGGTCGATGATCTGCACGGCGATGCCAGCGCGGGGATCGTTACGACGGCGACTTGCTTCGGGCCTGGCCCGTCACTGCACCTGTTCCGTAGCCTGATGGGCCTTACGCTGCTCTGCGCCGCCGCCCCGCTGTGGCTCGCCCCACTTTCGCCGTGGTACGCAGTGGCCCTGCTGGTCTGTGTGGTGATCCCGGTCTGCAGCTACATTCTGCCGCTCACCCTGCGCGCCGAGCCCGCAGCTATCAGCCGGGCCTGCGCCGCCCTGAAGCGGGTTCGCCTCGCCAGCCTGGTGCCGCTGGCCCTGCTCGGTACACTACGTTGACCATGCGGTCTTCACCGCCACAGCGCGACAGACCGGCTATGCGGAACTGATAAACAACGGTCAAGCAGGAACGCCCAGCTCTGAACCATGCTTTATTGATCCGAGGAGATTAACTATGGCGCTCTCCCAGCAAGAAGTGATCCACGTTGCCCGGCTCGCGCGCCTGCGCCTCAGCCCCGAGGAGCTCGAACTGATGCGCTCGCAACTCTCCAATATCCTGGACCATATCGCGATGCTGCAAGAGGTGGACGTGACCGGTGTTCCGCCCACGGCGCAGGTGACCGAACTCGTCACCGTGATGCGGCCCGATGCGGTCACCGAAGAGCTCAGCCGCGAAGCAGCGCTCGCCAATGCCCCCGATCAGCGCGACGGCATGTTCCGCGTCCGCGCGGTCTTCGATGAGTAGCCGCCACCGCCCGCCCGCAACAAATGCCCGCCAGCACCCGTCAAAGCAGCAGACGGCGCGACCGGCCCGCGAGCGACGCGGCCAGCCACCACGAGAAAGGATCGGCGATGTACAACGGCAACGGGACGAATAATGGCGGCCGCTATACGCGGATCGGCGGGGTGCCGATCAAGCCCGCCTATCTCTACATCGCAGGGGCGATTGTGCTGCTGGTGGCGATCTACTTCGTCATGCGCTTTCTCAGCACCAGCCTGGTGATGCACGTCAGCGCCTTCGCTGGCGTGCTGCTGCTGATCGGCAATCTCCGTGAACTGATCGGCAATGGCTACGGCCAGCGCGGCAGCACCGCGCTGCTCAATGTGCTGGTCGGCGCCGGGCTGATCTTCGCCTGGCTGACCCAGTTCCTCGGGGCGCTGTTCTGGATCCCGGCCCTGATCCTGCTTGGCGTGGCCACCCCGCTCATCTTCGGGCGCGCCGGTGTCTACACCGCCTACCTCGATACCGCCCGGACCCTGGTCGGGAGCGTACGCCGGACCTTTGTGCGCTAGCATCGGTTGGGCCGAAGCCGTGGCTGTGCCACGGCTTCGGCCTGACGGGGCCGCCGGCGCTTGCGTCTCCGCGCCCGGCGGGACGGTACCAGGTGGCGCTGTGCGGCTACGGGTAGATCCGGTAGAGCATGCGCGGGAAGGGGATCGCCTCGCGGATGTGGCGGGTGCCGGTGATCCAGCAGACCGCTCGCTCGATGCCCATGCCGAAGCCGCTGTGGGGTACGCTGCCGTAGCGCCGCAGGTCCATGTACCACTGGTAGTCCGCAAGGTTGAGCCCGTACTCGACGATGCGGCGCTCGAGCAGCGCCGCGTCGTGGATGCGCTGCGATCCGCCGATGATTTCGCCGTAGCCTTCAGGGGCCAGCAGATCGGCACAGAGCGCCACCTCCGGGCGCTGCGGGTCGGGCTCCATGTAGAAGGCCTTGATCGCTGCAGGATAACGCTCGACGAAGACGGGCCGGTCGTACTGTGAGGCGATCAGGTGCTCGTGCGGTGCGCCGAAGTCTTCGCCCCAGGGCAGCGGCTCGGCCCCCTCCACCACGCCCTGCTGCGCCGCGATCAGTTCCAGGGCCTCGTCGTAGCTGATCCGCGGAAATGGTGGCACACACCGCTCCAGCACCGTCGTATCCCGCCCCAGGATCTGCAGATCGTCCGCCCGCCGCTCCAGCACCCGCTGCACGATCGCGCTGACGAACTGTTCCTGGAGCGCCAGGTTGTCCGCGTGGGTGGCGAAGGCAACCTCAGGCTCGATCATCCAGAATTCGGTCAGGTGACGCCGCGTCTTGCTCTTCTCGGCGCGAAATGTTGGCCCAAAACAGTAGACTTTGCCGAAGGCCATCATGCCCGCCTCAACGTAGAGTTGCCCGGTCTGGGCCAGGTAGGCCTTGCCCAGGTCGAAGTAGTCGGTGGCGAAGAGATTGGTCGTCCCTTCGGCGGCGGTCGCGGTGAGGATTGGCGTGTCGAAGCGTACGAAGCCCTGGCTGTTCAGCCACTCCTGGGCGGCGGCGATCACCTCGGCGCGCACACGGAGCAGGGCATGCTGCCGCGACGAGCGTACCCAGAGGTGCCGATGCTCCATCAGGAACTCGATCCCGTGCTCCTTCGGCGCGATCGGATAGTCGGGACTCGGCCCCACCAGTTCGAGCTCCTGTACGTCGAGCTCAAAGCCGCCCGGCGCGCGCGCATCGGCGCGCACGCTCCCCGTGACGCGCAGCGATGCCTCCTGGGTCAACGCCTGGGCCCGCGCGAATGTCGCCTCACTCACGTTCTTCTTGAAGAGCACGCACTGGATCGTGCCGCTGCCGTCGCGCAGCTGGATGAAGATCAGTTTGCCCTTCTCGGTCTTGTTATAGACCCAGCCGGCCAGGCTCACCTGCTCACCCTCGTGGGCGCCAATGGTGGCGACTGAGGCGGTTGGCAGCATCGACATGGCGCGCTCCTCGCTGGCAAACAATGGCTTTTCGGCGTCAGTATGCCACGAGTTCCCGGGGCTGGCAAATTGACAGCCTGAAGCGAATCGGCAATAATCTGTCAATTAACGGTCTGTTAAACCCACCAGGTGTCAGCATGGATATCCAGCGATGGCGCGATCTCCCCGCCGTGCGGCGAGCGCTCGCTGAACTCGCCGACTATCGGCCCATCCTCGAGACGGCTATCGCTGTCCAGCAGGTGCCCGCGCCGACCTTCGATGAGAGTGAGCGCTCGGCTTTTGTGCTCGACCGGCTGCGGGCCCTCGGGCTGAGCGATGTCACCAGCGACGAGATCGGTAACGTCTACGGGCGGCGGCCTGGCCACGCCGTGCGCCCCGGCCTGCTCATTGCCGCCCACCTCGATACGGTCTTCCCCCGCGAGACCGACCTGCGCCTGCGCTACGAGGCCGACCGGGTCTATGGCCCCGGGCTCGGTGATAACAGCACCGGCGTGGCCGGGCTCATTCACCTGGCCCAGGCTATGCAGCGCCACGATCTACCCAATGGCGGCGACATCTGGTTCGTGGCCAATGTTGGTGAGGAGGGCCTCGGCGACCTGCGCGGCATCCGCGCGGCTGTCAAACGGCTGCAGCCGCGGATCAGTTCGGTGATCGCGTTGGAGGGCTGCGACTTCGGCACACTCCATCACCAGGCCATCGGCGTGCGCCGCTATCGGATCGAGGCCGTCGCCCCCGGTGGCCACTCCTGGGGCAACTATGGCACGCCGAGCGCCATCCATACCCTCGTGCGCCTCGCAGCGCGGATTACGGAGTTGCACGCCCCGCGCACACCCCGCACCAGTTTCAATATCGGTGTGATCACGGGCGGCACGTCGGTCAATACGATCGCCGAGCACGCCAGCATGCTGCTCGATATGCGCTCGGTTAGCGCCACCGCCCTCGCTAACCTGGCCGCTCAGGTCGATCGCCTGGTCGCGGTCGCCGCCGCCGAGCATCCCGATGTGCAACTGCACGTGCAGACGGTCGGCGATCGGCCCTCGGGCGCGATCGAGCGCGATCACCCGCTGGTGCAGGCGGCCGTGGCCGCCTATCACTCGGTCGGCGCCAGCGTGAGCTTCCAGCAGAGTAGCACCGACGCCAATATCCCCCTCAGCATGGGCATCCCCGCCGTCTGTGTCGGGCTCACCGATGGCGGCAACGCCCACCGCCACGACGAGTACATCCAGCCCGCCAACCTCGGGCGTGGTATGCAGGCCCTGCTGCTGCTCGCCCTGGCGGCCGCGGCGTGATCTCATACCGATTCTGCTTGCTGGCATCGCATTGGCTCAGCTCCACACCTCCACAGCGCTCCAGCTCGACAAAGCCCTGTGTGGAGCTGGAGCGCTGTGGAGATGAGCGGGACCATGCGGGATTGCCAATTCCACGTGGTATCAGGTCTGAGCACGGGTGTGGACCAGCGCCACCCACTCGTCGGCCACCTGGCGCGCCACCTGGCGTAGACCGGCCGCGGTGAAGGCTTCCGCCACCTCGGCCTCACGGCTGTCGATGATGCCACTGCTGATCAGGATGCCGCCCGGCGCCAGTGCCGCCGCCAGGTCGGCGGCGAGCACGGTCAGCACCCTGGCGATCAGGTTCGCGACGATCAGGTCGCAGCCCGCCAGCGCCTGCTGCTCCGCGCCGCTTCCCGCAGGCGGTCCCGTCTCGCCAGGCGCCGCACCCGGCTGCGCCAGCGCTGGCGCCTGCCCGGCGGGTGGGCCGAAGTCGCCGCTCAGCCAGTGGCCCATCCGGCTGCCGGCGCCGAGGCTGCCCTCTGCGACCGTCACCGTCGCGCTTACGCCGTTGCGGGCGATGTTTGCGGCGGCCACCGCCACCGCTACCGGGTCGTTGTCGAGCGCCAGCACATGGCCGGCGCCCAGCCTGGCAGCGGCAATGGCAAGAATGCCGCTGCCGGTGCCAAGGTCGAGCACCCGCTGCCCGGGCTGCACATAACGCTCAAGCAGGCCGAGACAGAGCTGGGTTGTGGGGTGCAGCCCGGTGCCGAAGGCCATGCCCGGGTCGAGGTGGAGCACCACATCGTTCGGCGCGGGCTGATGCTCCAGCCAGGATGGCACGACAACGATCCGCTCGCCGACCCGCAGCACGCGGTAGTGCTGCTTCCAGGCGTTGGCCCAATCCTCCTCCTCCAGCCGGCGCACCTGCAGCGGGCCGACCGGCCGCAACTGCCCGAGGTGCCAGAGCGCCTGCTCGATGCGCTGGCGCGCGTCCTCGGCGTGCGCATCCAGTGGCAGGTAGGTCTTCAGCACGCTGGGGCGCGCGCGATCGTAGCTGAACTCCGGCCCCTCGTCGCCCGGCGTCCAGGCCGGTTCTATCACCACTCCGCCGTTGTAGCCGTAGCGGGCCAGCAGTTCCGCAACGGCCTCAACCGCCTCGTTGTCGACGCTCACCTGTATTTCGAGCCAGGCTGTCGCCACGCGCTCACCCCTCTGCCAGACCCTCGTCTTCAACGACACGACGCATGCGCGCCAGCAGGTGCACGCGGCGGGCGGCGGCGATGGTGGTGGGGTCAGCCGCTGGCATGGTCCAGCGCAGATCGCCGCTCGCAATGTGCCCGCGCTCCAGGTCGAGCCGTACCACCGCCCCCTCGCCGAGTTGCGCCGCGGCCTCGGGCGCAACCAGCAGCGGGAGCCCGTAGCGTGCGCCAAGGGCCAGCAGGTCAGCGTCGGCGGTGCGGCAGATCAGCGCAGCCAGCCCGGCGGCCTGCAGCGCGATCAGCGCCGCTTCCGCGCCCGCGCCGCCGGCGAAGCTCCCATCGAGCACCAGCACATCACCCTCCCGCACCCGCTCGGCGAAGCCCGGATCGACCGCGATGAGGCAGTGGGCCGCGATCTCGGCCGGGTCGCCACCGGCGGCGATGGCGGGGTCGATCACCTGTGCCGGCTGTAGACTGGCACGCACGCGCCGCGCATAGCCAACGATCACCATCGGCGGCGCTAGCCCCGCTGCTCCGCCGTGGCCATGCGCTCCTCCAGCACGCGGCGCACAGCATCCACATCGGGCGGCAGTTCGACCGGCGGGTTTGCGTAGCGACTGGCCACCTCGCGCAGCGTGCCCTCGTGGTAGTCCACTTTGAAACGGCTGAACTTGAGCCCGTGGGCGGTCGAGATCACGACCACGCGCTCGGAGCGTTTGATCACGCCCTGGTCGATGAGCTTGATCGTGGCGGCGAGCGCCACCCCGGTGTGGGGGCAGGCGTAGGCGCCGGTACGGTCGGCGCGCGCTGCAGCGTCGGCGAGTTCCTGCTCGCTGGCCTGCTCGACCACGCCATTGAAGCGCTGCAGCGTGCTGATCGCCCGGTTGATGCTCACCGGGGCGCCGATCTGGATGGCCGAGGCAGCGGTGGGCTCGGCGGCGATCGGCTCGTAGCGCCAGTCGTTGCGGTAGGCCCGGTAGAGCGGATTGGCGTGCGCAGCCTGGGCGCAGGCGATGCGCGGCAGTCTGCTGATCAGCCCCAACTCGTGCATCATCAGTAGCCCCTTGCCTAGCGCAAAGGTGTTGCCGAGGTTGCCACCCGGGATGACGATCCAGTCTGGCACCTCCCAGTCGAACTGCTGGACAATCTCGATGCCAACCGTCTTCTGGCCCTCGACGCGCAGCGAGTTGAGCGAATTCGCCAGGTAGAGGCCATTGTTCGGGTCGGCCGTGATCTCGCGCACAATGCGCATGCAGCCGTCGAAGTCGGTGTCGAGCGAGATCACCGTCGCGCCGTGAGCGATCGGCTGGACCAGTTGGGCGGTGCTGACTTTGCCTCGCGGCAGGAAGACGATCGTCGGGATGCCGGCGGCGGCCCCGTAGGCGGCGAGCGCCGCCGAGGTGTCACCGGTGGAGGCGCAGGCCACCGCGCGGATCGGCTTGCCCTCGCTGATCATCTGCTTGACCACGCTCACCAGCACCGTCATGCCCAGGTCTTTGAACGACCCCGTGTGGCTGTTGCCACACATCTTGATCCAGAGCTCCTCGACGCCGATCTCGCGCCCGAAGCGCTCGGCCCAGAAGAGGTTGGTGCCGCCCTCGAACATACTGACGATGTTCGCATCGTCGATGCCGGGACAGACCCACTCCTGCTTGCCCCACACCCCCGAGCCGAACGGCCAGGTGGTGCGCATCCAGCGGCGCTCGAAGAGTTGCTTCCACTCCTCGGCGCTGCGCTGGCGCAGGGCCGCAAGATCGTGCTGCACCTCGAGCAGCCCGCCCGAGCGTGAGTAGTAGACCACCTCGGTCAGGGGGTAGCGCTCCTCGGGATCGTCCTGTGCGGCAAACCAGGCGCGGTAGGGGGGCATAGGCTACCTGCTGTTCGTAGTTGGGAGGCGAAGACGCGAAGACGCCATGACGCGTTCGGCCCGGCAAACCCGCTCCGGATGTCCGGAGAGCTACGCCAGCAGCGGGAATGCGGCGCCCGGCGCTGGCGATTATACCACGCCATCGGCGGCACTCTCGCCCTCGATGGCCGCGATCTGGCGGCTGGCCTCGTCGCGCCAGTAACCGGGGGGCGCGAGCTCAACAAAGCGCCCCAGTTCGGCCAGCGCCTGGCTGGGCGTGCCGTTGAAGCGGTGGAACAGGCCCCGTTGCAGGTAGGGTTCGGGCCACTCCGGGCGCAGCACACTGGCCCGCTCCAGGTCGGCGATCGCAGCCGCATACTCGCCCAGTTCGCGCCCACGGATCAGGCCGCGCTGGTAGTAGGCGGGCGCGAACTCGGGCCAGCAGCGGATGGCGCGCTGGAACGAGCTGACGCCGCCGCGGTAGAACGAACGGTCGTGGCTCGAATTACCGATGTAGCAGAGGCTCAGGCCCCAGAGGTACCACCAGCGTGCCCAGAGGCGACCCGGGAGCGCGGTTGTTTGTGATCTGGTCATTGCAGGTTGCGCTCTTCAGCGTGCCGCTGCCCGTGCTGACGAAGCGGCTCCTCTGCAGTATCATACCTGATCGGCACCGTGCCGCAACCTGCGCAGCATGCTATAATGCGCCGCTGACAATGGTATTGGCAGTAAACAAGCCGCATATGCACTCACGCCAGCATTCATTGCAACACCACTGCGGCACGCTGCAATCCGCTACAATCTGCAATGGTCGTACGGGGGCGGGAGCACGCAAGCTCCGCCGCGCGCCACAACGCCCCCCGGTCCCAGGAGGTCTGTTGCATGCGCCATGTGCGCGCCCTGATGCTGGGCATAACCCTCCTTTCCCTGGTCGTCGCCTGCGGCGGCTTTGTCGCGCTGAACGAGATCCGGGCTCCCGCTGCCCGTGCGGGTGATGCGGTTGAGTTCATTGTGGAGCCTGGCGCATCCACCGGCGAGATTGCGACGGCGCTCAAGGCTGAGGGGCTGATCCGCCAGCCTGCCCTGTTCACGCTGCTGGCCCGGACCCAGGGCCTCGACGGCACGTTGCAGGCCGGGCGCTATGTGCTCAGCCCGACGATGACCATGAGCCAGATCCTGATCGCGCTGCAGAGCGGGCGCCTCGAGGAGGTGCAGGTAACCATCCCCGAGGGGGTGCGCCTCGAAGAGATGGCCGCGATTCTCGAGGCGGCAGGGGTCACCGGCGCCGAGGCGTTCCTGGCCACGGCCCGCGACGGTGAGCGCTTCCGCGGCGAGTTCTTCCTGCTTGCGAGCCTGCCCCAGGGCGCGAGCCTCGAGGGCTACCTCTTCCCCGATACCTACCGCTTTGCCAGCCAGGCCCGCCCCGAGGAGGTGGTTCGCACCATGCTCAGCCGCTTCACCGAGCAGTATGCGACCATCGAGCGCAGCGTGCAGGTGCCCGGCGCCTCGGTGCACGACCTGGTGACCATGGCCGCGATTGTGCAGCGCGAGGCTGCCCGCGTCGATGAGATGCCGCTGATCGCCGGCGTTTTCTGGAACCGGCTCAAGCCCGAGAATGCGCCGATTGTCGGCGGCGGCACGCTCGGCGCCGATGCCACCGTGCAGTATGCCCTGGGCTATTCTGCCGCCGAGGGTACCTGGTGGCGCAAGCAACTCACCACCGCCGATCTGCAGACCAGCAGCCCCTACAATACGCGGCTCAATCCCGGCCTGCCGCCTGGCCCGATCGCCGCCCCTGGCCTCGCCGCCCTGACCGCCGCCGCCCGGCCCGATGACCAGGCCGGCTATCTCTTCTTTGTCGCCAGTTGCGCCCGCGACGGTAGCCACAACTTCGCTGCCAGCTTCGAGGAGTTCCAGCAGTATGAGGCCGAATGGCTCAACTGCCAGTAGCAATGCAGCAGATCATCCTCATCGGCGATCCGGTGGCCCACAGCCGCTCGCCCGTGATGCAAAACGCCGCCCTGCAACACCTCGGCATCGCCGCGCGCTACGAGGCGGTGCGCACCACCACAGCCGAACTCGCCGGGCGCGTCGCGGCCCTGCGCGGCCCGCAATACCTCGGCGCCAACGTGACCCTGCCGCACAAGCAGGCGGTCATCCCCTTGCTCGATCGGCTTGAGCCGCAGGCCGCCCGGATCGGGGCGGTCAATACGATCTCCAAGGATGCCGCTGGCGCGCTCGTTGGCGCCAACACCGACGCGCCGGCGCTGCTCGCCGACCTGGCCGACGCCGGCTTTGCCCCGGCCGGGCGTTGCGCGCTGATCCTCGGCGCCAGCGGCGCTGCGCGGGCCGCGGCCTTTGCCCTGGCTGAGACCGGGGTCGCCACCCTGGTGGTCGCCAATCGCAGCCCTGCGCGCGCCGAAGAATTGCTCGCCGACTTGCTCATCGCCATCACCGACGAGCAGGGCCTCACCGCCAGCGGCGACCTGCCGCCGACGCTGGTCGCGCTGGCGCTCGCCGATCGTGAACTGGCAAGCTACCTGGCCGCTTGCGATCTGCTGATCAACGCTACCGCCCTGGGCTGGCACAACGACGAGACCCCGCTGCCCGATCCGCCCATCGGCCCCCGCACGCTGGTCTACGATATGGTCTACCGGCCGACCCGATTGCTGCGCGAGGCGGCGGCCCGCGGCGCCGCCACCCGCGACGGGCTGGGCATGCTCATCCATCAGGGCGCGCTGGCCTTCACCCGCTGGACCGGGCGCGAGGCGCCCCTGGCGGTGATGCGCGCTGCGCTGCAGGAGCCGGGGTGAGCTCTCAGGTGTAGGGTTTTGCGCCGGAGTGGCAAGCCCTTGCGGCGGATCGTTGCTTCGAAGACAGCAGCAGGATGCAGGTAAGCCGAACCAGAGATACGCGTCTTCGGTGATACAATTGAGCCCGGCATGCATGAAAGAATGATCGATCACAACGCGGTTGCGCCGCGAAGGAACGACGATGTTAACCCGGCTCAAAGTCTCGGGCTTCAAAAACCTTGTCGATGTAGATGTGCGCTTTGGCCCGTTTACCTGCATCGCTGGTGCCAACGGCACGGGCAAGTCGAACCTATTCGACGCGATCCAGTTTTTGAGCAAGCTGGCTGACCACACCCTGATGGATGCTGCTCTGTCGGTGCGGGCGGAAGGTGGCCGCACGGCTGAGGTGCGGCATCTGTTTCATCGTGTTGGCGATTGCTTCGACCAGCAGATGACCTTCGAGGCCGAGATGATCATTCCGCCAGAAGGCATCGACGATCTTGGTCAGCCTGCCACAGCGTCGATCACCTTCCTGCGCTACCGGCTGACGCTCGGCTACCGCACAGATGAGACTCTCTCCCTGCCCGACAGTCTGGAGATCCTACACGAAGGGTTAGTGCATATCAATGTCGGTGATGCTGCCAGACACCTGCGCTTTTCCCATTCGCCGGCATGGCGACGCTCGGTAGTGAAAGGACGGCGTGTCGGCGATTTCATTTCGACGCAGGAAAAAGAGGGCAAAAACATCATCAAGCTGCATCAAGAGGGAACCGCCGGACGGCCGCGCGAATACCTGGCGGCAACCTTGCCGCGCACTGTTCTCTCATCGGCAAACGCGATGGAAAGCCCGACCGCTCTGCTGGCGCGCCGCGAGATGCAGTCGTGGCGATTGCTGCAACTGGAGCCTTCGGCGTTGCGCAAACCCGATGAATTGACGGCGCCAATGCGCTTGAGCGTCAATGGGGCGCATATTCCGGCAACGCTCAACTACCTGGTGCGCATGCCGCACAACGGTGTGTCGTCCGGTGAGGCTGCGCTCGATGAACTGGCTGCCAGGCTCTCGGAACTGGTGGAACATGTGCGCTCGATTCGAGTGGATCGCGATGAACATCGCCAGTTGCTGACCTTAGAAGTTACCGATCGCAGCGGCACAACGCTGCCGGCGCGCGCGCTCTCCGACGGAACGCTGCGTTTTCTGGCGCTGGCTGTGCTGGCGCTCGATCCACGCGAGACGGGGTTGATCTGTCTGGAAGAGCCGGAGAACGGCATTCATCCCGAGCGCATTGCGGCGATGTTGCGGCTGCTGCGGGAAATGACGGTGGATACCACGTATGAGGTGGGCACAGACAATCCACTGCGTCAGGTGATCATCAATACCCACTCGCCGGTGGTCGTCAGTCAGATGAATGACGAAGACCTGCTCGTGGCTGAGTTGCACGATGTCATCAGCGATAGACAATCAACGCGTATCGCGCAGTTCAGTTGGTTGCCGGATACATGGCGTAGCGAAGCATATCCGGACATACTGCCGGTTGCGCGCGGCACACTGCTGGCGTATCTCAACCCGCGCGGGATTCTGCCGGGCAGCTACAACCGTAGTCGCTCCTCACGTCGAGTGGCAGACAGACCTGATTTCCAACCCTACCTGCCAGCGTTCGAATGAAAACGCTCACGTTTACCCTCGTAACAGATGGCAGTTCAGACACTGTCCTGTTACACATTCTCACGTGGCTGCTCCGGGCGAATGGCGTCACTATGGCTGTGCGGAAGCAGTGGGCCGACACACGCTGGGTGAGACTGCAACGCTCGACTCTCACTGATCGACTGCATACGGCGCTCAATCTCTACCCCTGTGATCTGCTCTGCGTTCACCGCGACGCTGAGGGGGAGCCGCGTGAGCGGCGCGTCATCGAAATTCAGCACGCACTGGAACGGTTGCCCGCTGAACTTCCGAGACCGCACGCTGTCTGCGTTGTGCCAGTACGTATGACAGAAGCGTGGTTGCTTTTCGACGAGGCAGCTATTAAGCAGGCAGCCGGAAACCGACAGTCGCAGGAAAACCTGCATCTCCCACCCCTCGGAACGCTTGAGGACGAGCCCGATCCAAAACAGAGGCTTCACGACAGCCTCAAAAGGGCCAGTGGATTACGTGGACGGCGACTCAACCAGTTTCCCGTTCACCAGCGGGTTCATCGTGTCGCTGAACTGATCGCCGACTTCGCGCCGCTGCGCGCCCTTCCGGCCTTTCAGGCGCTGGAACAAGAGGTGCGACGAGTCGTCGCAGAAGCCGGTTGGACCGAGCAACCTGGTCGCGCCGGGCTGGTATGATACACAGGGTAGGGCCTCCCCGGCGGACGTGAAGGCTCCCCGCGCCCTTCCCGTCAGGGGTCCGGTGCGTTCCACCGCTTTCGCAGTACAGTACGGACATTCGCATGGTTCCCGCACTTTTCGTCTTCCTGGCCGGACTGCTGCTCGGCACGCTGCTCAACGTGCTGATCATCCGGCTCCCCCGCGAGCGGCGCCTGCTCGGTTGGCCGCGTTGTACGCGCACCGCTGAGCCGCTGGCCCTCTGGCAGGTGATCCCGCTGGTGGGCTGGCTGCTGCAACGGGGCCGCGCCAGCGATGGTCGCCCGCTGCACTGGATCTACCCGCTGGTCGAGTTGATTAGTGGCCTGAGCCTGCTGCGCCTCTACCAGCTCTACGGCATCAGCCCGGCCTTCTTCTATCTTGCCTTCGTCTGCGCCGTGCTGATCGTCACCGGGGCGATCGACTGGCTGCACCGCTTTATCTACACCTTCGTCATTCTCGGTGCGGCGCTGGTGGCGATCATCGCCGGGCCCCTGGTCGGCCTGAACTGGGTCAATGTTGTGCTCGGTGCGCTCATTGGCGGATTCTGCTTCGCCCTGTTCTACCTCGTTGCGCGCGTGCTCTTCCCCGGCCCCGGCGTGCCCTTCGGCCTGGGCGATGTCTACCTGGCGATCTTCATCGGCGCCGCGGTGGGCCTGCTCAACCTGGCTCCGGCGCTGTTCTACGGCATGCTGATGGCCGGCATCGTCTCGGCGGGCATCCTGATCGCGCGGCGAACCGGCCGGCCCACTCCGACCTATATCGCCTATGGCACCTATCTCTGTCTGGGCACCATCCTCTTCATTGCCATAGGTGGGATGGGGTAGAGGATCACGCGGTGAGCCAGGCAGCAACCATCATCTATCTGGTCCGCCACGCCCACGCGGTCGCTGCGCCCGGTGAGAAGCGGGCGCTCTCGCCGCAGGGCCGCGCTGGCGCCGATCACGTGGCCGCTCTGCTGCGCGAACGCCCGATCGTGGCGATCTACAGCAGCCCCTCCCGGCGTGTGCGCCAGACGCTGAAGCCGCTGGCCCAGGCGCTCGGCCTTGCCATCGAGGAGCGCGATGAGCTCCGCGAGCCTGGACGCGGTGTGCCCGGCGCCGAGGCGCAGCACCGCGCGGTCGCGCTGCTCACGGCCCTGGCACAGCGCCACGCCGGCCAGCAGATCGCCGTCGGCACCCACGGCAATCTGCTCGCTCTGATCCTCCAGCACTACGACCCGACGCTCGACGCCGCCGTCCAGCAGCGACTCAGCCTGCCTGACCTCTACCAGCTTACGCCTGGCGAGCATCCGCCCATCACCCGGCTGTGGGACGCCGGCGATCGCTTTGCGACACCATAGGCTGACAACGAGACGTTGTCCTGGGCCGCATCAGAACGCCACGGTGGGCCGGCGCCACCCCATGTCATTCCGAGCGGAGCGCAGCGGAGCGAGGAATCTGGCAGCGCGGGGTCGTACGCTGCTGCGCCGTGCCAGATTCCTCACTGCGCCTGCGGCTCCGTTCGGAATGACATGAACCAT
>Ga0272446_1003913_pt1 | contig 18177 bp, 14 predicted proteins | sample YNPCB0061_FD_194587 | JGI IMG/M metagenome (GOLD analysis project Ga0272446, IMG submission 194587) | Hot spring microbial mat communities from Yellowstone National Park, WY, United States - YNP-CB-006-1 | ecosystem: Environmental > Aquatic > Thermal springs > Hot (42-90C) > Sediment | place... | reverse complement strand
AAGGGGCACGCGCGCCATCGCGGCAGCTTCGATTGTCAGCGCACACAGGTCTTCCGGCTCAAGATTGTGAATGTGGTTATGCCCGGCAGCGCGTGCGATCGTCTGCACCTCAAGCGTCATAACCTTGAGATAGTTGGCGAGGCGGCGGCCGGCCCGCACGGGATCGAGCCGCTTCGCAAGATCGGGATCTTGCGTTGTGATGCCGGCAGGATCGCGTCCTTCGTGCCAATCATCATAGCAGCCGGCTGTGGTGCCGAGCTTCTGATACTCGGGCTCAAGCGCCGGGTCGTTGTCGCCGAGTGCGGCCAGCGCAGCGTTGCCGATCGACACGGCATCTGCGCCGAGAGCCAGGGCCTTGGCGACATCGGCACCGTTGCGAATGCCGCCCGAGACGATGAGCTGCACCTTCCGATGCATACCGAGATCCTGCAGCGACTGCACGGCCGGGCGGATGCAGGCAAGCGTCGGCAGCCCGACATGCTCGATAAAGACTTCCTGCGTCGCCGCGGTGCCGCCCTGCATGCCATCGAGGACGATGACGTCGGCCCCCGCTTTGACCGCCAGCGCCACATCGTAGTAAGGCCGCGTGCCGCCGACCTTCACATAGATTGGCTTCTCCCAATCGGTGATTTCGCGAAGCTCTAGGATCTTGATCTCGAGATCGTCAGGGCCCGTCCAATCGGGATGCCGGCACGCCGAGCGCTGATCGATGCCTTTCGGCAGATTGCGCATTTCCGCGACACGGTCCGAAATCTTCTGGCCGAGCAGCATGCCGCCGCCGCCGGGCTTCGCGCCCTGGCCAACGACAACCTCGATCGCATCGGCCTTGCGCAAGTCGTCAGGGTTCATGCCGTAGCGCGAAGGGAGATACTGATAGACGAGAATCTTTGACTGTCCACGCTCTTCCGGCGTCATTCCGCCGTCGCCGGTCGTCGTCGACGTTCCGGCGATGGACGCGCCCCGCCCGAGCGCTTCCTTGGCATTCGCCGAAAGCGCGCCGAAGCTCATGCCAGCGATGGTGATCGGAATTTTGAGTTCGATGGGTTTCTTGGCGAAGCGCGTGCCGAGCACCACATTCGTCCCGCATTTTTCGCGATAGCCTTCGAGCGGGTAGCGCGAGACCGATGCGCCGAGAAACAGAAGATCATCAAAATGCGGAACGCGCCGTTTTGAGCCACCGCCCCGGATATCGTAGATGCCGGTCGTCGCAGCACGCCGGATCTCCGACAATGTATAGTCATCAAAGATCCAGGATGGTCGCGGTGTGGTAAGCGGGATTTTCGGCGCCATCAGTAAGCATCCGCGTTATCAATGTTGAAGTTATAGAGCTTGCGCGCCGAACCATACCGGCGGAATTCGTTGGACTTGACGTTTGTGATCCCGGCCTCGGTCAGCAGTTTCTTGAGCGCGTCATGATGCTCCGACCGCATCTCTTTCTCGATGCAGTCGGCGCCGAGACTTTTTACCTTGCCGCGGACGAATAGCTTTGCTTCGTAGATGGAGTCTCCAAGGGCATCTCCGGCATCGCCAAGAACGACGAGATGCCCGGACTGCGCCATGAACGCCGACATGTGGCCGATGTTGCCTTTGACGACAATATCGATGCCCTTCATCGAGATTCCGCATCGTGATGAGGCATTGCCGTCTATGACGAGAAGCCCACCCCGGCCAGTGGCACCGGCGTATTGGCTTGCATCGCCTTTAACGACGACTTTCCCGGACATCATATTCTCGGCTACGCCGGGGCCGGCTGATCCGTGCACGACGACGGAGGCTTTCTTGTTCATGCCTGCGCAGTAGTATCCAACGCTACCCCTCACATCGACATGGATGGGAGCGTCGATGCCGACCGCAATGGCATGTCCGCCTCGTGGATTCAGAATTTCCCACTGTGCTTCGTTGGCACCGTCCGTTTGGCGGTGCAACTCCGCATTAAGTTCGCGCAATGAACTTTGTGCGAGATCGATGGTGCGCATTGTTCCCGGTCTCCGCTCCCTTAGCGCTGCCAGAAATAGACGGTTGCCGGTTCAGGCTCCCAGACCTTGGCCTTGTCGATCCCGGGAAGCCCGACGAGCGCGCGATATTCCGAACCGAAAGCGACGTAGTCGTCGGTTTCCGCCATTACCGCCGGTTTGCACGCAATCGGGTCGCGAACGACGCCAAATCCCGACTTCGTGCCAACCACGAACGTGAAGAAACCGTCGAGATCCTCAAGCCCCTTTTCGAGCGCCTCGCCGAGGTTCATGCCCTGCTTCATCCGCCATGTCAGATACGAGGCGGCAACCTCGGTGTCGTTCTCAGTCTCGAACGTCATGCCGTCGCGGATCAATTCGCGGCGGAGGCTGTTGTGATTGGATAGCGAGCCGTTGTGCACGAGGCACTGATCGGGGCCCGTCGAAAATGGATGCGCGCCGAGCGTCGTCACCGCCGATTCGGTCGCCATGCGCGTATGGCCGATGGCGTGTGTGCCGGTCATGTGCGCGAGATCAAATCGCTCTGCGACGTCGTTCGGATTGCCGACCTCTTTGTAGATCTCGATCGATTCGCCCGTCGCCATGATGCGAATGGATGGATGCGATGAGCGAAGAAGGGCCTTTACGGCATCGAGCTTTTCTGTTGGAGCGCTCAACACCGCATGAGTGTCATTGACGCTGAGCTTCAGATCGCTGCCCTTCTCTTGCGCCAGAGATGCCTGCAGCTTTGCGAAGTCTTCATCGGGCTTTGCCGATTGCAACGTGATCTTCGTACGCCCAGGTGTTGCCGCTCCGTAGACAGCAAATCCCGCCGAGTCCGGACCGCGTTCGCACATGGTCGACAGCATGCCGGCCAACAGCGACCCGAGTTGGTTCTCCATATCCGGCTTCTTCAAGAAGAGACCAACGATGCCGCACATGCCCTGCCTCCAGAAATGGTCGCGAAGGAATGTTGGGAGCCTAAGCAAAGGCCCGCAGTTTGTCAACTCGCAAGAAAAAACTTTTCTTAGTGAGAAATAAGAGGACCCGGAAGGCGGCTTGAAATGTGCGCCATCACTGGCGCTGGTAGATGATGATGGAGAGATAGGTCATCGGCGTTTTCACCAGCCGCAACGGACCATGCGGCGCCGCACTATCGAACAGGATCGCATCGCCAGGGCTGAGGTGATAGCTGCGATCGGCGTGCGCGTACTCGACCTCACCCGTCAGCATGTAGATGAATTCCACACCCTCGTGCTGAAAGCCGGTATAGGCGACTGCATCGTCTGAAAGCGTAATGAGATAGGGCTCGACGACGACATCGCCATCGAGCGAATGGCCGAGGAGCTGGTATTGATGTCCGACCTTTGTCCCGCGCCGCCGGATCACCACGCCTTCTCCCGATTTCACGTAGGAGCAATCGCGACGCTGCTCAAACGACGCAAATAGCACGGTCAACGGAACGTTCAGCGCCGACGCCAGCATTTGCAGCGTGCCAAGCGACGGCGAAATCTGCCCGTTCTCGATCTTGGAGAGCATACCGGGAGAGATCTGCGCGGCGATTGCGAGCTCTGCGACGGTCAATCCCGCAAGCTTGCGGTGGTGGCGGACCTGATGGCCGATCGCCTGCTCGAGCGTATGTTCAGCTGCACCGGGAGCGCTGGACCCCGTCGCTAGGGGTTCGGTATCAACGACGGCAACTGGTGTTTTGCGGTTCTTTTCAGACATCAAAAACCTTCCGCCCTCCGAGGGCGGCAAAATGAATGAGAACAATATGCAGGTTTGCATGTCCGGTGCAAATATTCCACCGGCCTGTTTTGGGGCCGCACATCGCCCGGCCGTCTGACCGCCGAAGGGGGAGGAAACCTATTTATGCACTGCGGGAGGCGCAGGTCCGCTCGAGCCAGTGGCGAAAATCAACCGAATATGTTCGAGCACAGGCAAGGTCATAGCCTTGCCCATCGGCCAGTCGCCACAGCATGAAGCCCAGGTGCGCGGCGTGGGTGATGGCGACGTCCCCCCGTTTGAACGCGCGGTCGTGCAAATCGATCGGGACACCCTTCGACAAGGCCGCAGTCGCCGAAGCGCCCGAAACACGAAAGATCACCCGGCTGTCGCTGACATCGACGACAGATGCCAAACCATTGAACGCCTTTGCAAGTTCAACGCTCGGGTCCGCCCCCGTGACCTGCGGCTGGATGATGAGCCAGTGTTCCGGGCCTGCCCAGACAATTGTCATTCCGGCCAATTCGATAACACGCGCCGTCTCTGGAAGGCGCGCGCCCAACGTGACCTCCGCCTGCTCCTGCAATGCGGCGAGCTTGCCTTGGCGGGCAGCGACGTGGGCCACCGCGAAATCTTCGCGAACAGAGATCAGAACCGGCTGATGGTGCGGTGCGACGACCTCAGCGGCGGCGTACGGAGTTGAGGATTGATGCTGCTCAGACACGAAGCCGCGCTCCTTCCCTGTCGTAGAATGTGGCTGGGACGACCTCGACCGGTATGTCGCCACCACGGACCGGATCATAGGCGCGGACGATCTCTCCCAGCCGCGCTTCAGCCCGCGCGAGCAACCCCAACCCGATCCAATGTCCGAGCGACGGCGAATAGGCAACGGACGTCATATAGCCCTGGTCATTATCGGCCCTGGCTTCTGCGCCCTGCGCGATGAAGTGGGCACCGGCCCGCAGTCGCGCAGTCGGGTCAACGGGACGAAAACCGATAAGGCGAGGACGATTGGGGTCTGCGAGCCCGAGCCGCTGTGAAAGCACCCTTCCGACGTAGTCCTTTTTCGTTGACGCCATTTTTCCGAGGCCGACATCGGCTGCCGTGGTGGTGCCATTGATTTCCGGCCCGCCGACATGCCCCTTTTCGATACGCATGACGCCAAGCGCTTCGGTACCATAGGGCGCAACGCCAAACTCCTCGCCTTCCGCCATCAGCTTGCGCATCAGCAAATCGCCGTGCCGGGCCGGGACCGCAATTTCGTAAGCAAGTTCGCCTGAGAAAGAGAGACGGTAAAGGCGTGCTTTGAGGCCGCCGAGCGCCGTCAGTTCCGCCACCGCCATGTATGGGAACGCCTCATTCGAAATATCGAACTGAGGATCGATGATCTTGGCGATGAGATCGCGAGCCCGGGGTCCAGCAACCGAATATTGTGCCCATTGATCGGTCGACGGCACGATCTGCACGTCGAGATCAGGCCAATACCACTGCCGGCACAGCTCGAGGTGCTGAACGACCTTGATCGCGTTTGCCGTCGTCGTTGTGATGAAATAGCGGTCATCGCCGAAGCGGGCGGCGGTGCCATCATCCATCATGATGCCGTCCTCGCGCAGCATCGCCCCATAGCGCGCGCGCCCCACGGGCAAGGTGCTCATCATGTTGATGTAGACGCGGTCGAGGAACCGCCCCGCATCTGATCCATGTACCTCGACCTTACCGAGGGTCGAGACATCGCAAACCCCGACCTTGCTCCGAACGGTCATCACCTCCCGATTGACGGTCGTGAGCCAGTCATTCTCGCCCGGCCTCGGAAAATACTGTGCACGCAACCAGAGGCCGGTCTCGACAAAGACCGCACCCTGCTCTTTGGCCCAATCGTGCGACGGCGTAAGGCGTGTCGGTTTGAAATGCTTCCCCCGGTGTTCGCCGGCAAGAGCCCCGAGCGTGACTGGCGTGTAAGGCGGCCGTGCCGTGGTGATCCCGGTCGCCGGGATCGTCTTGCCGGTCAATTCGGCAAGGATGGCAAGACCGTTGACGCTCAAAGTCTTTCCCTGATCGGTCGCCATCCCGAGCGTCGTGTAGCGCTTGAGGTGTTCAACCGACCGATATCCCTCGCGCTCGGCGAGAGCAACGTCGCTTGCGGTGACATCATTTTGCAAATCGACGAAGGCTTTGTGCTTCGCGTCTTCCACATGCCAGAACGCGGCGATGTCAAAGGGCTCTTCCTGTGTCACCGGAATGGCCGCAGCAGTGGCCGCGAAACCGGCCACCGAAGCCGCGGCGGCACCGGCTTGGGCACCTTCGCGGAGAGCGGCGGCAAGCGGATAGGTGCCGTTGGCGGCTCCGGCTACCGTCATGCCTTTTGGCATCGTCCCCGGGACAAACGCCGCCAAATGGTCCTGCCACCGCGAACGGCCTCCGAGATGCGTTGTGATCTGCATATTGGGATTGAAGCCGCCCGAGACGGCGATGAGATCGCACGCAATCGTATGGGTCGTTCCGTAAGCGGCGATAACGCGCGCACTCTTGACGCGCGAGCCGCCGATGGCATCGGCGACGGCTGCTGACTCGAAAATGCGAATTCCGAGTCTTTGCGCCCGTGCCTTGATGACAGGTGGCAGAGCCGGTCGGGTATCGACGAGAGCTGCGACGGTAATGCCTGCGGCCGCGAGATCGTCAATCGTTGAAGCACCTTCGTCGTTGTTAGAGAACACCACGGCCGTGCGGCCCGGCGCCACGCCAAAGCGATTGATATAGCTGCGCACGGCACTGGCCAGCATGACGCCGGGGCGATCGTTGTTGCCGAATACGATCGGCCGCTCGGTTGCGCCTTGGGCGACGACGGTGCGCTTGGCGACGATATGCCAAAGGCGCTGGCGTGGCTCACCTGGCCGCGGCAACGGGAGATGATCGGCGACCCGCTCGACGGCGCCGAAGGTTCCGGAATCGTAGGCGCCGAAAACCGTTGTCCTCGGCATCAGACGGACCTCCGGATAGCTGGAAAGCTCCGCCACGACTTTGTTCACCCACTGTGCGCCGCTCTCATCGCCAAGCGTGCGATTGTCGGCGAGAAGTCTTCCGCCGAAGGCGAAGCTCTCTTCGGCAAGGATGACCCGGGCACCGGATCGCGCGGCCGAAAGCGCCGCCATCAGACCCGCCGGTCCCGATCCAATGACGAGGACGTCACAGAAGGCGTGGGCCTTTTCATAGATATCGGGATCGCTCTCGGTCGCCGCCCGGCCAAGACCAGCAGCGCGCCGGATCATGGGCTCGTAGACCTTCTCCCAGAATGATGCGGGCCACATGAATGTTTTGTAGTAAAAGCCCGCGGAGAAGACGGGTGACAACAGTCCGTTGACAGCGAGAAAGTCGAGCCGGAGCGAAGGAAAGCGGTTCTGACTCTTTGCTTCAAGTCCGTCGAAAAGTTCAATGGTGGTCGCCTTCGTATTGGGTTCGCGGCGTGCCCCGGTGCGAAGCTCGATAAGCGCATTCGGCTCCTCTGAGCCGCACGTCAGAATGCCGCGCGGGCGATGATATTTGAACGAGCGCCCGACGAGGCGCACGCCATTCGCAAGCAGCGCCGAAGCGAGCGTATCCCCCGCATAGCCAGTGTAGGGCAGCCCATCGAAGACGAAATGCATCGGCTTTGCATGATCGATGAGGCCGAATCCCTCAAGTCTCGAGGGTTGTGTCGCGGAAGTCATGGCGCATGGCTCACAGAAGATTTCGAGCGCTCAAGAGCGACGTCCTGAGCCAGCCGCACATTGAAGATTTCGTGCGTGCGGGTATCTCGTGAGACAACGATCCAGGCGTGGCAGCCGGCTTGGTGATACCAAAGCTCCTGCATCAGACCGGCAACGTTGCGCCGCTCATAGGCAAAGGCGTAAAAGGCATCCGCGGCACCCGGCAGGCCAGGGTCCGGTCGGGTGACGCTCGCATCCCCGAGATAGGTAAACTCAGCGAGACCGCGTTCGCCGCAATGCGGGCAAGAGATTCGCATGGTTCGTGGCCTTCAGTGCAGATTGGGTTGGTTCCCCATCCCCTTTTCATCAATCATGTGACCGGTGCGGAAGCGATCGAGGCGGTAGGCGCGCGCCACCTCATGCGGCTCATCGCGCGCCAGCAGGTGCGCGAAGCAAAGACCCGACGCCGGTGTTGCCTTGAAGCCGCCGTAACACCAGCCGGCATTGAGATAGAGTCCGGCAATGGGTGCCTTGTCGATGATGGGCGAGCCATCCATGCTCATATCCATGATGCCACCCCACGAGCGCAACAGCCGCACACGCCCGATGCGAGGCATGAGCGCCATTCCACCTTCGATGACATCCTCCACGACCGGAAGATTCCCCCGCTGCGCATAAGAATTGTAGCCATCGAGGTCGCCGCCAAAAACGAGGCCGCCCTTGTCCGATTGGCTGATGTAGAAATGGCCGGCACCGAACGTTACAACGCCGTCGACGAATGGCTTGATGCCCTCCGTCACGAAAGCCTGGAGGACGTGGCTTTCGATCGGCAACGTCAGTCCGGCCATCGCGGCGACCCGCGATGAGTTCCCGGCGCAGGCTAGGCCGATTTTTCCGGCCCCGATGATCCCGCGCGTCGTCTCGACCCCCGTGATACGGCCACCCGTGCTGCGAAAGCCTGTGACCTCGGCATTCTCGATGATGTCGACGCCCAGCCGGTCGGCGGCGCGTGCGTAGCCCCATGCGACTGCGTCATGGCGCACGGTCCCTCCGCGCCGCTGCAGCAACCCGCCTTGGATCGGGAATCGTGCGTCGTCGTAGTTGAACCACGGGTACATCTTCCTGACGGCGTCGCGGTCGAGCAGTTCAGCATCGACACCGTGCAAACGCATGGCATTGCCGCGCCGGGCATAGGCATCGCGCTGGGCATCCGAATGATAGAGGTTGAGGACGCCGCGCTGCGAAACCATGGCATTATAATTGAGATCTTGCTCCAGGCCTTCCCAGAGCTTCATGCTCAGCTCGTAAAAGGGAATGTTTCCGGGAAGCAGATAATTGGAACGTATGATCGTCGTATTACGGCCGACATTGCCGGAACCGATCCAGCCCTTTTCGACCACGGCAACGCTGTTGATGCCATAGCGCTTGGCAAGATAGTAGGCTGTCGCAAGCCCATGCCCGCCGCCGCCGACGATGACCACATCATAACGCGCCTTGGGACTGGCATCGCGCCAAGCAGGGCCCCAGCCGGATTGGCCGCGCAGTGCCTCACGGAGGACCGAAAAGATCGAGTAGCGATCGTGGCGGATCATACGTCGGCTCAAGGATGAGCCCCGCCGGGGAAAGCAGTGCGGGGCAACTCTATTGCGATGGGCTTATACATCAGCGGTGCATTGACGATAATATAAGTAATTCTTATTATGTAGAGATGTCCACGCGTGTGAGCCGCCTCCCGTTTGACCTTCACGCCCTCGAGGCTTTCCTCGCCGTCTGCGAAGCTCGCTCGATGGCCGCCGCGGCAAAGAAGCTGACACTCACTCAGCCGGCCATCTCACAAGCGATCGCCGATCTTGAAACTCGAACCGGCATAAAGCTGTTTGACCGAAGTGTGAGACCGATCGCGCTGACGCCAGCCGGCGAAGTGATGCGCCAGCGAGCCTCGGCATTGATCTCTGAAGCTCGTCAGATCACCTCGGCGATCCGGCATACAGCACGCGGACGATTGGCATTGGTCCGTGTGGGTCTCGTCGACAGCTTGTCGCGTGCGCTGACAGGGCCGTTAGCCACGTTCCTCGCCAACCATGCCGAGCAGGTCTCAATCCAATCAGGATTGACGGCAGCCCATGCCGGCGCACTGCTGACCCGTAACCTCGATCTTTTTATCGGTGTCGATGATTTGAGCGACGTTGAAGGCTTCGATCGCTTCGAACTCATCACCGAGCCATACATCTTGCTGATGCCGGGGCGGCACAGGATTCCCCGCTCCATCGCCGAGTTGGCGGCTTGCGCGGAGAAGCTGCCTTTCCTCCGCTACAGCGCCCGCTCAAAAACCGGAATTGAGATTGAACGCCACCTCCGGAGGCTCAACCTGGATTTGCCCCAGGGCCTCGAGTTCGACACGCCGTTCGGCGTGACCGACATGGTCGCGCGGGGCAAAGGATTTGCGATTTCAACGCCGATTTGCGTTGCCGAAGCGGCGCTCCCGCCGGGCTCAGTCCGTCTGGCGCCTTTGCCAGGCCCGCGCTTGCAGCGGACCTTGACCCTCGTCAGCCGCCGGCAGGAGCTCGGTACACTGCCTCGTGATTTAACGCGTGCTTGCAAGGTAAGCCTTGATAAATCGCCAATTCCCGAGCTGCGCCGCCTGATGCCGTGGCTGGCAAACGAGCTGGAAACCTAGTTCTGAATAGCGGCACAACGGCCCGATGAAGGCCGCCGCGATCACCTCTTTCCGGCAGATTTCCGGCAGAGAAAATTTGTTGCAGTGCGAGGCCCAATTATCGCATTGCGCCAAGTTCGTGTCGAAGCTCCCTGACTTTACGTCGCGTTGGCGCCTCGCCGGGGACAGCGTACCTACCGGGCATTGAGGAAATCTTGCCGGGTGGGCAACGGCGGCTAATGACGCTGCAGGCCATTATTATTCGCGCTGACGGTGCTTTCTCCGATACTGAGGATGTGCGCCGTCGGGCCTTTGCTCAGGTATTTTCCGAGGCCGGCTTCGATTGGTCGTGTGATCGCGAAGGCTTTGCGATGACGGCAAAGCTCGGGAATCCAGAGGCCCGAATGGCTCATTACGTCCGCTCGTTTCTCAAGGGACGACCGGAGACAGAGGATTTTTCACTGCTCATTCGCGCCATGCACCGCCGCGCCTGCAAGATATTTACCGATATGCTCGCGCACACTCCGATTGAACCACGTCCCGGAATCCGGGATCTGGTTGTCGCTGCCCGCGGCGAGGGTCTGCAGCTCATTCTCGCATCAATGCTCGATCGCAATGATACGGAAGCCCTGCTCGCGAACCTGCTCGGTCACCTCGGCCGGAAGATGTTCGATCTGGTCGTTGCAACTGATAACGGCCATAGCACCTGTGATGACCTCTACAAGGACACGCGTGCGGCGCTGGCAATCGAACCCGGGCACTGCATTGTTCTGGAAGCAACTCGCGCCGGCGTGCTGGCAGCCAAAACCGCGGGCTTTCCCGTCATAATGACGCGAAGCGCATTTTGCCGCGAGAGTCCCGCTTTCAGCGTTGATACAATTGTCGTTGAGGACCTGCCGAGCCTCATTGCCGCACGTGACCGTGATCACCATGACCCGTTGAGCGCCGAGGACCGAGCGGAACTCCTGTCGACGCTGCAACGATTGCATGCTGGGAACTGCGAAGGACTGGCTGATCTGGGGTGGAGCGATCAGATGCGCGTATCAGAAATTCTGAAGTCCAAGGGTTCGACCGTAAAGACGATCGAGCCGACCGCGACGATGCGGGCTCTCGCTCACAGTCTCAGAACCGAGCAGGTCGGCGCGATGCTCGTCCTTGACAGCAAGGGCACACTTCAAGGCATCATCTCCGAACGGGATTTGGCGCGTGGCATCGATGAGTTCGGAACGGACCTCCCGGAAATGCGCGTCGCCGATTTGATGACCCGCTCGGTCATCACCTGTACGCCAGAGGACAGCGTCGCGGCCGTGGCCAGCGTTATGACTCAGCGCCGGATCCGTCATTTGCCTGTCGTGGTCGACAGCAAAGTAGTTGGACTCGTCAGCATCGGTGACGTGCTGAAATACCGGCTGGACGAAGTACAACTTGAGGCCAGCGTGCTGCGTGACGTTGCCCGCTCAAGACGGTAACACGCCCGAGCCACCTGAGTTCAATCCCGTCAGAAGCGGCATCCGTGGAGAGATGCCGCTTCCCAGACTATGGCATGAATGCGGGCTAGAACCGGCTCGTAAGGCCCAGATAGTAAGCGCGCGGTGAGCCGGGCGTAATATTATTGTTGTTGTGGGCCGTTGCGTAATACGCGGTGTCGAACACATTTTCGACGTTCACCTGCGCCGACAGGCTCTCGTTGATATCCCAGAACAATGCGGCATCAACACGGGTGAAGCCGGGCAGGGTTACCTCGTTATTGATATTGGCATACATCTCGCTTCGACCGACCACACCAACACCGGCGGCCCAGTTCGGTGCGAAATGATATTTGTTCCACAGCGAGAAGGTGTGATGCGGAACCAGGGCAACCTCCTTGCCTTGAGTTGAGCTCGAGCCGACGATGACATCGGCGAACTGGTATCCATACCCCGCGACGATCTCCCAGTCGTCCGTCACATAGCCCGTGAACGTCAATTCACCGCCTGAAGTGCGCGTCTTCCCGACTTGACCGACAAAGCCACTCGGCGTCGTGACGAAGGTGTTCTCACGGTCCAGGATAAACAGGGCGCCGGTGAAGGAAAGGCGCGGTGTTAAATCCCACTTGAAGCCGATTTCTCGGTTGAGAAACGACTCCGGCTTTAGATTGGCAGTGCCCGTGACGCCGCCAGATAGGCTCGCAAACTGATCACCGCTCGACGGCAGGAACGACCTTGAGTAGCTGACATAGAGCGACAGCGGATCAAGTGGCTTGAACACGATGCCAGCGCGCGGCGACCAGACTTCGTCAACGCGATTGAGCGTCGCGCCGCTATCCGACCTCGTGTAATCGAGGTCAAACCGGTCAAACCGGAGGCCGCCTATGACATCAATATACCGGCCGATCCCGATCTGGTCCTGGACATAGACACCCGTCAGTGCGAGCTCGGTGTGGTGCACCGGCCCAGCACTCTTCCCGCTATTGGCCATCGCCTGCGCGAATGAAATGGAACAGGTGGGGTTTGTCAGCAGCACTTTGCAAGCCGTCGGCGTTGTTCCATCACCTGGCGTGCGTTGGCTGTCGGTTTCCTGGTACCCGAACTCTGTTCCTGCGAGCAGCGTGTGGGTGATTCCACTTTCTGTATTCACCTTGGCGGTGAGGTCGGTTTGATTGAAGATGCTCTCTCTATTCGTCAGGTTGTTGTAGGCTCCGAGATCAACACCATCACCCGTCTCGCCGTTTACGGTGACGGTCTTTACCGCGCTGTTCGGGAAGATATTCTGATAGAATTTTTCATAACTGCCGTACTGGGTATGGTTCTTGAGTCTGATGTTATTCTCGAATTTATGCTCGATGGTCGCCGTCGCTGTTTGCGACTCGAAGTTCATGTAGCTTTCGTTGGGATTCCCGAAATAGGTGCTGGGATCGACCTTGACCGGCAGACGACCGCGCGAGGGAATGCCGCGATCAACGGTCCGGTCGTCCTTGAAGACCTCATATGCGAGTTGCACTGATGTGTAGGGATCCGGACGAAATGCGATTTTCGGATTGATGCCGTAGCGTTCCAGGTCTACGAAATCGCGGTAACTACCAGAATCCTCGTACATGCCGAGAATTCGGAAGGCGAAGTCGTTGGTCAACGCTTGTCCGCCGTCAACCTCAACGCGTTTTGTGCCAAACGAACCAAGGGTCGTGGTCGCTTCATAGAGACGCTCACCATCGGCCTTCTTGGTGACGCGGTTGATAACACCGCCACCACCGCCGCGGCCAAAGATCATGGCGTTCGGGCCCTTGAGAACTTCGACGCGATCGATGTTGTAAAGATCGCGGAAATATTGAACGTCGTCACGGACACCATCGACAAAGAAATCCGCCGTCGTGCTGACGCCACGAATCGTGGGCGCATCCCGGTGACCCTCACCCTGTCCGACGACAATTCCTGGGACATAGGTGAGTGCCTGTCTCAGATCGCGCGAACCCTGGTCTTTGGCCAGCTCCTTTGGCACGACCGTGATCGACTGCGGAATGTCTTTGAGCAGGGTGTTCGTCTTTGTCGCTGTTGAGGTGCGTGTTGCGCGGTAACCGTCGACGCCGCCGTCACCGTGGCCACTGCCGCTCTCCCCCGAAGCACTGGCACTGGTGGCAGAGCCGATATCGGCCTCACCGTCCGGGCTCTCCGGAGGCGCGGACCCAGCGGATTGATCCGATGATGAGGTTTTTTTCTTGGCAAGCTTCTTCGCCTTTTTCTTGGTGAGCGATGTAGGCTCTTCGGCAATGTCGACCGTGACCTCCGGAAGGTCGTGGTAGCCTTCCTGTGACGCCGGCTCGGCGACCGCGGTGCCGATGGCCGCAGCGACCATGATCGAATGCGACGCTGAGCCAGCGATGAGCCGCTTCAGAAATCCACAGGTGCCGCGCGACCCAGGCTCGAACTCAGATTTCATCGCTCGCCCGGCCATCACGGGCAGAAACAGAAAACGCATTTTGACAATTTTCCCCCGGTTGTTTTGATAACCCGGCCAAAACTTTACAAATAAAGTACACTTTATCAACTTGTGTACAAATAAAGTATAGAATAGGTGCTTTTGGGTCACATCCGCGAGATTGGCAACTTCCGGCAGACCCTTCCTGCATCTGCTCGCCCGGCCCGGCACGTGATGAGCGGGTGGCAAGAATGAAAAATGAATTTGCGACGCGCGATGCGGGACCGCGGCGGCCATCAGTTTGCCGCAAGCTCCCGGTGGCAAGCATCCGCCATGCTGGACGCAAGCTATCTCGACGCCATCAAGCAATTCGAAGGCTATACTGCTGAGGCCCGCTGGGACTACGCCCAGCATACAAACGGCTATGGCACCCGCGCCCGTTTTGCCGGCGAAGTCATCGATAAGACCGAGGCTGACCGCCGGTTCGCGGAGGCGATCAAGACGGCGGCCGACTTTGTCGAAAAATTCGCACCCGGACTCGATGAGGGCAGCAAAGCGGCGCTCACGTCACTGACCTACAATGCCGGAACAGCCTGGGCCCAGAGCGGACTTGGCCAGGCCGTTGCCAGTGGTGACATGGAAAAGGCGAGGTCTCTTTTCCTCCAATATAATAAAGCCGGCGGCTCTGTTCTCGACGGCCTTGCTCAGCGGCGGCTTCGAGAAGTTACCTGGTTCGGGGAGGGAATCTCAAACCGCGGATCGGCCACCACGGGGACTGCGGAAGAGGCCGTAGCGACAGCAGCAGATGGATTGCTGCCGGAGCGTCCACGAGCCATTACCGACGACATGATCGATAGATCCGCTCCGCTTTTCACACGCGATCTCTCGACGGACGGGAAGTCGATGCCAATGACCTTCACGGGTCTGGGCGGCGATCCCGCTCTCTTGGCGTTACTGACGCATCTGGCGAAAACCCATCTCTCCCGCGGTGACGAGGCCACCCGCAAACCCGATGACCGTCCGCAAACCGCCTAATGATGTCGCGAATCATTGGGTTGCCGGTCGCCTACTTTGCGAACCATTGAACGAAAAGCACCCCGAGCCACCACGCGACCAGAATGAAAATGGCGATCCTGGCGATGGACAAGGCGTTAGCCGGCCGCGGCTCGCCGCCGCTGCCAGGAGCCCGGCTATGAACCTCGCCATTCCGCTCCGTTGGACCGGTCGCGAAGGCAACGAAGCGCTGAATAAAGGTTTGCAAATCTGGAGACACCATTGACGGTGCTTGTCTGAGTTGGCCGTGATCGGCCGCCGGAGCCGGCTCCGGCCGGGCGGTTTCGGCTTGGGAAACGAGACCATCCTCGGCATATTTCGCGGAAATCGCCTTGAGCGAGGCTGCGGCTTCACCGGAACCGAACCTTGGGCCGGCAGTCCGGCCCTTCGCCGCGAGGATAGCCGCATCGCTGGCCTGCAACCGTTCGTCAAGCAGGGTAAGCAGCACGGCTGAGACGGCCCTGGCATCGTGAGAAATAGGAGAGGCCACCTGCTGTTCCGATGTCTTGGGAGTCTCGGCGGCTGTATTGTTCCGGCGCTGAAGAAGCTCGCGCTCGCCGTTCATCAGCGCATTGCTCGCCAAGAGCTGTCCGATGGCCTCTGCGTTGTTTGCCATGCTCATCGATCTCCAAGCTTGGCCCTACGCACCCCCGATTCGACTCCTCCGCAACTTTTCCGACTTTGTTGGCACTCCCTGGCCCTTCTTAGCGCGCCGAAGTAGCATTCGGACGCGGCGCACCCGGAAGTTTCTGTGAGAGGTATGAAAACACATCCTCGACGGGAGGCTCATCGAGATCCTGTTTGATCGCATCGTAGAGACGCGGCACGATCTCGACCGCTCTGTCGAGGACGGCATCACTGCCGCTCCTGTACCCACCAATGGCGCGAAGATCGCGCGTATCCTCGTATCGCGAGATGATTTCGATAAGCTGCGTAACGAACTGCGCCTGCGGCTTGGTGCGTATTTTCGGCGCCAGTCGCGACAGAGACGCAAGCAGATCGACTGCCGGCAGTCGCCCCTGACTTGCAATCGTCCGATCGAGAACGATATGGCCGTCGAGTATGCCGCGTGCCGCATCGGCGATCGGATCATTGTGGTCATCTCCGTCAACAAGAACGGAGAGGATCGCCGTGATTGTCCCAGCACCATCTTCTCCGGTCCCCGCGCGCTCGAGGAGTCGCGGCAGCGCGCTGAAAACACTCGGGGGATAACCGCGCGCGACGGGCGGCTCATTGGAAGCGAGCGCCAGCTCACGCATCGAATGCGCGTAGCGCGTAAGTGAATCGACAATCAATAAGACGTTCTTGCCCTGATCGCGGAAGAACTCCGCGATGCACATGGCAGTGCTCGGAGCAAGGCGGCGCATCATCGGGCTTTCATCCGACGTGGCGACGACGGCAACGACCCGGGATCGTACCTCGCCAAGTGTGTCATCAAGAAAGTCACGAACCTCGCGGCTACGCTCGCCCACCAGTGCGAGAATGGTGACGTCGGTTGATGGCGCCCGGCTTAACATTGCGAGCAGCGTCGACTTTCCGACCCCGGAGCCCGCAAAGATACCGATGCGCTGGCCGGCGCAGATCGGTGTGAAGAGGTCGATGGCTTTGACGCCGGTCGCCAAAGGCTGCCCAAGGCGATTGCGTCGCATGGGCGGTGGCGGGCTCCCCTGGATGGGCACCGCTCGGTCACCGGAAAGAAGGGAACCGTGATCGTCGATGGGCTGTCCCAGAGCGTTGATAGTCCGTCCAAGCCATGACTCATGCGGCGAGAGGGTCAATTGCCCCGACAAGGCCGTCACGCGAGCCCGAAGCTCGATCCGGTGATCGGCAACAAAGGGCGTTACGTTAATCGTGTCGGCCTCGATGCTCGCGACTTCGCCGAGAACCGGTCCGCCGAGTCCGGCAATCGATACGGCATCGCCGATGGAAACGAATTTGGAAAGGCCGGAAACAACGAGATAGGTAGAACTGATACGCGTGACCCTACCCGAAATGCGGTGTGCCGGCAGTCGTGCCGACGCAAGAGCCATCAGCTCATCGAGCCGGTCGAGTGGCGTGGCCGCTGCTGCCCCCGTCATCATCACCCCTTTCTACGCCCTGGCTCGGCACGCTCGCACGTCAAGTGCCTGCAAGGGCCTTCAACGAATCTTGCAGCGTTGTTTCGGTTTCCCGCAGCATCGTCGAAACGGCCTCGAAATTCCTTTGAATGGTTATGAGATGCGTCATTTCGAGGACAGGGTTGACGTTGGACTTCTCGACATAGCCCTGCACGACGCCGTTATTGATGAAGTCGAGCTCAGCAACCGGCGGGACGTCGGAAATGACGGAGGCACCTTCGGCACGCGTCAACTTGGCCCCGCGGGGCATGCGATAAAGACCGAGAGCGCCAACATTATTGCCCCCTTGTTCGACAGTGCCGGCCTTGTTGATGACGGGCGGCGGGCCATTGGGATCGAGTTGCAGCGGTGAACCGCCGGCATCGAGGAAGGGCTGGCCCGTCAGAGTTGTCAGAACCCCTTCGGACGTCATCTGCATCCGGCCATCGCGCGTGTAAGCGGTGCCTGTAGGCGTTCGAATCGCAAGCCAGGAATCGCCCCGTACGGCAACATCGAGCGCGTTCCCGGTTTGAGTAAGCTCGCCGGTTTTCAGCGAAAGGTGGTTTTCGCCTTTTGAAACGAAGCTGACAGAATCAGGCCCGTTCGGTGATAACAGCTCCTCGAACGACATGGCTTCAGCCCGAAAGCCGGCCGTCGTCACGTTTGCCATGTTGTTTGCAAGCGCGTCGAGACGCCGTTGCAGGGCGAGTTGGGCCGAGAGCCCGACATAGATATTCGATTGCATTGTTCTTTTGGCCGCGGCTTGGCGTTCTGAACGGCAGCAGAAGTCGCACTCTTCCGCTGCGAAGGTATCGCCGCGAACTTGTGGGGGGCTGACCAGCAGGACGTGTCAAGGGGCACGCTCTTGACCGGGCAAGTCCCACGCAAGGCAAAGCGTCCCTTATTGAGACTTCGCCAAAATCGGCATGGGGTCCTCTTGTGACAATCCTCGTCGGCCTGATCATCACCCTGACGTGTATGCTCGGTGGCTTCGCAGCCATGGGTGGCCACGTCCTCGTCATATGGCAACCTTGGGAGTACGTCATCATCTGCGGCGCCGCGCTCGGTACGTTCGTGGTCGCTAACCCAATGAAAACAATAAAGGATACCGGAAAGGGCTC
>Ga0272446_1003912_pt1 | contig 18184 bp, 17 predicted proteins | sample YNPCB0061_FD_194587 | JGI IMG/M metagenome (GOLD analysis project Ga0272446, IMG submission 194587) | Hot spring microbial mat communities from Yellowstone National Park, WY, United States - YNP-CB-006-1 | ecosystem: Environmental > Aquatic > Thermal springs > Hot (42-90C) > Sediment | place... | reverse complement strand
ATCTCCGGGACGCCATTTCGCCGTTTCGCGGCCTCCGCTCCCCCAAGGGATTGATATAATCGTAAGGATTTCCTATTGACTCCGAATTTATGCCCCTGAAGCCGTTCGGCGCCAACACCGGCTCCGAGAAGAAGATTTTTCTGCTCAAACCGCGCGGGTTCTGCGCCGGTGTGGTGCGGGCAATCGACGTGGTCGAGATTGCTTTGAATCTCTACGGCCCACCCATTTTCGTCCGCAAGGAAATCGTTCACAACAAGCACGTTGTGGACGGTCTGCGCAAGGCCGGAGCCGTGTTTGTGGAAGAGGTGGACGAGATTCCCGAAGGCGCCCGGGCGATTTTTAGCGCTCACGGCGTCTCGCCCCAGGTCCGCGAGGATGCCGTTCGCCGCCGGCTTCAGGTGATTGACGCCACCTGCCCGCTGGTGACCAAAGTGCACCTTGAGGCGGTCCGATTCGCGCGTGCCGGCTATTCCATTGTACTGATTGGACATAAGGACCACGATGAAGTGGTGGGGACCCTCGGCGAGGCCCCCGGGCAGACTTTTCTCGTTTCCACTCTCGAGGAAGTGGATCAATTGCACGTGCCGGACCCGGAGAAAGTCTGTTTTCTCACCCAGACTACGCTGAGCCTGGATGAGACCCGGCACATCGTGGCGCGTCTCAAAGAGCGGTTCCCGGCCATTCAGGGCCCCCCTGCCCAGGACATCTGCTACGCCACCCAAAACCGTCAGATGGCGGTCAAAGCGGTCGCCGGGTATTGTGATCTATTGCTGGTGGTGGGTTCTCAAAACAGCTCCAATTCGAAACGGCTGGTGGAAGTTTCTCAGAACACCGGTGTGCCGGCCCATCTTGTGGACGACGAACGGGGAGTGGACCCGGCCTGGCTTGACGGCGTGAAGAAGGTCGCGGTCACGGCGGGCGCGTCGGCGCCCGAGCACCTGGTTGAGAACCTGATCGAGTGGCTGCGGGCGCGTGGGTTCAGCCAGATCGAAGAGCTGGAACTTGTCGAAGAGGATGTCCGCTTCTCGCTTCCCGGAGAGTTGAACCACGCCCGGACTCAGCTCACTTCGATCTCGAATCCATGAGCCCCGGTGTCCAAGTCGGTGACCGGCTGGCTGCCGCCGCCTCGCAAGCGGTGCGGGATGGGGCCCGGGCGCTGCTTGCCCGGCAGCATCCCGAGGGATATTGGTGCGCCGAACTCACCGCCGACGTCACCCTGGAAGCCGACTACGTTCTGCTTCAGCTCTGGATGCATCCACCGGTTGGCGGGGTCTGGAACCCGCCCACCCGGCCGTTCATCGAACGCGCGCTGCAATCCATCCTGAAACGGCAGCTTCCGGACGGCGGCTTCAACATCTACCCGGGCGGACCCGCCGAGATCAGCGCCAGCGTGAAGGCCTATTTCGCGCTGAAACTGGGCGGCCTCGACCCTGACTCGCCACCCCTGCGCAGTGCCCGGGAGCGCATCCTTGCTCTGGGCGGCCTTCAGGCAGCCAACAGCTATGTCAAGCTGAACCTCAGCCTGTTCGGCCTCTACCCGCGCGAGCACGTGCCCTCGGCGCCCCCGGAGATCATGTTGCTCGGCAACCTGATTTATGAGATGTCCTCGTGGACCCGCGCGATCATCGTCCCCCTTTCGATCGTGCAGGCGCACAATCCGCGCCGTCCCGTGCCCGCGGGCTTTCACCTGAACGAGTTGTTCGTTCCCGGCAAGGGCCTGTCGTTTCACAGAGAAACCGACGGCTTGTTTTCGCGGCGCGCGTTTTTCCTTGCCGCCGACCGGTTCTTCAAGCTGTGGGAGAAGTACGGATCGCGCTCGCTTCGGCGGCGGGCCATCGCGGCCGCGGAACGCTGGGTCATCGAACGCACCCGCTATTCCGACGGATTGGGGGCCATCTTCCCGCCGATGATGTACACGATCATGGCGCTCGACGTGCTGGGTTACCCGGAGGATCACCCGGACCGCCGGGAGGCCGTGGAACAGTTCGAGCGCCTCATGGTGGACGACGAGCGCGGCTTGTTCTTCCAGCCCTGTTTCTCCCCGCTGTGGGACACGGGCATCGCGGCTTACGCCTTAGGCGAGGCGGGCGCCGCGCCCCGGCAGGCGCTCGAGCGCGCCGCCGACTGGATTCTGACCAAAGAGGTCCGGCACAAAGGCGACTGGAGCGTAAAGCGCCCCTTCACGGAGCCCTCCGGCTGGTACTTCGAATTCGCCAACGAGTTCTACCCCGACGCCGACGACACGGCCATGATCCTGCTGGCGCTCACCCACGCCCGGGCTTCGAATCCGGAGGCGCAAGAGGCCTGTGTCGCGCGCGCGCTGAACTGGCTCCTGAGCATGCAGTCCAAGGACGGGGGATGGGCGGCTTTCGACGTGGACAACGATTGGCAGTTTCTCAGCGATGTGCCTTTCGCCGACCACAACGCGATGCTCGACCCGGCTTGTCCGGACATCACCGGGCGGGTGCTCGAAGCGCTGTGCGCTTGCGGCCTGGACCGCACCCATCCCGCGGTCAGCCGCGGAGTCCGTTACCTGATCCGGAGCCAGCAGCAGGATGGAAGCTGGTACGGCCGTTGGGGAGTGGCTTACATCTACGGCACCTGCTTCGCCTTGCGCGGACTGCGCGCCGCCGGCGAGGATCCCTGCGAGGCCCACATGCTCCGGGCCGGGGAATGGCTGCGCGCAATCCAGAATGCCGACGGCGGCTGGGGCGAAAGCTGCGCCAGTTACGACAACGGTGTTTTCACCCCCGCCCCGAGCACCGCCTCTCAGACCGCCTGGGCGGTCATGGGCCTGCTGGCAGGCGGGGATACCGGCAGCCTCAGCGTGAATCACGGCGTTGAATACCTGGTTCGCACGCAGCGCTCCGACGGCTCCTGGGATGAAGAATTGGCCACCGGCACGGGGTTCCCCAAAGTGTTCTACCTCACCTATCATCTCTACCGGCAGTATTTTCCTTTATTAGCTCTGGCTGCGTACGTCAAGACCCGCAAGGAGGGACTATGAGATTCCCCGTATCCATGACGGCAGGACTGGCCCGGTACATCTACCGCAACAAGAAGAAACCCCGGCCGGAGTGGCAGAGGGACGTCAAGCCCGCAGCCGAAAACGGCAACCCGTTCCGGATCCTTTCGAGCGCCACGTCCCCCGCCGCCCAGCCGCATCCGATGATCCGCAAGCGCTTCCCCATCGTGCTGATGCTGGAGCCGCTCCACGCCTGCAACCTGACCTGCACGGGATGCGGGCGCATCCGCGAGTACGAATCCACCATCACCCAGCGGGTGCCGCTGGAAGAGTGCCTGGCCGCGGTCGAAGAGTGCGGCGCGCCCATCGTGTCCATCTGTGGCGGCGAGCCGATGATGTACCCGCAGATCGGAGAACTGGTGCGCGGCATTCTGGAACGCGACCGCCACATCTATCTCTGCACCAACGGCATGTTCATCCGCAAGCGCCTGAAGGAGTTCGCTCCGGACCGGAGATTCTTCTTCAACGTGCACCTGGACGGCCTGGAGAAGACTCACGACCTGTGCGTCGAGCGCGAGGGTGTCTTCCGCGAGGCCATCGAGGGGATCAAGGCGGCCAAGAAGGCCGGTTTCCTGGTTTGCACGAACACCACCGTGTACAAGGAGACCGACATGAAGGAAATCGAGGCTCTGTTCGAATACCTGGAGCAGTTCGGCGTGAACGGGCACCAGATTTCGCCCGCCTACGGATACTCGGCGGTCAATGACCGCGAGATCTTCATGACTCGCGAGGACATCCATGAAAAGTTCCGGGATATCGACCGCCTCTCGAAGCGCTTCCCCATCAGTCAAACCCCGGTTTATCTGGATTTCCTCAAAGGCGGGCGGGATCTGCCCTGCACCGCCTGGGGTACGCCGACCTATAACGTGAAGGGCTGGAAGGGCCCCTGCTACCTGATCACGGACGGGCACTACAAGACCTTCGAGCAACTGATGACCGAGACCCCATGGGAAAACTACGGTCCCGGCAACGATCCCCGCTGCGAACACTGCATGATGCATTGCGGCTTCGAGCCCTCGGCCGCCTTGGGCATTAACGGCAAGTTTTCCGACAACCTGAAAATGCTGACCTGGGTACTGCGGTAGCGCATGAAGCCTGTCCTGGTTACCGGAGCATCGGGGTTCGTCGGCTGGCATGTGGCGCGGTTGCTCACCGAGCGCGGCTACCGGGTGAGAGCCCTGGTCAGACCCTCGAGCCGGCTTCGCGAACTGGACGTGGAACCCGCGCTGGGGGACCTGCGCGACCCCGCCTCGGTGGAGCGCGCGGTGGCCGGTTGCGCGGCCGTCTACCACGTCGCCGCCGACTACCGGCTGTGGGCGGCCGATCCCTCCGAGTTGTACCGCTCCAATGTGGATGGCACCCGCAACGTGCTCGAGGCGGCGCGCAAGGCCGGAGTCGAGAGAGTGGTCTACACCAGCACCGTCGGCTGCATCGGGGCGCCGCAGGACGGGGAGGGCAATGAGGATTCTCCGGTCACCCTCGCTGACATGGTGGGCGATTACAAGCGCTCGAAGTTCCTGGCTGAACAGGTCGCCCTCGAGTTCGCACGCTCCGGCCTGCCGGTGGTGATTGTAAATCCCACGGCGCCGGTGGGCGACCATGATTTCAAGCCCACTCCAACGGGAAAGATCATCCTCGACTTTCTGAAAGGCGCCATGCCCGCCTACATCGAGACGGGTCTGAACCTGGTGGACGTGCGTGATGTGGCCATGGGACATTTTTTGGCCGCCGAGAGCGGGAAGCCGGGCGAAAGGTATATATTGGGATGCGAAAACCTGACCCTTGCCGGTATCCTGCGCAGGGTAGCCGGGCTGGCCGGATTGAAGGCGCCGGCCATCAAGCTGCCGTACGCGGTAGCATACGCCGCCGGCGTGGCTACCACGGCATGGTCGCGGGTGACGGGGAAAGAGCCGCTAGCGCCCCTGGATGCCGTGCGAATGGCGAAGAAGAAGATGTTCGTCTCGCACGCCAAGGCGGCTGGAGAATTGGGTTATCAGCCCGGGCCGGTGGACGGCGCATTGGAGCGCGCCGTCGAATGGTTCCGGGGTAACGGATATTGTTGACGGTTCTGTTCATCGCCGCCGACCACCGGGAGTTCGCCGGTCTGTTGCCGCGCCTCAAGGCGGTCGAGCGGCTGCGGTGGCCTGTGGATTGGGCCCGAACCGGCGAGTTGAACGGCCGCCGTGTAGTTCTGGCGGCCAACGGCCCCGGCCCGGCGCTGGCGGCTGATGCGGCGCGGCAAGCGGTTCGCCGGGCCGCGCCGGACGTGCTGGTCAGCACCGGTTTTTGCGGAGCTCTGAATCCGGCATTCAGAGTGGGTGATGTGTTCGTTCCATCTGCGATCCAGACCGAAAAGCGTACCTACCCGGCGGAATGGCCGGCGGCGCGCGGCGTGCTGCTTTCCCTCGACCGGGTGGTACAAACCGCCGGGGAAAAACGGGTGCTGTTCGCCCGGGGCGCCGACGCCGTCGAGATGGAAGCCGCAGGGGTAGCCGAAGTCGCCGCCGCTGCCGGCCTGCCACTGTATGCGATTCGAGCCGTGACCGACCTGGCCAATGAGAATTTTGCGATTGACTTCAATCGCGCCCGGCGCGACGATGGCCACTTCAGCGCTATGCGCATTGTGGCCGCCGGATTGCGCCACCCGCGCGAGCTTGCGCGCCTGGCCAGGCGCGCCCGTATGGCCGCGCGGAACTTAGGAGAGTTTATTGCCGACTGCAAGTTCTGATATCACGGTCCCGCGGACGATGCAGGCCGCGGTCTATAAGGGTCGGAGCGTGGTGTCGGTCGAGGAGGTCCCGGTTCCCGAAATCGGGCCGGGCGAGCTCCTCGTCCGCGTGGAAGCCTGCGGCATCTGCCACACCGACTTGAAAAAGATCGAGCACGACCTGCTCCCCCCACCCCGCATCTACGGGCATGAAACGGCAGGTGTAGTAGTTCGAACGGGTTCAAACGTAAATGGTTTTCAACCCGGCGATCGGGTGATCGTCTTTCATCACGTCCCGTGCCTGGATTGTTTCTACTGTTGTCGTAAACTCTATGCGCAGTGCGAGACTTACAAGCAAGTGGGTGTCACTGCCGGGTACGAGCCCGCCGGGGGCGGCTTCGCCCAGTACGTCCGGGTGATGGATTGGATTGTCCGCCGCGGCGTAGAGAAGATTCCTGAGGGTGTGCCGTTTGAGCGCGCCAGCCTGGTCGAGCCCGTCAATACCTGTCTGAAGGCGGTGGTGCAGTGCGATCCCCAGCCGGGCGAACTGGCTGTCATCCTGGGACAAGGTCCCATCGGGCTGTTGTTCACCATGCTGGTCCACCGGGCCGGCGCAAGGATTCTGGCAACCGACATGTTTGCCAGCCGGAGGGAGCTCGCGGTAGAGTGTGGCGCCGAGGGGGCGTGGGATCCCCGGTGCGTGGACTTACCCGAGGAGGCTCGCGCCCGGACCTCGGGACGCGGAGCGGACCTGGTTATCGTGGCGGCCTCGGCTCCCGGCATTGTCGAGCAGGCCATCCGCTGCTCCCGGCCGGGCGCCCGCATCCTGCTCTTCGCCCAGACGGCCGACCAGGAGCGCATCGAACTCTCCGGCGCCGACATCTGCAAAGGGGAGCGCGCGCTGTTGGGATGCTACAGTGCTTCAGTGGACTTGCAGCGGCAGTCCGCCGAGTTGGTCTTCGACGCGGCAATCCCCGTCGACAGGCTTATTTCTCATCGCTTTCCGCTCGTTAAAATCCTTTCAGGAATTCACCGGGCGTTGCATCCGGACGAGCAATCGTTGAAAATTATTGTTCAGCCACAGAGGTGGTCATAGTGAAAAACCAGATGATGGCGGCCGTGCTTTACGGCAAAGAACATTTGCAGGTCGAGCCGGTGGCCGTGCCGACAATTGGACCCGGGGACCTTCTCGTGCGCGTCAGGGCGGCCCTTACTTGTGGCACTGACGTAAAAGTCTTCCGCCGGGGTTACCATGCCCGGATGATTGTGCCTCCGGCCGTGTTTGGGCACGAGCTGGCCGGAGATGTGATCGCCGCCGGAGAGGAGGTCACCCGCTTTCGGGTTGGACAGCGCGTGGTGGCCGCCAACTCCGCACCATGCGATATCTGTTACTTCTGCCGGCGCGGCGTACCCAATCTCTGCGAAGACCTGTTGTTCAACAACGGCGCGTATGCCGAGTACATCCGCATTCCCGCGCGGATCGTACAGAAGAACACCTACGAGATTCCGCCCCACGTGACGTATCAGGACGCGGCTCTGGCGGAGCCGCTGGCTTGCGTGGTCCGGGGCCTGGATGAGACCGGCATCCAGGCGGGGGACAACGTCACGGTGATCGGTCTCGGACCAATCGGGCTGATGTTTGTGCGGCTCGCCAAGCTGTATGGCGCGGGGCGCATCATCGCCATCGGCCGCAGAAAAACGCAACTGGACCGCGCCGAAGCCATGGGCGCGACCGACCTGATCTCGACCGAGACCGTGCCCCACCCGGTCCCGTACGTTCGGGAGTTAACCGCCGGCCGGGGAGCCGACATTGCCATCGAGGCGGTCGGGAAGCCGGAAACCTGGCATTGGGCCGTGGACATGGTCCGGCGTGGTGGAACGGTGAACTTCTTCGGCGGTTGCCCGAACGGAAGCCAGGTGCGCCTGGACACCGCCCTGCTGCACTACTCCGAAATCACCTGTAAGGCCAGTTTCCACCATACCCCGTTCCACGTTCGCAAAGCTCTGGACATCGTGACCAACGGCAACATCACGGCCCGTGATTTCGTGAATCGCGAGGAGCCGCTCACCAACCTGCTCGAAGTCATGCGGCACCTGATGAGCCACAATGGTCACCTGAAGACCGCGATCATCCCTTGAAGCAGTGTTCCTAGCGCCCAAGGATTTCGTCCAATCCGAGGAAGCTCTCTCCGCGACTTTCCGCGAGCCGGAAGCGCGGGCATACACGCGCTGGCTGGCTACCCACCATTACGAAAACTTCCAGGTGGTGAGTTTTCTGCTGCCCAAGCGGTTGCACCAGGATTTCTACAACCTGTACGCCTTCTGCCGCTGGGCCGACGATTTGGGCGACGAGATCGGCGATACGTCCGAGAGCCTGCGCCTGCTGGCCTGGTGGAGGGCCCAGTTGGAAGGCATGTACGCCGGCGACGCGCGGCACCCGGTGTTCGTCGCCCTGAGCGACACTGTCCGGCGCCACGCTCTGCCGCCCGAGCCGTTCGCCGACCTGATCACGGCCTTCGAGCAGGACCAGCGCGTCACCCGCTACGAGACCTGGGAGGAATTGCTGGCCTACTGCCGCTACTCCGCCAATCCGGTCGGGCGGCTGGTGCTCATGCTGTGCGGTTACCGCGACCCGGAGCGGTTCCGGCTTTCAGACTCGACCTGCACGGCGCTGCAACTGGCCAACTTCTGGCAGGACGTGACGGTGGACATCCAAAAGGGCCGGATCTACCTCCCCCTGGAGGCGATGCGCCGGCACGGGTACGATGCCGCCGGAATCGAGGCGCGCCGGTTCGACCCCGCGTTTCGCGCGGTGATGCGCGAAGCGGTCGGGCGCGCCCGCGCTCTCTTCCTCGAGGGCCTGCCCCTGGCCCGGATGGTCGACCGCCGCCTGGCGCTCGATCTGGAACTCTTCAGCCGGGGAGGCATGCTGGTGCTCGACAAGATCGAGCGACAGGACTACAACGTGCTGGCCGCCAGGCCGCACATCACCCGGGCCGAGCGCGCGCGCCTGCTCCTCTCCACGCTGGTGCGAGTGGCTCTGTCGAAGGCGGCGTGATGATCGCGCTGGAGGCTTCCTACCGGCACTGCCGCGAAGTGGCCCGCGCCCGCGCGCGCAATTTCTATTACTCTTTCCTGCTGCTCACCCGGGAACGCCGCGACGCCATGTGCGCCGTCTATGCCTTCAACCGGGCCTGCGACGATTTGAGCGACGAGCCCGGCGCCACACCCGCGGCGCTCGAGCGCTGGCGGGCCGAACTCGAGGCCGCCCTCCAGGGCCGTTACGGCGAGGATCCTCTGTGGCCGGCGTTCCACGACACGGTGCGCCGCTTCGCCATTCCCCACCCGTATTTCCATGCCATGATCGAGGGCGTGGCTTCGGACCTCGATCCGCGCCGCATCGCCACCTTCGACGAACTCTACCACTACTGCTACCAGGTGGCTTCCGTCGTGGGCATGACCGTCATCCACATCTTCGGATTCAACTCCCCGGACGCCCTCCCGCTGGCCGAACGATGCGGCGTCGCGTTTCAATTGACCAACATCCTGAGAGATGTCCGCGAGGATGCCGAACGCGGGCGTGTCTATCTTCCCGACGAAGACCTGAAGCGTTTCGGCGTGGACCCCGCCGATCTGCGCAACGGGCGCCGCAGCGAGGCCTTTGTCCGGCTGATGCGCTTCGAAGCCGAACGGGCGCGCGAATACTACGATCTGTCCCGCCCGCTGCTGGAAATGGTGGACAAGGCCAGCCAGCCGTCGCTGCGGGCGCTGATCGCCATCTACTCGCGCCTGCTCGACCGGATCGAAGCCAGCGGCTTCGACGTCCTCTCCCGCCGGGTGCGGCTCTCGGGCCTCGAGAAGTCCTGGATCCTGGCTCGCGCGGCCCTGGCTGCGCGGCTGACCGCATCGCCGTTCGTGTAAACTGGTTGGACTTTGACCGGTACGGATCCAGCCATGGTTGCAGGCGGGCGCCCGGCGCGCCGCGGGCTGGTGGTGGCCCTTCTGTTTCTGGGGATGCTCATCAACTACATCGACCGTGGCAATCTGAGTATCGCCGCCGTACCCATGATGGCGGAACTGGGCCTGTCGGCGGCCGCCATGGGCGCGCTGCTTTCGGCGTTTTTCTGGAGCTATGCCGCGCTGCAACTCCCGGCCGGCTTCCTGGTGGACCGTTTTGGGCTGAAGTGGACCTACGCAGCGGCATTCCTGCTGTGGTCGCTGGCTTCGGCCGGGGTCGGCCTGGCGCGGTCGCCGGCGGAAATCTTCCTGCTGCGGCTGCTGCTCGGAGTCGGCGAGGCCATCGCCCCCGCGGCCAGTCTGGCTTACATCAAACGCCACTTCCGCGAAGAAGAGCAGGGCCTGCCCACGGGCATCTACGTTTCCGGCATGATGGCCGGACCGGCCATCGGCGCCATGCTGGGGGCTGCCCTGCTTGAGCGCTTCGGCTGGAGGCCGCTGTTCGTCCTGACCGGGCTGGCTTCCTGCATTTGGATTGTGCCCTGGCTTGCGGCCGCGCCTTCCGCGTCTCCCGCGCCCGCCGCCGCGCCCGGCCCGGCGCCGCGCCGTCCCTTCCCGTGGGCGGCGGTGCTGCGCAGTCCGGTCACCTGGGGACTCACCGTAGGGGCGTTCTTCTACTCCTATTTCTGGTACTTCTGCATCACCTGGCTTCCCTCCTACCTGCTGCTGGCCCATTCCTTCTCGTTTCTCAAAATGGGTTCGTACATGGCGGGACCGCTGGCGGGCATGGGAATCATGTCGGTGGTGTGCGGGCGTCTCGCCGACCGGGCCATCCGGCGCACCGCCCGCCCTCTGCTGGTTCGCAAGCTGTTCGTCAGCGCCGGGTGTGTGCTGGCCAGTTTGGTTGGCCTGGTGACGTTCTTCCACTCTTCCGGCGAGGTGCTCGCCATCCTGCTCATCGCACTCACCGGACTGGGCCTGGCGGCCGGCAACTACTGGGCGCTCACCCAGGTGATCACTCCCGCGGCCCTGATTGGCCGGGTGATCGGCTACCAGAACACCATCGCGCAGCTTGGCGGCGTCTGTGCGCCGATTCTGACCGGCTTGCTGCTCGGCCCGGCCAAAGACTTCCGCGCGTCCGTGCTGATCGCGGCGCTGTCGCCGCTCATCGCTATCGCCGCGATCAACCTGACGATGGGTGAGCGCAACGTCGCGCGCCTGCGCGAGGAACTGTAGGGGGTCAGCGGGCGGCGGCCTGCCGCGCTTCGGCCTGGGCCTGCCGGAGCAAAGTCTCGCGGGCCGCGGCAGGGACGATGCGCCAGTTTCCGTCCGCCTTCACCGGCAGTTGCCGCTTCCGGCTGTAGTAGTCGATGATCAACTGGCGAATGTCTTCGCCCGATTGCCACACCACGGGCGCGCTGCGAAACATGCCATAGCCGCCGCTGCCCCCCGCCCGGTAGTTGTTTACCGCGATGCGCAGTTTCTGGCCGGGGCTGAGCGGGCGGCCTTTCCAGCGCAGGTTTCGGATCCGGTTCCCTTCGGGCTGGGTCAGGTCAATCTCGTACTCGACCCCTTCGGCCATGTCGTAGTTGTACCCCGCCACTCGAGGATTGGTCAGGGGAGGCCGGGTGCAGGCTTCGTCCCGGCAGGAGACGAAGTACCGCGCGGAATTTTCCAGCGCGTCCTTCACCATCTTCCCGTCGCCTTCGAGCGCGTACAACTCGTTATCGTAGACATACAAGGCGGCGATCTGACGAACCGTCACCGGACCCTTGGCCACTCTCAGGCGCGGGTTGAACATGGCGGTGAAGGAAACATCGGCGCCGGTGAATGCCAGTTGCACGGCCTGGATGGCGTCCACGAGCGGGGTATCTTCGACGCGGCCGGCGGCGCCGTCAAGCGGCTCGGCTGCTTCGGCCACGACCGTGTTCAAATAGCGCTCGGCGGCTTCGTGGTACGGCCTGGCGATGCGGATCAGTTCCGGGTCGGCCTCGGTATTGGCGCGCACGGGAATGAGGCGGCTGGTCTTCTCCACAACCGCAAAGCGGCCGTCCGGGCTTCGCTCCAGTGTGAAGTCCAGCCGGGCCAGGGACATGCCCCAGTTCCTGGGCTGGACCAGCAGGACGTTCCCGATCTTTTCCCCGGCCAGTTCCAGGTGAGAGTGGCCGTAGACGACCGCATCCACACCTTCGACGCGTGTGGCGATGTCGAGCGCCATGTTCTCGCCCGGCGCGCCGCGGGCGGCCTCCGCGCCGCCTCCCGGATCGGGCCCGCGCCCGGCGTGGGCGGCCACGACCACCAGGTCGGGGCGTTCGGAGCGCAACTGCGCCAGCGTGCGCTCGACGGCCTCCACGGCGGGTTCAAAACGGTAACCGCGGTAGTTCTCCGGCTTCTCCCAGTTTGGTATCGCGGGCGTGGTGACGCCGATCACGGCCACCCGCACCCCAGCCACGGTCTTCAGCAGATAGGGCGCGAAGGGACGCCGGCCGGAGCCCGGCTCAACCGCGGTGTTGGCCGAAAGCCACGGGAAGCGGGCATCGGCGCGGGCCCGGTCCAGGCTGCGCAAGCCGTAATTGAAATCGTGGTTGCCCAGCACCAGGGCGTCGTACCGCAGATGATTCATGGCCAGCATCATCGGGTCGGCCCGCAGCGGTTCGTCCGGCATGGGCAGAGAAAGCGGCAGTTTGCCGGTGCGCACGTACTGCTGATAAACGTACTCGAGCGGCGTGCCCTGGATGGTGTCGCCGCAGTCGATGAGCAGGGCGTTGGGGTTTTCCGCGCGCGCGGCCCGCACCAGCGTGGAGATCCGGGCGAGGCCGCGGGCGGCGGGCTGATCACGGAAGTAGTCAATCGGATAGATGTTGCCGTGCAGGTCGGTGGTGGCCAGCACGCTGACCACCACGCGCTCGGCGGCCAGCGGAAAGGCCAGCAGGCACAGAGCGAACACGGCTTGGAATCGGCGTAGTCTGCGCATGTCCCTGGTAAGTTCCAGTATAATCGGGCTATGTTTCGCTCCGTCTTTCTGCTCTTTGCTTTGGTGAGCCTGGTCTTTGCGCAGGCGCCGGCCCCCGCCGCGCCGGCCGCGCGGGAACCCGGCCTCTACGCCATCTTCAACACCAGCCTCGGCACCTTTGTCGCTCAGTTATTTGAAAAGGAAACCCCGGTGACGGTGAAGAACTTCGTCGCCCTGGCGCGGGGCGCCAAGGCCTGGACCGACCCGAAAACCGGCCAGAAGGTGACCCGGCCGCTGTACAACGGCATCACCTTTCACCGGGTCATCCCGGGCTTTATGATTCAGACCGGCGACCCGACCGGCACCGGATCTTACAGTCCCGGCTGGACCATTCCCGACGAGTTCGTGCCCACCTTGAAATTCGATCAGCCCGGCCGCCTCGGCATGGCCAACATCGGTGAGCGGAACACGGGGAACGTGCAGTTTTTCATCACCGATGCTCCCACGCCGCACCTCAACGGGCAGCACACGATATTCGGCCAGGTGGTGGAGGGAATGGACGTGGTGAAGAAGATTGCGAGCGTTCCACGCGACGCTAACGACAAGCCGCGCACGCCGGTGAGAATCATCACCCTGACGATTAAGCGCGAAGGGCCTCCTCCCGCCGCACGGAAGTAGTGTTACTTGCGGTCCGCTCGTCTTCCGAACCGGCCCGCTCATTCGCCGGGCGGGCCCGCCTGCCGGATTTTCATATCTCCGCCGCCGGGTAGCGCGTCAAAATAGGGGACGCTCTACCCGACACTATGCGAATTCTCACCAGGACTGTTGCGGCCGGACTGTTTCTCTTGGGGTCCATGTGGGCGCAATCCACGGGCGTGTTGCGCGGCAAAGTGACCCTGGCCGGCCGCGAGCCGATTCCGGACGCGCGCGTCCGGCTCGTCCAGTTGAACCGGACGGCTGCCACCGACGCCGAGGGCAACTATGAATTCCCCGGCCTGCCGCCCGGTGTATACGACGTCATCGCCCTCCAGCACCCCTTCACCGAGGACCACAAGCGGGTGGAGGTGAAGGCCGGCGCCACGGTTGTCCTGGACCTCGCCCTGCAACTGGCGCCCATGCACCAACACATCACGGTGACGGCGTCCGGGCGGGAGCAAAACGCCGCCGAGGCCTTCCAGACCGTCACCACTCTGGAGTCGATGGAACTGACTGCAAAGAGCGCGCCGTCACTGGGCGAAGTCCTCAACAACCAGCCGGGCGTGGCGGAGCGCAGTTCGGGTCCGGGCACCTCGAGGCCGGTAATCCGCGGCTTTGATGGCGACCGCGTCCTGATCCTGCAAGACAGCATGCCCACCGGCACGCTCTCCTACCAGTCGGGGGATCACGGCGAGCCGATTGACGCCACCTCGCTCGAGCGCATCGAGGTGGTCCGCGGGCCGGCCACCCTGCTTTACGGCAGCAATGCGATCGGAGGCGTGGTGAACGCCATTACTTCCGAAGAACACATCCACGAGCACCCCCGCGAGGGCTGGCAAGGCCATATCAACGCATTCGGAGGCAGCAACAATTCGCTCGGCGGCGGCAGCGGCGCATTCGAGTACGGGTTCGGACACTGGCTGCTCTGGGGCGGCGGCGGAGGGCAGCGCACCGGCGATTATCAGACTCCGCTGGGAGCAGTGCGAAATTCGCACACGCGCATGGAGCAGTCCAGCGCCGGCTTGGGATACTTCGGCGAGAAGTACTTCGGGAGCCTCGCCTACGGCCTCTACGACGGGCTGTACGGCGTGCCGGTGGCCGGGGGCCTGAATGAAGAAATCGTGGACTTGCAGTTCCGGCGCCACAGCCTGAGTCTGACGGGTGGAATCAAGAATCTGTCGCCGTCGCTCGAGAGCCTCACCCTGCGGCTGAGCTACACCGACTGGCATCATTACGAGGTGGCCGACAGCGTCACCCAGAATCGCTTCTACAACAAGCAGTTGAGTTATCGCGGGGTCATTGCGCAGCGCAAGCGCGGCCCATGGCTGGGCAGTTTCGGGGTGATGGGCAACTACCGCGACTACAAAGCCGTGGGAGAAGAAGCCTTCGCGCCCCCGGTGACACAAAACGTGTTCGCGGCATTCGGACTCGAGGAGTTCACCTTCCGGCGCTTCCGGATGCAGTTCGGCGGCCGCGTCGAAAACACCCGCTACGACCCGGCCGGCCTGAGCCGCCGGGCCTTCACGGGCTTCTCCGGCGCGGCGGGTTTCCAGGCGCCGCTGTGGGAGGGCGGCAGCTTCGTGGCCAACTACACGCATTCCTATCGCGCCCCGGGCCTGGAGGAACTGTACGCCGATGGACCCCACGCCGGCAATCTGACCTTTGAGATCGGCAGCATCGACCTGGTGCGGGAGAAGAGCGAGGGCCTCGACCTGGCGCTGCGCCATCACTCGTCACGGGTGCGTGGCGACTTGAACTTCTTTCACTACTGGCTGTCCGATTACGTCTTCCTGGCGCCCACCGGCCTGATTCGCGAGAACCTGATTGAGGCGCGATACAGCCAGGGCAACGCGCGCTACCGGGGAGGCGAGGCCAACATCGATATCGCCCTGCGGCCCAGCCTGTGGTTGAACCTGGGCGCGGACATGGTGCGCGCCAATTTAGCCCGTCCCGGCACCCCCCTGCCCCGCATCCCGCCGGTGCGCGGCCGGGTGGGTTTTCAGGCCCACTGGAAAGGCCTGACCCTGCGGCCGGGCGTCCTCATCGCCGGCCGGCAGAGCCACATCTTCCCGACCGAAACCCCCACGGCCGGCTACGGGGTCTTCAACCTGGACGCATCCTATGTGGTGACCCGGCGGCATACCATGCACATCTTCGGCGTGGACGCCTTCAACCTCTCCGACCGGCTGTACCGCAATCACCTCTCGTTCATCAAAGACTTCGCGCCGGAAATCGGCCGCGGCGTGCGGTTCCGCTACACGATCGAGTTCTTCTAACGGACCAGTGGCACAAACCTCGGAAAGTGCGGGTGCACAATTGACTTGTAACTCTCGCAGGCGCCGCTGGCATCGGGAGAAGAGCACACGTCCCGGAGCAGCGAAAACATCGTGGCAATTCTCGTATTGAACGACCGGTGGACGTCCGTCAGGTCTTCAATCAACTGGCGCGCGAGCGAACCGCTGTCGGCAGCCATACTCAGTTTGGCCAGCGCGCCGGCGCCTGCGTAGGGATCGTACCCGGCCAAAAGTGATAACATCATCCCGATTCGGTCGGCGTCCAGTTCATAGTTATCGGAAATGAACAGGTTGTGCCCAGCCCGGGCTTGGGCGATGTGCCCCAGTTCGTGCCCGATCACGAACGCGAGTTCACTTGGAGAATCGCTAATCAACTCCGAGAGCGACAAGGTAATGAATACAGTCTGCCCGTCGCGGGAAGCGTAAGCGTTGATTTCGTCCGAGCCGCTCAGTATGCGCAGAGTAACCGGAGGAGTGCTCATGTTTGCTCCGCTCGTGATCAGAGCCGTTTTCGCGGCGTTGAGAACTTTGCTCCAGACAAGCCTGATCCGGTCGTTGTGGGAGATCGGCCACGCAAGCTGACCGGCAGGCAAACTCGCCAGCAGTCCGCGATCCGAGTTCAGCGTCCAAGCGACCAGCGGATCATAGGAGTTTCGGGTTGAGATCTGGAGCGAGCCTGAGAAGTCGTTCGGCAGGTTTGGCATCACCGAACCCAAGGTAAACGAAGCGTGAGCCAGAGGACCCAGAGTATATTGGGCGCTTCCCACTTTGGCGCCATTGCTGTCGTAGGCGTCGAGAAACGCCTGGATGCTTGCGCCGGGCTCGGCGCTGGCGTTGGCGATGGCAACCCCCAGCGACTTGTTTGCCGCTGACCAATAGATCGGCGCGGGCAGCGCGGCCGCGGCGGATATCTCGACCAGGGGAGTACCGTTTTGAATAGCGCGAAACAAGACCGTCGCCTGAACAGGCAAGGTGGCGGAGGCAAAAGCCCAGCCCGTCACGATCCCTTCCGACGCCACGTTGCTTCGCAAAATGCGTATGCCAGAGGGGGGGATCGAAAAAGACACATTGCTCGTGAGTCCGAGGCCCAAGTCCAGCGGCAGCGGACTGCCATCGTTGCTGAAAACCCAGAGGGAGACCTGAGCTGGCGCTTCCGTGTGAGGATTCATGAACACGAATGAAGTCTGCCACTGCTGGGCGCGGGTCCCCCCGTCTGCCAGGTGCGGAAAGTAGAGGTTGACGTGAGCGGTTGCCGGATCAAATTGGGCGAAAGCGGGCAGCCAGACAACGAATAAAGCAAGAAAGAGTCGGGGCATGGCTGGCTATCATATCGGCTGAATGCGGCTCGGACTTTATAGCCTTGTCCTGCGACCGGCGCCACCCTTCGTTCGTAGACGACATGCACGGCCCCGGCAAGCGGACAAGTGGTCTAGAATGGGAGCAGTCACTGTCGGGGCGTAGCGCAGCCTGGTAGCGCACCTGCCTTGGGCGCAGGGGGTCGGAGGTTCAAATCCTCTCGCCCCGACCAACCTAAGCTTTTGGATTCATATCGTTGCCTCTTCGATGATGTGGAGAGGACTGCCAACCGGGCGCAGGCTGAGTCCCTCCTGTTAACATTGTGTATCGCGAAATGAACAACCCCCTCATGCGGATGAGAAGGTCCTGCGTGGCGTCCTCAGACAAGCTGCAATTCGCTGCCAAACACTGCCGCAGAGTCCGTGAGGTTGCCTCCAGCCGCGGCGGTGAATTGCTCGAGGCCTCACACCGGCTCTATGCCGCGTTGTACCAGGAGCATCCCTTCCTCGAGCCGCCGTCGGAGTTGGTTCGCAAGGTGCTGGCCAGCGTTTCGCTGGATTCGCCGGAATAGCCGGCCGAGTTGTCACACTGCCACCTCGGCAATTGTCCTAATGGGTATGGAGAATATGGAATGATCGAATTTACGATTTTACCCGCCTTGTGTGCCGCGGCGCTGTTGTGCCGCGATTCGAACGCCTCGGCCGCCCAGGCGGACAAGGACGCACAGGCGATCCTGGCCGTCGAGCGCGGCGCATGATTGTCTGTGGTGACATGGGCGTGCTGACGTTCAATTTTGTCAGCTACAGCAAAGGCCGGACGGAGCGCTGGAACACAACCGAAGTCTATCGCCGAAAGAACGGCCAGTGGAAGATCGTGCACACGCACTGGGCGCCGACGAAGCCGCAACTGGTGAACCCACCCGCGACAGACATGTAAGGCGGCTACGGACGCAGGGAGCGCGGTCACCGATCCGGACTCCGCGGCACTGTAATAGATGATTTTGTAGCTGCCCGGTGCTTCCGGATTCAGCCGGGTTCCACAGACTTGGGGCATCGGATACGATTCTGGGAACGAGCGGGTTCGCCCCGGGCTGCGCTTCCTGCTATGCTGGCTCCTTCCCCCGAGTATGGAGCCCCAACATGCTTATCGAACAGCAGATCTCCGAGCGGCGGGAGCGCGCGAAAACCGCCATTGCCCGGATCCTGGCGCGGCCGGATGGCCAGCCGTTCGGGGATTACCAGATCCGCTCTGCCAGC